>JGI12635J15846_10005287_pt1 | contig 11155 bp, 10 predicted proteins | sample BlaSpr_A8_OM2_M2_FD_15846 | JGI IMG/M metagenome (IMG submission 15846) | reverse complement strand
GTGTTCGTCAACTTCGAAGAGCCGCGCAAGGAAGTGGCGCAGGAGATCATCCCCGATCTCGCCTTCAACCCGGCGTTCCTCAAGAAGGTCGACGAGCTCGAATTGTCGGTGCGTTCGGCCAACTGCCTGAAGAACGACAATATCGTCTATATCGGCGACCTCGTGCAGAAGTCGGAAGCGGAAATGCTCCGCACCCCCAACTTCGGCCGCAAGTCGCTGAACGAGATCAAGGAAGTGCTGGCGCAGATGGGTCTGCACCTCGGCATGGAAGTGCCGGGCTGGCCGCCGGAGAACATCGACGAGCTGGCCAAGCGCTTCGAGGATCATTACTGATTTCGTCATTCCGGGGCGCGCGACAGCGCGAACCCGGAATCCCGTAGTTGTTACGTCGAGATTCCGGATCGCCGCTGCGCGGCGTCCGGAATGACAGGGCAGGAGAAGACGCCATGCGTCACGGCAAGGTTCATCGCAAGCTCAATCGCACCGCCGAGCACCGGCGCGCGATGTTTGCCAACATGTGCGCGGCGCTGATCAAGCACGAGCAGATCGTCACCACGCTGCCGAAGGCCAAGGAGTTGCGCCCGATCGTGGAGAAGCTGATCACGCTCGGCAAGAAGGGCGGGCTGGCCATGCGCCGGCAGGCGATCTCGGAGATGCGCGACCTCGACCAGACCAGGAAACTGTTCGACGTCCTCGCCACCCGCTACAAGGACCGCCAGGGCGGCTATACCCGCATCATCAAGGCCGGCTTCCGCTACGGCGACAATGCCCCGATGGCCGTGATCGAATTCGTCGACCGCGACGTCGATGCCAAGGGCCAGGATTCCGGCCCGGTGCAGGAAAAGGCCGCGGAAGCCGCGTAACTACCTGTCGTCCCGGCCAAGCGAAGCGCGAGCCGGGACCCATAAACCACCGCTGGATCGTTTTGAGTCGGCTGAATCCCTATCTAAGGTAACAACAAAGACCTGTGGTTATGGGTTCCTGCGTTCGCAGGGACGACAATAAAAAAAGCGGCGCCTTGGCGCCGCTTTTTTATTTGGTATCCGCCGGGCCCCGGCGGCGATTGCGCGCCCGCGTTGCGCTCCCGATATCTCCGTCATTCGATGATGGAGATGTCTCATGCAAATCGATCTCAAGGGAAAGACGGCGCTGGTGACGGGGTCGACCTCCGGCATCGGCCACGCGATTGCCAGAAAGCTGGCCTTGGCGGGCGCCGATGTCGTGGTCAATGGCCGGAGCCGGGCCAAGGTCGACGCCGCTACCGCCGCGATCGCTGGCGCGGCGCCCGGCCGCAAGGTCCGCGGCATTGCCGCCGATGTCGCTACCGCCGCCGGATGCAAGGCTCTGGTGGCGGCGCAGCCCGAGGTGGACATCCTGATCAACAATGCCGGGATTTTCGAGCCCAAGGGGTTTTTGGATATTCCCGACGAGGATTGGAGCCGCTTCTTCGAAGTGAATGTGATGTCGGGGGTGAGACTGTCCCGCGCCTATTTACCGGGCATGCTGAAGCGCAATTGGGGCCGCATCGTCTTCATCTCTTCCGAATCCGCGCTGAACATTCCGAAGGAGATGATCCACTACGGCACCACCAAGACCGCGCAGCTCGCGGTGTCGCGGGGCCTTGCGGAGATGACCAGGGGTACCGCGGTGACCGTCAATTCGGTGCTGCCGGGGCCGACGATGTCGGAAGGCGTCGAGGCCTTCGTGAAAGACCTCGCACGGCAAAACGGCCAGTCGGTCGAGGAGGCGGCCGCGCAGTTCGTCAAGCAACATCGCCCGACCTCGCTGCTGCAGCGCTTTGCCACGCCGGAGGAGATCGCCAACATGGTGGCCTATGTCGCCTCAAAGGAATCATCTGCGACCAACGGCGCCGCGCTCCGCGCCGAGGGCGGCATCGTCCAGACCATCGCATGAGGTGAAACCGGCGCTACCACCCCTCCAGCACGATCTTGCCGCGCGATTTACCGGACTCCAAGAGCGCATGCGCGCGCTTCAGGTTGGCGGCATTGATCGTGCCAAACGTCTGGTCGAGCGTGGTGCGCAGCACGCCCTTGTCGAGGAGGTCGGCGACGTCGTTCAAGAGATGATGCTGCGCGATCATGTCCGGCGTCTGGAACGAGGAGCGGGTGAACATCGATTCCCAGTGCACCGAAATCGCCTTGCCCTTGAAGGCGCTGACGTTGAACTCCGGGGGATCGTCGATCAATCCATATTTGCCCTGCGGCGCCATCAGGTCCGCCAGCGCCTTGTAGTGCTGGTCGGTGTTGGTGAGGCTTGCGACCAGCGCCACGGGTGGCAATTTCAGCTGCTCGATCTGCTCCTTCATCGGCTTGGCATGATCGATCACCGCATGGGCGCCGAGCTCGTGACACCATGTTTGCGATTCCGGCCGCGACGCAGTCGCAACGACTGTGAGCCCGGTGAGGCGGCGCGCGAGCTGAATCAGGATCGAGCCGACGCCGCCGGCGCCGCCGACGATCAAGAGCGTGCGCGGATCAAAACTCTTGCCGGGCACGACCATGAGGCGATCGAACAGCAATTCCCAGGCGGTGATCGAGGTCAGCGGCAGGGCTGTGGCCTGCGCGAACGACAGCGTCTTCGGCTTGCGGCCGACGATACGCTCATCCACCAGGTGAAATTCGGAGTTGGTGCCTTGCCGCAGGATCGAGCCGGCATAGAAGACTTCGTCGCCCGGCTTGAACAGGCTGGCATCGGGGCCGACGGCGTCGACGACGCCTGATGCGTCGTAGCCCAGGATCTTGGTCTGGCCCTCGGGCGGCGCGGCGCGCTTGCGCACCTTGTAGTCGACCGGATTGACCGAGATCGCCTTCACGGCGACGCGGATGTCGCGACCCTTCGGTTCCTGTTTGGCGGCCTCGAAATCGATCAGTGCGTCGGCGGCATCGATGGGGAGGGATTTCTGGTATCCGACAGCCTTCATGGGGCGGTTCTCCCTTGTTCGCCGGCAGCACCCGCCGGCTTTGCCGGTACTACCTGCTGTTTCGCGTGCGAAATTGCAAGCTGCGTGAGTTCGCTTTACCTCGCCCCGCTTGCGGGGAGAGGAATCGGGCCATAACCGGCCGTTCCAGCGGCATCCGCGGCTTCTATTTGCAGGCCGGGATGCCTATATTCGGCACTCAAAATCGCTGGGAATCCTTTCATGATCGTGGTTCGCATTTTAACGGCATTGCTGGTCCTGTTGGTAGCTCACCCGGCGATGGCCCAGGATCGGCGGGTGCCGGCATCGGCTGCGGAACTTCGGCTGTCCTACGCGCCGATCGTGCAGCGGGTGCAGCCGGCGGTGGTCAACGTCTATGCCGCCAAAGTGGTGCAGCAGCAGCACAATCCGCTGCTCGACGATCCGATCTTCCGCCGCTTCTTCGGCGTGCCCGGCCAGCAGCCGGAGCAGATGCAGCGCTCGCTCGGATCGGGCGTGATGGTCGATCCCTCGGGCCTGGTGGTGACCAACGTCCACGTCATCGAGGGCGCCGACGAGGTCAAGGTGTCGCTCGCCGACAAGCGCGAATTCGAGGCCGAGATCGTGCTCAAGGACCCGCGCAGCGATCTGGCGGTGTTGCAGCTCAAGGGCGTGCACGAGAAATTCCCGACGCTGGATTTTGCCAATTCCGACGAATTGCAGGTCGGCGACGTCGTGCTGGCGATCGGCAATCCCTTCGGCGTCGGCCAGACCGTCACCCACGGCATCATCTCCGCGCTGGCGCGCACGCAAGTCGGCATCACCGACTACCAGTTCTTCATCCAGACCGATGCCGCGATCAATCCCGGCAATTCCGGCGGCGCGCTGGTCGACATCACGGGAAAACTCGCCGGCATCAATACCGCGATCTTCTCGCGCTCCGGCGGCTCGCAGGGCATCGGCTTTGCCATTCCCGCCAACATGGTGCGCGTGGTCGTCGCCTCCGCCAAGGGCGGCGGCAAGGCGGTCAAGCGGCCCTGGCTTGGCGCCAAGCTGCAGGCGGTGACGCCGGAGATCGCGGAGACGCTGGGGCTCAGGCTTCCGAGCGGCGCGCTGGTCGCCAATGTGGTGTCGGGAAGCCCGGCGGCGCGGGCCGGACTGAAGCCGTCCGACCTGATCGCGGCGATCGACGGCCAGGCGGTCGACGATCCCAATGCATTCGATTACCGCTTTGCCACCCGTCCGCTCGGCGGCACCGCGCAGGTCGATGTGCTGCGCGCCGGCAAGACCGTGAAGCTGACGGTGGCGCTGGAAACCGCGCCCGACACCGGCCGCAACGAAATCGTCCTGACCGGACGCTCGCCGCTGCAGGGCGCCAAGGTCGCCAACATTTCGCCGGCGGTCGCCGACGAGCTGCATCTGGACTCCGACACCGAAGGCGTGGTGGTGACCGATCTCGCGGATGGCGGCGCGGCCGCGGGCGTCGGGTTCCAGAAGGGCGACATCATCACCTCGGTGAATAGCCAGAAGATCGCCAAGACCAGCGATCTCGAAAAGGCGACCCGCGATCAGGTCCGGATCTGGCGCATCACGGTGGTGCGCGGCGGCCAGCAGATCAACGTCACGCTCGGCGGATGAGCCCGAAGCAACCACGCGAAGCTGCCAACCTGTTCGCTGCCGCGGGGATGGAGCAGGATGCCCCGCATCCGCTCCCCGACAAATTGCGCCCTCGCGCGTTGTCGGAAGTCGTTGGCCAGGATCATATCCTCGGCCCCGACGGCGCGCTGACGCGGATGCTGGCGACGCGCACGCTGGGCTCGCTGATCTTCTGGGGACCGCCGGGTACCGGCAAGACCACGGTGGCGCGGCTGTTGGCGGATGCCACCGAGCTGCATTTCGAGCAGCTCTCGGCGGTGTTTTCGGGCGTAGCCGATCTGAAGAAGGCGTTCGACGCCGCCCGCGCCCGGCGCGAGATGGGCAAGGGCACGCTGCTGTTCGTCGACGAGGTGCATCGTTTCAATCGAGCGCAACAGGATTCGTTTCTGCCGGTGATGGAGGACGGCACGGTGGTGCTGGTCGGCGCCACCACCGAAAATCCCTCCTTCGAGCTCAACGCCGCGCTATTGTCGCGGGCGCGCGTGCTGGTGTTTCATTCGCTCGATACCGAGGCGATCGAAAAGCTGTTCGTCCATGCCGAGAAGATCGAGGGCAAGAAGCTGCCGCTCGACGAGGAGGCCCGCGCCGTATTGGTGCGCATGGCCGACGGCGACGGCCGCGCCGCGCTGACATTGGCCGAAGAGGTCTGGCGCGCCGCGCGCAAGGGCGAGACGTTCAACGCCGAACAATTGCAGGCCATCTTGCAGCGCCGCGCGCCGATCTACGACAAGTCGGCCGACGGACACTACAACCTCATCTCGGCGCTGCATAAATCGGTGCGCGGCTCCGATCCGGATGCGGCGCTTTATTATCTCGCGCGCATGATGGATGCCGGCGAGGATCCGCTGTTCCTGGCGCGGCGCGTGGTGCGCATGGCGGTCGAGGATATCGGCCTTGCCGATCCGCAGGCGCTGGTGGTCTGCAACGCCGCCAAGGATGCCTACGACTTTCTCGGGTCTCCCGAGGGCGAGCTGGCGATCGCGCAAGCCGTGATTTATCTGGCCACCGCGCCGAAATCGAACGCCGCCTACACGGCGTTCGGCGCGGCGATGCGCGCCGCGAAAGAGGGCGGTTCGCTGCTGCCGCCAAAACATATCCTGAACTCGCCGACAAAATTGATGAAGTCGGAAGGCTATGGCTCCGGCTACCAATACGACCACGACGCCCCCGAAGCCTTCTCCGGGCAGGACTATTTCCCGGAAGCGCTGGGACGTCTGACCTTTTACGATCCGCCTGACCGCGGTTTTGAGCGCGAAATTCGCAAACGGCTGGAGTATTGGGCGAAGCTGCGGCGCGAGCGCGGTTGACTATCTCTAAGGTTGCATTAGCCTGATCTAGACAGGCAGGGGTGCTGTGCGATGACAACCGATATTCTGATCAAGATCGCACCACTGATCGGCGGTGCGGTACTGCTGGTTATTTGCCTGATCGGTATCCTGCGTAGCCCGGCGGTTCCGAACGTCTATGCCGGGCTGCTTGCGTTTGGCGCGCTATTGTTCGTGATCCCAACCCTTTCCAATTTCAACTTTACTGGCTTGGGGATCCAATTTCAGGGCGCAACAACCGATCAGGTCACGCAGCAAGCGGCCAGCATTAACGCCCGGCTAGAGGACATCAAGTTGGCGCTTGCCGACCTCGGCAAGCGGGTCGCTCCGGCGGCAGCCCCCGCGCCTGCGCCATCGGCGGAATTCGGGACCAACCGCAGCCAGACCGTTATTGTCGTCTACTCCGCCGCGCAAAAAACGCTGGCCAAGCAACTGGAAAACGATTTGCTGAGGAAAGGGTATCAGGCGACGTCGGTATACTCCGACTATTCCGAGCTTGCCGATGCCAAGAAGGGTCCACCGGGATCGGTGCGATTTTTGTACAGCGATGCAACGAAATCGGTCGCAGAATCGGTCAAGCAGCTGTTGAAGGCCGACACCGGCAGCCTGGCGCTGCTGCCGGATGATGTGCGTCCGCAGATGTCGGCGGACACACAGGTTCTGCTGTTCTGAGTCTTGATCGCCTGCGAGCGGCTTCAACTCAGACATGGTCGCCTTGCTCCGTACCGTAGGGTTAGCCTCAATTTTGAGGTGTCGTGCCCACCTGGTCCCGCGATAGGCTACCCACGCGGCGAAATTGGTCCGGCTCAAGGTTGACGTTTTCGTCCCGCCCAACCAATTCAGCGTGCGGCGCAGGAAAGGAGACCAATCATGTGGCGCAAGACAGTGTGGCTCATCGCGACGCTGACCCTTAGCATCTTCGTCGCGCCGATCACCGCCAGAGANGGTTGGGCGCAGAACCCTGGAAAGGTATATCGAATGGGCGTCGTGCTTGTCCTCCCGCCCAATCTTCTCCCGCCTAATGCTCCGCGGCCGTCGTTTCCATTGGGTTCGCTGGGCCGCGCGCTTCTGGATCGGCTGGCCGACCACGGCTACATCGAGGGAAAGAACCTCGTCGTCGAGGCGCGGTTCGGAGGATACGAGCGATTGGCGGAGCTTGCAGCGGAGTTGGTGCGCCTCCAGGTCGACGTCATCTTCACCAGCGGCACGAAGGTGAGCCGGATCGTCAGCGACGCTGTGAAGGAGACGCCGCTGGTGATCCACTCTTGCGACCCGTTCGAGCACGTCGCTTGGCTCGCGCGACCAGACGGCAACCTTACCGGAGTGACCTGCATGACCACGGAGTTGAGCCCGAAGAGGCTCGAGTTGCTCAAAGAGGCGGTCCCGAACGCGGTCCGGGTGGTCTACCTGTCCGACCCTGACGATGCCCCGCCCGGGCTCAAACTGACGCAGGACGCTGCTCCGCGCCTGGGGATCAAGCTCCACGTCACCGACGTGCAGGCCGCGGACCGGCTGCAGACCTGGGGCGAGTCCGATCTTGGGACCGCCTTGAGCGCGGTCGCGAAGGAGCACCCCGACGCGTTGTTCGTCTACCCCGACCCGATCCTCGTAGCGGAGCGGAAGCAGATCGCGGAGTTCGCGGTGACGAATCGCTTGCCCACGATGTTCGCGTTCCGTGAGTTCGTCGACGCCGGCGGCCTCATGTCGTACGGGTCCAGCCTCCGCGAGATGGGAGCCTCGGCCGGAGAGCAGGTCGCGAAGATTCTGGGCGGCACCAGACCGAGTGAGCTGCCGATGGAGCAAGCGACACGGTTCGAGCTCGTGATTAACCTCAAGACCGCAAGAGCGCTCGGCCTCATCATTCCACCCTCGCTGCTTTCCCGCGCCGACGAGGTGATTGAATAAAGCTGGCCGAAACCCATTCAACGACGGCGCCAAAGTCCTCCGCCGCCGCCGGCCATGGCGATTGCGGGGGCGAGCCGGTAGGTGATGTTGACGCCGGCAAAGCCGTTTTTGACCGCCCATGATGTTGTCATAGAACGGGCTGTCGCCGGTGCGTGCTCCCCTCGTTTGTTAGCTGTTTCGCCTAACATGGCCGATCCCATGGCTAATTTGTATTGATTTCGCCGTGACGGTGGGCCGCTTTTGCGCTACCCCACGGCTTGATCTGGAGCCGCATTCATCATGAGCCGTCGCGTCAAGAAACCACTGAAGCCGAGGGGCGATCGTCCGAAAGGCGCGCGTCCTTACCGCGGCTCGCAGGCCGAGCGGTCGCAGGCGCATCGTCCCGGCGGCAAGCCCGCGCGCTTCTCGGCGCCGCGGCCTGCGAAGCCGGCGCCTTTCGTTTCCGAACCCGAAAAGATCGTCGCCGAGCCGCCGCCGCTGCCGACCAAAGTCCAGACCGTGGTCGTCACGGCGGACGAGAACAACATGCGCGTCGACCGCTTTCTCGAGGCGCGCTTTCCCGGCCTGTCGTTCTCCCACATCCAGCGCATCGTCCGTAAAGGCGAGCTGCGCGTCAACGGCAAGCGCGCCGACAGCAAGGACCGGCTGGAGGAGGGGCAGAGCATTCGCATTCCGCCGTTGAAACTCGATGCGCCCCATTTCGCCGGCAGCCTCTCGGAAGCGGCGCAGAAGACGCTCCAGGCCCTGAAGGACATGATCCTCTACGAGGACGCCGACGTCATAGTGCTGAACAAGCCGGCCGGGCTGGCGGTGCAGGGCGGTTCGGGCACGACGCGGCATATCGATCAGATGCTGGAAGTGATGCGCGACGCCAAGGGGCAGAAACCGCGGCTGGTGCACCGGCTCGACAAGGAGACCGCAGGCTGTCTGCTGGTGGCGAAGACGCGCTTTGCCGCCACCGCGCTGACCGGATCGTTCCGCCATCGTTCGGCCCGCAAGATCTACTGGGCGCTGGTGGCGGGCGTGCCGAAGCCGAAGCAGGGCCGCATCTCGACCTATCTCGCCAAGGAAGAGAACGAGGAAGACACCATCATGCGCATTGCCGCCCATGGCGATGAGGGCGCAAGCCACGCCGTGACCTATTATGCGGTGGTGGAGACATCGGCGACGAAGCTTGCCTGGGTGTCGCTGAAGCCGGTGACCGGGCGCACCCATCAGCTGCGCGCGCACATGGCGCATATCGATCACGCCATCGTCGGCGATCCCAAATATTTCAACAAGGAAAACTGGGAGCTGCCGGGCGGCCTGCAGAAACGGCTGCATCTGCTGGCGCGAAGGATCGTGATCCCGCATCCGCGCGGCGGCTTTATCGATGCCACCGCGCCGCTGCCGCCGCACATGCTGCAATCGTGGAATCTTCTGGGCCTCGAGGCCGACCGGTTCGACCCGATCGAGAACGCACCGGAGGAATGATTTTTCGCGAGCCACGTCAATGCGCTCTCGTCAATTTCGTCCGGGCGTAAGAATGATCAAATCGAGGCCGAGCTGATCTTGTATCGCATGGTCCGGTTTGATCTGGCACCAGGGTGCCATCGTATTCAGAGGCTCCGAATTGACCGGGAATCTGCTCCGCGCCGCGCTCTTCTGTTTCCTGCTGGTCGGCTCTGCTTGCTCCGGCTTTACGGCAAGCGCGCAGACCCTCGTGCTGCTGGGAGGCAGCGTCTATGCGTCGCCTGACGCCACCCCGATCCGCGACGCGGTCGTCGTAACGTCCGGTGGCGTCATCACCGCGATCGGCAGCCGCGGCGAGATCATGGTCCCGCCAGATGCGCGCGTCGTCGATTGCACCGGCAAGACTGTCGTTGCGGGCTTCTGGAACAGTCATGTCCATTTCACGCAACCGGCATGGCGCAACGCGGCCACCGCACCGGCCGCGCCGCTCGAAGCTCATATGCAGGAGATACTGACGCGGTGGGGATTTACCACGGTCTGGGATCTCGGTTCCGACCCGCGTGACTCCCTGCCTCTCCGCAAGCGCGTAACCTCCGGCGAAGTCCCGGGTCCGAACATCTTTCTTGCCGGCAATATCTTCCCCAAGGGCGGCCATCCCGTTTATTTGCCCGCCGAGGTGCAACTGCCCGAAGCCGCCACGCCCGAGGAAGCCGCGCAAATGGCGCGCGATGGCCTCCGCATGGGCCTGGACGGCATGAAACTCTTCACCGGCGCCTATATGGGCGACAGGCCGGTCGTGAATATGGACCCGGCCATCGCCAGGGCCGCGGTCGAGGTGGCGCACGGCCAGGGCAAGCCGGTGTTCGCCCATCCGCAAAACAGGACAGGCCTGGAAACGGTGATCGCGGCGGAAGTCGATGTGCTGGCTCACATCGTTCCCGGCGAACCCGGCTACAACCCCGAGCAGCTCGCCCGATTCAAGTCGCAGGGGACCGCATTGATCCCGACGCTCTCGCTGTTTGCCAAAACCATCGGCGGCGCCGCCCTGGCGGCCCGTCTGGTGGACTCCGGCGTCAAACAACTCAAGGCATTTTCGGAAAATGGCGGTTCCGTCCTGTTTGGAACCGACGTCGGCTTCACCGAGATTTATGACACGTCGCTCGAATACGAACTGATGCACCGGGCGCTTTCGGAGAGAGAAGTGCTGGCGTCGCTGACGACGAATCCGGCCCGCTACTTCGAGGCCGCGAACAAGGGCAGGGTTGAAAAGGGCTTTGACGCCGATCTCGTGGTTCTCGACGGCGACCCCATTGCCGACGTTCAGAACCTCGCAACGGTTGCCTACACCCTGCGCGCGGGACAGGTTATCTATCAGAAACCGTGACAGGCCCTGCTCGTGGAACCTGTTGGGCTTCGCGGCCGACAGATTCGATGCGATCCAGCGTCCGCCTGAAGGATAATTCATTTGCAGTTTGGCCGGGGGATCACAACATACCCCCCATGAGACGTCTCACGATCATTGTCTGCGCGGTCGCTTCGGCCCTGATATTTGCAAGCGCCGCTTCCGCGCAAGCCATTCCGCCGGGCGGGTCGATCTTCAACCCGCCGCTGCCTGCGCCGCCGCCACCGCCGAAGATAGCGCCGCCGGTGATTCCGCAGATGGACGCACCGGCGCACCCGAATTATGCGCCGGCGCCAACCCCGTCCTTCGGCGAGCGGATCAGCACCTGTCTTGACGCGGCCGCGGCCGCCGGCCTCGGCCCCGACGATCGCACCACCTATGCGCGCAACTGCGCCAATCGGTGACGGCGAATGCACGCTGACGAAACGCGCGAGGTCCCTCGACCTCTCCCCGCTTGCGGGGAGAGGTCGCCGCGCTCTTGCGCGGCGGGTGAGGGGG
>JGI12635J15846_10005284_pt1 | contig 11156 bp, 10 predicted proteins | sample BlaSpr_A8_OM2_M2_FD_15846 | JGI IMG/M metagenome (IMG submission 15846) | reverse complement strand
GGCCATGGCAGGCACGGTCGATAACGCGGCCGGGCAGGAGCGGCGCGTGCCGGCTTCGCCGGCGGAAGTGAAATTGTCCTACGCGCCGATCGTGCAGCGGGCGCAGCCGGCGGTGGTCAACGTCTATGCCGCCAAGATGGTGCAAAACCGCAATCCCTTGCTCGACGATCCGATTTTTCGTCGTTTCTTCGGCGTGCCCGGCCAGGGGCCGGAGCAGATGCAGCGCTCGCTGGGATCGGGCGTGATGGTCGATCCGTCCGGCCTGGTGGTGACCAATGTCCACGTCATCGAAGGCGCCGACGAGGTCAAGGTCTCGCTGTCGGACAAGCGGGAATTCGAGGCCGAGATTATCCTAAAAGATCCCCGCAGCGATCTCGCGGTGTTGCGGCTCAAAGGCGCGCGCGAGCAATTCCCGACGCTGGATTTTGCCAATTCCGACGAGCTGATGGTCGGCGATGTGGTGCTGGCGATCGGCAATCCTTTCGGCGTCGGGCAGACCGTGACCCACGGCATCATTTCGGCGCTGGCGCGCACGCAGGTCGGCATCACCGACTACCAGTTCTTCATTCAGACCGATGCCGCGATCAATCCCGGCAATTCCGGCGGCGCGCTGGTCGACATGACCGGTAGGCTCGCCGGCATCAACACCGCGATCTACTCGCGCTCCGGCGGGTCCCAGGGCATCGGCTTTGCTATCCCCGCCAACATGGTGCGCGTTGTCGTTGCTTCCGCGAAAGGTGGCGGCAAGGCCGTGAAGCGGCCGTGGCTTGGCGCGCGCTTGCAGGCGGTGACGCCGGAGATCGCCGAGACATTGGGGCTCCGGCTTCCGAGCGGCGCGCTGGTTTCCAGCGTGGTCGCGAACAGCCCGGCGGCCCGTGCCGGGCTAAAACTGTCCGACCTGATCGTCGCGATTGATGGGCAGGCGGTCGACGACCCCAATGCCTTCGACTACCGCTTTGCCACGCGTCCGCTCGGCGGCACTTCGCAGGTCGACGTGCAGCGCGCCGGCAAGGCGATCCGGCTGACGGTGCCGCTCGAGACCGCGCCGGATACCGGCCGTAACGAAATCGTGCTGACCACGCGCTCGCCGTTCCAGGGCGCCAAGGTCGCCAACATCTCGCCGGCGGTTGCCGACGAATTGCATCTGGATGGGGATACCGAAGGTGTCGTGGTCACCGAGCTGGGCGACGACACCACCGCGGCCAATGTCGGTTTCCAGAAGGGCGATATCATCGTCGCGGTCAATAATCAGAAAATCGCCAAAACCAGCGATCTGGAAAAAGCGACGCGCGATTCTTCGCGGCTGTGGCGGATCACGCTGGTGCGCGGCGGCCAGCAGATCAACGTGACGCTCGGCGGATGAGTCCAAAGCGACCACACGAGGCGCAAACCCTGTTCGCGGCAGCGGGGATGGAGCAGGATGCGCCGCATCCGCTGCCGGATCGGTTGCGCCCGCGCACGCTGTCAGACGTCGTCGGCCAGGATCATATCCTCGGACCCGACGGCGCGCTGACGCGCATGCTGGCGACGCGGACGCTGGGTTCGCTGATCTTCTGGGGTCCGCCGGGCACCGGCAAGACCACAGTGGCGCGGCTGCTCGCGGATGCCACCGAACTGCATTTCGGGCAGCTTTCGGCGGTGTTTTCCGGCGTCGCCGATCTGAAGAAGGCGTTCGACGCGGCGCGCGCGCGGCGCGAGATGGGCAAGGGCACGCTGTTGTTCGTCGATGAGGTGCATCGCTTCAACCGCGCGCAGCAGGATTCGTTTCTGCCGGTGATGGAAGACGGCACCGTGGTGCTGGTCGGCGCCACCACCGAAAATCCCTCGTTCGAGCTCAACGCCGCGCTGTTGTCGCGGGCGCGGGTGCTGGTGTTTCATTCGCTCGACGCAGCGGCAATCGAAAAGCTGTTTGCCCATGCCGAGAAGATCGAGGGCAAAAAGCTGCCGCTCGACGAGGAGGCCCGCGCCGTACTGGTGCGGATGGCCGATGGCGATGGCCGCGCGGCGCTGACGCTCGCCGAAGAGGTCTGGCGCGCCGCGCGCGAAAGCGAGATTTTCAATGCCGAGCAATTGCAGGACATCCTGCAGCGCCGCGCGCCGATCTACGACAAGTCCGCCGACGGCCATTACAATCTGATCTCGGCATTGCATAAATCGGTACGAGGCTCCGATCCCGATGCCGCCTTGTATTATCTCGCGCGCATGATGGACGCCGGCGAGGACCCGCTGTTTCTGGCGCGGCGCGTGGTCCGCATGGCGGTCGAGGACATTGGTCTCGCCGATCCGCAGGCGCTGGTGATCTGCAACGCAGCCAAAGACGCCTACGACTTTCTCGGCCATCCCGAGGGCGAACTCGCGATCGCGCAGGCCGTGATCTATCTCGCCACCGCGCCGAAATCGAACGCCGCCTACACGGCGTTTGGAGCTGCGATGCGTGTGGCAAAGGAAGCCGGTTCGCTGCTGCCGCCAAAACATATTTTGAATTCGCCGACGAAATTGATGAAGTCGGAAGGCTATGGCTCCGGCTACGAATACGACCACGACACCGCGGAAGCCTTTTCGGGCCAAGAATATTTTCCGGACGCGCTGGGCCATCAGACTTTTTACGATCCGCCCGACCGCGGTTTCGAGCGCGAAATTCGCAAGCGGCTTGATTACTGGGCGAAATTGAGAAGTGGAAAATCATCATGAGCCGACGCGTCAAGAGACCGCTGGCGAAACGCACCACGGGCGATCGCCCGAAGGGCGCGCGGCCGTACCGCGGCTCGCAGGCTGAGCGGCCGCATGCGCATCGTCCGGGCGGCAAGCCCGCGCGCTTTGCCGCGCCGCGCGCCGAGAAGCCGGCGCCTTTCATGGCCGAGCCTGCGAAGGCCGCCGAGGCGCCGCTGCCGACAAAGGTCGAGACCGTCGTGGTCACGGCGGACGAGAACAACATGCGTGTCGACCGCTTTCTCGAAGCACGCTTTCCCGGCCTGTCATTCTCGCATATCCAGCGCATCGTCCGCAAAGGCGAATTGCGCGTCAACGGCAAGCGTGCCGACAGCAAGGACCGGCTGGAGGAAGGGCAGAGCGTTCGCATTCCGCCATTAAAACTCGATGCGCCGAAAGCGACAGCTCACCTTTCGGAAGCGGGGGCGAGGACGCTTGCCGCGCTCAAGGACATGATCCTGTTTGAGGACGCCGATGTCATGGTGCTGAACAAGCCCGCCGGCCTCGCCGTGCAGGGTGGCTCCGGCACCACGCGTCATGTCGATCAAATGCTGGAAGTGATGCGCGACGCCAAAGGCCAGAAACCGCGGCTGGTGCATCGGCTCGACAAGGAGACCGCGGGTTGTCTGTTGGTTGCGAAAACGCGTTTTGCCGCGACCGCGCTGACCGGCTCGTTCCGGCATCGCTCGGCGCGCAAGATTTATTGGGCGCTGGTCGCGGGCGTGCCGAAGCCGAAGCAGGGCCGCATCTCGACTTATCTCGCCAAGGAGGAGGGCGAGGAAGACACCATCATGCGCATCGCCGCCCATGGCGATGAGGGCGCGAGCCACGCCGTGACCTATTATGCGGTGGTTGAAACGTCGGCGCAAAAACTGGCCTGGGTGTCGCTGAAACCGGTGACCGGGCGGACCCACCAATTGCGCGCGCATATGGCGCATATCGATCACGCGATCGTGGGCGATCCCAAATATTTCAACAAGGAAAATTGGGAACTTCCGGGCGGTTTGCAAAACCGGCTGCATCTGTTGGCGCGCCGGATTGTTATCCCGCATCCGCGCGGCGGGTTTATCGACGCCACTGCGCCGCTGCCGCCGCACATGCTGCAGTCATGGAACCTGCTCGGGCTCGAGGCCGACAGGTTCGATCCGATCGAGAACGCACCTGAAGAATAATTTAACTTGCACCTTTGCGAGGGGATCACGACATGTCACTCATGAAAGGGGATCACACGATGTCCCTCATGAAACATGCATCGCTGATCATCTGCGCGGTCGCGCTGGCGCTCAGCTTTGGCGGCGCCGTTTCGGCGCAACAGTTTATTCCTCCCGGCGCCTCACCGCTCATCAATCCACCGCCGCCTCCACCGCTGCCGCAGCCGAAGATCGCCCCGCCGGTGATCCCGCAGATGGACGCGCCGGTACACTACAATTATGCACCGGCGCCGCGCCCTTCCTTCAGCGACCGGATCAGCACCTGCCTCGATCAAGGCGCCGCCAGTGGGTTAGGCCCGAACGAGCGTGCGACGTATTCGCGCTCCTGCGCCAATCAGTGATCGCGGCCCCGGTANTGCGCCAGGAACATGCGCAATGAATCGTGCGGGCTCTCGNCATCGTAAATCACCCAGCCGCCGGGTCCANTNACCACAATGAAATTCATGGTGACNGCGAGACCGTGATTGTCGAAGGCAACGCCGACATAGGTCCTGTCGAATTGCTTGCGCAGGATCGATATCGAGACCGCGCCGAGCTTCCAGGTCGGACTCTGGACCAGGAAATCGTAAGGCTCGTGCTTTAGCGCAATCCACGCTTGCTGCAGACTGGCATCAAAGAATTGGCGCGCCGCGGCGGAATCATGCGGTAGCCCGCTGGAGAGATCTGACGAGCGGTCGCCGTAGTAAGCGTAGACATTCCGCACCAGCGATTCCGGCGATCGGAATCCGGCCCGGGCGGCTGAGGTTCCGAACAGCGCAACCACAACGAGAAAACCACCAAATATCCCTGCCATCGCGGCTCGCTTTATTTGCGCCCATCCTTATCATAGTCTTGCCTGAGAATGACCGCTGGCAAAGGAAGCCGAAAATCTAAATGCGTGAATTGTTCGACGAAACGTTCGGAAAGTCGCCGCTCGATCCGGAGGAGGCGGTGCGGCGCACGATGCGCACCCCGCGCCGCAAGCGCTTTTATGCCAAGGCCGGCGTGGTCGAAGCTCCCGATGGTTTTGCGATCACGCTCGATGACAAGCCGATCCGCACCCCTTCCGGACGTCAAGTGGTCGCGCCGGTCCGGGAGATTGCCGACGCCATCGCCGCGGAATGGGAGGCGCAGCCGGAACTGATCGATCCCCTGACCATGCCGATAACGCGATTTGCCAACAGCGTCGTCGATGCCGTGGTCGACCGGGTCGAAGCCGTCAAAGAGGATCTCGCGAAATATTTTCAGTCCGATCTGTTGTTCTATCGCGCCGGGCATCCCGACGCGCTGGTCGCGCGGGAAGCAGCACTTTGGNATCCCCCGTTGTTCTGGGCNGCCGAAGCGCTCGGCGCCCATTTTATTCTCGCCGAAGGCATCGTGCATGTTCGCCAGCCCGAAACGGCCGTCGCCNCGGCCCGCGCGGCGCTGCCGCAAGACCCCTGGTCGATTGCGGCCCTGCACGTGATCACGACGCTGACGGGCTCGGCGCTATTGGCATTGGNGTTGNTNCGTGGCGTGCTCGATGCCGATCANGTGTGGGCTGCCGCCCACGTCGACGAGGACTGGAACATCGAGAAATGGGGGGTGGATGAGGAGGTGGCGGCGCGCCGTGCCGCCCGGCTGGTCGATTTCCGCGCCGCCGTAAGCATCCTGAAAGCGCTCAATCCCTAACGCTTGCAAATCCCTACCGCTTGATTGCGATCCAGCTACCGACACACCCGTCCGACCGACTGAACGTTCCGGCACCGGTGTTTCCCGTCAATCGGCCGACGGCGGTAAGGGTCATGCCATTTCCAGCACCGACCGAATGCAACGTGCCGTCCGGATCGACCTGGCCGCTGCCGCCTTTGACGATAATCTTCCCGTCGACAATCTTGGCAGGCAACGTGCCGGTATATCGACAGCCGGCACTGGTGAATGTCCATGCCCCGTCAAAGGCCCTGTTATTTTGCAGCGGCGCTGAGCCCGGCGGTACTTCCGCGGGCCGCGCCGCTTCATCCCGCGGCTCCGACAGAAATGAGGTCTTGAAGCTGCCGAGGTCTGGATCGGTGCGGCGTGACTGGGCAAGCGTTTCCGAGGGGTTTGACGCCATGATGAGCAAGGCGCACGCCAAAGCCTTCCCCGACCGCATCTGAATAGTACCGTCTACGGAGTTCATCTTCGGCAACGCGTCCCCCCAAAAATCCCGATATAGTCGCCGCCGGTAATTTGCTTCGCAAACGACGCGAGATCAATTCCCACGGGAGGGGTGGAAGCCCGGCGTTTGAAGATTTGCGACGGTCGGATCGGTACGCGCGACGGAGCGATTAGACCGGAATCTTAACGAGAGGTTTACGACGCTGCGCTAGCCTTCGCGAGCCCAGCGAGAGCCTCCATGACGATATCCGTCAATTCGACCGTTCCCGTGATTGCCGCGCAAGGCGTGGCATCCGATCTCGTGCTGCAGCCGGGAACCGTAGTCGACGCGGAGGTATTAAAACTTCTCTCCGACAATCTGGTGCGGATCGCGATCTCAAATCTTGCAATCGATGTGCTGACCGAGGTGCCGCTTTCCGCCGGCCAGAGCTTGCAACTCGCGGTATCGCAGACGCCGGATGGCGTCAGGCTCGCGGTGGTTGGATCGGGCGGGGCGGCCGCCACGCCGGCTGATCCGATCACGACGACTCTGTCGCCCGATGCGTCCGTCGCCGCGGCGGCGGCTAGTCCGCCCGCGGGCGCTGCGTCTCCTCAGAATGTGTTGACGCCGCTNNAGCGGGTCGCGGTCGCGGCCGCGGCCGCGGGGGCTGCCACCCAGCAGGATAGCCTGGCGCCGTTGTTTGCAAATCTTGACGTCGCGGCCTCGTCGAATAGCCTGCCGCCAAAACTGCAGCAGGCAGTCCTGCAGGTCCTGGCGCAGCGCACCAGCCTCGATCCGGGTCTCACCGGCAACGACGTCAAGAACGCCTTTCAAAAATCCGGACTCTTGCTCGAGGCGTCGCTCGCCTCAGGTTCCGGTGCGCCGCAGACGAACGTCCCCGATCTGAAGGCCGCGCTGATCGTGCTTCGCCAGACGCTGTTGTCCTCGCTCGGCACCAGCAATAATCCCGCCGCGGCAGCGACGGTTGCGCAGCAGGCCGTTTCGACGGCGGCTTCAGCGGTCGCCGCTGCGTCTGCGCAATCTACTACCGCCGCGACGACACCGACGCCTTCGCCCTCGCTGTCTCCCGAGATCGACGTGCAGGGACTACTTTTGGGTCAGACACGTGGAGCGGTGGCCGATGGTTCCCTCGAATCGCAAAACCCCGTCCGGATCGTGCTGCCCCAAACATTGATCAGCGCCGGCCCGCGGACGATGACGGCGGGCACCGTCTTGAATCTGTTGCAGGAGACGCTGCAGGGAGGCTCGCTTGTCGCCGGCAGTAATACTTCGCCGGCAACGGTGACGCCCCGGGCCGGATGGAACGATGTCGTCACCGTCCACACCAACACGCCGCCACCGCCGTTTCGCGGCGCGCTGCCCTCGGCGCAGCCGATTGCCGCGCCATCGCTCGCGCCCAATGCGCCGCTCGCCGCAAGCGCGCACCATCTGCTGGGCGATACCGACGCCGCCATCGCGCGCCAGACCTTGCTGCAGGTCGCCTCGCTGCCGGATCGTGTCGATGCCACGGGCGCGCGGATTGATCCGGCGACGCCGCGCTGGAATTTCGAGATTCCGTTCGTGACGCCGCAGGGCACGGCGATGGCGCAATTCGAGATTTCGCGCGACGGCGGCGGCAACGAGGTCGAAGCGGCAAAACGGGTCTGGCGGGCGCGGTTCTCGCTCGATGTCGAGCCGGCCGGCCCGGTTCATGCGCTGGTTTCGCTGAGCGGCGAGCGAACGTCAGTGCGGATGTGGGCGGAACGGCCGGCGACCGCGGCGCAACTGCGCGCCGGTGCTGCGCAATTGAGCCAGGCGCTGACGCGGGCCGAGCTTCAGCCCGGCGACATCGTGATCCAGGACGGCCAGCCGCCGCAAGCAGCCCCGGCGCGCGCCGGACATTTTCTGGATCGGGCGCTATGAGCGTGCAGACAAAAAGCCAGCTTGCGGTCGCGCTGCACTATGACAAAACCGGCGCGCCGCGGGTCATCGCCAAGGGCAAGGGCAGCATCGGTGCGAAGATCATCGAGGTCGCCAAAGCCCATGATATCCCGATCGAAGAGAACGAACTGCTGGCCGGCGCGCTTTCCAATGTCGAACTCGGCGATGAAATTCCGGCCGAGCTCTACAAGGCGGTCGCCGAAGTCCTGATATTTGTCTTGAAGCTGTCAGGGCGAGTTCGCTAGACCCATCGTCGTCCCTGCGTACGCAGGGACCTATAACCACCGATCTTAGTTGTTAGAAAGCCGTCTGGCCCCAGACTTAAATGGAGAGGCCGCGGCGTATGGGTCCCTGCGTTCGCAGGGACGACGTGTTGATAGAGTCATTATTTCACCACGATGTCATCAGCATCGTCGCCTCCGCGTTGCACCCGATATCGGATTAGCCATGATCAATCGCCGCCATGCGCTCGGTCTCCTTGCTGCAAGCCTCCTGCCGTCGCGCAGTTTTGCCGATGTCGCGCCCCAGCGCAGCGAGATTCGCGACGACCTCGCCAAGCATTTTCTTAAGGAAGGAACGGTCGGCACTTTCGTTGGCTACAAGGTCGATGATTACCTCGTCATCGCGAGCGACAAGGACCGTTCCGGAGAGGGGAAGCTTCCGGCCTCGACCTACAAAATCCCGAACTCGCTGATTGCGCTGGAAACCGGCGTGGTCGAAGACCCGGACAAGGACGTCTTCAAGTGGGACGGGGTGAAGCGCAGCATCGAGGCCTGGAATCAGGATCACACCATGCGCTCGGCGATCGCTGCGTCCGCCGTGCCGGTCTATCAGGAAATTGCCCGGCGCATCGGCCAGGAGCGGATGCAGAAATATGTCGATCTGTTCGAGTACGGCAATCGCAACATCGGCGGTGGCATCGATCAGTTCTGGCTGACCGGAGATTTGCGCATCGACCCGGTGCAGCAAGTCGACTTTGTCGACCGGCTGCGCCGGGGCGTGCTGCCGATCTCCAAACGCAGCCAGGATCTGGTGCGCGATATCCTGCCGGTGACCAAGGTCGGCGATGCCACGATCAGGGCCAAGAGTGGTTTGCTAGGCGCCGAGCTCGGCAAGCCGTCGCTGGGATGGATGGTGGGCTGGGCCGAGAAGGACTCGGCGCAAACCGTGTTTGCGCTCAATATGGACGTGCTCGAGCCGCGCCATATCCCGATGCGCATGACGCTGACGCAACAATGCCTCGCCGACATCGGCGCGATCTAGCGGACCGCGTCGATCAAGACGTCGCCGATCAAGAGATCAGCGCCGGTCGAGCGCCGGCTGTCAATTCAGCGGTCAACTTAGCTTTGGGCCTTACCGATGCGGCCGAGATGGGTGAAGCCGAATCCGGCGGAATATTTCAGGCCGTAGCCGAGCGCGCGGTCGATGCCGATATGCGCCATCCAGATCAGCGCGATCGAAAGCCAAAGCGGGGAGTCCAAAGTAAATCCGGCCGTCATCAGCGTTACCGGCGCCATATAGCTGTGGGCGGCGTTATAGACGATGGCGCCGGTCTTGGGGTCGGCAAGATAGGCCGCAAAGCTCAGGTCGGGCACCAGAAATAAGATAAAATAAATCCACCACGATCCGCCCCAGACCGCGTAAAGCAGCGTCATGCCCGCAAACAGCGTCAGCCCCTCCAGCCGGAGCAGGATTCGCACCCCGCCGGTCGCGGCGCCGGTGGTCTCTGAGCTTGCGGTCTCGGTCATGGCGTCGCCTCCATTGGGGATGCGGATATATCGTGTGCCGGGCAGGGGTGCCAGAGGCCGGGATGGGCGTTTCCAGCCGCGAAAAGGCCTGTTAGAACCCGTTCAAAATCCTTCGCGAATATGGGCAGGAATAGATGAAAGAAATTCTGGACATCCTCGAGGAACGGCGCGCCGGCGCAAAATTCGGCGGCGGCGAAAAGCGCATCGAGGCGCAGCATGCCCGCGGCAAGCTCACCGCGCGGGAGCGCATCGAGCTTTTGCTCGACAAGGGCTCGTTCGAGGAATTCGACATGTTCGTCGAGCACCGCTCCACCGAATTCGGCATGGAAAAGTCAAAAGTGCCGGGCGACGGCGTCGTCACCGGCTGGGGCACCGTCAACGGCCGCAAGACATTTGTGTTCGCCAAGGATTTTACGGTGTTCGGCGGCTCGCTGTCGGAGACGCACGCGCAGAAAATCGTAAAAATTCAGGACATGGCGATGAAGGCGAGGGCGCCGATCATCGGGCTCTATGATGCCGGCGGCGCGCGGATCCAGGAAGGCGTCGCGGCGCTGGCGGGCTATTCCTATGTGTTCCGCCGCAATGTCATCGCCTCGGGCGTGATCCCGCAGATTTCCGTCATCATGGGGCCGTGCGCCGGCGGCGACGTCTATTCGCCGGCGATGACCGATTTCATCTTCATGGTGAAGAACACGAGCTATATGTTCGTCACCGGGCCCGACGTGGTGAAGACCGTCACCAACGAAGTCGTCACGGCGGAAGAACTCGGCGGCGCTTCGGTGCATGCCACGCGCTCCTCGATCGCGGACGGCGCCTTCGAGAACGACGTCGAGACGCTGTTGCAGATGCGCCGGCTGATCGATTTTCTCCCGTCCAACAACACCGACGGCGTGCCGGAATGGCCTAGCTTTGACGATATCGGCCGCGTCGACATGTCGCTGGATACGCTGATCCCCGATAATCCGAACAAGCCTTACGACATGAAGGAATTGATCCTGAAGGTCGTGGATGAGGGCGATTTTTTTGAGATTTCCGAAGCGTTTGCGAAAAACATCGTCACTGGGTTCGGCCGCATCGCCGGCCGCACGGTCGGCTTTGTCGCCAACCAGCCGATGGTGCTGGCGGGCGTGCTCGATAGCGATGCCTCGCGCAAGGCCGCGCGGTTTGTCCGCTTTTGCGACGCTTTCAATATCCCGATTGTCACCTTCGTCGACGTGCCCGGGTTTTTGCCTGGCACCGCGCAGGAATATGGCGGGCTGATAAAACACGGCGCCAAACTGCTGTTCGCCTATTCGCAATGCACGGTGCCGCTGGTCACCGTGATTACGCGCAAGGCCTATGGCGGCGCGTTCGACGTGATGGCGTCAAAGGAAATCGGCGCCGACATGAACTACGCCTGGCCGACCGCGCAGATCGCCGTGATGGGCGCCAAGGGCGCGGTCGAGATCATCT
>JGI12635J15846_10005281_pt1 | contig 11157 bp, 5 predicted proteins | sample BlaSpr_A8_OM2_M2_FD_15846 | JGI IMG/M metagenome (IMG submission 15846) | reverse complement strand
GTACACAAGCTTACGAGTAGGGTCCACGCTGTTCTGGGTCGCACAATTTCACGAGCGCCTAGCTACGGATTTGCCGCTGTTTTCGCAGCTTCAGCCTTCTGGCGCTCGGCGGCCGCCTCTGCGGTTTTGCCCTGCCGATCCAGTGCGTTTGCGAGCCCGAGGTGGGCTTCGGTGTAGCTTGCGTCGTAACTCAATGCATCTCGAAACTGGACGATCGCACCTTCCACGTCGCCGCTTCGCAACTGCGAGTTCCCTGAGTTGGTAGCAACCTCAGCGCGCTGGCGATTCATGTTGGACCGCATGAGGTCCGCGGCTTTTCTGCGCTCAGACGCAGCCTCGGCAGGTTGATTCTGCTTGATCAGCACACCTGCGAGCGTCAAGTGAGCATCGGGCTGTCCGGGTTGTTGGCGAATAGCTTCACGCAGCGCGGTGGTGGCTTCGGGCAATTTGTTCAGCTTGTCATATACGCTGCCCAGGGTCGCCCACCCGTCGCCATTGTCCGGGTGAAGCTTGAGAGAGATGTTCATCTCGCGCGCAGCATCGTCGTAGCGGCCCGTCTGCATGTAGAGGACGCCGAGGAGGTAGGGGGCCTCGGGTGCTGATGGGTCGAGTTTCTCCGCAGTCTCCAGCTCGGGGATTGCGCCTGCCGCGTCATCCTGCATTTTGAGCGCAAGACCGAGGTTGTAGTGGAGTTGAGGCAGATCGGGCGACAGTTTAAGCGCTGCCCGCAGCTCGTCGACGGCATCGCCAAACTGACTTAATTGCACGTACGCTGCTGCGAGATCCTGATGTGCCGTGACACTATTCGGGGCAAGCGCGATGGAGCGCTGCAACACTGGAACCGCATCTTTCGCAAGTTGCGCCTGACATAGCGCCATTCCGAGATTCGTCAGGGCGTCAGCGTCGTTCGGCTCGGCGGCTACTATTTTTTTTAGCAGGGTGACCGCCTCCTGCACCTTGTTGGTGCGCTGCAGGGCGAGAGCGAGTTGATAGGAGGCTTCCGTAGATTGTGGCTCAAGTTCCAAAACGTGTTGAAAGATCGGGATCGCCTGCTCATCCTGTCCGGCAGCTGCAAGCGCTTTGCCGAATTCCATGGCGATCCCCGCATTTTGAGGTGCGAGTTGCGATGCCTGCACCAGTTCCGTCAGGCCATTCGTCTGACCCTGGGCCTGCATAACAAGGCCAAGATGCAGGTGCGCCACGGCTAGATTCGGATTGAGACGAATGGCTGTTGCAAACTCCTGCTGGGCATCCAGCCAATTCTTCTGCTGCGCGTACAGTGCTCCGAGTTCATCGTGTAAATCCGGATTCTGCGAGTCTGTTGCGAGCGCAGCTTTCATCTTTGTTACAGCCGGTTCAATCTTTTGCATTGATGCAAGGGAGCGCGCATACGCCGCCAAAACATAAGAAGGAAGCGGGCGCTTCTGCAAGTGTGCGCTCACTTCCAGTTTGGAAAATAGAGGAATGGCTTTTTCTGGCGAACCGATCTGCTCATACGCAATTGCGAGATTCATCTGTGCGGTGCTGTCAGTCGCTTTGATGGCTAGAGCTTTTTCAAGTTCGCGAATGCCTTCTTTCGCGTGTCCGCGGCTGACGAGAACCGCACCGAGCGCGCTGTGGCCCTGTTCAGCCTGGGGAGCCAACTGAACTACCTGCTCAAAATCAGTCTGTGCCGCGACGAGATCTTTCTGCGCCAACGCAGCCTGACCTGCGCGGTATGCAGCATCGGCTTTTCTTAACGCTGCCGAAGGCTCCTGAGCGGAGGCGCTGCCAGACAGAGCCATTACCGCAATCAGTGCGGCCTTCACAGCTGTGAGACCGTTTTGAGGAGGTTTGTTCATGTAAGTCCGGCGAGATGATGTTAGCTGTTCAAAGCTTCGATTGTCCCCTAACAAGACAGGTAGTTACCGAATGCCGCAACCATCTTTGGGCTTGCAAGCTTGCTCCAATAATCAAAGACGGGCAAGATTTGCATGTGCGGCGGCGTGCTGGGGGTTCAAGGTTAGAGCATGCTCGAAGGCATTTCGGGCCGACGCTTTGTCACCATTTCGAGCATGCAACACGCCCAGATTATTCCAATCATCCGCGTTATTGGGCTCTATCGCGAGGGCGGCGTTCTGTTCGCTGATTGCGTCGGGTAGCTGGCCCATCTGAGAATAGAGCTGAGCGAGTTGACGATGAGAGACGATATCGTGAGGTCGTAAACGTTGAACGGCCTTGAACTGATTGAGTGCGTCGGCGAGCATTCCGGACTGTGCGTAGATGTTGCCTAATAATTGATGGGCGTCCGCGTCATCCTTTTGCTTGAGCGCCTGTTGAAGTAGCTCTGTAGCGCGGGGCAGATTGTTGTTGTCGGATTCGATGCCGGCGAGATTATAGAGAGCGTCGAAGTTCCCGGGGTCGAGTGCGATTGCAGTCTCAAACTCGTGCTGCGCATCAGCGGCCCGGGTGGTTGCAGAGAATATGGCCCCCAACTCATTGTGGGCGGAGGCGTCTTTGGGATCTTCGGCGAGGAGACGACGATATTCCTGTTCGGCCTCGGCGTAGCTGCCGTGTTTGAACTCAAGATGCGCAAGGTCGAAACGCGCGTCAGTGTTTTCGGGATCTATGGTGAGCGCTTTTTGGTACTCGACCTGCGCCTGCTGCCAGTTCCCTGCTCCGTCGAGCGCCGTGCCGAGTGCAGTGAGGGTTCGGACGTCGTCTGGCGTGCGCGCGAGGGCGCGGCGATAGAGCGTTGCAGCAGCGGTGTAGTCGCCGCTGATGGTATCGACCGAGGCGAGATTGTAGAGCGCAGTGTGGTCGTCGGGATCTTTGCGCAGATTGTTCTGCATCCACGCCTGTTCCAGGAGGAGACGAGGATCCTGATCGGAGTTGGGGACAGCGTGAGGCAGGACCTGGAGCCAGAGATGGCCCATCTCGTCGACGGAGCGGTTGCCTGCTTTGACTCGTATCGGAGGGCTGTTGGGATTGCGGATGTTGGCTTTGGAGTTGTCGTAGGTGTAGCGCATGTAAATAACGCTGTTCTTCGGCAGGAAGATGGGCGATTGAAAACGGTAGACCGACTGGCGGTCGATGTCCCAGTCGCGGATGAGAATGAGCCACTTCTTTTCACCATTGGGGAGGATGGCATACGCTTCCATCTTTTTGCCAAGATAGTGGGCATGTGGATAGACGCCAAGGACATCGACATCCACGGGAAGTTTGAGGTGGTCTTCAATGACAAAAGCGGCGTCGCCCGGGGGGATATCGAGGGCGCTGTCGTGCTCAAGCTGCAAGAGCATAGGGTGCGCTATCGCAGGTTTATCAAAATAGAGACCGATGGTGGTCTGCACTGTCTCGGGCTTGCCCGTGGGTTTGAGGTGCATGTTGAGGATGAGATCGTTGCCGGGGTCGAGTCGCCAGGGCATGCCGCTGGGCTCGATGAGAGCAGGAGAATCGGGCTTCCAGAAGAGAAAGTGACTGTCAGGGTCAAAGGTCTCGCCCGAGTCGACAGTGAGTTCCATGCCGGGGATTCCCTGCTGCCAGTCGTCTGGGTGCTGGTGGCGCAGGGAGGCAGTCCGGTCGATGAGGACATTGGCATGGTGGACGGCGCGAGGAGCACCACCGGGCTTGATCTCCATGGCGCGAATGTATTTTGTTTGCGTGATTGGGACGGGCAGGATGAAATTGCGAAAGAGGTCAGTGCCGGACGCAGGAACCTGCATAGGAGAAGACACCTTCAGAATGAGATCAGGTGGCCCGAGCTGCCAGTCCTTCGAGAAGACGGGTGGTTTGGGCGCTTCTTCGGATTCGCCCTCGGGCATGCCGGCTTCGACCCACTTTTTGATGAGACTTAGATCTTCGTCGGAGAGACGGCGGCTATCTGCGAAGTTGCCAAAGCCTGGTTCGGGTAACCAGGGTGGCATATAACGGGTCTGTGTAACGGTCTGTATCGTTGTTCCCCACCGCTTGGCATCGGTGTAGGAGAGCAGGCTGAAAGGCCCAGCGCCGCCGGGATGATGACAACTACTGCAGTGGTTGTACAAGATGGGCGCAATCTGCCGGTTGAATGTGATCGGGGCGGTGGCGGCTCGGACGCGTGCGTGGGGTAGCTGGGCCAACAACATGAATAGCGCGGCGGTTCCCAGGAGTGTTGCGGGAAGATGATTCGCGGTCCACCGCTTCATGGCTGTCCTATGATTCCACAACCTACGGCTGGTCCGTCTGGCTGTTGAACGGTGCGGTGCTGGAGAACGCCGGCGATGGCTCGCTCGAGGTCGTGCTGCGTGGCACTGGGGCGCTCCTGTCCGATCTGGAGGTAGCGATCGTCGATCCGGCCGTGATAAACGGTGCGAAGGGTCTCCGCGCCAGCCTGCCCGGGAACAAGGATTGCAGATTCAGGCGTCACTGTAACGCGGGTGAGAGCAACGAGCTGGTGATGCGGATCGAGCAGGATATTTTGTTCAGTACCATAGGCGGCTTCATGCTGACGCACAGCTTCGGGAGTTTCTCCAACGTTGGGATAGACGAACCAAAATGCAACGTGTTGCGCGGCGAATTTGTCTTCGATGCGCCGTATCTCAGGAATGTAGCGATTGGAGATGGGGCAATCGGATGCGACAAAAAAGAGAACTATGGCCTCGGTACCCGGAGCGGCAAGACGGGTAACAGGTTGGCCATTCATGTTGTAACCGTAGGCTGGCGGCACTCGCTGCGCATGAGAGACAATTGTCAATAAGCAGACTAGGGCCCATGCTTTGAAAGATGAGTGCCTCATGGTGCTCTGAGTAGACAACATCCGCACGCCTTTTCCTAGCGCAGATCGCATCGTTCCCCTGCGTAAGTACCCGAAGTCCAGAAGTTGCGAAGCGTTGGATCGTCAGGATTTAACTTGGACAGTCCTGTAAGTATCTCCAGCGCTTTCTTCTTATCGCCAATTCTGCAGTCTATGAAAGCAAGGTTCAATCCGGCAGCCATCTGGCTGGGGTCAGCGTCGATTACGCGCTGCAAAAGATTCACCGCATCTGCGGTGTGTCCGGATGTGGCATCCAGAACAGCGAGATTCCCCAGCGCAGTCGCTTCATAAGAATCAGCGAGCAAAGCGTCCGCGTATTCCTTGCGAGCACTCGTCTTGTCGCCAGACATTTGCTCAATAAAACCAAGCTGCGTGTGAACATGGACGTCGTTTGACCCGTTTTTTTCTGCTCTTTGAAGTAGATGGAACGCCTTCTCCCCTGCCTCTTGGTTTCCATGCTCGGCTAGTTGCGCGTAGGCCAATCCAAGCTCTCTGTCTCCAGCCGATACATTGCCTACAGGCACCAGCTCAACGGATTTTTCGAGATCCTCCAGCTGTAGTGTCGATGCTGTTGTTGACGGCCGGCTTTGGATATTGTGATCCGTCGCCTGTTCGTGCGAAATATCCGTAGGCTCGCGAGTGGGCATATGACATACCGCACAATCCTTCTGCTCAGGATGGTGTTCGGTTGCCATTTGGGGGCCAGTATGACAGGTCAAACACTTGGCACGGAAGTAGCTGACACGCTCTTCGGAACTGGGCGAACTATGAGGATCGTGGCAGGTAGTACACGTCAGCTTGTCCCCACTGGCGATCTTGCATGCACTTCGCAGGAGAGCCTCATACTGACTGCTGGCCCGGCCGCCTCCTGTCTTTGCGCTCGCCTTCACAAAGTAAACTGCGTAGTCGGCAAGATCGGCTCCGGCACGAAATTGCGCAAGCGATGTGCCTGCACGGTAAATAGCGACATCTCCTTCGAGATGGCACTGAAGGCAGGCGCTGTCTCTTCGTGGAGGAGTCAACTTGGCTGGGTTCACGATCGGACCGTGGCCCTGCTCCGCGAGGTGCCTGGACGGATCCCCGTGACAAGCCGAACATCCTACCCCAGCCTGCTGGAATGGGGGTCCGTCGTACCTGTTACGAGCTTCGGGGAGCGCGGTTTGTATAGAGGTCGCATGACAGTGGAGGCAGTTGGAGTCGACCGGGAGAGCAGCAGGCATAGTTCTCGCTGCGCCATAGTTTGGGGCCATATCCCATAGCTGCTTTTTGCCGTAGTAGTTGATAGGGACTTCAAACCATTGTCCCTTTTCCTGATAAAGGTAAGTCCGCCCGCGATGTCCAGAACCAATAAAGTAGATGAGTTGTCTCTCTCCGTGCAGTGCGGTCTGCTCATTTGATGTATCTGGCATGGCATCGCGGTCGTAGGACATCCAGGCGTGGCCATCACGTAAAAAGACGTTATAGCGGATGCCAGATGCAGCATGCAGGAAGCCCCCCTGCAGGAGCCCGTCTACAGCCGCTCCACTGCCCCGTGCCATTGGAGTACGTTCGTACTTTTCGTAGATCTCCTTATGGCAACGGGCACATACCGTATCGCGATTTGGGGAATGCGCAGTAACAGACGCCTGCGGCCTAATGCCAGCCGAGACACTGACTGGCGAATTAGTCAAAGCACAAACGACGAAGAGACCCAACACTAGAGCAGATAAAGCTAGGATCGCGCGGCGAAAACCTCGCACCAGCTTGCGCGAAGCCGTTCGCGCGTCAGATAACCTGGCATCGCGGGTGGGTAGGTACTCGTCGTCTTGCGATGCACCCGCGATTGGTGTTACCCGTGGCAATTGTCCCTGATTCCTAGCGAACTGTTTCAAGTTTGGGTTCGCTTGCAGCCTGTATTTTCTGAGAGGTCTGGGTCTCTCGACTGGCGTCTTCGGGTCTTCCTAACGACCGGTAAGCTTGTCCCAGCAGGCTATGTGTTATGAAGTTGCTGGGATCCATTTTTTCAGCTCGCTCAAGATACATCATCGCGCTCGCGGGATCCTGGCGCTTTAGCAATACCTTGCCTAGCAGGATGTATGGGCCGGTCGCGTTTGGCTCCAGGAGCAGGGCGCGCTGGAGGGATTGCTGCGCCTTTGTATAGTCTCCCGAGCGAGTATATGCATCGCCGAGTCGGTCGTAGATGCTGCCATCAAGAGGGTTGCGGGTGCGCTCCTTCTCAAATTCCGCGATGGCCTCATCAAGATGTTCTCCGGCGAGTGCGATCTCTCCTAGGAGGGCGTGGGCGAGCGGCAGTTGCGGATCGATTTCTACGGCCTTCGTCGCAAACTGTTGAGCTACTGGGAGATACTCCCGGCGCAACAACATTCTCGCGGCCAGAAGATATGCTGGCGCTGAGTCGGGAGCGAAGCCGTATTGTGTCGCGAAAGCCCGGCGGGCGTTGTCGAATTGGCGTGTATCCATGTAGCAGAGAGCGAGGACGTAACTTGGATCTACTCTGGTCTGTGAGGTCCATTCGTGCGCGGATTCGAGGAGCGGGATTGCGTCCGCTGGTCTGCCCAGGCGGAACAGCGTCAGACCGCGCAGTTGCTCAGATTCCTCGTCGTGAGGGTCTTGTTTCAATGCGGCAGCGAATGCTGCATCTGCTTGAGGGAATTGGTTTTGTGAGTATAGAGCAAGGCCGCGAAGTCTATCGACGCCGGGAGGTACGGGTGGTTGGGCGGCGATTGTGTCGAGCTGTTTCAAGGCATCTGCCGGATGCCCTCGATCGATCATCAGGCGTAGCTGGGTGAGGTTTGGCGCAGCGTTTACAGGGGTTGGCGGGGATGGTGCGGGGGACTGGGCTTGTGCAAGCGGCAGGGATAGGAGTGCGGGGATGAAGAAGANGCNGAGTACGGCTGCTTTGTGCGGACGAAGCATAGAAGATGTGGCCTAAGTGTAAATGAAGCNGAACTTTTTGACGTGGTTGGGTNGGGTTTTTTCTGTCGTGGTGGACTGGCGTTTTTGCTGGGGTTTTTGAGAAAAGTGGCTGCAAAACGTGGTGCTTTTGTGGTGAAGTTGTGGTGAGTTGCGTGGTAGAGGTGGGACTTCGAGGGTCGTTGCCGGCGGGCTAAAAACAGGACGGGGTTTTCAACTTTATTTTCTCGTCCGAAGCCGAAGAGGGGAGCAGAAGCTCCCCTCTCTGGGTAAACCGAGCAGGTTAGAACTGTATGCGAGCGGTGAAGGCTAGTTGACGTGGGCTTGATTGTCCTACAGGACCGACACCGTTGCCTCCAGCACCATTGGTAATGTTGGCAGAGCTATCAACGTTGATAGAGTTCGAATTGCCATTGGGGTTAGCGGCGCTGATGTGGTTGAAGACGTTGAAGGCATCCATTCGGAACATTGCAGAAACGCTTTCCTTGATTGGGAAGCTTTTTTGCACTGCCAGATCCGTATTGAAGAAACTGGGGCCGAAGTTGCTATTGCGGCCAGTAGTCCCAATCTGATCGAGACCAGGGCAACTGAAACCTCCAGAGTTTGTTCCTGTCCCGGGGCAGAGATTGCTATAGCCCGCGAAATATGGTCTCTGATGGCTTACCGGGTTGAATGCGCCAAGGTGAGTCTTGAAATTATGCGGATCTCCAATAGGGTAGCAGGGTGCTGCGGTTGGATGGCCACTGTTGTCACCTATTCCGCTTCCACCGACCGATGAGGCGCAGTCGGACATCGAGAGGCTGAACGGCAGACCGCTGGAGAGGTTGATGACCGGGCTCAACTGCCATCCTCCGATAATCTCATCGACAAGCCGCGATGATTGCGGCAAGAACTGCTTATTACGACCGAATGGCAACTCGTACACACCATAGCCCACGATCTGTTGCTCACGAATCGAATCGTCCCGACCGTAAGCCACGGACTTCTCCCAGGTAGCGTAGCTGTTGTTGTAATTGAATGCGCGTTGCCAAGCGTAGTTTGACGTGAATGAGAGACCATGGGAGATCTGCTTGGCTACTGTAACCTGCAGTGCGTTGTAGTGAGTATTCTGGTTATCTCCGTATAACGAGATGGGTTGGTTCCAGCCGCACGCGCCGGTCGCAAGACCCTCACCGGTTGGCTGACTGTAGTTAGGATCCGCGCAGGCTGCAAGCTTTCCCCCGTAGTAGCGTTCCAGGAACTTTTGTGTCGAAACCGCCCCGCTTGCAGGGATCAGGACTCCGAGTGGGCCCGGGGCCGTAGGAGTTCCAGTCGGACCTCCATTTGGTTGGCAGTTTGGTCCGATCGGGAAGCAATTGCCTCCATTTGGATCATAGTGGAGTGCATTGCCTGTCACACTGNACTGTGCCGGGAGGGTAATGGCAGGTTCGTTCGGGTTCGTGTTGTTGCCATCGCCCGCACTCAGGGTATTGGTTCCCTTGTTGCCAACGTAGGCGATCGTCAGCGACAAGGTTGGGGTAATCGACTGCTGGACGCTGAGATTCCACGCATCTAGAGTGGGGAGCCGCAGCGGATTGGGGCGTTCCTTGGTGTTGACTGCGTAACCCGGATTCGGCAACAGGCCATTCGAGGGTACGGCGGGAAATACGTTTGGCAATGGACCCGTTGAAAGAGTAAACGGCTGGGCATAGCTAGTCGAATTCGAACCGCTCGCTGTGATCTGCTGGTTGGCGAGGACCGGGAGGTTCTGCGTAACGACGTGACCAAAAACGGAACCGAATACGCCGAGGTCGAAGCTGCGGCCATATCCGGCTCGAACGACAGTCTTCTCCGTTGCCTGATACGCGACACCCACTCGCGGGTTCCAGGCATTTTTTGCTGCGTCCCAGCCCATGTCGCTCGGAACACCGCCAATCCCTGCGACGTGCAGATAGCCAGTGTCGGGGTCCATCAGAGCGCCATTGCCTGGTCCATTGACCGCTTCAGGGAAGTAAAGCTCGTACCGCACTCCTAGGTTGAGGGTAAGTTTGGGAGTAGCGCGCCAAGTATCCTGGGCGTAGAAGAAGTCACGTTTCTGGAATTCCTTCGCATTGGTGGAAACACTGACGTAACGATTGAACGTGTTGATGTCACCCAGAACAAACGAAGCGATGCCAAGACCAGGGGTCGAACCGTCAGAAGGTGCAGTGGCACTTCCGTTGAAGCTGAATAAACCAGTACGGTCATTATCGCTTGGAACTCGCAGATTGCGGGCGTAGCGCAGGTCGACACCCACTTTCACAGAGTGGTTGCCGATGGTCTTCGTCCAGTTGTTCACAAGCTGGTATTGGTCCTCTCTTTCGATGAGAGGGCAGTTACAACGGTTGATATTCAGACCGGCGCCCCATTCGGTTTGACCGTTGTTGGGCATGCTTATCTGGAAGCCAGGTAGACCATCCGTAATGGGATCCGCCGTGTTCAGGCCGCCAAATCCAAGGCTTGCAGCTGCCTGTGTTCCCGCGTCGAATTTCTGGTCGTTGATGTTGTAGCGGTAGTATCCAAGCCTAAAGTCTGTTACCAGCGTTGGATTTATGGCAATGTCCATGCCGGCAGCTACGCTGTCGTTCGCGCCCGCTGAGTTTCCACCGTAGCCGCTGAGGCCAAAGCCAGGGCCTCCGCCTGTGCCGAGGAGCAACGTACCTGTGAGGACATCAGTGAACCGGCTAAAGCGCACGAACGCGTGGGCCTTATCAGAAACCTGTCCGTCAAGACGTACATCCCATTGATCACTATTGAAGATACCGGTGCCACCCTGAACGTAGGTGTCGAGCAAACCACTGGCTCCGATTTTGTTTGGGGTGTACTGGGAGATTGCCTTTATGTAATTGAGCGCTGGCGTGGAGAGGGCGGACTGAGGAATGATGTCGCCAGGGTATTCCACGCCGTTTGGCTGATAAACAGGATACTTGAGACCCGCTGCGACGTTGTTGTATTGACTGAAATTGCAGCCCCCACCACTCAGGCAGGAGGAACTGATTAGCGCGGTGGGAACGATTGTGGATGAAGTAGTTCCTACGCGCTGGCGAGCGCCCTGGTAGTCGCCGAAGAAAAATACCCTATCCTTGATGATCGGTCCACCGATGGAACCACCGAAGAGACTCTTGAGGCCCGGAGCGATGGAGCTTCCTGCGGATGTCGCCGTTGCGGGAAACTGAGTATAAGGATCCTGCGCAAGGTTCGCGGTGCTGATGCGATAGTCAAAGGCCGAACCGTGGAAGGAGTTTGTACCTGACTTGGTCTGGGCGGTCATCACCGACGAGACAGCCTTGCCAAATTCCGCATCGAAGTTCTGCGTCGTGATCTTGGTTTCTGAAAGCGAGTCGATATTTGGATTGATGACGATGATACCGAGAATTGGATCCTGGTTATCAGTACCGTCTAGCTGGAAAGCTACACCGCCGAACGCCTGTCCATCGACCTGGATCTGGGCG
>JGI12635J15846_10005280_pt1 | contig 11158 bp, 10 predicted proteins | sample BlaSpr_A8_OM2_M2_FD_15846 | JGI IMG/M metagenome (IMG submission 15846) | reverse complement strand
AGAATCGATTAACCCTCCCTGAAGCAGGTCATTTCGTAAGGCCGCAAGCTCGTTAGTAGTAAATCTTTCTTTCATGGCCGTCATCACCTCCGACTCCGACCTCACCACGTCTTAACTATTAGACTCTGTCAGTGTCGCCTACGTTGCATGCAATTTGCATGCCGCTCTACAGGCTTTCCTATATATACGTTCGAAAAGCTGCTTCAGATTCTTAAACCCTTTATAACCTATAAAGTTGCGACGGGATGGACGGAACGCACCCGAGCGGAAGCGCTGCGGAAGGTGTCTCAAATCCGTCTCGTTGTTGACAACTTGTGTCGTTCCGGGAACGCAGGTGTCCCGAAAGTAATCTAGCCCCCGTGACAGCCAAGTCAGGCTCACAAAGGCTTAGACGTACGTCGGGACTGAACAGCTGGGGGAAAATGGGAAAGATTACCCGGCAGCGGGGAGAAAACTACTCCAACTTCTTCGCCAAAAGCTCATTGACCAATTGGGGGTTGGCCTGACCTTTGGAAGCTTTCATCACTTGGCCGACAAAAAAAGCAGCGACCGTTTTCTTGCCGCCTCGATATTGCTCGACCTGCTTGGGATTGGCGGCAATAATCTCCTCGATAATTTTCTCCAGCGCTGAAGTATCCCGCGATTGCTCTGGTCTGCCCTCGTCTTCGTAAACCTGCGGAAAGTCCCTTGAGCGCTCGAAGCTGAGGTCATACAAGTCTTTGAGCATTTTGCCCGAGATCGCCCCACTCTCGACCAAATCCGCGGAAACGGCGACGCCCTTCATCGAAATGGGGGACTGCTCAATTTCCAGACCTCTGGCTTTCAGGCGTCCCATCAGTTCGCTCTGAACTAGGTTGGCCACGCGCTTGGGATTCTTCGCCGCCTTGGCCGCCTCCTCGAACTGATCGGCTAGCGTTCTGGTCAATGTAAGAACACCGGCATCCTGCTCGCTGATGCCATAATCCGCGACCATTCGCTTGCGCCGGGCCTCAGGAAGCTCCGGCAGAGTTTTCAAAATTTCGGACCGCCACTTTTCGACTACTACCAGCGGCAGCAAGTCGGGCTCAGGAAAATACCGGTAATCATGAGCTTGCTCTTTCGACCGCATGCCGTAGGTTTTGCCTTCTGCGGAGTTGTACAGGCGAGTTTCCTGTGTGATCCTGCCGCCAGATTCAATCACTTCAAGGTGGCGGGCGATTTCATATTCGAGAGCTTCGCGAATAAATCGGAAAGAATTGACGTTCTTGACTTCGGTTTTAGTCCCGAGTTCTTTCTGCCCCCGCGGACGCACGCTGATATTGGCGTCGCACCGCAACGATCCTTCCTCCATATTGCAATCGCTCACCCCGGTGTACAGGATGATTTCCTTCAGGCGAGTGAGGTATTCGTAGGCTTCCTCGGGCGACGCAATATCGGGATCGGTGACGATTTCAATCAGCGGAACTCCGCTGCGATTCAGGTCAATGGCCGTGGTTTCGGAGGCTCCCGCGAAATCCTCGTGCAGGCTTTTGCCCGCGTCTTCCTCAAGATGCAGCCGGGTAACACCGATTTTTTTCGTTCCAGAAGAAGTCGCAATGTTGATCCAGCCATGCTCGGCCAGCGGCTTGTCGTACTGCGAAATCTGATATCCCTTGGGTAAGTCAGGATAGAAATAGTTCTTGCGCGCAAAGATCGAAGTCTCGTTGATGCGGCAGTTGATGGCCATGGCAGCCAGCGTCGCGAACTCGACGGCCTTGCGGTTTAGGACAGGCAATGCGCCGGGCAATCCAAGGCAAACCGGACAAACATTAGTGTTTGGAGGGTTCCCGAATTTCGTGGAACAGGAGCAGAAAATCTTGGTCGCGGTGAGAAGCTGGACGTGGACCTCCAGCCCGATGACAGGTTCATACTTAGCGCGAGCGGACGTGGAGACATCGGCAGTGGTCGCCATAGCCAATAATTATAGAGGGTTCAGCTTGCGTAGGCCCAGACGTCCCCGTCTGGGCGGGAAGGCGCGGCTCTACGTTCCGTCTAGCTCAATGGTAAGACCACAACCTCTACTCAAGGTGGTAAGTTCCCTCGCCCCAGGAGAAGGTTAGCTTTGGGTTACAGTTTTTAGCCTTCACCTCAACAGCTGTTGTGCCGGATCTCTTCCCTAGCACGGAGGGCATAATTGCGGAGAAGTAAGAACCGTCGGCGGCAGCTTTGGCTATATCGTGATGCTTCTCATCGTAACTTTGACTGTCAATTATCAATTCCGAATTAGGTTCGAAGCCGTTGCCTCGAACGTAAATTAATTCAGCATTGGGAGTGCCAATGACGGATTCAATCGTGCAGCCCTTGTCGGTTGCGTCGTTGGGAAAAGGAACTACCTCGACAAATCCTTTCAAATGCGCTTCGTCGTCCGACATCAATGCGAAGCGCTTCGGCTCGCCCTTCCCTCCGTACACCATCAAATCAATTGGGTCGTTAGGACCATTGCCGCTACAAGTGCCTGGCGTCCCGGCGCATATAGCCCTGCCCCCCTCGTCCAGTGTTACTCCGTCAAGGTTCTTAAGAATAGACCCGTTTATCTGAACCTGGTAAATCGTGTAAACCGCCTTATGCGGTAGACCCTTTGCATAAAGGTCGTAGTGTACAAGGGTACGATCCTCCGCACGGGTTCGATTAATCTCTTTCATAGATAATTCCACCCCTGGGCTGTTCATGCCCTTCCCAAAGTTTTTCTCTAGGTTTGCTAGTTTTAGAACTATCGCTCTTTTATCGGGAGGCAAGGAACCGAATGTGTTCTGGTTCTGGGATTGAGACGGGGCAGCGGTTTGTGCCAACTGTGGTATAGCAGTCGTGGCTTGAAATAAGGCAGTGACGAGCATGAGGAGTACGGCGCTCATTTGAATCCTCCGATTGGAACCGCTGACTCATCCAAGTCTATCGCTTGAAATGTTCAGTCGCGGGCCATTCCGAGCCGCGCTAGTTCTTCCCCAGCGGCACATCGAAGTACATCATCTCATTTCCTTTTGCATCGTGGATTCCGGTGAAATAAACGTGCGAGCCAGAGGTTGGGTTTGACATGTCCGACACATCGACGAAGACGAATCCAGCCTGTGTTCCATGTGGTTCCACGGCGCGAGCGTCGAATCGCGCATTTTGGATTTCGTCACGCGCCTTTTGGCTTACCCCTCCTCCGGCTTTCTTCGTTGGAAACGGCAGAGGATAGGTCGTTGTGTGCGCGTGTGGACGCGAGATTCGCCGGTAGATATCATCGGGGGACATAGGAAGCAACTTCGTTCGATCCGGCGTTACCATTTCCACGTTCAACCCGGTCAGGGCAACGGGTTGGTCGCCGTCATTGGTGACGACCACGAAAATTGGCAGAATCCCCAACTCACTGTAGTGGACCGAAAAAATATTGGCTTTGTCGGCGCTGTCGTAGGGGTCCAAACCTACGCTCACCTGCTCGGTGGAATGATCGTCGTGCGCCGGATACGACTTGGCAGTCTGCGGTTTTGGCATCACAAAATCCTTCGCCGCAAGACACAGTATTGGGAAGGCGAAAACACAGCAGAGCAAAATTCCGCGTCCAGCGAGTCTTACCAGAGTACGTATCATAGCCATCGGATTATAGGATGCACCCGGCATAGGTTATTACTGCCCTCCGCAGCCTGCAAGCCATAGCTCCCGAACGCGGTTAGAATGGCCTGCACATGTATTGGCTCTACAGTGCGCTGCTGGCAGCCGGGCTGTTGTTGAGTTTGCCCTACTGGCTGTTGGAATCTGCGCGTCACGGGAAATACCGGGCCGGGCTAGCTGAGCGATTGGGGAAAGTTCCGCACCGCCTTTCCTACGATCCCCATCTCCCCACGATCTGGATTCATGCCGTCTCTGTGGGCGAGGTTATTGCAGTTACCGGCCTCACTCTCGAATTGCGACGGCGATTCCCGCAGCATCGCATAGTTGTCTCGACAACGACCGCGACCGGACAGAAAATAGCTCGCGAAAGATTCGGTGAGGATGCAGTCTTCTACTTTCCCCTGGATCTGCCGTTCGCCATTCGTCCTTATTTGCAATGGCTGCGGCCAGAATTGATTGTGCTAGCGGAGACGGAGTTCTGGCCGAACTTCTTACGCCTTGCGCATCTCAGCGGCGCGAAGGTTGCTGTCGTAAACGCGCGAATCTCAGATCGTTCGTCGCCCGGATACAGGCGGTTTCGTGGCATCATGACCAGGATTCTGAAAGATGTGGATCTATTTCTGGCCCAGACTGAGCAAGACTCAAGCCGTCTCCAAGATATTGGAGCCCCGCCCGAACGCATTGAAATCAGTGGCAATCTAAAGTTCGATGCTCCCATACCCGCTCCGCCAGCGATCGTGGACAATCTGCGTTTGGCTTTCGAGGGCGCACACGCGGGCCCGGTGCTGGTTTGCGGCAGCACCATGGACGGCGAGGAATCGCTGCTGCTGCAAGCTTTCGAAAATATCTTGGTCAGTCATCCCCGCGCGGTGATGATCCTGGCGCCGCGCCATCCGGAGCGTTTCACCGAGGTCGCGGAATTGCTACGAAAGCTCAATTTCCGGTTCCGGCGTCGTTCGGATTGGAGAGGAGAGCCGATCTCAGGCGGGGTCCTGCTGCTGGATTCCATCGGCGAACTTGCCGCGCTATACGCGCTGGCGGATGTTGCTTTCGTCGGCGGAAGCCTGGTGCCGAAAGGCGGGCATAACATCATTGAGCCAGCGCAATACGGCGTGCCCATTGTCGTCGGGAATCATACGGAAAATTTTCGGGACATCGTGGGCTTGTTTCAGAGCCGTAACGCTGTTCGCATTGTTGGCCCCGCTGAACTGCCGCTGGTCTTCATGGAACTGTTATCGAACGATGCGGAACGAGCCGCACTGGGCCGCCGCGCCGCCGAAACTTTGCGCTCGCAAATGGGCGCAACGCACAGAACAGTCGAAGCCTTACAAAGATTGTTAATCACAGCGCCTGTCCACGCTACATCTGCCGAAAATCACATAGCGGCCCCGCGCGGATGAATCCCCTCGCATCCATCTTCGGATTGGGTGTAACCATCCGAAACACGCTGTACGACCGAGGAGTCTTTAAAGCCCATAAATTGCGGGGTCCGGTGATCAGCATCGGAAACATTTCGGTCGGCGGATCGGGAAAAACACCGTTTGTAATTGCTCTAGGCGAATTGCTGATCAGGCGAGGAATCCAATTTGACGTGTTGTCTCGTGGTTATGGACGCAAGACAAGAGGCGTGGCCCTCGTAGATAGGAGTGGTTCGCCGGAAGAATTCGGCGATGAGCCGTTGCTCATCGCACGGAAATTGAACGTTCCCGTTGCCGTCGGAGAAAATCGTTTCAAGGCAGGCCTGTTTGTGGAAAACGAGTTCGGACCGCAACTTCATTTGCTTGACGATGGATTTCAACATCGCAGCCTCGCTCGCGATTTTGATATTGTCTTGCTTAATCCCGACGATTCAAGCGATCGTCTACTTCCTGCTGGCCGCTTGCGTGAGCCTATCTCTTCGTTGCGGCGTGCGCATGCAATCGTGCTCAACAATGGCACTCCACCAGATTCATTACCGCTCGAAAGAAAGTTGATATGGCAGGCGCGCCGCGGCATTCGGGCTATCAACGTTCCGGATCGCCCGATCGTTTTCTGCGGCATCGCCCGGCCCAAGAATTTCGTATCCCAGTTACGTGGTGCCGGGATAACTCCAGCCGCCGAATCCTTTTATCGCGATCATCACGCCTACACTGAGCACGACATTCGTGATCTTCTCAAACTGAGGGAACAAACCGGAGCGAATGGTTTTGTGACCACAGAAAAAGACGCCATCAATTTGGGCCGATTTCGCAACGCCCTCGATCCCTTGGCCGTGGTCCAGGTAACTCTTGAACTCCTTGACTCAGATAACGTTGTGGATATCATGCTTCGTACCATCCATCAGCACAGACCACCGGCGTGAGAAAATCGCTCTTGCTGATTCATTTATGACCAGGCATCCCAAAGAGTCCGATCGGCTTAAGAAGATCGTCGAGGCTTTTGCCAAAATTACGATTACTGTTGTGGGCGATTTCGTGGCCGACGAATTTGTCTTCGGAGAAATTTCACGTGTCTCTCGCGAAGCGCCAGTTCTAATTTTGAAATACCGCGAAAAGATGGTCGTGCCGGGGGGCGGCGCGAATGCGGTTAACAATCTTGCAGACCTTGGCGTTAACGTGCTTCCCGCCGGCATTGTGGGCAACGACGAGCCCGGACGGCTCTTGCTGAAAGGCTTCCGCAAAAAACACGTCCCGGTCAGCGGAATTCTGAAAAGCCCGGCCTACGCCACTCCGACAAAAACCCGCATTCTAGCGGGAATGACGCACTCGGCGCGACAACAGGTCGTGAGAGTCGACCGCGAACCAGAAAGCGAGCCTGACCGCAATCAAAAACGGGAAATAGTTCTGGCCGCCCGTGAGTATGCCCGCGCTTCAGACGCGGTCCTGATTTCCGATTACGGATATGGCGCGGCCACGCCAGCGATGCTCAATGCAATTCGCGATAAAGGGCGCCTCGACAATCTGCCGGTGGTGCTCGATTCCCGCCATCGCATGCTGCAATATTCCGGAGTCACCGCGGCCACGCCCAATGAACCGGAAGTCGAAGAGGCCCTTCTCATGAAGATCGGCCACGATTGGTCGCAGCTTTGCTCTGCCGCCGCGCAAGTCATTTCGCGAATGAACCTGCAGTCTCTCGTCATCACTAGAGGACGAGACGGCATGGTTGCTTTTTCAGGAACTCAAAAGCCGGTGGATATTCCAATTTTCGGCTCCGATCAGGTTGCCGACGTCACTGGCGCCGGCGATACGGTGATAGCCACATTTACCGCAGCGTTAGCCGCGGGCGCAAGCACCGAAGAAGCTGCGCATCTGGGGAACTATGCCGGCGGAATTGTGGTAATGAAACGCGGCACCGCGACGGTTTCCCGCGAAGAATTGCTGCAGGCGATAGAACACACTCCAGCGATGACGAGGTCGCACTGAGCGAACAATTGAGCCCGAATAAAATCCTTTCTCGACAGGAATTACGTAAGCAGGTTGCGTACTGGAGAGAACGCGGCGGTTCGATCACCCTCGCCAATGGATGTTTTGACTTGCTTCACGTTGGGCACGTTCGTTATCTGCGAGCGGCCAAAGAGCTGGGTGGACAGTTGATCGTCGCCATCAACTCTGACGAATCAGTTCGAGCTTTAAAGGGCGAAGGCCGCCCTCTAATGCCCGCGGCGGAACGCGCCGAAATCATAGCCTCGCTGGCTGATGTCGACGCCGTCGTAATCTTTCCTGAGCCGGATGTTCGGGCTTTGGTGCGAGAGATCCGGCCTGACGTTCAAGCCAAGGGAACGGACTATACCGCCGAAAATGTGCCCGAGCGCGAAGTGGTCTTGGAATGCGGAGGTCGAGTCGAGATCGTAGGCGATTCCAAGGACCATTCGGCGACCGAGATCATACGATCCCGCATGGGAACACGGCGTTCGTGACCAGGCCAACCTCACCTTCTGCCGAACTCCCTGAACCGCGCAAGTTCGACCGAATGTTGGTCGTGCGCACCAGTGCAATGGGCGACATTATTCACGCGCTCCCCGCGGTCGCCGCTTTGCGAGAATCACTTCCTGAACTAACGATCGGATGGGTGGTCGAAGAGCGATGGGTAGAACTATTATGCTCGCCATCGTCCTCACTCACCGGACCGCGCTCTGCCGGACGTCCGATAGCCGATCGGATTCATACCGTAAATACCAAAGGCTGGCGGCACTCACTCATTACACCGGACACTTGGCTGCAAATCTCCGGGTCAGTCCGCGACCTGCGCATTCCTAATTACCAGGTTGCGGTAGATTTCCAAGGTGCTCTGCGATCCGCTTTGATCGCTCGTCTGTCGGGAGCAAAAAGGATTTACGGCTTTGCTAATCCCCGCGAGAGCACCGCCAGAGTGGCTTATACGGAGCGAATCACGGCCAACGGGACTCATGTAGTCCAACAGAATCTCTCGCTGTCCGAGGCCCTGCTTGGAAAACGTGTTGGATCGTCACAGCCGCAGCTCCCGCGCGATGAAGCTGCCGAACAAGAATGCGATCGCTATATGGTCGAACATCGGATCGAAAAGTTCGCCCTGCTCAATCCTGGCGCGGGCTGGGGAGCAAAACAGTGGCCCGCCGAACGATATGGCGAGGTTGCGAAACAATTATCAAGAAATAATCTGCGATGCCTGATCAACTACGGGCCCGGTGAGCAAGCATTAGCAACGGCCGCCGAAACTTCTAGTGAAGGACATAGTAAGACGATTCAACTCTCGCTTACGCAGTTGATAGCTTTCACTCGAAGAGCTGCTCTGTTCATCGGAGGCGACACTGGACCAATGCACCTTGCGGCGGCGCTGATAGTTCCGGTCGTTGCGTTGTTCGGGCCCACCGACCCAGCGCGCAACGGGCCCTTCGGGACGAGTAGCGTCGTTCTGCGAAACCGGTTAAGCCCCACATCTCATAAGCGGCGCGCCCAGCCTGACCCAGGGCTACTGGCAATTACGGTGGATGAAGTTGTCGCGGCAGCACAACAATTACTAACGAGACATCCGTGATTCGCAAACCTGCAACGACGTGGCAGAAAATAGCTCGCCGGATTCGTGTTCCAGTTGGATTCGCGTTTACTCTGCTCTATATCTGTCTGGCGCATCCGACTTGGAAGTCACTCGGGACAGGAACGGCCTTTGTAATCGCGGGAATCACCGTCCGGACATTGGCCTCAGGCCATCTCAAGAAAAACGAGGAGCTTGCGACCGGCGGCCCCTACGCCTACACGCGCAATCCGCTTTACTTAGGATCGCTGATTGTGGCCTTGGGATTCGCTATTGCCGCACGCAACTGGTGGATTGCAGCGCTCCTGCTATTGATTTTCGTGGCGATTTACCTGCCGGTGATCAGCGCGGAGGAAACGTTCCTGCGAACGAGATTCCCAGAATTTGCAAAGTACTCCGCCGAAGTTCCACGCGTAATTCCTCGCCTTAGCTTCCCTCGACCCTATCAGCCTGGATTTTCCTGGGGACTGTATTTAAAACATCGCGAGTACAACGCTGCCATGGGTTCGTTGGCTCTCCTCGCAGCGCTCATTGCCAAACTATTATGGAATCTTCGCACAGCGGCCCGCTAAGCCTATTTTTTGGCGTTCACATTCTGTTGTTTCGCCAACCACACTTTCGCCTCGGTGAGTTCCGGGCGCTCCGAATTTGACGCTTCACAATTCTTGACAAGCTGCGCATAGAACTCAGAAGCCTTCTCGTCCTGTCCGCCTTGCTGTGCCGCCCGGGCTGCCCCGTATAACGAATCAAATCGATTAGGATTCGTTTTCAAATCCGCTTGATATTCAGCCAAGGCATCTGTGGGTCGATTCATCTCCAGAAGCATGTCTGCCAGCATCTCCCGAGCAGGAATCTGGTCGGAAGCCTGATACACGCCGGAATTCTTTTCGGCGATGGACCGCAAAAGGCTAATGGCATGGTCTTTCCTGCCTTCCGAATATTCCGTCCAAGCCTTGGCCTGCTTCCGATCCTGATCTATTGCCTCAAGAGTCGGTTTTGATTTCTTCTGCTCCGACAATTTTTTACGAATGGATTCGATCTCCGCAATTTCCTTTCGTGCTTCGGCGGCCTTGCCGAGATGAGCCATGCCAATTGCCCGTGCCCAATGGGTGATAGATTCATCTTCGCTGGCGGCACCCGGAACCAACTCCAACGCGGCCGCTTGCTGCCATTTGTGCAGCTCAAGCGGATACGACGCCTCAAACGCCACCAGCTTTGAGATTCGCGGATCGAAACCCATGCCATACATATCTTTCATCGGCGGCATGGTCTTGATTTCTTCTATCAGGTGATTGGCGTCCTTCTCACGTCCACTCTGCATGTAGGCATAAAACAGGAAATCCATCGCATGGAATTCATGGCCTTCGCCACCCATCTCCGCGTACTGTCGGCTTGCGGCAATCGAAGCGAGGTTCGAATTTATATCGTCCTGCCAAAGTCCAAGGCGGGCAAAAATGTGTGACGGCATGTGCAGCGCATGGGGAGCGGCCGGCGCGATTTGCGCATATCGCCGGGCCGCGGGCAAGCCTAGCGGAGCCATATCCTGCGTGTCGTAGGTATGAATCAAATAGTGAATCACTCCCGGATGGTTTGGCTCGACTGCAAAGACCTCTTCCAAGACTGCGGCAGCCTTCTTTCGATTACCCTGATTGGAAGCGTTGTCCGGCTCTGACGCCAGCAATGAAAGCGCATAAAACGCTGCAGCCTCATAGTCCTGAGGATTGCGTTGATAGACCTTTTGCATAGCCTTCGAGTAGTCAGTCGCGCGGGTTTGATATTTCCGTGTGCTGGGTCCTGAATAGAACGCATTGATGGCCGCAATGTAATCGCGCTCCCGTTCAGTTTTTGGACGAAATGCGTCAGCCGCATCCGCCTCAGACCGGCCTCTTTCTACCGTTTTTTCATCTGGATGGTTCCAGAGCTGATGCCATAAGCTCATTGCGATCCCCCAATGCGCCATCGCGCACTGGTGATCCTCTTTGGCTATTTGTTGAAAGGTTGTTTCCGCCTGCTCGTACCAGAACGAGTGCAACAATGCGACTCCCCGCTCAAACGACTGCTGGACGGAGGGAGAACAGGAGACGGGAAAGTGCACGGTGCCGAGCTGTTCAGGAGTCAGATCTTCGTGATGATGAGCATCGTCGGCAAAAGCTCGCAGCGCGCAAAATACCAGCGTCAAAAGAATTACTGAAAATAATTTCATGGACTTTCTGCTGGAGGCGAGTTTAGTACGAGACGCAGCCAGCACTCAAGCTGGATGGGAGATAAGTATCGGTGTAGTTCCGAAAAAACAATTCTTCTTGTCATTCCGAACCGGCTCCAGCCTGAGAGGAATCTGCTTTTCTGTCACTAGCACAGCAGGTTCCTCGCGCTGAAACCGCGCTTCGGAATGACAATCTCTTAATTGTAATTCTGCAAACGGAAAATGACTCACATTACGCGGTCATCAAGCGCGAGTCTTCTTCTTCACGACGGTGACGGCCGCAACTCCAAGCTTTTCCCACGGACGCTTGGGCCGCTCCGTCGCCGGCTTGTCACGATCTTCGACACGGTCGTATTG
>JGI12635J15846_10005278_pt1 | contig 11160 bp, 11 predicted proteins | sample BlaSpr_A8_OM2_M2_FD_15846 | JGI IMG/M metagenome (IMG submission 15846) | reverse complement strand
TAAGAATATCCCCTCAACCCTCACATCAAAGGAGAACGACCATGAAACCCCGATTGAACGGCTATCAAGTCGCACCCGACACCATGAAGGCGCTCGGCGGACTGGAGGCCCATGTCCAGGGCAGCGGCCTCGAACAGTCCCTGATCGAATTGGTCAAAACGCGGGCCTCGCAGATCAACGGCTGCGCCTTCTGCATCAACATGCACACCCAGGACGCCCGCAAGCACGGCGAAACCGAGCAGCGGCTGTATCTATTGAACGCGTGGCGGGAGGCCCCCGTCTATACCGACCGCGAACGCGCCGCGCTGGCGTGGACCGAGGCGGTAACGCTGGTTTCGCAAACCCATGTGCCCGACGATGTCTACGAGGAAGTCCGCAAGCAATTCTCGGAGGAAGAGACGGTCAATCTGACCATGCTGGTCGCGACCATCAACGCCTGGAACCGGATCGCCATCAGCTTCCGCTCGATTCCGCCGGTGAGGACCAAGGCCGCGGCGTAGTCACGCCGCGGCATCACCCGGGTTCACACCGCACTGGCGCGGGCGAATTCGACATAGATCTCGCGCAAGCGGTCGGTCATCGGACCGGGCTTGCCGTTGGCGACGGTCTTGCCGTCGATCGACACCACCGCCTGCACGAACACGGTGGCGCTGGTGATGAAGGCTTCCTTGGCCGCCAGCGCCTCGGCGATCGTGAACGGCCGTTCCTCGACGCGAAGCTGGCGCTCCTCGGCGAGCTTGACCACGGCCTTGCGGGTGCAGCCCGGCAGAATCTCGCTGCCGTTCTGCCGCGTCACCAGCACGTCGTCCTGGGTCAGGATGAAGGCCGACGACGAGCCGCCTTCGGTCACCTTGCCGTCCTCGATCATCCAGGCCTCTCCGGCGCCGGCTTCCGCCGCAGCCTGTTTTGCAAGAACCTGCGCCAGCAGCGCCACGCTCTTGATATCGCGCCGCGCCCAGCGGAGATCGGGCACGGTGATGACGCCGATGCCGGTCCTGGCCGACGCCGCGTTGACGATATCCTTCACCGACGTGAACATGATCAGCGTCGGCTTGACGCCCTTCGGAAACGCGAAATCACGGCCCGTGTCGGCGCCGCGCGTCACCTCCAGATAGACCATGCCGTTGACCAGATTGTTGCGCGCAACCAGTTCCTTCTGGATCTCCTGAATCCGCTCAGGCGTCTCGGGCAGCGCCAGCGCGATCTCGCCGACCGAGCGCTCTAGCCGCGCCAGATGCGAGGCATTGTCGATCAGCTTGCCGTCCAGCACGGCCGCGACCTCGTAAATGCCGTCCGCGAACAGGAAGCCGCGATCCAGTATCGAGACCTTGGCTTCACTAAGCGGCACGAACGACCCGTTGACATAGGCGATCTGATCCAAGCGTTTTCTCCTGGTGGGCTGCGAAGCAGTTGCGTCGCACTGTGTACGCGAATTCCCTGGGCAATTTCTTAATGCGACAGGATCTTCGACAGAAACTTTTGCGCGCGATCGCTGCGCGGGCTGCCGAAGAAATCGGTCTTCAGCGCGTCCTCGACGATTTCGCCCTGGTCCATGAAGATCACGCGATGCGCGACCTTGCTGGCAAATCCCATTTCATGGGTGACCACCATCATGGTCATGCCTTCGCGGGCGAGATCGACCATCACATCGAGCACTTCCGAGATCATTTCCGGATCGAGCGCCGAGGTCGGCTCGTCGAACAGCATTGCAATCGGGTCCATCGCCAGCGCGCGGGCGATCGCGACCCGCTGCTGCTGGCCGCCGGACAGCTCGGCCGGATATTTGCGGGCGTGATCCTTCAGGCCGACGCGGTCTAGCAGTTTTGCGCCCTTTGCCATCGCCGCGTCATGCGAGCGTCCCAGCACCTTCTCCTGCGCCAGGCAAAGATTCTCGATGATTTTCAGATGCGGGAACAGTTCAAAATGCTGGAACACCATGCCGACCCGGGCGCGCAGTTTTGGCAGGTTGGTTTTGGGATCGTTGACCTTGATGCCGTCGAGGATGATTTCGCCGCTCTGGAACGGCTCCAGCGCGTTGACGCACTTTATCAATGTCGATTTGCCCGAGCCTGACGGGCCGCACACCACCACCACCTCGCCCTTGGCGACGCTGGTGGTGCAATCCTTCAGCGCCTGGAAGCTCCCGTACCATTTGTCGACATGGCTGATCTCGATCATGGAGTTCTCGCTAATGAACGTAGGCGATGCGCGCCTGAAGACGCCGCACGCCAAAGGACGCGAAACAGGAGACGATGAAATAGATGATGGCCGCGAACAGATACATTTCGACCAGCCGGCCGTCGCGCTGCGCGACCTTGCTGGCGGCGCCGAGAAAATCCGGGATCGACAGCACATAGACCAGCGAGGTGTCCTGGAACAGCACGATGGTCTGCGTCAGCAGCACCGGCAGCATGTTGCGGAACGCCTGTGGCAGCACGACATAGCGCATGGTCTGGCCATAGGTCAGGCCCAGCGCCTGCGCCGCGCCGGGCTGGCCGCTGGAGATCGACTGGATGCCGGCCCGCATGATTTCGGAAAAATATGCTGCCTCGAAGATGGTGAAGGTGACGAGCGAGGAGGCGAACGCGCCAACATGGATCGGCCGCGACGATCCCGTCACCCACTGCCCGATATAGGGCACCAGGAAATAGAACCAGAAGATCACCAGCACCAGCGGCAGCGACCGCATCAGGTCGACATAGAGCCCGGCGACGCGCCCGAGCACGGTCAAGCCCGACAGCCGCATCAGCGCGATCAGGGTGCCGAAGATCAGGCCGCCAAGCGCGGCGAGGCCCGTCAGCGTCAGCGTAAACGTCATGCCGTCGAAGAACAGATATCCGAGCGAGCGGCGAATGACGTCGAAGTCGAAGTTGGCGAACATGGTGCGCTACTTCCCCGTGATATAGCCGGGCACGGCCAGGCTGCGCTCAAGGAAGCGCATCGCGATGACGACCACGATGTTGATCAGGAGATACAGTACCGTCGCGCCGGTGAAGGCCTCGAACACCTGAAACGAGAATTCCTGCATGGCGCGCGCAGCACCGGTCAGCTCGATCAGGCCGATGGTGATCGCCACCGAGGTGTTCTTGATGGTCGAGAGGAATTCTGAAGTCAGCGGCGGCATGATGATGCGAAACGCCATCGGCAGCAGCACGTAACGGTAGGTCTGCGCGGTGGTCAGGCCAAGCGCGGTCGCGGCCAGTTTCTGTCCGCGCGGCAGCGAGTTGATGCCGGCGCGGGTCTGCTCGGCGACGCGCGCGGACATGAACAACCCGATCCCGATTGCCGCCGTGTAGAACGGCGCGTTCGGCATCTGCTTCATCCACAGCCCCCACGAGGGCGGCAGCAGTTCCGGCAACACGAAGAACCAGATGAACAGCTGCACCAGCAGCGGCATGTTGCGGAAGAATTCGACCCAGGCAAAGCCAAACCAGGACGCGGCCTTCGACGGCAGCGTGCGCATGACGCCGACGATCGATCCGCTGGTCAGCGCAATGATCCAGGCGCAGAGCGCGGTCTCGATGGTCAGCAGCAGCCCCGACAGCAGCATGTCGAGATAGTCGCCGGTCCCGGTGGGGGACGGCTCGAAGAAGATGTGCCAGTTCCAGTGATAGTTCACCAAGGCCCCCGCGTGGTGCGACTGCGCCGCTACATCGCCTTGTAGGAATCGGGATCGGGCGAATCGGAAGGTTTTGCGAATTCATGCTTCAGCTCAGGACCGATCGGGGTGTTGAGGTTCAATCCCTTGGGTGGGATCTTCTCCATGAACCATTTGTCATACAGCTTTTGACCTTCGGCGCTTTGGTAGAGGGCCGCGGTAGCGTCGTCGACCACCTTCTTGAAGGCCGGATCGTCCTTGCGCATCACGATGCCGTAGGGCTCCGGCTTCGAGAACGCGTCCTTGGAGATGACGTAGGCGTCCGGCTCCTTCGATCCGGCGATGAAGCTGGCGAGCAGGACGTCGTCCATCACAAATGCCACCGCGCGATCGGTCTCAACCATCAGAAATCCCTCGCCATGGTCCTTGGCCGTGATGATGTTGACTCCCATGTTGCGGGCGGCATTGGCTTCGGTGAGCTGCTTGATATTGGTNGAACCGGAGGTGGAGACCACCGACTTGCCCTTGAGATCGTCGATCGAGTTGAGGTTGCTGGACTTCTTCGAGACGAAGCGGCTCGCGGTCAGGAAATGGGTGTTGGTGAAAGAGACCTGCTTCTGGCGCTCAGCGTTGTTGGTGGTCGAGCCGCATTCGAGGTCGATGGTACCATTGGCCATCAGGGGAATGCGGGTCGACGGCGTGACCGGGTTGAGCCTGACCTCGAGTTTGTCGAGCTTGAGCTCCTTCTTCACGGCGTCGACGATCCTGTAACAGATGTCCATCGCAAAGCCGATCGGTTTCTGGTTGTCGTCCAGATAGGAAAACGGGATGGACGACTCGCGATAGCCGAGGGTGATCGCGCCGGATTCCTTGATATTTTTCAGTGTCCCGGTGAGCTCTTCGGCATTGGCCGGGCCCCCACAGAACGCGGCGGCGAGCGCCAAGCCAATTATACGCGGGTGTTTCATTCGTGCTCTCCTCGTTTGGATGACTTTCGGCAGCGCCTGCGTCATTCGGCTAAGCCGCAGCGGGTCGGTCCCGCGCCATCGGTTCGAGCCATGCAATGACCGGGCCATCGCACAAGCCGGCAACCTCATATCGCCTTGTAGGAATCGGGATCGGGAGAATCGGAAGGTTTGGCAAATTCGTGCTTCAGCTCAGGACCGATCGGCGTGTTGAGGTTCAATCCCTTGGGCGGGATCTTCTGCATGAACCATTTGTCATAGAGTTTTTGTCCCTCGCCGCTGGTGTAAAGCGCGGCGGTGGCGGCATCGGCCACTTTCTTGAACGCCGGATCGTCCCTGCGCAGCATGACGCCGTAGGGCTCGGGCTTGGAGAAGGCGTCGGTGGAGATGACGTAGGCGCCCGGATCCTTCGACCCGGCGACGAAGCTCGCGAGCAGGATATCGTCCAGCACCGCCGCCACCGCCCGATCGGTCTCGACCATCAGAAAGGATTCGGCATGTTCCTTGGCCGGGATGATATTGATGCCGAGATTACGGGCGGCGTTGGTCTCGGTGAGCTGCTTGATGTTGGTGGTGCCCGAGGTCGAGACCACCGATTTGCCCTTGAGGTCCTCGATCGAGTTGAGCTTTGAGGATTTCTTGGAGACGAAGCGGGTCGCGGTCAGGAAGTGGGTGTTGGTGAACCAGACCTGCTTCAGCCGCTCGGCATTGTTGGTGGTCGAGCCGCATTCGAGGTCGATGGTGCCGTTCGCCAACAGCGGAATCCGCGTCGAGGACGTCACCGGATTGAGCTCGACCGCGAGCTTGTCGAGCTTGAGCTCGGCTTTCACGGCATCCACGATCTTGTAGCAGATATCGATGGCAAAGCCGATCGGCTTCTGGTTGTCGTCGAGATAGGAGAATGGAATCGAGGAATCGCGGTAGCCGATCGTGATGGTTCCGGTTTCCTTGACCTTCTTGAGCGTCCCGGTGAGCTCCTCGGCATTGGCCTGACCGGCGCAGAGCGCGGCGGCGAGCGCAAGACCAATGACATGCAGGCGTTTCATTCGTGCTTTCCTGGCTTGGATGGCTTAAGCAATGCATGCATAAATCGGACCGGAATGGACCGTAATTCCGGCCGCCATACGCCCCCAGCTCATGCGATGGCGAGGCCATCGCACGAGCCGGCAGGGCTCACATCGCCTTGTAGGAATCCGGATCGGGAGAATCGGACGGTTTTGCGAATTCGTGCTTCAGCTCAGGTCCGATTGGGGTGTTGAGGTTCAACCCCTTCGGCGGAATCTTCTGCATGAACCATTTGTCGTAGAGCTTCCGGCCTTCGCTGCTGGTGTAGAGCGCCGCAGTAGCGGCATCGACCACCTTCTTGAAGGCCGGGTCGTCCTTGCGCAGCATGATGCCGTAGGGCTCCGGCTTGGAGAACGCATCGCTGGAGATCGCGTAGGCGCCGGGCTCTTTCGATCCGGCAACCAGGCTCGCGAGCAGGATGTCGTCCATCACGAACGCCACGGCGCGATCGGTCTCCACCATCAGGAATGCCTCGGCGTGGTCCTTGGCCGGGATGATATTGACCCCGAGGCTACGCGCGGCGTTGGCTTCGGTGAGCTGCTTGATGTTGGTGGTGCCCGAGGTCGAGACCACCGACTTACCCTTGAGGTCGTCGATCTTGTCGAGCTTGCTGGATTTCTTGGACACGAAACGGCTGGCGGTCAGAAAATGCGTGTTGGTGAAGGATATCTGCTTCTGCCGCTCGGTATTGTTGGTGGTCGAGCCGCATTCGAGGTCGACGGTGCCGTTCGCCAATAGCGGAATGCGGGTCGATGACGTCACCGGATTGAGCTTGACCTCGAGCTTGTCGAGCTTGAGCTCCTTTTTCACGGCGTCGACGATCTTGTAGCAGATGTCCATCGCAAAGCCGATCGGCTTCTGGTTGTCATCGAGGTAGGAGAAGGGGATCGAGGAGTCGCGGAAACCGAGCGTGATCGCGCCGGTTTCCTTGATGTTCTTCAGTGTCCCCGTCAGCTCCTCGGCATGGGCCTGGCCTGCGCAGAACCCCGCGGCCAGCACGAGCCCAATCAGTCGCAATTGTTTCATTTATCCTCTCCCCGTCTGGATGACTTCCCTGATGCTGGCATAATCCGGGCCGGAATAGAATGTGACTTTCGGCGGCAATCCGCCCCCCGACACGGTCAGGCATAGCGGTCGGCCCTGATTCGGCGGATCATGAACAGTGCCCAAAGGCTGAACAGGCACACCGCGGTGAGATAATAGCCAGGCGCGAGATCGCCGATCAGCGCGAAAGTGCCGAGCCAGGTCACGGTCGCCGGACCCATGCCGCCAAAGACAGTGACCCCGATATTGTAGCTGAGCCCCAGGCCCGTCGCGCGCGTGCCGGCCGGAAACATCTCGGACATCAGCGCTGCTGCCGCGCCGAGATAGAGTGCCTTCAGCGAGCCGAGCAGCAGCACCGCGAGCACAATAATCACCCCTGACGGCTTGCTCGCAAGCAGGAGATACAACGGGAAGACCGCAAACAGCAACAAGACGGCCATCGTGATCATGTAAGGCGTGCGTCCGACCCGGTCGGAGATTGCGCCGGCGACGGGATTGAGCGTGATGGCGGCGATGGCGGCGGCAAAGGCCGCGACGTAGCCGATGGTCGGCGGCAGGTTCAGCGTTTTGACCACGTAGGTCGGCATATAGATGATGAGATAGTTGACGGCGGTGGCGGTCGCGATCGCGCCGACCGCAAGCAGGACTGGAAACTTCTGCTCCATGAAGACATTGCGGACCGGCGTGTCATGTTTGGCTGCGGGCGGCTCGGTCGCGTCCTCGATGTTGTTGCGGATGTAGAGGCCGATCGGTCCGATCAGCACGCCGAACAGGAACGGGATGCGCCAACCCCAGGTTTGCAATTCGGTTTCGGTCAGGGTCGAGGACAACAGCACGCCGAAGCCGGAGCCGAGCAGCGAACTGATACCCTGACTTGCGAATTGGAAGCTTGCGACAAAGCCGCGCCGGCCGGGCATGTGCTCGACCAGGAACGCAGTCGAGCTGCCAAACTCGCCGCCCGCGGAAAAGCCCTGCACCAGACGCGCGACGATGACGAGCAGGGGCGCCAGCACGCCGATCTTGTCGAAGGTCGGCATGCAGGCCACCGCCAGCGTGCCGAAGGTCATCATCGCGATGGACAACAGCAGCGACGCCTTGCGCCCGTAACGGTCGGCATAGGTGCCGAGCAGCACGCCGCCGATCGGCCGCGCCAGGAACGTCAAACCAAACGTGCCGAAGGTCAACAGCAGCGAGTTGGTCGGATCGTTGGCGGGAAAGAACGCCTTGGAGAGATAGACCGCGAAATAGGCATAGACCGAGATGTCGAACCATTCGAGGGCGTTGCCGAGCGAGGTCGCGATCACGAGCTTGGTGACGTTCCTGCCTCGCGACGGTGCGACGTCGGGGGCTTCCGCATGTGCCAGTGCCATCTTCGATGTCCCCTTTCCCGTTTTCGCGCTATTTCTTCATCTCGCCCAAATCCCAGAACAATCCCGCCATGATGCCGAGCGCCTCTTCAGTGACCGACAGCAGAATGTGCTCGTTGGGCGCGTGCTGCGAGCAGCCGGGATAGGAGTGCGGCACCCAGATCGTCGGCAAGCCAAGCCCTTCCGAAAACACGTCGTTGGGCAGCGAGCCGCCGAAATTCGGCAGTACCGCGGGCGACTTTCCCGTGGTCAGCCGGATCGATTGCGCCGCCCAGTTGATCCAGGGACTGTCGAAATCGGTCCGCGAGGCGGCAAAGCTTTGCGCGGCGCGCACCTCGACCATCGGAAACCCGCGCTCCTGCAAACGCGCCCGCACCGCATCGACGACTTTTTCGACCTTGGTGCCGACGACGAAGCGCAGCTGCAGCACCGCCTGCGCGCTTCCCGGAATCGCATTGGCGGGCTTCTCGATATTGCCCGAGGACATCGCCAGCACTTCCAGCGTATTCCAGGCATAAAGCCGCTCGGCGGCGGAAAGGCCATCCTCGCCCCAATTCTCCGACAGCGCCGGCTCGTCGGCCATCGGCTCGATCTTGACGTCGGCCAGCGTGGCGCGGATCTGGTTCGAAATCCGCGGCGGCTTCAAGTCCTCCAGCAAGAGGCGGCCGTGGCCATCGACCAGCGAAGCGATGGCGCTCGCCAGGATCGTCGCGGGATTGGCAAGGACGCCGCCCCAGTTGCCGGAATGGTTGCCGCCGTCGCGCAGGTTGACATCGAGATGAATCCGTATGCCGCCCCGGCAACCGAGAAAGATGGTCGGACGATCGGCCGCCAGCCGCGGCCCGTCCGAGGCGAGAAAAAGATCGGCCTTGAGCTCATCGCGCAGGGACTCGCACACCTGCCGCAGATCCGGCGAGCCGATTTCCTCCCCGGTCTCGACGATGAATTTGGCATTGAAGCCGAGCCTGCCGCCACGCGCCTCGCGCACCGCGGCAAGGGCCGTCATGTTGATGCTGTGCTGCCCCTTGTTGTCGGCGGTGCCACGGCCGTAGACGCGATTGCCGACCGTCGTCGTCTTCCATGGATCGAGATTGTCCCGCCATTCTCCGGCCATGCCGTCGACGACGTCGCCATGTCCGTACACCAGAACGGTCGGCGCCGAAGCGTTCTCGCGATAATCGGCCAGCAGGTAGGGATTCCTGCCGGTCGGCGATTCGATTAACCGTGTCGTAAAATCCAGCCTGGAAAATGCCGGCTCGAGTTCCTTCTCGAGATAGCCGCGCAACGCGTCGCGCCGCTCGGGGTTCTGGCTTTCGGTCGGATAAGCCACCCTGCGGTCGAGTTCGCTGAGAAACTCGCCGGAACTGAGTGTTTGCCGCGCAAGCGCGATCGCGTCGGTTCTGGTCATGTCTTTCCTTTTTTCATGCTGAACCCGCGCATCACGGTCACGCGGCCCGGCCCCTTCGCATCGCGCTCGAATAGCGCGGGCAGACTTCTTCGGCGAAACGCGTCATCATCCGCTGCCGGACGGCAAACGGCGTTCCCGGGGTCGCGCAGGAAACCATGAAGTAGTTGAAGCCCAGCGACACCAGCGCGTCGATACGTCTGCAGATGGTCTCCGCGCTGCCGATCAGATTGGAATCGTGGAAGGGTCCGAGTTGCGCCGGGTCGGTCAGCTTGCGCAGATTGGCGAACATCCGGCTGAAATCGGCATATTCGGGAATGTTGGTCCACGGATTGGCGTCCGCCTCATAGTGATCGGCCTGCAGGGCGAAATACGCCGGGAAATAGCGGCGGCCCATATCGCGCGCCTCCTCGTCGGTGTCGGCAATGAACATCTTGACCGAGATCGGCAGGATGGCCCCGTCTGCCTTGGCGCCGGCGCGCGTCCGCCAGCGATCCAGGATCTTGACCAGCAGGCCATCCGGGAACGTCGACAGGCAGATCGGGGGAATGCCGAGGTCGCCCATCACTTCGGCGCTCGCCGGACTGCCGATCGCGCCGTAGAAACGAACCGGCTTGTCGACAGGATCGGGGCGCAGCCTGATCGGCCGCTCGATATTCCAGAATTTCCCGTGATGCGAGAACGGTTTCCCCGCCAGGCCCTTTTCGACGATCTTGAAGACTTCCGCAAAGCGCGCGCGGCCTTCGTTCATATCGATATTGTAGGCGTCGTATTCCATTTTCGCGGTGCCGCGCCCGATGCCCAGATGCAACGTGCCTCTCGTCAGCATGTTGAGCATCGCGATTTCCTCGGCCAGCCGCAGCGGATGGTACCAGGGCAGCACCAGCACCGAAGTCCCAAGCGACAGATCGGGGAATTTCGCCGCGATATGCGCCATCATCAGCAACGGACTTGGGGTCGGATAATAATCGCTGAAATGATGTTCCAGCAGCCACGCCGCGTCGTAGCCGAGCTTGTGGCCCAGTTCGCAATCCGACATCAGGTCGCGATAAAGCTGATGATCGGGAACGCCTGCGACGTCTGCCGCCGCCGCCTGAAAGCCGAACGATATGTCCTGCATGGTTCCGGTCTCCGCCAAACCCCGATCCTAGAGTGCCCGACCCGGAACGTCGACCCGTTTGGCATCGGGACGAATTTGCCTTGCTAAAGCCAGCCGGAATGCAACAATTTCCGCCGCCGGCCCGGCGTTCAACCGGGCGGGTAGCGGCGAAGACAACGTGCCCAGGGTTGCCAAATGAAGAAAGAAATCCGCCTCAACGCTTTCGCCATGAACTGCGTCGCGCATCAGTCGCCGGGACTGTGGACGCATCCGCGCGACCGCACCGCGGAATATAACCGGCTGCCGTACTGGATCGCTCTCGCGAAGACGCTGGAGCGCGGCCGGTTCGACGGCCTTTTTCTGGCCGACGTGCTCGGGGTCTATGACGTGTTCGGCGGCAGTCCGGACGCGGCGCTGCGCAACGCGACGCAGACGCCCTGCAACGATCCGCTGCTGCTGATTTCGGCGATGGCCACCGTGACCGAAAATCTCGGCTTTGGGGTGACTTCCAACCTGTCGTACGAGCCGCCCTATACCTTCGCCCGGCGGATGTCGACGCTCGACCATCTCACCGAGGGGCGCATCGGCTGGAACGTAGTGACCGGTTATCTCGACAG
>JGI12635J15846_10005277_pt1 | contig 11160 bp, 12 predicted proteins | sample BlaSpr_A8_OM2_M2_FD_15846 | JGI IMG/M metagenome (IMG submission 15846) | reverse complement strand
CGCTAAGCGGCTCGATGTCGACCCTTCGTATGTCAGTCGCGTAGCTCGCGGGGAACGGCGCGCAGCCTTCGTTACTGAGGCTCTCGAAAAAGAAATCCGCAGAGCCATGGAAAAGGCCAGACTATACGATGGTCGATCGGTTCCAGCCGCTTTGCAAAGATCAAGGGTTTGAGACACCGTCGAATGTGAAGTTGCAAGCGCGTGTATTTATCGAACATCAGCGAACGGCTGGATAGATTTCGTCATTGATCCAGTAGCTAGCAACCACAATCGCTCGTGGGGCCAATCGCAAGCGCCGTAATTAATAATCCGCAAATCTGAGATACGATTTGGCGCTATTTTCTTGGTGTCTACGAATTGCCACCGCACAGAGTTCTATTCATACCCCCAGAATTCCTCAGCCCGAATGTCTTCCTCTGCGATTCCTGCGCCGATTAGCATCTGACGCACACTCGTAACCATACCTGCAGGGCCGGCAACGTAATAGATCGGGAGGGTCAGATCCGGAATCCATTTGGATAACATTTCGATTGAGATTCGTCCAGTTTCTCCTTCCCAATGCGTCGTCGATTTTTCGGATCGTGTAACGGTGCAAGTGAGTTTGTAGGATTTGTTGTATTGCTCCATGTCGCGCAACTCTTCCAAGAAAGCTGCTTCCTCAGGAACTCGAACGGAATAGACGAGGAGAATCTTCCGCGGGGATAGCGCTTCCGTTTCGCTCCAAATGAGGCTGCGGAAAGGCGTGATGCCGATCCCACCGGCTAAAAGCACGGCGGGGCGCATGTTGTTTCGTGGGAGAGTCATCCAACCATAAGGTCCCTGGAGCAGAAGCTCGGTACCGAGAGGCAAAGAATTGAGACTACGTTTGAATGCGGTAGTGCGCAGGCGCGTCGCTACCATCAGCTTGGGCTCGTGCGGCGCGCTAGCGATTGAGAGAGTCCGCGCATTACCCAGGACATCCGGATCGCCGGGGTTGAGAAGAGTAAGATCGACGAACTGTCCCGCCTGGAACTCGAAATCCTTAGGTTTTTCAACGTAGAAAGCAGCCGTTCCTGCACAGATAGTCTTTTGGGCGTTCAACTTTGTTTTATAAGACGCCATACCTTTTCTACAGCCTCCTTGGTTAATCGAGCACACGATATCTCGGGCGATGCGCGATCGGCGCGTCGAGAACATCAGCGCCTTCAATTGGATGACCGGCCCTGGAGGTCTTTTATTCCCAGGCAACGCTAGGTTTTCATCGTGGTCCCCCTTCTCTGATCGAACCGGAAGAAAAGACGCGCGGCGGTGCTTCGCACGGGAATAAAGATGGCGGATCTGCGGTCTACACGAATGCAGCACATCAAGGGTCGCGCGAGTGGTTTGATTCCTCGATCCCGCGCGGGTCGTTACAGACAAGTGTGTCCGGGCAAAGCTAGAACGTTGAGCAAGCAGGAGATAAGGTCGCTGCCTACCGTTGCTGTGCCTACCGTTACAACAGCGAAGCGACCAGCGTCGAGAAACCCGATGCGGTAGCGTTGGACAGTCGCGTCGAAAGAGCTTAGCGCTCCAAGTAAAACCAGGGAGATGCCCGGCGGACGCGACAACCGTGTATTCAGAGGGATTAGAGCTCGTGCGAGTACCGACAGTCTAAGCTATTTGCTTTTCGATCATCGTTGCTGACGCTTGCTGCGAAGATGGCAACATCTCCCCACTCAAAAGACTCGTCAAGGTCGCGCGAAGGCGCGTTCTGGCGCGCGATAGTGTAGACATAACAGTTCCGAGAGGAATGCCGGCGATCTCCGCAATCTCGCGGTAGGACATCCCCTCAATTTCGCGCAGGACTATAATTTCACGAATATTCGCCGGGAGGTTTTCGATTGCCTTGCGCACTAGATTGACGCTGCTATCTTGAAGTACAAGTTCTTCCGGGGTCAGGGCTCGGGGATCGGGCGGCAAGACGTTTTCGTCAAATTCGTTGGCGCTTTGCGGCAATCGATTTGCGTGCATCAAAGTGTAGCAAGTATTTCGGACAATTTTCATAAGCCAAGCGCGCCCGTCACCGCCACGGAAACGAGGGAAAAACCGGAAAGCGCGGAGGTATGCTTCTTGCACGGCGTCCTGAGCGTCCTGTTCGTTGCGCATCAGCCAGCGCGCTAAGTTGTAGGCGGCGTCCAGGTGTGGCAAGACGGCTTGCTGAAAATTTGAAGTTTCGTGGGCGTCGAACACTGAAACCTCCCTGCGAGCAACCGGCCGTGTCGCCCGCATGTTAGAAGGCTCACTATCCTTCGCAACGCAGATCGAGACAATGGATGGACGATTCTCCCTCGCTGGAATGCAGGTCCCCTGATAACTGGCACTCAATGGAAGACTTAGATCGGAGTATCCCCCGGCGTTTGTTTCGGCATCGCGACCACGGGTGATATACTCGGCTTCAACTGAGGTTTACGTCTCCGTGCAAGTCGACGAACATCCTCACGGGCGACTCCGTTTTGGGGTTTTCGAACTGGATCTTCGTGCGGGTGAATTACGCAAGCACGGGCTGCGAGTCCGGCTTCAGGAGCAGCCGGTACGAGTCCTGGCGACGCTGCTTGCGCACGCCGGAGAGGTCGTGAGCCGTGAGGAACTTCAAAAAGAACTTTGGTCCGCCGATACTTTCGTGGATTTCGATCACGGGCTGAACAAGGCGATCAACAAGATTCGCGAAGCGCTTGGTGATTCGGCCGAGAGTCCGCGATTTGTGGAAACCGTGGCGCGTCGTGGCTATCGATTTATCGCGGAAGTTAAAGTTGCCGACGCAGCCGCCAGCCTCGAACCCGAAATTGAGTCTCGAGGTTCTCCGGAGGCTGAACAGCGTGATTTCGCTGAAACGGCCGGCAAAATCAGGACGGCTAATAATCCGCGAACCTCACTTGTTTGGAAGGTAGCGGGATGCGCGCTGCTCTTCTTTGTGACATCTCTCGCCATCTGGAAGATCCATTTCTGGACCCCTGCGCACCCGATCATTCGGTCGCTGGCTGTGCTTCCGTTGGAAAGCCTTTCGAGTGATGCCTCTCAGGATTATTTCGCAGACGGAATGACCGACGAGTTGATCTCGGATCTGGGCCAGATCAGTGCATTGCGAGTGATCTCGCGCACATCCGTGATGGGGTATAAACACGCGCGCAAGCCGTTACCGCAGATCGCTCGTGAGCTAAACGTAGACGCAGTAGTGGAAGGAACGGTGCTGCGTTCCGGCGATCAAGTGCGCATCACGGCACAGTTGATCGAAGCGTCGACGGACAGGCATCTATGGTCGCAAAGCTATGAAGGGGAATTGCGAGATACATTGGTCCTGCAGAACAAGGTCGCCAAAGCCATCGCCGAGCAAATTCGAATCAATTTAAATCCACAGGAACAGGCGGCCCTAAAAAAAGCCAAAATTGTCGACCCGGAAGCGTACGAGTCTTATCTCAAGGGGCGTTACTTCTGGAACAAGCGAACGGCGGACGGCCTGAAGGTGGCGCGAGCCTATTTCGAGCAGGCGATCGAAGTGGACCCGAAATACGCGCGAGCCTATTCCGGCTTGGCCGATACGTACGCGTTGTTGGGAGATTGGCAGTACGCAGTGATGACGCCGAAGGAGGCATTCCCCAAAGCCAAGTCGGCGGCGATCAAATCGCTGGAATTGGATAGCGGGCTCGGCGAAGCGCATAACTCGCTGGCAGTCTGCCTGGACGGATTCGATTGGGATTTTGATGCCGCTGGGAAGGAATTCCAGCGGGCCATTGAATTAAATCCTGGCTACGCGACCGCTCGCCACTGGTACGCGTGGCATTTAAGCCTCGTCGGCCGGAACGAGGAAGCGATTCTGGAGATGCGCAAAGCGGAAAATCTGGACCCGCTATCGCTCATTATTAATGTCGATCTGGCGGAACTGCTTATCCTTGCACATTCGTATGACGAATCGATTCGACAGAGTAAGAAGGCGATCGAAATGGATAATGATTTTGCTTTGGCACACAATCAACTCGGGCAGGCTTATCTGCAAAAGCACATGAACGGCGAAGCAGTGGCGGAACTGCAAAACGCTGTCCAGCTTTCTGACGGAAGTCCGACTTGTCTTGCCAACTTAGCCCGCGCGTACGCCGCATCCGGTAGGAAAGGCGAGGCAGAAAAGATACTAGGCGATCTAAAGAGGCGCTCGAATCCGAACTCGTCGTTTGTGCCGGAAATCGCCACCATTTATGTGGCACTTGGAGACCAGGACCAAGCGATGGAGTGGCTGGAGAAAGGGTACGAAGAGCGATTCAACCCAGGCGTCTTGCTGCGGCCGGGCTTCGATCCGCTTCGCTCAGAACCGCGCTTTAAAGACTTGCTGCGCCGTATCGGTTTCCCTCGTTGAATGACTCGGTCATGCGGGATGAAGCAGAAAGAACCCAGACAATTTCGCCCGCGCCCGTTGCCTTTGTCATTTCGAACCTGACCCGTTGAAGGCCGCATCGGATTCGGCCAGTTGCTCGCGAACTGCCTCGGCGGTCAAGCCTGAAATAGGAAGACCCAACGTTGATTTCGTTTGTGGCGAAATGAACAGGACTCTCGATTCCATTCTCCCTGGAATCTCGTTCATAATGCCAACATATTTCCCCCTCCGGCCTCCACGATCGAGGACATTTCGGCCTCGCTCAAAAGCGGGGGCATATGGTTACCCGCTCGGAGTGCAGCTCAATACTCTTCCCGATCATTTCGCTTGCCGGTATATTCTCTGACCTGTGTCTCGAGTTCCGCACGCTTTTTGGGAGACTGATTGGCATGGCGGGCCTCATCCCGCGGGTTCGACGGTTGCACTCAGCGGAAGACCAATCAAGTATGTAATCCGAAGGGGTAACAATTCTCCAGTCTCCTCCCCGATCTCCCATTGGTATCCGCTGCCCCGCAATCCGCTGATCATCTCTTCGAGTTCCTCAAGCGAGTACGCGCGCATGCAAGAAACGAAGCCGTCGAAGAAAAGGACGAAGGGAATCACCGGAATCAAGTAGGCCCAAACCAGCCGCGACCAACGGAAGGGCCGTCGGAACGGGATGAACAGCCATACAGCAATGGGAATAAAAAATAGCGAGAGAAGAGTTAACGCGTGACGCCCGGGCGCCTCAAAGATACCGATGCACTGTTTTCGATCGACACTATCTTGCAGCAGACGAGATGCCTGGGCGCGGTCGAAGTGATGGAAGGATGAAAATAGGGTTCTGAAGCCCTGAAGGTTTTTGGGGATTTCCATAGCGTCGACCGATTGTTTGACATAATGAATGCGTCTCACCCTCAGAGACTCCAGTTCGTCGAGCTCTCCCGTGCTTGGATACTTGTCGGTTAAAAACACTTCGGGCGGCGTCGCGCCCTGCATTTCGAAATCGCGTACCAGGGACGGCCAGGGCCCGCCCGCGCCCGAGCACAAATCCACCACCCGCTCAGTACGGGAATCTTCGAGACGTTTCCACAGTAGCTGCGCGATTGGAGCATAGGTGCTCATCACGTCCAGGATCATCTGGAGACCGTCGACAAATTGATCCCGAAGAAATTGGGGAAACCATCTTTGCTCGTGAATTTCAAATAGTCGTAGTGTCACAACCGCCTCTCTTTCTTATTTTGAGATCCATTGTTTTGCAGCCCAGCCTGGTGAATTCTGCTTCTTCCACATACTTCGTGCGGTATTACACCCTAAGTCCCCAAAGGACTGACTGCCACGCACGAACACACCTGTACCTATTGCTGGTTATGGTTTTGTGTCTTTACACCTGGCGGGTCTTGCGAACCTCAACGAACGCCCAATTCCTGGAAAACTGCGGGCGGCTCAGGTGCCAAACTCCGCGCGGCTCAACCCAGGCGGGTCGCTGCTTGCCTTTCCGCGCCCACGATCGTTACGTAAAAGTGTTTTGTGCAAGAGCTCGCGCAATCGATTTCGGGCTTTGTGCGTCTGAGATTTTGAGTTCCCTGTTGTGCATCCGAGTATCCGCGCGATTTCGTTGTGCTTGTATCCTTGGATGTAGTGCAGGATAAACATCGCGCGGTATCCAGGTGCCAACTCGCTGATAGCCGCTTGCAGCGCGACGCGGTCAATCACTCCGTCGAGTCGCAGGTCCGCTCCCCCAAATTCCTTGGCGGGTCCGCTGGAACCCTCATCGTGATTCGCGACAGTCTCCAGAGATGTTTCCCCTTTCGGCTTCTTGCGGAAACGCATCAGGACGATATTGACGGACATTCGGTGCAGCCACGTGGAGAAAGCCGACTCGCCGCGAAATGTGCTGATCTTCCGGAATACTTGAAGAAAAACATCCTGCGTCAGATCCTCCGCGTCGGTCGGGTTTCCCGCCATACGCAGGCACAGTGAATAGACCCTGCGACTGTGCAACCGATAGATGTGTTCAAACGCGGCCGCATCGCCCTGTTGTGCCCGTTTCACAACGTCCGCTTCAGCCAACTGTGTTGATCCGTCCTGTGTCCGTGCTTTCAAGGTATCCCTCAAATCTGTTCCTGCTGTTTACTGGATAATTCAACCTGACCGAATCGATAGGAAGGCTGTCCGCCTCAACTCGGTCGACGGCGACTATTGGTCACCGCCGACCGGTCGATGCTGGAGATAACATCTGCCGTCGAGGCTAGTCTCCTGCTACGACGGTGTCGTGTCTGTCTTTTACGAGTTCCTGCTGTACTTGTTTTGGGTAAAGGAACTCATGGCCCCTGGTACTCCCCGGATAAAACCAGGTCACGATCGCTTGGGGCTGCGACGGCGCACGCTCCGCGAAAGTGAACGCACTGCGCTCGGTTGTTTGCACGCGCTGGGCGTCATTCGTGAAGACAGTCGCATACAGCATTGTTCGATCTGCATTGAAGATACGCACTTGGTAATGCTCATTCGTGTCTTCAGGTAGCGTGAACCAATAGGTTCCCGCGGGCAGGACGCGTCCGGGAATCTGAACGGCCTGGTTAAAAGTGACTTTAGTGGCCTGATTCGCCTGATCTGCTCGAGCAGCAGGCAGGACCATCAGGAATGCAAGCAATAACGCGATTGGGGCAAAAGTCTTAACAACAGCAACATCTTTCATCACAGCTCCTTTTTAATGTGCCCTTCAGCACGATTTAGATTTGTTTCTTCATTCCAGACCGCCGTACCTCGTAATTTATTCCCGCGTGCTCACAATTCATTTCGTCGTTCAAAACCCTGAAGACGTAGCAGTCGTTACAAAAGAAAGTTGGACCCATCCAACACCCCAAGCGATTTCGGGAGGAAAAATGCCCACTAGCCGGGCCTTCAATTTATTCAGCTCTTCGATAGTGAATTTGCGAGCATGTAGAAACGAGGTTGGAAATTCGACCTCAGTTGCCCGTGAGCAGAATTCGAAGTTGCTCGATCGCCGATGGTGCGGCGTCGGAGACAGCGCAGAATTCCATCCTGTCCTTATGCCATTCGGTCCATTGATAGCCCTGCTGGGACCCGGAGCGCGGCGCAACGTCCTTCTCATTGGTTGGCCAAATAAAAACGTTGATGAAATGTTTACGGCGCCCGTAGACCAGGGCGGCGACAGAGCGGCCGTGAACGACGTCAACGCGGCCGCCCTGCAGCGGAAATCCCTGATCGGTAAAATCTTGGACCGGCGGAGAAAAATCCAGTTTGCCGTCGAACCAGGGTTTCACGGTGTGTTGATCCGTTGACACGACATCGATGAGGTGTCCGGGCTGGAGCGACCTCAGATGAGCATCGATAATCTCGGCGGCAAGCACGGTTTCATACTTGTCAGTGTCAGCGCGGTGAGGTGAGACGACTCGCAAACCGATATAAGTAACCAGGATCAGCGCGGCAGCGACCCATTGCCAGACAGCAGTTCGTTTCGGAAAAACAGCGACGGAGCGCGTTGAACCAATTCTCGCGAGTATTTTCTTGCGAAGCTCAGCCGGCGCTTTCTCGTAGAGCTGCGCCACGTTTAGCGACGATCGTATCGACTTGAGTGTTTCGAGCGCGCTGGAACAGTTGGGGCACTGCTCAAGGTGACGTTCGAAGTCGGCGGCGCCAAGGACATCCAGTTCGTTATCGAAGTAGCCGTGAAGAATAGTGGTGGAGCGATTACAGCTCACGGGTGGCCTCCTTGCTGACGGGGTCAACAAGCGCTAGTTGAAGCTGATGCCGCGCACGGGAAAGAGTGGACATGACCGTGCCAATCGGAATCGAAGTAATTATTGCTATTTCTTTGTAAGAACACCCTTCCAGTTCGCGGAGCACAATCACTTCCCGAAAGCGAGGCGGCAAGGCTTCCAAAGCGTGGGTCAGTTGCCCACGAGCATCCGCGGCGATGGCAAGCGCTTCGGGATTTGGGCCCGGAGGCCCGTGCGCCCCTTCATCGAATTCAGTCATATCTTTTCCGCGGCGATTCTTTTCCATCCAGCTAAAACAAGTGTTCCGCACGATCTGCAGCAGCCACGCGCGCACATCTCCTCCATGAAAGCCACCAAAGAAGCGATAGGCACGCAGCATCGCCTCTTGCGTGACATCCTCGGCGTCCGCGCCGCCGCGCAGGAGCCAACGAGCCAGGTTGTGAGCTGCATCAAGATGCGGCAGGACGAGTGTCTCGAACCGCATCTGATCCTGAGAGTCCAGCACGACTGAACCTTCCTCTTGAACAGGACTATTCATTTGTAGGGACCGCTGTGGGGCGATTTTATTCCCGCTCGACGGTTTTTCTTTTTAGGGGCAAAAAACGTTATTTTCGCTTGTACGGGAATAAAAGAAACGCCCCCGCGGTATAGGCAGGTGAAGACACGCGTATCAGCGGCGCGGGCACCCCACGAGTCTTACCCGCGCCGCCCCCTCCCAAAACGGGGCGCGGGTCACGGAGTGTGATGGATAGGAAATGGGATGAAAACGATTCATGAGTCTGTCGGAGATGGGTGAGCCGAAAGCAAGGCCTCACGTGGAGGCGATGCACTGTGAGTGAGGGGTTCCTAGGAACAGCGGCTCCGCGCCTCGCGGATCTAGTTCTGCTCCTCGAGGTCCTGATGGGTGTGGGACTTCTTGTCGGCGCCCAGCTCGCACGCAGCAAGAGGTTTCGAGCACATGCCTGGTGCCAGTCTGTAATCGTATTCTCGAACTTCATCGTTATCGTCGGGGTGATGGTTCCTTCATTTCACGTGCATGTAAGTCCGAAGATACCGCTCAGACTTGGCAAAGCGTACTACGCCCTAGCGACCGCTCATGCAGCGCTGGGAACGATCACAGAAATCGCGGCATTTTATATTTTGCTCGCTGCAGGTACGGACATTTTGCCATCCAAACTGCGCATGACTCATTTCAAGATATGGATGCGCAGTGTGTTGATGCTCTGGTGGTTGGAGCTTTTGCTGGGATTTGCACTATATGTCCGCTGGTACGTCCCGCACTCATAGTCGAAAACTCGGGGATGCGGGGAAAAGCCAATCGCGGCTGTGCCTAACCAAGGCCACCAGGTTTTGTTATTGGAGTTCGCAATTTCATTTTCAAGAAGGAGTAAAAATGAATAACGTATCGCGAATTATTTGCTTGTTCGTTCTCGGTGGGTTCGCAGTAGCCGCAGACTTTGCCCGTCCGGCTAATGCTGCTCAAGAGAACCAGGCTGTGCAGGTCATCGAAGTCACAGCCAAAAAGTATGAATATAGCCCGTCGCCCATCCGCGTAAAGCTGGGCGCCAAAGTGCAATTGAAAATCACATCGCTCGATAGGACGCATGGATTCAAGCTCAATCTTTATCCCGATGGCGCGGAGGCAAAAGGTGATCCGGGCCTCATCTTCAGTTCGACCGAAGATTGCTTCACGATCGAGACGGGGACTCCGACGGTAGTGGAATTTGTTGCGCATACAGCGGGAACGTATTCGTTTCACTGCTGCAACCGTTGCGGACTCGGCCATGGCGGGATGAAAGGGCAGCTTATCGTCGAGCCATGAATTTGAAAGGATCTGATCTCCTAAGCACGAGAATTGAGAATATTTCTAGTAGTTGTACTTCGGCTCGATTTCTTTCATGAGACCCAGATCCCGCTTCTCGCGACCTGCTCGTGATAAGGACGTTCGCTACTTGGAATGTCGGTAGCGGAATTCGAGCCTTGCCAACTCCAGTCGATTAGACATCATGCCATCTCGGCGAGTCCTGGCTGGGCCTTCGCTAACTTCGCGTACTCGTTCCCGTATATTCGAAGCTCGGTATCGGTCATCTTTTTCAGCTTTGCCTTTTCAGCTTCGAAGTCGAACGGTTCTTCGACGTGTCGGGCGGCAGGGGGAGATTGGAGATAGGGGCTCGGTTTTTTGGGGCGCGTCATTGTGTAGTCCCGCACGGCAGATTAACGCTCTCCGGTAGTTGTATCAACTTCAACGAGGCTGTGGCTCCGCCGGAGAGCGGAATTCACTTGTCCGGTTAGAGCGTTTATCAGGAGTTGACTCTAGGACATCTAGCAACGAACCGTTACGGCGCGAATCGCCAATTACGAATCGAAACAATCAAAAAATCGTAATTGCGGTCAGCACCCAAAGACCGAATCCCAAGAGTGCGGCGAGAAAGATCGAAAAGGGAACGCGGCCGCGGCCGAAGGCCGAGCCGAATATGGCGAGAAGAACCAGATCGAAACCGACTGTCGACCAGACATCTCCCGTTTCAAGCGCGTAGCGCCCGTGAAAGATATTTCGGTGGATTACGTAGGCGCAAAACAGCACGACGTTCCCGGACGCGAAGAGTAGCCCCAGAAACACCAGTACCCGCCGCCATTGGGCGATTTCAAAATCTTCGGGCGTGCGCAGCCACAGATACCAAGCCACGCCGAGCGCCGCCGGCGAAGCAATTAGCGGACCCACAAATAACAGAAACGAATACAAATCCACGGAGCCAGTCTAACGCGGAATTTGGATAGCGATGCGCTCGGGTCGCGGGTGAGATTCTTCGCTGCACTCGGAATGACGCAACAGCAACGGCTGCCCGGCTGGCGCCATAAATGCAACTGGGTGGAGCAGCCCTTTGCGGGCGGGCCGTAGTCGCGCCTCTGTCCAATCCGACAGTCAAGTGCTGATAAGTCGGCCTATCGGACATGATCCGATAGTTTCCGGTAACGGCGTTATCTCTAACGACGCCGACCGTTTCAAGAGATTTTATTTCTTATTTTTTCTGTCCACGAACACACCTTTCCCATGGC
>JGI12635J15846_10005274_pt1 | contig 11164 bp, 14 predicted proteins | sample BlaSpr_A8_OM2_M2_FD_15846 | JGI IMG/M metagenome (IMG submission 15846) | reverse complement strand
GGAGGCCCCGGCGGGCCGCGTGGCGGCGGAGGCGGAGATCGCGGCGGCATGGGAGGAATGTTCGGCGGAGGTCCAAATAACAACCGCTACAATTTGACGTTCACCGTGAATGCTCGAAACATTTTCAATAACGTGAATGTGGGGACGCCGATTGGAAATTTGAGTTCGCCGCTCTTCGGTTTTGCCAATGGCCCCGCGGGACGGCCATTCTCATCGCCAACGGCGAACCGCCAGATCGACCTGCAGGTACAGTTCACGTTCTAAAATGCCTCCATTTCAGGCTGTTCGAGTAGCCTGAAGGAGAGTTTTCCCGGAAGATGCGATGAAGAGGCGGAAAAAGAAAGTGCTGGATGTGGGAGTCGAGGCTAGGCGAGCCGCGCGCAATTCCGGAATTGCGCCCTCAGCCACGCGTGTGATTGCGGATAAGCGCGCGCGTCCAGCCAAGCACAAGAAAAAGTGGCTGGAAAAAGAAGCGGAGTAGAACCGTTTTCTTTTGATTAGGTCCGGACCGGACCTAATTTTTCGAACTTCACCCGGGTTTGTTGGCAGGGATGGACTCGTCCGGGCGAAAAAGTGCGGCTGGGGCGATTTTTTTGCGCTCGGCGAGAGCGGCGGCAATCGATTCCAGATCCTTCTTGTCAAAACCCATACAACTGATTTTCACCGTGCCGTCCGTCTCGATGAGAAAAATCGTGGGGACACTGGTGAGGCCGTAGGCGTTTGAAACAGGGTAGCCTTTTTGCTTTTCATCGAGCAGCATCGGGAACGTGGTGCCGAACTCCTTGGCAAATTCTTTTGTGTCGCGAGCATCGTCCTGCGAAATTCCGAGGAAGATAACGCCTTCCCCGCCGTAGCGCTTGCGAAGGCGTTCGAGAAAAGGGAAAGTAAATTGGCAAACGGGGCAGGAGACTTTGAAGAAAGCCGCGACGACCNGGCCGCGCTCGAGCGACTTACTGAGCGAAAATTCGCTTCCATCGAGTGCTTTTAACGAAAAACCAGGCGCAGTATTTCCCGCAACTATGTTTGTCATTTTTTCTTCCGTGCCGATCCAGCGTGAAAGCCGCTGCAAGATTCCCATAAATCACGTCTAGCCCAGCGGCGCAAGCGAGGCAGTATTGTGTCGCTGCACCGCGTGAGAATACAACAACCTCAGATTTGAAAACACGCAGGTGGACATGATCAGTGGATTTGCTTGGTTTTGCGCTGCATGTAATCCATTAACAGGTACTGGCCGAGGGTGTAAGGCGTCGTGAAATACGCCTTGCCGCGGCACATTTCCGTGATTTTCTGTACGAAGTGAACGAGGCTATAGTCGCTGGCCAGCATGAAGGTATTGATCATGATGCCGGCGCGTTTGCATTTATTCACTTCTTCGAGAGTCTGGCCGACGACGAAGGGATCCAAGCCGAATGCGTTTTTGTAGATGCGCCCGTCTTCGAGCGTTAAGGCGGAGGGCTTGCCGTCGGTAATCATGATGATTTGGCGCATNTCTTTTTTCTGGCGGAGCAGTATGCGCTGGGCGAGCCGAAGGCCTTCGCGCGTGTTGGTGTAATACGGGCCAACCTGGACGCGGGCGAGTTCGCCGAGGGGTACTTCTTCGGCGCTGTCATGGAAAAGGACGAGGCTGAGGGTGTCGCCGGGATATTGCGTGCGAATCAAATGCGAGAGCGCCATGGCGACGCGCTTGGCGGGAGTGAAGCGGTCTTCGCCGTAAAGAATCATGCTGTGGCTGCAATCGAGAAGAACGACGGTCGCGCAGGAGCTGTGATATTCGCACTGATGGACCATTAAATCGGAATAGGCCATGTCGATGGGAACTTTTGCGCCTTGGCGCCGGACGGCGTTGAAGAGCGTCTCGCTGACGTCGAGATTCATGGTGTCGCCAAACTCATAGGGGCGGGAAACGCCGCCGGACTCGATGCCCGTGGAAAGGTCCCGCGTGTCGTGGCGGCCAAAGCTGCTGCGGCCAAGCGAGCCGAGGAGGTCCTGGAGAGTTTTGAAGCCGAGGAAGTCGATGGTCTTGTCGGTGATCTCAAAGCGGGCTTCCGGCGGTTTTTCGTGGGGCTGGCCGAGTTGGCCGCGAGCGGATGTTTGCGGGGGCGGCGTAACTTGAGGCGGCTGCTGCGGATTGATGAAGCCTTCCTGGGCGAGACGCTCCATCAGTTTATCGAGGAGATCTTTCACGGCTTGATTGTTTTGCGCATCGGGATTTTGCAGCATTTGGCGCAGCTCTTCGCTCATGGCGTCTTCGGGAAGCAGATCGCCTTCCTGCAACGCGCGAAGGATGGCTTCGCGGAGGGCCTCCATGGAGCGGTCGGGATCCATCTGGGAGACGCCGTAGAATTGCGATTCAAAGCCGCTTTGCAGGAAAAAATCGCCCATACGTTTGACGAGTTCTTCTAGATCGACGGCATCGGCTGGTTCACCAACGTATTTTCCGTAACGGATGAATTTCATTTTTACCTCTGCTACCTTTCAACAATCAGAGAAGGACTGCCGCTCAGAATAGCAGCCTGACATCGAGTTGCTGTGGGTCCGGCTAGTCTTTGGCAAAATTCAGTTTAATATGGAAATCTCTCGTAAATACCTCGCTCGCCTTCAACCTTCAGTTCGTTCATCACTTCCTGAGGACTGAAGTTTTGTTTCTGGAACTCCGCTGCCACGGCCTGTTTCGCATTTCCAAAGGCTTCCTCATTTTCCCAAACCGCTGTCGTTATGATGTTATAACGATTCTCTCCAGCTCTTTTTTCATAGACAAATCCTTCCACAAAACCCGGCAGGGTTTTAAGAAAACTTTGGATGCTATGGGTTCTTTCCGCAAAAGCAGCTTTGGACTCCTGGGGAACTATGAATACATCGATCAAGACTTTCTGCATTGCATGCTCCTCAAGTCAGTGGATGCTTCCCAAAAACCCGATAAAATAACTTGCTGCATTGCCGGCGAAATCGGAACTGGCTCGGCAGGCCTTGTCCACTGTGAGCATTGGTCCGGTGTCCTCATCAGTTGAATTGGCGGCGCGGCGGACGGCCGGGATTTTCGCGCTGCTCCGGCTGCTGTTTGGGCTTGTCGGCGTAGAAACCGCGTTCTTCGCTGCGGCCAATTCGGCGGTGAGCCCATAGCCCTTCGAGAATCATCTCCGCGGCGGATGCTGCGGCGCCCGCATCTTTGCGATCTTGCACTCCCAGGCGGCCGATATGCTCCATTAAGCCCTGAATTTTCGAGAGCTGGTGGTAACGATCGGAAGTTGTGGCCAGGTCGGGGAGTTTTAGTTCGCCGCCGATTTCAAACCATTGGATGACGGGTTGAAAACTGACTTCGGCGAAATGCTTGCTGAAAACGCGACCCACGGCGGTGCGAATTAATTCGCGGGCGATGGTGTCGGCTCCTTTGAGTTCGCCCTCGTATTCGAGTTCAAGCTTGCCGGTGATGGCGGGGAGCGAGGAGTAGACGTCGGCGATGCGCGCGACGACCGACTTTTCGCCGGTGCGCGCGGCGCGCTGCTCCGCGCTGCTGACCAGGCTCTCGAGTGTGGTGATGGGGAGGCGCTGGCTGACGCCGGAACGGCGGTCGACGCGCTTGTCCTCGCGCGCTTGAAAGGCAATTTCTTCCACGACGTTGCGAAGATAAGCGGGGACTTCGACCTTGCGGCCGAGGTCGCGAGCGACCCACGCTTCTTGCGCGGTGATGGCCATGCCTTCTTCGAGAGTGGAAGGGTAATGCGTGCGGATTTCGGCGCCGATGCGGTCTTTGAGCGGGGTGATGATTTTGCCGCGTGCCGTGTAGTCTTCGGGATTCGCTGTGAAGACGAGAAGTACGTCCAGCGGGAGGCGCAGCGGGTAGCCCTTAATCTGAATGTCGCCTTCTTGCATGATGTTGAACAAGCCGACCTGGATTTTGCCGGCGAGATCGGGAAGTTCGTTGATGGCGAAAATCCCCCGATTGGCGCGAGGAAGGAGGCCGTAGTGGATCGTGAGTTCGTCGGAAAGATCGCGGCCCCCTCGAGCAGCGCGGATGGGATCGACATCGCCGATGATGTCGGCCATGGTTACGTCGGGAGTCGCGAGCTTTTCGACGTAGCGGTGATCGCGCGGCATCCAGGCGATGGGAGTGTTGTCGCCTTCGGCGGCGACTTTTTCGCGACACGCGCGGCAGATGGGGCGCAGCGGGTCGTCGTTGATTTCGCAGCCGACGACGACGGGAATCTCTGGATCGAGGAACTGAGCCAAACCACGGAGGATGCGGCTCTTGGCTTGGCCGCGAAGGCCAAGGAGGATGAAATTGTGACGGGAGAGCAGCGCGTTGATGATTTGCGGAATGACCGTGTCTTCGTAGCCGTGGACGCCGGGGAAGAGCGGTTCGTTCTTTTCGATCATGCGCAGCAGGTTTTGGCGCATCTCGTTTTTCACTGAGCGTGAGACGGTGCGCGCGTCGAAGTCCGGGATGCGTTTGAGCTCACCAAGAGTGCGAGCTCTCGGATGTCCTGCAGATTGCAGAGATGTAGTTGCCGTCATGAGGCCCCGTTCCGCGTCCCTAGTAAATAGGGACGCATACAATGCTAGTCCAATCCGTGCTAATTCAATCCGTGTCCATTGCCACCGGCGCGCTGGCGCGTGACGCCTGTCTTCTGTAGATGCGGCGCCCAAGCGCGAAGATACCCGACGAGGCGCTCCTGCCGGTCCGATTCGGAACGCAGCTCGAGAATTTGCTGCTTCCAGAGCAGATCCATCGGCAGGCTGCCGGCGATAACAAACGAGATGTGAGCCGACTGGTCGGTGCCCGTATTCTTGGGATAGTCCTCAAAGACGAGTGTGTGGCAGGTTTCGTATAGCTCGATTAGTTCGCGGCGCAGCGACGGGTTGGCCGGGGCGTCGCGGTCTTCGAGGTAGTCGACATGTCCCTCGGCGAGCGGATTTTCTTCGAAGAACTCTATGACGCGGAAGCGTTCACGGCCGACGGTCAAAATGTCCATGGTTTCGTCGTCATAGGGCTTGACGACTTCGATGATTTCCGCAGTGCAGCCCACGCGGGCGACGCCCTTGGGGAGCGCCAGGAGAACGCCGAAGACGGATTTTTCCTTGAGGCAACGGTTGACCATTTCGAGGTAACGCGGCTCGAAGATGTGCAGGGGAAGGTCTGCGCCGGGGAGAAGGACGACGTTCAGTGGAAAGAGCGGGATACGATCAGGCCGCATAGCCAGATCAAATCATACCAGAGGGCGGGTCAATTGGAGGTGAATGCCGCACGAGCTTCGCAAAGAAGAAGGTATCTTGCGTCAGGCCAGCTCGGCGAGGAAGGATTCCATTTCAGAGCGAGCGTGGTCGTCGCCTTTTTTAGAGGCTGCGGCGATACCATTCGATAGAACGTGCTTGGCTTCGTCGCTGCGCGACTCGCGGGCGAGGAATTGGCCGTACATTAGGTAGGCGGGGATGTAGTCGGCGTTACGCTCGATTAGGGCGCGGAAATGAACGTCGGCTGCACTGGGGTCGCCGCTGTTCATGCACTCCATAGCGAGGCCATAGCGGGAGAAGGCGTCGTCGGGTTTTTGAGCGACGAACTCTTCAAGCAATTGGCGGCGGGTTTTCTTTTGGTCTGTCATGGTTTGCTCACTTATTATACGGGGAATGAGACTGCGTCTGAAAGCGGCCGAGGAACGGAGAGCGAATGAAGCGCAAGCAGCGAGTAAAAAGTGCGAAGAGCGAGGAAGCGGCGGTGAAAGGCAAGCCGGTGAGCGCGTCGCGTTCGGAGATGACGGAAATTGTATTGCCGGCGCAGACGAACCCTTTGGGGAAGTTGCTGGGCGGCCAGGTGATGCACTTGGTCGATATGGTGGCGGCGATGGCGGCGCATCGGCACTCGAACAGTTACGTGGTGACGGCGTCGGTGGACTACATTGATTTTCGCAATCCGGTGAACCTCGGAGAGATCGTCAATTTGAAATCGCAAGTGAATCGAGTGTTCCGGACGTCGATGGAAGTGGGCGTCGAGGTTTATTCAGAAAATGCGATGACGGAGGAGAGAAAGCACACGACGTCGGCTTATGTGACCTTTGTGGCCATCGATCAGCTCACCAGGCTTCCCAAGCCTGTGGCGCCGCTGATTTTGAAGACCGCCGAGGAGAGGCAACGGTTTCGAGAGGCAGCGAAACGGCGCGAGGTCCGGCTCGCTTTGCGTTACGGGAAGCGACACATAGTTAGCTGACGATTGATTGACGCTCAGCTGATTAGCTGACGCCGCCAGAATAGCGGGGCGGGTTGCTCGGCCAGGGGCTGCCGCCTTCGGGCTCCTCGCTGATGGCGAGAGCTTTGGTTGCGTCCATGGATTCCGGCGGATTCGAAACTAGCAGGACGAATTTTCCGTTTGCATCCGGGCGAATCATCATGGAGGGCATGGGCATTTTTCCCGCCGCTTTAGGAATAAACCACAATTGCAAGACATGATGAGGAGAGGGCATGGGAATGTTTTCGCCCATTACCACGACCCCCCATTGGGAATGCCATTTCGCTTCCAGTTGCGGTCCTTGGGCGTCGCTGCCCTTGAGGTTAATTTTCACGGAACTTGGGTCCATCAGAATCATGGCCTCGCGCTTGGCAAGGGCGAGTTCCTGTTCAGTCTTCTGCCGTTCGGCCTGAAGCACGGCGGCGCGTTCGTTGGCTTGGCGGATTTCGTTTTGGAGGCGGCGCGTGTTCCAAGCGGAATAAATTGAAAAGGCCAGAAGGGCGGCGACGCCTGCCCAGAGCCAAAAGGGAATGGCGCTCTTGACAGGCATCACATGCGGCTTCGCTTGTGCTTCGGCGCGGACCGTTTGCATCAGGCGGCCTTTGAGCATGTCCGAGGGGGCCGCTTCGGGAGCTGCGTAGGCGAGTTGGCATACTAGCCAGCGAGCTTCTTGGACGGCTTTGGCACAGTCCGGGCAGCCTGTTGCGAGGTGCGCTTCGAGCGCGGCGCGGTCTTCGGGATCGAGCGCACCTAGAGCGTAGCCTTCGATCAGCTCACGGAATTGGTCGCAGCTTTTCACGTTGTTCCCTGCAATCCTTCTTTCAAGCGAAGCAAACCGTTTCTGATCCAGCTTTTCACCGTGCCGAGCGGCTCTTTCAGAGTTGCGGCAATCTCCGAATGGCTTAGACCTTCAAAATAAGCGAGCTCGATGGCTCTTTTCTGCTGCGGGGTCAGCGAAGCCATTAAAGCTCGGACGCGTTCGGCGCGGCGCTTTTCGTCGAGAGCTTTTTCGTACTCTGGCGCGATGACGACGCTCGGCAACACGTCCGGTTGATCTTCGCGGCGGCGCTGGCGTTCGCTTTTTAGGCGAAGGTGATCGAGGGCGCGGTTTCGCGCGACCGTGCACAGCCAGGGGACGAAAGGGCCGCGCGAAGCGTCGTATTGGTCGGCGTTGCGCCAGAGCTGGAGGAAGACGTCCTGGACGACTTCTTCGGAGGTCGAAGCCTGCTCGAGAATGCGCAGGACCAAGCCGTAGACGAGGCGCGAGTGGCGGTCGTAGAGCTGTTCAAAGGCGCTCACGTCTCTTTGAAGAAGGCGCGACAGCAGCGTCGCGTCAGGCGACACTTCACGGGGGCCACTGGATGTGAAAGCCGCCAGGAACACGAGTGTCGGCTTCTTCCTCTCCTCAAAGACTATACGGCGCAAACGGCAATTCGGATGACTAGGCGCTCAGCCCGAACTTGTACGTGAAACTCCAACTCGAATTTCTTCCGCCACCGCAAGAGCTTGGTCGATGCAAGCGCCGAGGGCCGGTCCGCGAAGATAGTTTCCCACAAGCTTGAGGTTTAGAAGAGAAGAAGATTCTCGTTCGAGAGCGGCGATACGCGAGGTGTGTCCGAGGTTGTATTGGGGGAGCGCGCGCTCGTAGATCTGCACGTTTGAAAAGGCCGGGACGCCGCGGATGGAGAGGATCTGAGAAATTTCTCGATGGACGATCGCGCTTATCTCTTCGGCGGAGAGCGCCACTGCTCGGGGATCTGTCGCGCCACCGATGAAACTTGTGAGGAGAACAGAGTTCTGAGGAGCGCGGCCCGGAAACAGTGATGAATTCCAGACGGTTCCGAGGGTGCGGAGGCCTGCGGAACGAGGGATAAGAAAGCCGAACCCTTCCAGCGAATGTCCTATGTCTTGCTTGCGGTATCCGAGCGAGACTACGGCGATGGGAGCGTATTCGATTTCTCCAAGGGCAGCTGCGATTTCGGGGCGGAGGAGTTTCGCCGCAACATAGGTTGGGACCGCGAGAACGAGACGGTCGGCGATGATTGTTTCGGTGGCATCCATGGTGTTGGCGCTCACTGCAAACGTTTCAGCCGATTGCGGCGTTCCTGCGCCGCCCTTCTGAATCGCTGTTACCTCTAGTCCGCAGCGTAAGGCAGGGCCGAGATCTGCGGCGAGGGCGTTGATCAGTGTTTCATTTCCATTCTTGAAGGTTTGAAGAGTTGGCCGCTGTTTTGGGCCGGTTTTGGATTTTGCAGCGCGCATCATTCTACGAACGACGCTGCCGGCGGTGCGTTCGGCTTCGAAAAGTTGGGGGAAGGCGGCGCGGAGGCTGAGTTTTTCTGGGTCGCCGGCGTAGATGCCGGAGACGAACGGTCCTATGAGTTTGTCGAGGAGTTCGGCGGAGAATTTGCGACGCGTGAAGGCGGCGACGGATTCGTCGGTGTCGGGCGGGGAGCTGTGGCCGAGCGCGTCGCGAAGGATGCTCCACTTTGTTTTAGCGCTGAAGAGCGAAGAGGCGAAGAACGCGGGTGTGCTTAGAGGCGCTGGTTTCAATTGGCCGTTGACTAGGAGGAATCTAGGCGCGTGGGGAGGGGCTTCCAGCAACTCACTTTCGATGCCGAGGTCGCGGCAGAGATCGAGGAGTTGAGGAGTTCCGCTGAAACTCTGGGGGCCTAGTTCGAGGAGGAAGCCATCGCGGCGTTGGGAGCGAATTACGCCGCCGGGATGTGGGGAGGCCTCCACAACCTGGGTGTCGAGTCCGGATTTACGCAGGTAGTAGGCGCAGGCCAAGCCCGAGATACCGGCGCCGACGATGAGGAATGGGACGTGGGTGGTCATGAAGCGCGAAAGCCATCCTATCATCTTGAGACGGTGCGGCCTGAAAGAGTGAAGTACCCCCCACCCCCGGTGTTTCTGTAAGAGTGGCAAACAAAGGGCTTATGCTTGACGCGGCGCGTAAGAGTGGCAAATGCAGGACTTAAAGCGGCTGGGTTTTCAGTGAGTTGCGAGTGGCCTGTAAGAGTGGCAGAGAAAGGAGTTAGCGGAACAGTGGCGAGCGAACAAAGGCGACATGAGAGTAGTGACGAGTTGTAAACCTTTGGAGCGGAAAGGACGGACCCCCTCCCCGGTTTTTTGTAAGTGTTGATTCTGGGGGAGTTGAAGTGGAGTGGAATCAACAGTTGTAGAAGTGTTGATTTTGAATGGGTTGGGGGAGGGCAGCTTTTATAAAATGGTAACCTGGGAGGGACTGAACGTCTTGGTGGAGTTTGAAAGACCGCGTGGCGGGGACGCATAAGCGATGCGGGCACAGAGGCCAAGTGCCCGAATCAATCTAGAATAGTATAACATAATGTTACTATTTGTTAAGATTAAACTGTAAGTCGTTTGTTTGGTGGGAGTTGATGGGATGCGAGGGAGGATCATTGGACGATCAATGAAAGGATAAAAATCTTACCGTTAAGACCTAAGGAAACAGCACCCCGACTTAATCCTCGGCCCCATCGTCCCAAACAAAAAGCCCCACACGCAAAACGAAGCTGTGAAGAAACCCTCCGAATTTCATTCTTGCAAAAAAAGAAGTGTGTCGTAAGCTCGCGGCATGAGTCAAGAAAATCGGTCAACGAAACAGCCTTTGATTCGTTATGTGAACCGGCAGCAGATGAGTTGGCGTGCGGTAGATGTGGAACGGTTGATTGGCGAAGACCATCCCGCACGGGCGATCTGGACGTTGGTGGGGCGCTTGGACTTGAGCTCATTCTATCGAGGCATCGAAAGCAGCAGCGAAGAAGGTGGGCGTCCGGCGTTCGATCCGCGACTGCTGATCAGTCTATGGGTGTACGCCTACAGTCAGGGGATCGGTTCGGCGCGCGAAGTGGCACGGCGCTGCGAGTACGATCCCGCGTTCCAGTGGCTGACGGGGCTGCAGGAAGTGAACTACCACACGCTGGCGGATTTCCGCGTGGAGAAACAGGAAGAGTTGGACGGGTTGTTCACGCAGGTGTTGGCGGCGCTCAGCAAAGAAGGGCTGGTCACGTTGGAACAGGTGATGCAGGACGGCACGAAGATCAAAGCGTTGGCGAGCACGCGGAGTTATCAACGGGAAGGAACGATTCAGGGGCATCTGGAGCGGGCGCGGCAGCGCGTCGAGGAGATGGGCGATCCGCGGAACGAAGCGAGCAACCCGAAAATAAAGCAAGCGCAGGCTCGCGCGCGGCGCGAGCAAGAAGAGCGGCTGGAAAGCGCGCTGGAAGAGTTGCAGAAGTTGCAGGAGCGCAAAGGCGGAAAGAAGGCCAAGAGCGAAACGCGCGTGAGCACCAGCGATCCGCAAGCGCGAGTGATGCACCACTCCGATGGAGGATTATCGCTGAGCTACAACGCGCAGATTTCCACGGACGCGGCGCACGGGCTGATCGTGGGAGTGGCGGTGACGCAGGCGGCTGAGGACAGCGCGCAGTTGTTGCCGGCGGTGGAGCGCATCGAAGAACGACTGGAGAAAAAACCGCAACAGATGGTGGCCGATAGCAGCTACAGCACGCGAGACCCCTCGGCGCGCCCAGCGTGAATTGGGGCGGCGGCGGCGGCGATGGCATTCACTACGACCACTGCTGGATTAACAGCGCCCTCAGCGGCGGCGGGCTTCCGGTTAAGGTTCTCTCCTTCCGCGAAATCCAGAACTTCTAACTCGGATTGGTTGGCGGGCAGCCCTGAAGGGCGGGCGTCGATTTCTTTTTCGACAAACGGGCGCACTGTGGTCACACCATTTCGACAACCTACCTGAGATCTCTGGTGCGAGGGAAGACTCTTCTTTACCGCACTGGCCGCCTTGGAAGAAAAGCCACGGGAACGGGCTGTAGTGTCTGATTAACGCGGTGGTCTCAATAGGTCGATGCAACACCATCTGATATAAATTTCTCTCCAAAGGTGGTGTGGCATGAGGCCAGGTAAACG
>JGI12635J15846_10005272_pt1 | contig 11167 bp, 5 predicted proteins | sample BlaSpr_A8_OM2_M2_FD_15846 | JGI IMG/M metagenome (IMG submission 15846) | reverse complement strand
GTTGTCGGCTTCTGCTACGGGGGAGGTGTGGCGAACAACCTGGCGGTCCGCATGCCGGATCTTGCCGCCGCCGTTCCGTTCTATGGGATGCAGCCGCCCGCCGAAGACGTCGCTAAGATCAAAGCGCCTCTCCTGATTCACTACGGAGGGCTTGACAATCGCGTCAACGCCGGCTGGCCCGCATTCGAGGCCGCGCTTAAAGCAAATCACGTCAACTACACAGCGTATATTTACGAGGGAGCCAATCACGGTTTCCACAATGACACGACTCCGCGTTATGACAAAGCTTCGGCGGAGTTGGCCTGGAGCCGTACGATGGAGTTCTTCAACAAAACGTTGCGATAAAGGAGAAGTTGCGAACCAAGAGGGCGAAAGTCCGAGTCCTCTCGGGGCGTCATTTTCCGAAAACGACAATACTTGTCCCACACCATTGCCGCGCCTTACCCTTACACTGCTGAATGACAGTGTACTATTTTGAACAGACACGGTAACTCGAATCAGCTTAGAGTGGCGACCTCCGAGTACTAAGCCCCCCACTTTATAGAGTGGAAGAGCTGAGGGCCGGATGATCCGACATATCATTCGGCTCTCCTTATTTTGCGGCACCTACTCAGCCCCGAATCGCTCATTGCCTGATTGTGTACACTGAAGATTGTTGGCGCCCGAATTTCCGATTATGGGCTTATCGTGGTTCCACAGTTTGCCAGAAGAGGCTTAGACCTACAGCCCGGTCTAAAGATTGGGAGAGAACTATATGCAGATCGCAATCAAGGAACGCCGCCAAACGCAACGTGAGAACCTGTCAGAACCCGTACGCGTTTGCCCCTGTGATCCACAATACCCTGGCGAAGTTTGCACAACTCTGAACGTGTCGCGAACTGGACTATGTTTTGCGACTACCACCGAACACTACTTCCCAGGCATGAACGTTTTCGTCACGCTTAACTTCCGTTCGGATGATCCGATCCAGCGGGAATATATAGGCGATGTAGTCCGGCTGGAAAGGCTCGATGACGGCAAATGGGGCGTCGCAATCCGCATTTTAATGCACTACAATCCTGGCGTTTATTCGGGCACATAACTTCCAATCACGGCGTTGGTCAATATTCCCTCAGAGGAAGATGTTCGGGCGGATTAAGGATTCCACTACGCCCCAAACTTTCCGATCGCGTTCAATTTGAGTGTGGCCCTTCGCCTATACGCGTCAAACCAGGGTGACTTGGTGCTTGACACGAGAACGCGACTGCAATACGGTTCCACTCAAAGATACAAACTGAACCCGAGTTGCAGAAGTTTCTCGACCTCGATAGGGGTGCGCGAGAAAGTCTGACTTTAGGTTGGGAGGGTGATCTTTTGAGGCCCCGGCCAATAAGACACATGAGAGCGGCGTTGAAATTGAAAGGGCTCGCCTTTGCATTCGCGGCTTTTCTGATCGTTGTTTTAGGTGGGTGTGTTTCTTGTTTGTGGGCCCAATCCTCAACGACCGGTGGGTTGACCGGCACTGTTACAGATTCAACAGGTGCTGCTGTACCGGACGCGACGGTAACTCTGGTCAACCACGCGACTAACCAGACGCAGACAACGACGACGGATGCGAATGGCAGGTATGGATTCTCGCTGCTTCCCACGGGCACCTACGGAGTGAATTTTTCTGCCCAGGGGTTTAAGACGTCCCAGCTGGCGTCATTGGCCGTAAACGTGTCAGAGGTTCCCGTCCTGAATGCCCAGTTGGATGCCGGAGAATCGATCCAGGAAGTGGTGTGCCTGTGCAACGTCAGTCAGACGGCAACATCCTCGACCGGCACGTTGGTTGACAATAAGACAATCACTGCGGTTCCGTTGACCACCCGCAATTTAACGCAAGTGCTATCCATGTCGTCGGGCTCGGCAGCCAATGTAAACGATGCCGGACTACTGGGAGCGGGCTCCCAGAACGTGAATGTAAACGGCAACACTGCCGCAGGCACGTATACTGTAGACGGCGCAGCATCCGCCAGCACGGTACCGAATCCCGACACCATTTCGGAATTCAAGATTCAGACCTCGCAGTACGATGCCGGGTATGGCGCCAGGGTCCCCAATACCAATCTAGTTACTCAATCCGGCGAGAACGCCTTTCACGGCGACGCCTGGGAATTTGTGCGCAATGATATTTTCAACGCCAATGCGTTTTTCCGGAATTCTGCCGCGCAGCCTAGAGCGACTCTGAAGCAGAACCAGTTCGGCGGCACCCTGGGCGGACCCATCAAGCGAGATAAGTTGTTCTTTTTTGGTTCCTACCAGGGAACACGACAAGTGAATGGGCTGGATCCCACCGCTTCGTTATCTACTGTCATTCTTCCGCCACTCACCAACGACCGCTCCGCAGCCACCATCGGCGCACAATTCTGTCCAGCGAATAAGCCCGCAGCTGCGAAATCGGCGTACTTGACTTTCGCTGGCGGAGTGCAAGTGGCCTGTGATGGCTCAAACATCAACCCCGTGGCTCTAAACATGCTCCAGTTGAAATTGGCCGATGGCAGCTATTTGATACCCACACCGCAAACAATTCTTTCCAGCGGTGTGAATGCGGGTCTGGGGTTTTCTTCGTATAGTCTCGTGTCTACCTACGGTGAAAATCAATATCTCGCACACATTACTTACGTGATCTCCAAGAAACACACGCTCTCCGGCCGCCTCTATTACGCCAAAGCTAACACGCACAGGGCCTTCGGTTCCAATTTCCTCCGTCCCCCCGAGACTCCCCCAACTCCGGGCTTTCCCGTGATCCTGGACGATACGAACTACATCACCGGCCTACAGCTCAGTTCGGTGTTGACAACCAACATTGCAAATGAAGCGCGGATGACGTTTACCGACAATCGTTCCGATCCGACAGTCTTCGGGCTGCCCACGGCAACCTCCGTAGGCATGAGGCGCGCCAACGTATTATCTCCGCTATTGCCGGATATCATCATGCAGGGATCATTGGGAGGTTTTCAGGCAGGGAACGTCTATAGTGATTTTCTGAACCACAGCAAAATTTATTCCTGGGCCGATACGCTCTCGTGGACTCACGGCAGGCATACCACTCGCGCCGGGGTTTTTGTCTTAACACAGCCTTTGGAATCCTCCAACATAGCCTTGGCCCGAGGAAGGCTTCTGTTCAAAAATTTCACTGATTTCTTGCTGGGAATGAGCGCGGCCCAGAACGGCAGTCCTCAGGGACTTAGCAATATTCAATCTATTGAGGCCAATGAAGGATTGGAGCCGGGTGGTAATGTTTTACTTTTATTGCGGGCCCACAATACCGCCGCGTTTGTCGAGAATGATATAAAGGCCAGCGCGCGCCTCACCCTCAATCTGGGTCTGCGGTGGGAGCACCTGCCGGCGTCATTTGGCGAAGCGGGGGACCTGGGCAACGCCTGGCCCTCTCTGCTCCAGACCGTGCCTATTCCCCCTGCTTCGGGCACGTATGCGGGAATCACAGTGCCATCCGACTACGATCCGAACCGAATCAACCCCTATACAGCCCAACCGTTCGGCCCACCCCCTCCCGGGGTGGTTGTGCGCCCCAACACGGGCTACTACGAGAATGCTGCTCCTTGGGATAACTTCGCTCCCCGCGTCGGATTTGCGTGGCAACCCGGAAGCAAGCAGAGCCGTGTGGCAGTGCGGGGCGGCTACGGATGGTTCTACCAACCCTTGAGCGATAGGGGAAACGCAACAGGTACCCCCTCGCGAAATATGCAGCCGTTCGCCCAACTCATCGGTATTGCGGGGGCCAGCAATGGTGCGTCTACCCTACAAGNCCCGTTCCCGCCTACAACTCTGGGCTTCGCGCTGCGAACACCGTCTTCACATTTGGCTGACCAGACGATCGGACCGCGCTTCCAAAATCCTAAGCTGCATCAATGGAACTTGAACGTGCAGTACGCGATCTCTTCCAATCTAAGTCTCGACCTAGGTTACGTTGGATCGCACGGCAACAATCTGTTCCTCTTTTACGGTTCCAACCAGCCGCTCCTGGCGGCTCCGGGCCACCCAGTGAACTGCGGGCTGCCGAATACTGCCGCTGGTTTGGGGGTGACTCCGGCGATCTTTGCTATCCTGGGTGTCGATGCATCGGGCTGCGTAACCACGAATACCTCCGTCAATGCCTCGCTGCGCGTCCCCATCGTCGGCGAGACCCCGACGGCCTTGCTTGCGCACCAGTATGTCGGAGGCTCCTGGTACCATAGCGGGCAGGTGACACTCCGAGAGCGGATTTCCCACGGCATGACCTTTCAATTTGCTTATACCTTTTCCAAGGCCGAAGCCAATACCACGGTCTACAACGATCAAAGGAACCTCAATCTAGATTGGGGCCGCACCAGTTTCGATCGGACGCACCGCGTGATCGCCAATTTCAGCTACGATTTGCCCCGTCTCAGCACCAGCGGATTTAAGGGCGCCCTGCTGGGCGGCTGGTCTATGTCAGGAATAGTTATTATACAAAGTGGTACACCGATGTCCCTGATTGACCGCAAAGGAGGCTCGGTCTATGGTTTCGCGGGACCCGCCACNATCACCCTTTGCCCNGGCGCGACATACAACGATCTGGTGACTCCCGGCAATACTTCCTCTCGTTTGCACGATTGGATTAATAGGAAGGCCGTTTGTAGTGCACCCGCCATCGGGTCCGACGGGTCCTTGGGTTATGGAAATACAGGTCAAAGCATCATTGACGGACCGGGACAATTCAATACAGATTTCTCTATCGGCAAAGCGACCACGGTCGGCGGCCTTCGGGAAAACGCACAACTGGTTTTTCGTTCAGAGTTCTACAATGCCCTCAATCACCCGCAATTCTCCAATCCCGGCACGAACTTTGGGACCGCAAATTTCGGCGTTATTACACAAACCTCAGTGGCGCCCCGTTTGATCCAGTTCGGCGTGAAGTACCTCTTTTAGAACGTCCGGGCTCTACTTGTTTACCGTGAATTCGGAAGGGGAGCCGGTCGGAACAATGTTCGAGCGGATCAAGGATTCCACTTGATCCCAGACTTTGGGATCGCATTCAATTTGAGTGTGGTGTTTCATTAAAACGCGGTCAAACCAGGGGTATTCATTGCAGCTATAGGGATTCGCTTTGTAGTCAAACCGAAAATTTCCGATGATTCGCGTGTGTGCCGGATCGGCGGGGCGAATCTCGCGCTTGCCGTGCACAAGTCCGCTCGGTTGGTAGAAATTGGCCGCCTGGGCTACGTTCGTTGGGATAATTTCGTCGTTCTGCCCCATCTTGGTAACGCTATCCACCTGAATCGTCAGNAGCACNNGGATGCCGTCTTTTTTCAANTGACGCGCCAAAGTGATGGATTCCGACCCGCCCCAGCTATGCCCGTAAAGAATGATTCGCGCATCCTGTTTTTCTTCGGCGGACAGAGTTCCATCATGGTCCGTGTCCAGTAGTTCCAGGATTTTCTGGCGGGCTTTTTCTCCGCGATAACTTTCAAATGTTTCCACTCGGACGCCCGCGGGATACTCCTTCCGCAGACGCGCGGCCAGCTGAACTTCACTATGGACAAGATTGTCATGCTTGACGAAGCCCCCCAGAAAGCCAACTACGATAACCGGTGGCGTGGCAGAACCCTCAGACGCCATGACGCGGGGCCTCCCAATCGTGTTTGCGGGCGTCATGACGAGCGAAATAAAAGCTGTGAGGACAAAAATCCGCACAGTCCTTTTTTGCACTGGCGTATCGAAGAAAAGGGCCCTCATTGATTGAACATCCTACACGATATCCCCCCTGAGAGCGAAAACTACATTTCCCACAACTAGACATCGATTTCAAGGTTCTCGTGAGGAGCGCAGAATCCCGACCCGTTCGGAGTTGCGATTCGTTGGCCTTATATTGCCATTTGGGCTAAAATTTCAACGAGATATTGGCTACCCCACCCTCACGGTGGGGTGCCAAATCTGTCCAAAAGGGTGTGCAGAGGGTCTATTCCCAATCAGGTTCAGCATTCGCCTGAGCGTTTGTCATCTTCGGCGAAATACGCAATAAGGTATTGTGATCACTAGAACTTGAAACCGCTCACGTGCGCTTGGCTGTAACCTGCGCCGACGGCCAGCCGTCTAACACTTCACAGAATGGAGCATATCGGGGCTGTGTTCGCCCGTTTGGATAGGTGACTGCTAAATCATGACCAGGTCTCATACGAACTTGAAAATATGCTGGCGTTACGCGCGGTGGGCGCTGGCTCCCGCGGCATTGGCCGCTCTGGGCGTGTTCGCTTCTGGCTGTGCAAAGCAACAAGCCGCTCCCCAGCCGCGTGCGGCTATTCCCGTCGTTGTTGGTACTGTCAAACAAAAAGCGATGCCGGTTGAAGTAAACGCTGTAGGTCACGTAGAGGCATATTCAACGGTCTCTATTGAGGCGCAGGTTCCCGGCCAGCTTCTTGACGTCCACTTCAAGGAAGGCGACTTCGTTCACAAAGGGCAGTTGCTGATCACACTTGATAAGCGGCCGTATGAGGCTGCTCTCGCTCAGGCAAAGGCCGCGCTCGCCCGCGACAAAGCCACCGCAGTGAACAACCGGCTTCAGGCGCAGCGTTACTCGAAACTTCTCGCTGAAGGGATCGTGCCGCCTTCACAGGTCGAGTCTTTCACGAGTGTGGCAGATGCATCCGAAGCGGTGCTAAATTCCGACGAGGCCGCCATCAAGACGGCTGAGCTGAACCTCGAATACTGTACGATTAATTCACCAATTGATGGGCGTACCGGGGCTTTAATGTTGAAGCCTGGCAACTTGGTGAAGGTTGCCGACACGCCGATCGTAGTCATCAATCAGGTCAACCCAATTTATGTGAACTTCGGCGTTCCCCAGCAGTTTTGGCCGGATATCCAGAAATATATGGCGCAGGGAACATTGCGCGTCAAGGCTACTGTACCCAAAGATTCCGGCTTAGCCGAAGGGGGGAACGTCGCTTTTGTGGACAACGCGATAGATCCGACAACAGGAAACATTCATTTGAGAGCGGCATTCACAAATTCGCAGAATCGGCTTTGGCCGGGGCTTTACGTCAACATTGTGCTTACACTTTCCGAACAAGCCGGCGCTACCGTGGTTCCTGCTCAGGCGGTATTGGAAGGAAATGCGGGGTCGTTTGTGTATGTCGTCCGGTCGGACAAAAAGGTAGAGCCACGTACGATCATGGCGGGCCGTACCGTTGATGGCGAAACTGTTATTGTGAAAGGTCTCCAACCGGGCGAGACGATTGTCACAGATGGTCAAACCCGGCTGGAGCCTAACGCAAGAGTCGAGATTAAGAGCAGTATCAGCGACGCGCCGCCCGCGGATCCGCCGCAGGGACAGTAACAACGTTTCCGGTGAAGCGCAATGACTCACAACTAGTGCAGCCAAGGATAAGGTCATGAGCATTCCTGAACAATTTATCCGCCGGCCCATAGCGACTACTTTGGTCGTGGTGGCGATTTTGGTGTTTGGGATTGTGGCCTATCAGTCTCTGCCGGTCAGCGACCTGCCAACCATAGACGCTCCGACGATTAATGTGCAGGCGAATCTGCCCGGAGCGAACGCGGACACAATGGCTGCCGCGGTTGCATTACCGCTCGAGAAAAGGTTTTCCACCATCGCCGGCATCGATTCAATGACCTCGAACAACGTCCTCGGTAGGACCTCCATCACCCTGCAATTCAGCCTCGAACGAAATATCGACGGCGCCGCTCAGGACGTTCAGGCAGCAATCACGCAAGCCGGGCGCCAATTGCCCAGGGACATGCCCGCCCCACCGTCTTTTAATAAGGTCAACCCGGCTGATACGCCCGTCCTCTTTCTTTCCATGACCTCGTCGACTCTGCCAATGTCGAAGGTAGACTATTACGGCGAGAATCTTGTGGCGCAGACCCTCTCGACGGTCAACGGTGTGGGGAGGGTGGAGATATTTGGGCAATCAAAGTATGCCGTGCGCGCTCAAATGGACCCGCACGCACTGGCGACAAGGCAGATCGGCATTGATGAAGTTCAGCAAGCATTAAGTGACGGAAACGTGAACCTGCCCACTGGCGCCCTCTGGGGACGTCAACGAACGTCAACGGTCGAGGCCAGCGGTCAACTCTTCAGCGCAGCCGATTATGAGAAGCTGGTCGTGGCCTACCGGAACGGCTCACCCGTGCGGCTTTCCGAACTGGGTAGCGTGATAGATGACGTCGAAAATCAAAGAAACCTGACTTGGTACGGCAATGATCGCGCGATTTGGATTGTCATCTTTCGCCAGCCAGGTGTGAACACAGTGCAGGTGGTGGACAATGTCAAGGCCTTGATCCCCGGGCTTCAGGCGCAGCTCCCTCCTGCCGTTACGATGCACACGCTTGGGGATCGTACGATCACGATTCGCAGGTCCATGGAGGACGTGAAGTTCACCCTGAAACTTTCGCTCTTCCTCGTCATCTTGGTTATTTTCCTGTTTCTTCGGAACGTTTCCGCCACGGTTATTCCGAGCCTTGCGTTACCGTTTTCGTTGGTGGGCACGTTTGCCGTGATGTATTTAGGCGGTTATTCGCTTGACAACCTTTCGATGATGGCTCTGACGCTCTCTGTGGGTTTCGTGGTGGATGACGCGATCGTCATGTTGGAAAACATCGTCCGTCATATCGAGCTCGGAGAGAACGTATTTGATGCCGCGATCAATGGGTCGGCGGAGATCGGCTTTACGATTGTTTCGATGACATTGTCCCTCGCTGCCGTGTTTATCCCGGTGTTGTTCATGGGCGGTGTTTTGGGCCGGCTGCTGCACGAGTTTGCGGTTACGATCATGTCGGCCATTGTCGTGTCTGGTTTTGTTTCACTGACGCTGACGCCCATGCTTTGCAGCCGCTTTTTGAGGCCGCACCACGAGGAGAAGCACGGCCGCCTTTTCAATTTCTTCGAAAGCATCCAGGACCGGCTNACGCATGTTTACGACCGCTGCCTGCGGGTTGTGCTCCGGCATAAGCTCGCCACGATTTCGGTCTCGGCTGTTCTGCTTGTGGGCACTGTGTATCTCTACATGGTGATCCCGAAAGGTTTTCTGCCGAGCGAAGATATCGACCAGTTCANTATCACCACCGAAGCGGCTGAAGGCATCTCTTTTGACGCCATGGTAGAGCACCAGATGGAAATTGACCGGATTTTACTCAGTGATCCGAACGTAGAGTATGTGATGTCCCAAGTGGGATCGAATTCTCGAACCATGAATCAAGGGATAATCAGTGTTCGCCTGAAGCCTCGTGCCGAGCGGCCGCAGGTGGAGCAAGTCATCCAGGAGTTGCGCCCAAAACTTGCCGTCGTGCCTGGAATGAATGTTTTTATGCGAAATGACCCGCCGATCCGCATCGGGGGGATACAGAGCAAGGCCTTGTATCAATTTACGCTTCAAGGGGCGGACTTAAAGTCCCTTTACAAGGCAGCTCAGGAGTTCCAGTCGAAGTTGAAAGCTTTACCAGGCCTGGTCGACGTCACCAGCGACCTCCAGATCCGAAACCCGCAAGTGAATGTGACGATTGATCGCGACAATGCTTCGGCCATGGGGGTCACCGCCAACCAAGTAGAAGAAGCCTTATATTCCGCGTATGGTCAACGCCAAGTCTCGACGATCTTTGCGCCAGATGACCAATACCAGGTCATTCTGGAGCTTCTGCCGCAATATCAGCGCGACGCGAACGCGATTGCTATTCTCCACGTGCGATCGAAAACAGGGCAACTCGTCCCACTTGGCGCCGTTGCTACGCTGACCGACGGTTATGGCCCCCTGTCCGTGAACCATTCGGGTGAGTTGCCTGCGGCGACCATGGCCTTCAACCTGAAGCCCGGCACCTCCATCGGCGATGCCGTGTCCGAGATCAATGACTTGGCAAGGACCACGATCCCACCGACGATCAGCACGTCTTTCCAGGGCACCGCGCAAGCCTTTCAATCATCGCTTTCCGGACTTGGAATGCTGCTCGTGATGGCCATCTTCGTGATTTATATTGTCCTCGGTATTCTGTATGAGAGTTTTATCCATCCGATCACGATTCTTTCAGGGTTGCCCTCCGCGGGTTTCGGCGCGCTTCTGACGCTGTACCTTTTCCACTTGGCTGCGCTCAGAGGCTGGGTCTCGCCCATGCTCGATATGAGCCTCGATATTTACGGTTTCGTGGGCATTATCATGCTTATCGGAATTGTTAAAAAGAATGCCATCATGATGATTGACTTCGCGCTCGAGGCGCAGCGCAAGGATGGCAAGAGTCCCGCCGAAGCGATCTACCAAGGNTGTCTGGTGCGGTTCCGCCCCATCATGATGACCACNATGGCGGCGCTGATGGGCACTCTCCCGATCGCCCTGGGATTCGGCGCGGGCGCGGAATCGCGCCGGCCNCTCGGTGTTTCGGTGGTCGGCGGTTTGGTCTTCTCGCAAATCGTGACGCTCTTCCTCACGCCGGTCGTTTACATTTACATGGAAGACGCGAAGCTTTGGGCATCGCAGGTGTTCGGCCGCAAGCGGCGCGGCGAACCTGAAGCCGATTCTTCCTCACAAGGGCCGCTACCCACAGGGCCCATTGGGGCTCCGATCGCTCGCTCGGCGGATGCGCCGAACCTGTCAGACTTGCGCCGCTCGGATCGCAATTAATCAATAACTTCTACCCCCGTTTAGCCCCATCCAAAGATTCAGCGAGCCTCGATTAACATTTCTGTTTGCCGGCACGTTAGCGGAGTGCCGCACATGCGAGTGCGAAAGTTGGGGACCCTTTATGATTTCCTTATGGATTTTTGTGTATTCATTTAGGACGCAAATTGCATGGCTGACTCTAGAAAAACCGGATTACTTGCAGCCGGCAACCAAACGGCCGCTCCGACGCCGCCCGGGTGCACCGGATTCGGTGCGGAATTCGTTGGCAACGTCAGACCCTGCTCCACGTCTTCGGGCATCGAGTTCTATTTGTACTTACAAAGGAGTATGTTCCCGCGACGGTAGCGGCGTCGAAGCGGATCCCAACCTAAAGTCACTATGTCCACCAATACCTCGCCACAGGCGTTGATCGCAGCTCAGAAAACCCCCCTGCCAAAGGTCGTGATTGCTACGACCGCAATGTTGTCCTTTATCTCTTTCTGGCGGGCGGCCGCCATCGTACTGAACGATCTCGGATCCTCCGCATTCTACGCCGG
>JGI12635J15846_10005271_pt1 | contig 11167 bp, 13 predicted proteins | sample BlaSpr_A8_OM2_M2_FD_15846 | JGI IMG/M metagenome (IMG submission 15846) | reverse complement strand
TGCGCCGCAGAGAGCTCCACGTGTTTCTCTTGAGTCATACACACCACCTTTGAACAGACGTTCCATATTAGATGGTGTTGCATCGACCCATTGAGATCACCCGACTAATCGGGATTTAAGCCATTGCCGAACAAACATTCAATCAAGAACCAACCAAGTTCCTGTTTCGTCAGTTTTCACTGCCATCGCTACCTGCCGCTTCTTTAATTCCTCCAACAGCCTCTCGCGTGGCAGCCAATCGCGCAGGGGCACTATTCCTTGATAGGCGACTTCCTCTGCAAGGATCATTTGGGTAGCGAGCGAAGGCAGAATAGATGGGATCATTTCCCCGCGTTGGTTCGCGAATACGCTTAAATACATCGTCCGGGCGGCATCATTATTCTGACCGGAAACCTCAACCATTACGCCTCCTTGCGAAGTACCAAATAAGGATGCTGCATAGATGAGGGCCTTGGACATTGGCAATAGCCAGTCCGTACTCTTAATCCCCAAGAGTTTCTTGAATTCACGCAGGCCGGACAGAGCGCGATTCAAAATGTCTAGTTCTGATCCGATCTTGAACTCGACTGCCTTGGTGTTGAAGTAGAGAGGTTGGAGGAAATAATCAGCGATATCGACGACAAGATAGACCCATCGATGTCCCATCGGTGGTGGAAAACAGACTTGCTCGCGCCTAGTCCAGCCTCGCACGATCTTTTCACCGGCGGCGTTAGGTATGGAGAATTCGTTTCCGACGGTCGAAAGTAAACAGAGGAAGGAACCACGACCCCTTGGATGCTCCGTCCCTGGACTAATGAAAATCCTTGTTCGCTCAATCGAGGGAATTTCTTGCTGGCAATAATTTGTCAGCAAAGAGGACATACCTGGCACGACTGAACACCCGACGAATGCCGGAATTCCGGCCTCTTTTACAGCGGACGCCATCTTATGGCAACGCAGAACGAAGTCCCTATCATCGGCGACATCGACGTAGGCGACATGTTTTTCGATGCAAGCCCGAAGAAGGTTCAAAGATTGCCCCTGGTAGGGACCAATACACGAGACGACAACTCTGGCATCTTCAATGTTTGAGAGCACCGACGCATAATCGTTCGCATCTGATTCGACCATTCGTACTCGCGGATCAGAAGAGTGAAAGGATTTGGATTTCGGATGTCGTGACGCGACGATGATTTCCGCCGACGAGTATTTCAGTAGGTCTTCGACTACAAGATGACCAAAGAAGCCGTCACCACCATAGACGACCACTCTCGGCAGGTTAGGCTCTAGCCGTTTGAAGCCAGTCTTGTTCAACTCATATACGCGTTCGAGTAGTGCAGAGTCATCCCGCAAGATGTCTTCCTTCTGCTTATTAAAGAGCGGGCGCAGCAGCCAAAACAACGGCGCAAGAAACCACTGAAAACGGAAGGTGATGGTCTCAATTTGCGTCAGGTCTCCATCTGGACCTTCCATGAGGCCGTCGACGCGCATCTTTGCCAGAGGAGCGAGGAATTCATACCAATACTGGTTTTCACCAACCGGCCCCCCGCGAGCTTTAATTTCCTGTCTCAATCCATAAAAGAGACTGGTTAAGCGATACTCGACGTAATCTGGTCTCTGGGCGATGATTCGCAAGTTTCGAAACCATCGTTTGTGCAGAGTGCAAACATGATCGAGGTCCATTATGTTTTCGAAGACGAAACGGCGGCTGGTCCTTACTTTGTGCCGAAAAATCAGAGTGGTCTGCAAGGTCTAGCAATTATAGACCTCGGTAGGACTTACAGCGGTTGAGTCGACTGCTGATGGACCCATTAGGTCAATGCCTGATTAACGCATTAACCGGAAACTGACCCGCTGGCGCCATGCGCTGCCTCTGCCAAGGTCTTCATCCTCAGTTTCTGCGGTCACGGTCAAGTATGAACATCCGGCTGATTTTGTCGCCGATTTCCTCATCGGAGCGCACGTTGATGGCGAATTGGCCCATGCCAAAAGTTCGCGCGCGGGCGCCGTTTTTTAATTGCCTAAAGGTGATGCCGTTGTGGCTTTCGACCGCTCGCGTGTCCGGCGTGTACTGGCATCCATTGCACCGGGGTGCTCCGCCCGTGGCCACTATCTTGTGTTTGCCATCGGGATAGTGCGAGCAAGGATTATCCGTCGCAACGGGCAGGATGCCATCCTTGCTGCCATCCTGATTGCAGTGCGCCACCAGCCGATTGGGATCCATGCCGTGACTCATCCAAATTCTCGGACCACCACATAGAGGACACTTGGCCGGTTGGTCTCGCACCGAGACCACGTGTCCCGCTACTCCCGTCGCTAGCGCGCCAGCCTTGCGCTCTTCCGGCAATCCGAACTTACTAAATTTCTGCAGTAGCTTGACCATGCCCAGAACCCCGCCGCTATATGTGCGGCCGCGCAAGTACGCCAATGCCTGCACGGTTGAGTCCACGCAATCGTCATGCGCGCCCGAAGGAAAAAGTTCAAGTTCGTGCAGATACGCCGACATCCACGGCTCGTCTTTGGGAAAAAATACTCTCCCCGATTCAAACAACGCAGATACACCGTGCGCGCGCGAAACTTTGTCGGTGTCCACCTGGATCCCAACGATGGGCAAACTCGTTTCCTGCTTCAGCGATTGCAACAACGACTGGCCCGAACCTTTTTCCTCGACCAAAACCGCTTCGACCGCGAAGTCCTCCGCCAGCGCCTCCGTCATGGCCCGCAAATGTGGATAGGCCACTCTTTCTCGCCACACATAACGCAGAAAGAAACCGGTCCCGTAGGACGTCCAGATACTCGCAACGGAATAGTCCGCGCTTTTCTTCGTGGAAAACGCCGTGTCCAAGGAAAGGACCGTCATGCCTTTCTTCTCTCGGGGTAACTCGCTGTACTGCCGGAACCAATCGCGCTTGAAGACCGCGCCACCCAGCACGCCGGGCCTTTGTTCATATTGCGAACTCCACAGATACGTGCCAATCGTCGCGCGCTGTTTCTCGCACCATTTTCGCGAAAACTTCGCAGGATGCAGCAAGTCACTCGCCTTGCGGCTCATCGCGCGGCCGGACAGCGGAAAAATAATCTCTTGGTCCTGTTCGGCGACCATCGGCAGATTGACATGGACCCAGACGCCGGGCTCATTCGTTAACAAATGCCCCACCAGATCCATCTCGTGCAGTCGCTGGCAAATAATCACGATCCCGCCGCGCTCGCTTTCGTTCAACCGGCTTCTAAAAGTTCCATCAAAAGCGCGCAGCACATTCGAACGCTCGGCATCCGAATAAGACATCTCGCTCGACATCGGATCGTCCACCACCAAAAAATCGCAGCCTGCACCAAGCGCCGTGCCCGCCATGGACGTCGCGAACATCTGACCACGCGCCGTATTCTGATATTTCCATTTCTGATTTTGGTCCGGGTCGAACAGAACCTGATTGGGAAATAAATCCTGAAACCAACTGGATGCCAACAGGTTTCGACGCAGCAAGGAAAGTTCCTCGCTCAGTCCATCACTGTAGGACGTGCACAAGAACGATAGCGATGGATCCCGCGCCCAACACCACGCTGGCCACAGCACGCTAATCAGCCGGGACTTCAAAGTTCTAGGCGGCGTCGTGAAAATCAACCGCAGTTCCTGCCGCTCATACATCAACTGCAAATGCTCGCACCACAGTTCATGGTGCCAATTCCAATCCAGCCCCTTCGGTTCGATTTGTTTCCAGGCCGCTTGCGCAAACGCCCCGAAGCTACGAAGCAGCCGCTCCCGCGTCTTCTGTTTCAACGATTCCGACGTCAGCATCTCCATCGGATTTTTCATTGTTCCCCCAGACCGGTTCCGGCGCTAAACACACTTCGATATATTGCTTCCTGATTCTTTCTTCCTCTTCCGGATTCACTTCCCCCGCTTTCCGTCCTGCCTGCCGCAACTTCTCCTTGAGACTGGTCCCGGTCTCAAGGCGACACTCCATCTCCAACAACCCCTTCCGTGATTGCAAAATCTTGAACGCCATCTGCGCCGACTCCGCAGGCATCCCATTCGCCGCCTGGAGCTGCAACCGCCTCAGTTCTTCCGACAATTCCCACGCCCTGGCCTGAAAACTTAACCGGGATCGCCTCTGCCATCGTTCCTTCCGCGTCGGCGCTTGCTGCCCCATCAAATGATATTTTCGGTGCTTCCAAAGTTTCGTCCGGTCGCACCCCAGCTTCTCCGCCAACTCCTTCACCGTCCCATCCCGCCGATTCACACAACTCAACAGGACCAAATTAATTTCCTTCACGTTCGGCAACACACAAATCATGCATCTCCGCGGCATCTCCACCTCCCGCCAATCCCCATGGGACAAAAAATGGGACACGATGGGACACTGGGACACGCTTCCTTTTTCCATCGCTCCACAATCGCCCCCAGCCCCATCCCCGCCAATCCTGACAGCCCCAGAATGTTGCCTAAGGCATGCGCGAGGGTAATGCTACGATTTTTAGCACACACGTTGAAATGTAATGAGGACAACAACTTGCAGACCATGCGCGAATCATCAATGAAAACGGCCTGATTTGCGTGCAAAATATTCATCAAGTCGGCACCTGTTGGCATCCGAGTACTGGCATTGCGGATTCTAATCCAGAACGTTAGCGGCAACCACTACTAATTGCGTGTTCCTGAAAGAACTTACAGACACACACAACCCGTTGTGGTCGTAGCGGCCGAAGCGAGGCTCATGCACATGTCCGGCACAGTCGTCGCTAACGCATTGATTTGATTGAGAATGTTTCGGCACTAAGGATTTGAAACCCGACGCGCTTTCACTGCTACAACCTGTAACTCACAGAGCTACCACTCTGCAGCCGAATCGCAACCGGAAGCTGAACCAAATCCCAACCTCGATCGCGTGCTCTCGGTTTTGCTCTCGCGCAGTTTTCAGCTATGCGTTTTGCAGTAGACCAACGAGGAATGAATCACGCGGTGCGGATTTGGTTTGGGAGGTTGAATACGTTCAGCGCCGGCGACTGCGCAGCGATGGCAGATTAGCTTGCTGCATCTCGCGCAGAGGAAGTCAGCGACGGCGGAACAATGTTGGCAGAGTGTGATTTGCATTTTGGTCTTTTTTTAGAACCAAACATAGAAACCTGTGAAGACACCGATTCCCTCTGGCAATCTTGATTCAAGCGAATCAGAGAGCCCACATGCAAGCTGTGCAAAGTCTTTCTCTGCGACTAAAACCGTCACGCGCTAGATTGCCTTTGTGGACCGGGACGTATCGGTTCAAACGGCGCGAAGCAGGTGCAGCACGCCGAGTGCGACATCAACTAGTCGCCCGGAGCCCGGGACGCGGAGCGCGAGTCCGCGCATCGCTTTCAGACTGCACAACCTTCGTTACATCAGAGACCGGGTGAGTTGCGCGGGAACGTCCGCGCTGGCGACACGGTGCTAGACGCCTCGCAGGAAATCACTGGCGGCCACGTAAGGCGCAGCGAATGGAAAGAGGGCAGGGAACCTGGCGAGTGAGGAAACCATTTGACACGCGGCCAAACAGTAGGCAATCATCGCTCATCTTCCGGATGTTCGGTAACCTGTTCCCATTGCGCTCGACTTCACGGGCGCAGTGTGCCTGCAAATCTAAATTCTGTGGATGAGAAGGAAAAACCCGGCGGGAAACGCCGCTCTACCAATCCACGCGCATGTTGTACGAGAACTTGGGATTCCCATCAAGAAAAACTTTTTCTAGAATGAAAATATTTTACGGATTTAAAGGATTTAGAGGAGCGATGCGATTTTCTGATTGACGCGTAGTGGATTGTGCTGTTAGCTTGCAGTTGTCACGACGACGCCAACCGATCCACAATCTTTTGGCTCGCAGGGCGCCTGGCTTTCGACTCCAGGCGCCCTTCTTCATTTGTAGCGAAACTCCCACCTATCTTCCGAAGTTTCCACAGATGCGGCGACGGCGGTAGTTTGATTTTTTGTTGACAGCGAGAGAGTGAGAGCGAATAATCCCGCCAATGTGCATGCTCGGCTGATAAATCGAGCTGCGGTAAGTCACAGATGAACAGCATTACTGAGTTGCGCTAAGTTCTAAGCACGTTTAAGACGGCGTGACCTTCACGAAGACGAATCGCCAGGGATGGCGGTTTTCTTCAACGAAGGCCACGCCATTTTTTTTGCTTGGAGGGGTATCGAATGACTGGGAAGCCGAAATGCCCTAGTTGCGAAAGCCTAACTATCGTGTATCTCAAACGCACGAACGCTTTTCAATGTCGCCGATGTGGTCACACATGGCCGCGTGTGCTGCCTTCGCTGCGAAGGAAGGAACGACCATGAGCTACAAATACGATTACGCAATTCATCCACTGGCGAAGCTATTCCCATCATTGCCGCCCGATGAATTCCGGAAACTGAAAGACGACATCCAGAAGAACGGGCAAATCGTGCCGATCTGGATGGGCAAGGACTACTTTGTGCTTGATGGGCGTCACCGTCTGCGAGCGTGCAAGGAGCTGGGAATTGAACCAATCTTTCGGCGCCTGAGTGACATCAGCAACGTCTCCGAAGAGGATTTTATCTGGTCAAGCAACGTCTTACGCCGGCACCTCACGGACGGACAACGCGCCGCGATTGCCGTGCATTGGTCGGATGAAGTCAAGAAGGCGGCGAAGGATCGCAGACTCGCGAACCTCAAACGAGGCAGCCAAAAGCCCGAGGGGGCGAAAACAACCCCATCGGGAAAATCGCGCATGGTCATCGCCAAGCAAGCCAATGTCAGCGAGCATTCTGTCCGCCAAGCTGAGTCCGTGGCCAAGCACAAACCGGAGCTGCTTCCGAAAATCGAGTCAGGCCAAGTCAGCCTCAAAGACGCGCAGAAGCAAGTCGCCGCGGAGTTGACCAGCACCACGCGCGACGTCCCGGCGCTCCGGGCTTCGAGCGAAATCACCGTCAATCTGCTTTCCTCTGCGAGGGAAATGATTCTCAGTGCCGCGGATGCGGTCGAGGAGCTGAGTGACAACCGATCGCAATATCCGCGCGGTTCCCGCTCCTGGGAATTGTTCGACACCGCAGTCAAGCGACTGCAGGACGCTTTGCAAACCCTCGAAACGTTAGCGTTAGTCCGGAGCGAGAAATGACCAAGAAGAAACCGGCACGGAAGCCGACACCGCCCAAACCCAGATGGTGGGGCAGCAAGAGCAAGCCGCGAACGCAACGGAAACAGAAAACACGATCCAACGCTTCGCAGAAATCGCGCAGCCGATGATACTAGACCGCTTCGGCGCAGCGTCGTGTGTGGCAGCCACGCGCGTAACGCTGGCAGTGCTGCGCTACCTGGGAATATCGGCGGAGCCGTGCGCGTGTTTCGTCGCTGTGTTCGATCCTGCGTTCGTGGCGGTGATGGCTTCCGAAGGGCTCACCGCCCGCGAGATACAAGACAAGCCGAAAAGTTTTCAACGCGAGTTCCGCCGCAGACACCCCGACTCTAACTCCATCGTGATTGGCGACGTGGCCGAAGACGGCACACCGTTTCCTGCGCACACGGTTTCCATCGTTGAGCGCAAGCATCTTTTGGATTTGACCATCGGACAGGCAACGCACGAAAAATCCGGAATCTATATGCCTGGGACTCTATGGCTGGAAATTTCTGAACAATTCGTGGATTGCGGAGCAACGTTCGCGCAGGTCAATGGCTGCGAAGTGATGTATCAGTCGATGCCGTTCATTGACTTCTATCGCTACAAACCGCAATGGGACAAGTCATTGACCGCCGGAATGGTAGAAGAAATTCTGCGACGCATGAAGGCGAAACCGTGAAATTTCAATACGACGATGGCGGCCGCGCTGCGGCTGGATGGAAGGGCCACACGGGCGATTGCGTGACGCGAGCCATTGCGATTGCGTTGGAGAAACCTTACGACGTCGTCTATGAAAAAATCGCGGCTATCAACAAACACGCGAAAGGTGAAAAGACAGCGCGCAAAGGATTATCGAAACCGCTGATTCGCAAGCTACTGGAGAAGAACGGTTGGGCCTGGACGCCAACGATGCACATTGGTTCCGGGTGCAGGGTGCATCTGCGCGCCGATGAGTTGCCACCGGGCCGATTGATCGTCAGCGTTTCGAAGCATCTCGTCGCCGTCATCGACGGTGTGATTCACGACACGCACGACTGTTCGCGCCAAGGAACGAGGTGCGTGTACGGATACTGGCAAAAAGGAGGAAACGAAAATGGAACGCTGTGATTTCTGTGGATGTGCGGAACTGAAAGACGCAAAAACGTATGCGTGTGAACCCTTCACGCAAGTCATTGGAGACACTGAATTGCAGCATGTCGAAGGCTGGGACGCTTGCGTTGATTGTGCTCGCTTGATTGATCTCAACGATTGGGATGGTGTTTTGCAACGAGCCCAACTCAGAGTGCCGGGGTGGAAGTTTCTGCCCGCGGGCGCAAAGCGTGCCGCAAGCGATGCGATCCGCGAAGCGCATGGCGAGTTTCGGAGTCGGCGCTTAAAGGCGAATTAGAAAATGGCAAAGCAGCTCCAGAAATAGATGCGCAGCGAACTACACCCCGCGATCTTGCTGGCCCGAACCCTGGTCCCGGACCAGCTCGCCGAATTCTTGGGCGAACTGGAAATTGTGCGCGTCACCGCGCTTGCCAGGCTTGCGGCGCCCGCGGAACTTCCGCCCGACCGCAATCTCGATGTGAGAGAGGCATCGAAAAGATTGCACGTCAGCCAATCCTATCTGTATCGCCATGCCGAGCGGTTCCCATTTCTGCGCAAAGAAGGCCGCAAGATTTTGTTTTCGAGCAATGGATTGGAATTGTATCTGCGGAGAAAGCGATAGGAGGAACGAAAATGGAACGTCTAATCGCGCCGGTGAAACAGATTCGCGCCGCTATGTTCAAACTCGCCGGTCAAGACCAGGATATTTCGGTGGATGATATTGTGCGCGAACTGCAGCAGACCAACCATTTCAGAGACTCGCCAGGACTGCGCGCACGAATCCAAGAACAATGCGATGCGGCCTGGAGCATCGAAGCGCACGCGCGGCGCATCGCGGCAGGAACGGAAAAGATGCTAACGATTCCCAAACGACTCAAACATCGCGCCAGGAAGCCCGCCACGCCACGCAAGGGCAGAGGCTAGGCATACCGCTACCCCCTATAATGACTGCTTGACAAGTGGTACCATAGTGGTACCATTCTGGAACAGAGGTACCCCGATGGTGAAAGCCAAGCCCAAGAAAGAAGTGGTTATCCAAAGTTCGATGCGAATCCGCAAGCCGTTGTGGGAAGCCCTGAGACGCATCGCCGATTCCGAAAGACTATCTATGGCGCAAGTGGTCGAACGGGCGCTAATCGATTACTGCGATGCTAACGACGTCGATGAGCCGAAAGGCAAAGGGGGACGGTGACATGGCACGAGGCGATGGAAGATGCTATCTGCGCGGCAACACCTGGTGGCTCAGTTACTGGCTGCGCGGTGTTCAATATCGGCAGTCAACTGAAAGTTCCGACGAACAGCAAGCGCGGAAGATGTTGAAGAACAAACTAAAGGAAGTGCATGCGGACCAAATCGGCGCCCGCGCATTCCAAACTCCGAAGGCCGACCGGCTGACCATCCACGATCTGCTGGAAGCATTGAAAGCCGACTATAAGTTGCGCGGCAAGGATTCTGGGCAAAATCTCTCGCACCTCAAGCGGGCTGATGAGGATTTCGGCACTATCCTGGCCATAGCACTCACACCGGAACGCGTTGACCAGTACATCCAAGATCGAATCGCAGCCAAGAACAAAGCGGCCGCGGTCAACAGAACGTTGCAGTTCGTTCGACAATCCTACACGCTGGCAATCCGCCGCAATCACCTCGTGCGAGCCCCGTACATCCGGAGACTGTCGGAGAAGGGAAATGAGCGCAAAGGATTTTGCGAGGAAGATTCCTTCCGCGCGATCGTCGGATTCCTTCCGAAGTACCTTCAAGACTTTTGCTTGTTTGGATACGTGACCGGGATGCGTTTCGGAGAAATCAAATCGCTGGCGTGGGCGAACGTGCACGGCGACGTCCTGAAACTGGAAGACGGAGACGCGAAGAACGGCGAAGGGCGAATCGTTCCGATGGTTGGCAAAGATTTGGCGGGCGTTCTCACACGTCGCAAAGAAGCGCAGAAGGTGAAACGGGACGACACCACCACGATTGCGGCCTTGATCTTTCACCACAACGGAAAGCCGATTGTTGATATTCGAAAAGCATGGCGCACAGCCTGCAAAAAGGCGGGCGCACCAAATCTACTTTTTCACGATCTTCGCCGCGCGGCCGTCCGCGCAATGGATGAAGCCGGGGTGTCGCGCGAGGTCGCCAAAAAGATAAGCGGTCACAAGTCAGATTCGATGTGGGCCAGGTATCGGATTTGTCCTGACCGGGATTTGCGCCAAGCCCTCGAACGGACGCAACTGTACCGCGAAGGGACGACCGGCGGGAGCGTGGTTTCGATCAGCAAGTAGGAAGATAGCGGCTTTACGGGTAGTGTCCTAACTTCGTGGCGGAGCATCGGGCAGGTCGAGTGTGAACGATGATATTTCGGCGGCTTTACAAGCGAAGCGTAACTCGGGCGTTCGGTGGATTCATTCCTGAACAGAGGGTCAGTGAAATCCTGAGTGGTTTATCCGAATGGGAGAGTTTCAAGTTACTGCTGCCCCGTGCAATTTACCGGCTATTCTTCACTCCCGTTGTGTCGGAGATCGACGCCTTGCAAACAGTTCAAAAGATGCTTCGCGATGCGCTCCGTGATGGACCAGATGCTGCGGGGGATAAGCGCGGCACTCCCAACTCACGGGCGAAACCAAACTAGGACACTACCGTTCTACGGGACGGGCCAGCGTTCGGTATGCCAGCCGCGAATGACTTGACCTTTGTCGTTCTTGCACGGGGTGTTGGGTGGTGCTTCGCATTTCGGACACCGACGGTCTATTGGCGGCGGCTTCATACGACCAGTTTCTCACGGGGGCGGAAAACATTTCCGCCCCATTTTTTTGGTTCATGCACAGTTCATGCACAATCGGGCTTTTTGCAAAAAAGAAGGGCTCCCCGAAAATCAGGAAGCCCTTTATTTTGTTTCTCGATTTGGTTGCGGGGGTTGGATTTGAACCAACGACCTCCGGGTTATGAGCCCGACGAGCTACCAGGCTGCTCCACCCCGCGTCATAGA
>JGI12635J15846_10005265_pt1 | contig 11175 bp, 8 predicted proteins | sample BlaSpr_A8_OM2_M2_FD_15846 | JGI IMG/M metagenome (IMG submission 15846) | reverse complement strand
ATCGCGGGCTTTAGATTCGTCACGACCGACGCCAACCCGTTCACCACCGAATTTTTAGCGGGGTTTAGATGCAACACTACAGATCATTATCCGTTCGCCACCGAATCCGTACGGGCGCATCACCGCTGCGCCCCAAACGCCCAGAGCTAAACATTCGCCACAGTTTGTTTTCGCTTTTCTTGCCTCTGATTAACGAAGGAATCCACGACGCNACAAACCACGTCGCGCTAACTGATTCCCCTGAAAGGACTTACAAAATCGGAGTGGCTCAGCGAACCTAACCNGTTTAGATTCACATCCTTGAATAAACAGCGCGAATAACTCCCACAGAATCACATCCTTAAAAAAAAGGTGGGGGAGGGGTCTTGCTCCTCACTTTCTTATCCGAACGACGATCTCANTTCACCCGATACAACAAACACCCATGAGCCGCGACCGTCCCCGCAACCGCATCCCCCGCCGGCAAATCCTTGCCAGCCCACAAATCCCTGATCGCATGCGAACCCGCCGCAATACCCAAATCGCTCCACGCGAAATGCAACGTCTGCGCCGCATCCTTCAAATTGAACACCGCGACATACCACCCATCGCCATCTTCCGGCCGCGCCGTCCACACCACCGATGCGTCCGTCGCCACCGCCACGCGATTTTCTTTCGACTGCTGATCCACCGCGATCACATCCGGATTGCTCAACAGCGAAATCGTCCACTCGTCGCTCTTCGGCAAATTCGCCCCGACCATCAGCGGCGACCGAAACATGCTCCACAACGTCACCAGCGTCCTCTGCTCATCATGAGTCAACCGCGACACGCGCGCCTTGCCCCAACCCGGAGCCGGACCCAAATATCCCACCGGCAACATATCCGCATCCGGCCAGCCATCCGGCCGCCACATTCCCGCCCACTTCGCGACACGTGGAAACTGATCGCCCAATCCCTGCGGATATTCCACCGTGCTGTGCCACAAATCCCAAACGTCATCCGAGATTCGCCACAAGTTCGCATACTCCCGCATCTCATCGATCTTCTCGATCGGCGCCGCTCCCGGCGACAAGCTCAACACAATCGGCCGCCCCGTTTTTCGCAGCGCCGTACTCAGCATCCGAATGTCGTCGCTCTTATACGGCCGGCTGCTGATGCAATCCACCTTGATAAAATCCACGCCCCAGCTCGCATACAACTGCGCAATCGAATCGTAGTAAGCCTGCGCCGCCGCGCCGCCGTCACCACTTGTCTTCATCCCGTAGTTGTCGTAGTTCCATTTGCACGTATCCGAAGTCTCCGCCGCGTCCACCGCGTGANACTTCGACGCATCGATCGCCAAATTCTTCTCCACCGCGCGCTTCGGAATTCCCTGCAAAATGTGAATCCCGAATTTCAATCCCAGCGAATGCGTCCAGTCCGCGAGCGGTTTAAAACCCGCGCCGCCAACCGAAGAAGGGAACCGTTTCGGCGCCGGAACGTATCGTCCGTAATCGTCAAAACTGTATTCCGATGTTTTTGAATTTCCTTCCGGCTTTGGGTTCGTGACAAACCACTCCATGTCCACAATCGCGTACTGCCATCCAAACTGTTTCAGGTGATCGGCAAGAAACTTCGTGTTGTCCCGGAAGTCCGCTTCCGAAACCGTCGTCCCAAACGAATCCCAGCTGTTCCACCCCATCGGCGGCGTCGGCGCCAACGAAACATTCGCAGCCGCACTAACCGGCGCCGCAACTTGGATCTCGACAACCGGCCGCCGATACCCAGCGACCAAAATCCAAGTCACCGCGCCAACAAAAAACGCACCGCAAACCGCCACAACCAAAAACGCTCGTTCTTTCATCTGCTCTCCACGTTGCGACAAGCACCGGTAGCGCCGGCATCTTGCCGGCGTTCTTCAGTGTCGCGACGACACGCAGCATTGTATGAGTAGTGTGCAGCAATGGCGCGCTTTTTCTGCGTCGCTTTGTGGGTCGCGGCTTCAGCCGCGACGTTCAGGCAAGAAATGGTGAGGGGCTTCAGCCCCTGAAGNAATTTTCAACTACTCGAAATCCGCCTCGGGAAGCGGGAGCTTATCGCCATCCTTCGCCACCCAAACATAAAGCGCCGGCAGCAAGAAGATGCTCAGCAACATCGCCCCAATCAATCCGCCGACAATCACAATCGCAAACGGCCGCTGCGAATCTGACCCAATTCCACGCGACAGCGCCGCCGGCAACAATCCCAAGATCGCGACCAGCATCGTCATCAAGATCGGCCGAAACCTCAGCACCGCTCCTTCGATTGCCGCATCTTCGATCGTATGCCCCGAAGCGCGCAGCTGATTGATGTACTCCAGCATGATCACGCCCGTCTCCACCGACACACCGAACAGCGCCAAAAATCCAACGCCCGAAGACACACTCAGATGCGTCCCCGTCAGCAGCAACGCCAGCAATCCGCCGATGGGTGCAATCGCGACGTTTCCCAAAATCAACGCCGCCCATTTCGGCGATCCAAACATCATGTACAAAATAATGAAAATCACCAGCAGCGTGATCGGCACAACAATCGCAAGCCTCCGTTGCGATCGTTTCTGGCTCTCATACTCGCCCGCCCAATCGATGTGATAGCCGACCGGCAATTTAACTTGTTGCTTCACGAGCCGCATCGCCTCTTCGACCGCGCTCCCCAGGTCGCGTCCGCGCACGCTGTATTTGATCGCCACATAGCGCGAATTTTCTTCGCGGCTGATCTGCGAAGCTCCATCCGCAACATTGATGTTCGCCAGTTGCGAAAGCGCGACGCGCTCTCCGCTCGGGGCGACGAGCCGAACGTTCTCAATCGCTTCTTTCGTGTTGCGATACGGCGCTTCGTACCTCGTCACCACGTCATAGCGCTGCTCGCCTTGCAGCAGTTGGCTCACAGCCTTGCCGCCGATCGCCGTCTCCACCGCGTCCTGCACATCTGCGACGTTGATTCCGTGACGCGCCGCCTGCTGCCGGTCCACCGAAATATTCAAATTCGGTTGGCCCAACACGCGAAACAATCCCAAATCCTCGACGCCGGGCACTTTCCGCATCACGTTTACGACTTCGTCGCCTTTTTCTTCCAGCGTCTTCAGATCGTCGCCATACAACTTGATCGCCAGCTCGCCCTTCACGCCGCTGACCGCTTCTTCCATGTTGTCCGAAATCGGCTGCGAAAAATTCCAGAGTACTCCGGGAATGTTTTCCAACTCGCGATCCATCGCCGAGATCAATTCTTCCTTGTTCTCGCCAAATACGGTCCGCCACTGCTCCTTCGGTTTCAAGTCCACGAAATATTCCGTGTTGAAAAATCCTGTCGCGTCGGTGCCGTCGTCGGGACGCCCAACTTGCGACACCACCTGCTTCACTTCTGGAAACGAAGCCAGAATCACGCGCGCCTGATTCGCCAGCCGCGTCGATTCCGTCGGCCCAGTACTCGGCGCCAGCGTTCCGCGCACCCAGATCGCGCCTTCATCCAAATGCGGCAAAAATTCCGAGCCGATTACACCGCTCATCATCAAAAACACTGCCAGCAAAAACGCCAAGGCTCCCGCGCCCACCGACACGAGCCGATGCTCGATCGCCCACTTCACCGCGGGCCGATACCAGTTCCGCAAAGCCTCCATCACCGGGTTGTGCCACTCTTTGATTCCGTGGCTGAACTGCAGCAGCGAAAGCACCGGCGCAAGCAAGATCGCAAATACCAGGGCGCCTAACAACGCGAACGAAACCGTCCACGCCATCGGCTTGAACAATCGTCCTTCCACGCTTTGCAGGGTGAAGATCGGAAGATAAGCCGTGATGATGATCGCGCGCGCATAAAACACCGGGCGCAGAACTTCCATCACTGCGTCGCGAATCTTCTCAAGCGCCGTCTTGTGCGCGTTCGCCGGCAAACTGAAATGTCGCACGATATTTTCGATGATGACGACCGTGCCGTCGACGACCATGCCGAAATCCAACGCGCCAAGGGAAAGCAGGTTCGCCGGAATCTTGTTCAAGTCGAGACAGATCGACGCGAACAGCAACGAGAAGGGAATCGTCAGCGCGACGATCAGCGCGCCGCGAAAATTCCCAAGAAAGAAAAACAGAATCACCGAAACAAGCAGCACTCCCTCAGTGAGGTTGTGCATCACGGTATGCGTAGTCAGGTGCAGCAAATCGCTGCGATCCAGGAAAGGAACAATCTTCACGCCCGGCGGCAAAATCTGTTCGTTGAGCTCCTTCACCTTCTGGTGAATGGCCACCAGCGTTTCGTCGGCATTCGCACCCTTGCGCAGCAATACAATTCCTTCGATGGCGTCGGCGTTATCCACGACTGTTCCGTCGTCGCGCCGGATCGCTTTCCCAATTTGCCCGAGTCGAATCTTCGGCGCCTGCGTCACCGTCGCGATGTCGCGAATCCGCACCGGCGTCCCGTTCTGAGACTTCACCACCGTCTGCGCAATGTCATCAACGTTCGTAAACAATCCCACTGCACGCACGTTGATCTGCTGCAGCCCGGCTTCGACAAAACTCCCGCCAGCATTCACGTTGTTGTTCGCCAGTTGCTGCTCGACCTGCCCAACGTTCACGCCGTACGCAATGAGTTTGCCAGGATCGAGCCGTACCTGATATTCGCGTGTGGTACCGCCGAAGCTTGCAACGTCCACAACGTTCGGCACCGACTTGAATTGCTTCTCCAGCGTCCAGTCTTCGATCGACTTCAAATCCATCAAGTCATATTTCGGATTTGAGCTCCGCAGCGTGTACCAAAAAATCTGCCCGACCGGACTCCAGTCCGCGCCCATCTGCGGCTGCAACCCATTTGGCAGCGTGACCTGCGAAAGCCGCTCGAGAACTTTCGACCGGTTCCAATCGTTCTCCGACTCGTCGTCGAAGATCAGCATCACGCTCGACAATCCAAATAGCGATGCCGACCGTAAATGCTGCAAGTGGGGAAGTCCGTTCATCTGGACTTCAATCGGAATCGTGACCTGCTGCTCGACCTCTTCCGCCGCGCGCCCCGGCCACTGCGTGATGATCTGCACATAGTTGTTCGCAACGTCCGGATACGCCTCCACCGGCAAGTTGTGAAACGAGATGCCGCCCCAAACCAGCAGCAACACCCCCAGCGCAATCACCATGAACCGATTGTTCAGCGCCAGCTCAACAGCCTTCCGCATTACGCAATCGCCTCTCTACTGCTCCATCGTGTTCTGCAACACCAACGCATTCGAGACCACCTGCTGTCCCGCTTTGATGCCCGAAACAATCTCCTGCAAATTCGCCGGCAACTGTGCTCCCGCTACGACTTCTACTCGCCGAAATTTCTTGTCGCCCGCCGGGACATAAACCCAGTCGCGATCATGCAAATGCAACACTGCCGAAGCCGGAACCGCCGCATGCGTCTCTTTCTTCTGCCCATGGAACGTCGCCGTCACAAACATCCCGACGCGCAAGATACCGGTAGGATTCGCCACCTCAATCCGCACCTTCGAAGTCCGAATCGTGGGATCAAGCACCGGGCTCACATTGCTGATCCGCCCGGTCAGCACTTTCCCCGGATACGCGTTCAACCGAATCTCCGCCGTCTCTCCGACATGCACATTCGGCAGATCGTTCTCATACACGTCGCAAAGGATCCACACCGTCGACAAATCCGAAATCGTGAATGGATTCGGCGAGCCTAGTCCCGGAATACCTGCTGCGTTCGTAACCTGCTGATCGGTGATCACGCCCGAAATCGGCGCTGTAATGTTCACCACCGCCGCCGGATGATCGATGTTTCCGCCGAGCACTTTCAAATGCTCCGTCGTATTCTCAACATCGACTTTCGCCTTGTCTTCCGCGTCCTCGGCGACCTGCATGTCATTCAGTGAAATCGCGCCTTTGCCATACAAAAGCTTCGCCCGCTCCAGTTGCGTGTTGGCCAGTTTCTCGTCCGCGACCGCTTTTCGATAGTCAGAGAAGGCTGCCGCAATATCCGCGCTCTGCACAACCAGCAAAACTTGCCCCTTCTTTACCTGGTCGCCCAGACGCGCTTTGATCTCAACGACGCGTCCAGTCGCCAACGAAACCACCGGCACTGTGCGTGCCACGTCCGGCGTAACCGCCCCAGTCGCCACGATCTGCGCCGCCGCGGTGTAATCGGTCGCCGTCGCCAGCGGAAATTGCTCCGGATGGTCCGTCTGCACGACGTTGACGTCTTCCTCGTGCTCCACTTTCGTTTGCGGCGGCGCTTCGGCCTTCGGATCGCCTTTGCTTTCGCCTCCGCACCCCGCCGTCAGCCACACAACGACGCACGCGGCTGCCATCCACTCCGAACAACGCCTCATGGAATGACCTCTCGTCCCACCGCTAGATTCAATTGGCTCGCCGCATCGAGGTACGAGCCCACCAGGTTCAGGTAACTGACTTGCACGGCCCGGTAATCCGCCTGCGCGTTCAAAAAGTCCAGCAGCGACGCAGCTCCGTGTTCGTAGGAAAACGAAATCGTGTCGCGCACGCGCGAAGCCTGCGCGAGGTAGTGATCCTTGTATGGTTGCAATAAGATGACCGTCGAGGTCAGCGTCGCATACGCTGAATCGACATCGTTGAACACTTGCGCTCGAGCCGCTTCCATCAGCCGCTGGTTGCGATCGATGTCCAACTGCGTCCGTAATTTTTCGCCCTGGTTCCTGTCGAAGATGCGCAGCGGAATGCTGACGCTGAAGCCGACATACTCATCGATCGGCGGATTCCTGCCGACGTCAACTCCAAACGTCGGATCGGTCGAGCCCATTGAGACCGCGAGCTGATGATCGGTCTTTGCCTTATCGACCGATTGCAACGCGGCTTTTAAATCCGGCCGGTTATCGAGAGCCGCTTGCCGTACCTCGTCGAGTGGCGCCACCTGAGTGGAAAACTCGAATGGGCCGGTTACATCGAACTGGTCCACCGGCGTCCGATCATTTAACAGCATGAGCATTTGGATCTTTGCGGTTCGCAGATTCACTTCGGCGGTCTGCAAGTCCGACTCGTATTGCACACGCTGTAATTCGAGCCGGTCCATATCCACCTGCGCGATCGCGCCGGCCTGATATCGATCTCGATTCACGCCGAGCAGGTGATCGTAGTAGTCGAGATTTTCTTTCGCCAGATCGCGCACGGCCTTCTGCTGCAGCGTTTGCACAAAGGCGCTGCGCAGATTGAATAGCAGGTTTCGCTCGAGGTCGGCCTGGCTTGAAATCGCGATTCCGGTCGCTTCTTTCGCGCTATCCAGCCGCAACTCTCGCTTATGTGCGCGCTCGTGGAGATAGGTCACCGTGGCCGAAGGCAGCCAGTACGCAAACGCGCCGTGCGATGGTCCGCCGGGAAACGGATCAATCTGATCTGCGAGCAGGCTCAAATTCGGATTGGGCCGCAGGTACGCGGTCGTTTCGCTCGCCTTCGATTCATCGATACCGATCTGACCGGCACGCAGGGATGGGTTGGCAACTTCGAATTTGTCTCGAACTTCTTGCCACGTCAGCGCTTTTTGCTGGGCGTGGCCGCTCTGCGCCGTCAACACTGCGACGAGCGGCAGGAATAGCAGACGCTTCGATAACCGCTTCATGAAGATCGATGCCCCTTCCTACATTTCACGTCGCACCCGTAATGAGTTCCACTCGGGGTGCAATTCGAATGTATGACTTGCGCACGAAGCGCTTGCGATTGGCTGACCTGGCCAAACCATTGCCCAATGTTGCTCAATATTGCCCAATACTGAAGGTGCCGCGGCCTCGGGCGTTTTCTGCGCGAGCCCTATTGCGACGCTCCGTCCTAATTTTGCTAGAAGAGTGCGTTTAAGCCTGATGAACGGAACGAGGTGGTGCTCGGCCCGAACTGCAAACCAAGAGGGGAAGATCGATGCGACGCAAATCGCTCGATAGGATTTTTTCCGAATCTTCGTCGCCCGTCGCTGTGCGCTCGTTTGCGACGAGATCATTCGTGCCGCGCGAAGAAACCACGAGCGCGAATTCCGGATTCTGACGATCCGGCGAATCGAGCACATAACTCGGATTGGTCAGAGCCGCGGAAAAAGCCGCCGGGTCGCGAACGGTAAAATTTCCGTGCCCATCATTGACAAGCACAGCGATGGGTGACTTCAGCCAGGCCGCACTGACGACGAGGTCGATGAAGTTGTCGCCGTTGACATCGCGCGAGGAAATTTCCAATCCGCCGACGGGGCCGTTCACGCCGATCACTTGCCGCGCGCCTGCGCTCATGCGGAAACCGATCCAATAATGGGCACGGGAAGCGCCGATCAGTCCGGTTTCGACCGTGGCAAGATCGGGCCTGCTGTCGCCGTCAAAATCGGCGATCGCAAAATGCGTCGCCCCGTTCGCAAACACGGCTGTCTTCTGCGTGCTCAATCCCGTGCCGCGAGTGGCAAAGCAAAACACGGCGCAAAGCAGAAGCAAGACGACCCACTTACCCGGGCGCGCCGCGCGAGCACCAGAGGAATTTTTCAAATTGAGCGGATGAAAATTCATCGATTCAAATTCATCGTGTCAATTAAGTGCAATGGCGACATTGGCTTAGATGCAGGCTTCATGCAGTCCGTGAGTCCGCCGATTCGAGAATACCAGAAACCAGGCCGCTGGAACTCGACTGTCTTTTCGCGTGAGTTCGGGCTATCTTAGTGCCAAATCCCGCGCCACCGAGAGCCCCATGGACAAAGAACACGTCCGCTCCACGATCAACGAAATCGGCATTCTTCCGGCGATTCGCGTCGCCAGCGCTGAAAACGCACGCTTTGCGGCGGAAACCATAGCGCAAGCGGGCATTCCTATCGTTGAAATTACGATGACGACTCCCGGTGCGGTGGATGTGATTGCCGACCTGGTTCGCAACCTTCCGCATGTGATTGTTGGTGCTGGAACTATTTTGGATGCAGACACGGCGCGTGCGTGCTTGCTGGCGGGGGCGCATTTTCTGACCAGTCCGGGGCTCGATGCGGAGATTGTGCACTTTGCGCGCAAGGAAGACGTGCTGATGATGGCGGGAGCGCTGACGCCGACGGAGGTTGTGGCGGCCTACAAGGCGGGGTCGGACTTCGTGAAAGTCTTTCCGTGTGCGCAGGTTGGTGGCGACGCGTATATCCGGGCGCTGAAGGCTCCGTTTCCGCAGATTCCGCTGATTGCGGCGGGCGGGGTGAATCAGCAGACGGCGGCGGCGTTTATTTTAGCGGGGGCGTCGGCGGTGGGAGTGGGAGGCGATTTGATACCGCGGAGTGCGATCGAGTTACGGCAACCGGAGCGGATTCGGGAGCTTGCGCGGAGGTTTCTGGGGCTCGTGCGAACGGCGCGCGCGCAGTTGGCGGTGTGGCAGGCTCCGGCGCGGGCGTCGGTGAGGTAAAATTAGGTTGTAGGGTCCTCGCAGGGTTTTGGAAGGGTAGGGAGTTATGAGTTCGAGGGTTGCTGGTACAGAAGGCGGAGCGCAGCGGACTGCGCACGATCACGGCGCGGGGCATCACGATGGCGCGATCGCTACTTTATATGGTCGGCCATTGGGTGGGAATCGGGGCGTGCCGCTGAATTTGGATTGGGTCGCGGACGTGCGCGTCAACACGAGCGCGGTGGAGCGGCGCGCGGCGACTCTGGGGACGCGGCGCACGGTGAAGAAGGATTGGCAGATTGCTTGGCTGTTGCGGGCGATTTCGTGCATGGATTTGACGACGCTGGCGGGTGACGATACCGACGAGCGGGTTCGGAGATTGTGTGCGAAGGCGCGGCGGCCGATTCAAGACGAGATTGTAAAGAAGCTGGGGATCGAGTCGCTCGGGATCAAGGTGGGCGCGGTGTGCGTGTATCACACGTTTGTCGAGACGGCGGTGCGCGCGCTGGAAGGATCGGGGATTCCGGTGGCGGCGGTATCGACAGGATTTCCGGCGGGGCTTTCGCCGCTCGATGAGCGCGTGGCTGAGATTCGGCGGTCGGTGGAAGCAGGAGCGCGAGAGATTGATGTGGTGATCACGCGCGGGCATGTGTTTGGGGCGCGATGGTCGGCGCTGTTCGATGAGATTGCGACGTTCAAGGCGGCGTGCGGCTCGGCGCATATGAAAGTGATTTTGGGGACGGGCGATTTGCTGACGCTGCGGAATGTGGCGCGGGCGAGTTGGGTGGCGATGATGGCGGGCGCGGACTTCATCAAGACGTCGACGGGGAAAGAGGCGACGAACGCGACGCTGCCGGTGGGATTGGTGATGGTGCGGGCGATTCGCGAATACGCGGAGCGGACGAAGATGGCGGTCGGCTTCAAGCCGGCGGGCGGGATTCGAACGGCGAAGCAGTCGCTCGAGTGGCTGGGGATGATGAAGGAAGAGTTGGGCGACTCGTGGCTGCGGGCGGAGATGTTTCGGTTCGGTGCCAGCAGCATGTTGGCGGACATTGAGCGGCAGCTGGAGTTTCATGCGACGGGAAGGTATGCGGCGGAATATCGGATGCCTATGGCGTGAGGAAAGAGCGAACTAGAGAAGCAACGAAGTGACGAGGTAAGGATCGAGTGAGTTATCCGTCACCGGACGAGTGCAAGTCTACCGTGGTGATTTCCAATAGCGGGACTATTTCGTAGACTTTTTTATGGTGTTCGCTAAACGACTTCGCGAGGGAGTGCGGCGGGGGGAGATTACGTGCAGCGTGCGCATCTGGATGAACCCCCACGTTACAGTCGGCTCACGATACCGCATGGAGCCGGGTGAGATTCAGATCGACTCGATCGAGCCGATCGGGTTGCCGGATATTACTCCCGAGCTGGCGCGGGAGTCTGGATTTCTTGGCGTGCTGGATCTGCTCAAGGTCGCGAAACACGGTCGAGGAGAGAAGATTTATTTGATTCGGTTCCACTATTTGCGGCCGCGGACCAAACGAGTAAGTCAGCGCGGTTCAAAAACACCTGCGCGATAACGCGAGTCCAAGAAAAGGAAGAGAATTTGCGGCGCGGGAGGCGGCGCCGATTCGGAAGGCGCAATCAGCCTCGTCGCGACTTGTCGTCGCGAATGATGGTTTCAAGACTTGATTCGCTACTTTTGTGTAAACTCAGATTGCTGTGACTGAAGACCGTCACTCGGTTCCTGCCTGGAAGGTTAGCAAAACATCGATCGTTGCTCGTGTCGTTGGTGCTCTTTGCGCGGCGGTGTGTCTGCTTGCATATCTCGCGGTGGTGCGAGTGGACCGGGTCGTTG
>JGI12635J15846_10005263_pt1 | contig 11178 bp, 12 predicted proteins | sample BlaSpr_A8_OM2_M2_FD_15846 | JGI IMG/M metagenome (IMG submission 15846) | reverse complement strand
CGCCGTCGCTCTGCTCGATGGAAAAGCGCGTGATCGGGAGATAGCTGCGGTTGCTGCCGACCAGGGTAATGTCCGTGCCGTGGAGAGTGGTGACGAAAGGGAGCCGCCGCGGGGCGGCCATCGAGCGCGCAAGCAGGGCACTGACGGAATGGGGAATGGCGTAGTGGACGTGAAGCAGGTCAAGCGATTCGGATTCGAAAACTTCGAGCATTTTTGTGGCGAGCGCCAGCGTGTATGGCGGATGGTCGAAGAGCGGGTAGGAGACCACTTCCACTTCGTGGAAATGGATGCGCGGATCGTTGGGGTTCATGCGGATGGGCGGGGCGTAACTGATGAAATGAACGTCATGGCCGCGAGCGGCGAGTTCCATGCCGAGTTCGGTGGCGACGACGCCGGAGCCGCCGTAGGTGGGGTAGCAGGTGATGCCGATGCGCATGAGAGTCTTCAGTCTTTAGTTATCAGTTTTAAGTAAGAAGCAAAAACAAATGCGTTGATCGATCTCGTTCTTACTAAGAATCAGGTAAAAGCGGGTTGCTGGATATCGCTCTACTATGCAGCAAAAGCAAAGGCGTCGCTCGAACTTGTTCCTAGACTTGTGACCTGCACCCAGTTGCCTGTAGCCTGAGACACTAGCATAGAGATCGCTTCAAAGATCGCAGTGCGTTGGAGCGACGGCAACTGTTTGTCTTAACCGGCGCCCACAACAGCTGCAAGAAAGCGAAGCACGGGCTCCCGACGCAGTCGGACAAGTTCCGACCCGCCACTATATGCCGGGCTGCCGGCACGGTCCGGATAAAATCCGCTCGGCCGACACGAGCCGGAAAAGCGCGGGTCTAAAGATTCGCCGCTACAATGGCCGCCACTTCGGCTTGCGGGGGCGGGGAGCCGAATGCTAGAGTCGCGCCCACCCGCGGTGCCGCGGCATGCTATTAGACGCGAGGAAAAGGAATTCCGTGACACGACTTTCAAGCAAGGTAGCGCTGATCACCGGCGGAGGTACGGGGATCGGTCGAGCGATCGCGCTGGCGTTTGCGCGGGAAGGCGCGAGCGTGGCCGTGGCGGGGCGACGGCTAGAAAAGCTGCGAGAGGTGATCAGCGAAATCCAGAAGCAGGGCGGCGCCGGACTGGCGATGGAGTGCGATGTGACCCGCGCCCGGGACGTCGAACGCGCGGTGAAAGGAACCGTGGAGCGATTCGGGCGGCTGAATGTGCTGGTGAACAATGCGGGGACGCTGCATGTATCGACGGTGGAGGGGATCAGCGAGGAAGAGTGGGACCGGGTGATTACGGTCAATGTAAAAGGGCCGTTTCTGATGTCGCGGGCGGTGCTGCCGGAGTTTCGAAAGTGCAGTGGGGGAGCGATTGTGAATATCGGCTCGGTACTCGGGCTGGTGGCGATGAAAGATAGAGCCGCGTATTGTGCATCAAAAGGTGGCGTGACGATGCTGACGAAAGCGATGGCGATCGATCACGGGCATGAAAACATACGCGTAAATTGCATCTGCCCTTCGATCGTGGAAACGGAATTGGTGAAGGGACTCTTCGACGCCAGCGAGCAGGGGCAGGCGCTGCGGAAGGGGCGGCTCGCCTTGATCCCCCTGGGGCGCTTTGGGCAGCCCGTGGATGTGGCGGAGATGGCGGTATTTCTGGCTTCGGAGGAATCGTCTTGGCTCACAGGGGCGGCGATTCCGTTGGATGGAGGGCTGACCGCGTACTAAGTTTTCAGTTCTCAGTATTCAGTTGTCAGTAAGCAAAGAAAACGTGATTGGGAGTAGAGAGGCAGGAAGCTCGGAGAGGCTCGCAGGAAAGCGGCGAAACGCGATGACCAAGAAAATGTCGAAAGAGGAGAAGCGCGTCACGGAACTAGTGCGGCAGCGGATGAAAGAAAGCCGCTCGACGGAGCTTCTGGGATTCGATGTGGAAAGCGTGCACGCGGGACGGGCCATTTTCCGGCTGGACGTGCGGCCAAACCACAAGCAGATTCACGGCGTGGTACACGGAGGAATTTTGGCGGCGCTCGCGGACACTACCGCGGCGATCGCGGCCTATACGGCCGTGCCGAGAGGGACCGAGATCGCCACTGTGGAGTTGAACATCAACTACCTGGAGCCGGTTCCGGGAGGGCGCATCAAAGCGGATGCGCGTGTGTTGCGCGCCGGCAGAAATTTTGTAGTGACCGAATGCGAAATATTCAACGAGGACGGGTCGCTGGCCGCAAAGGCGCTGCTCACCTTCGGAGCAACCGCCGGGCATTCGCTTTACAAGTAGAGAGCTTACTCTTCGCCACCCTGGGCCGATTCTTCTCCATCCTTGTGGACGTACTTGATCACGCGCTTGAAGATGAGCAGGTTGGGGCTGCCCTGGCGGGTGAGTTTGATGCAATCGCGGTCGTACCATTCGACGGTCCCGCGAAGCACTTCACCATCCTCAAGAACGACAGCCATCGGCGTATGCGACTGCATCTGTTTGACCCAGTAGAAATTCTCGGCGTGGGTCGTTTCCGGCGGCGCGGGCTTCTTGTTCGGGATAGGACCGTTGTGCTGGGGGCGGGGTACGCTCGGCTCCTTGACGTCCGGGAAGCCCGGGCGAAACATACGGCGGTTCACCATGACTGCTCCTTCTAACCTATAGGGGTGGTGTATCTGTTCTTATGATGCACTCGGAAGTCTGCAGGTTACAGTCTAGAGATTTATTTTTGTAATTGCGAATATTCCCCGGTGCCAATCAGGAAGGGGAGACAGAAGCCCGCGAAGGTGCAGGCGCAAGAGATGCGGCCAAGGCGTCGAGGCCGAGTTGGCGGTTCAAATTGCGCCGTGCGCCCGCGTAAAGTTCGTCAAAGCCGGCAATGGCGCGGAGAACCCAGGCAAAATCCACAGATTTCGCGAGCGATTCCAATTCTCTCGCGAGCGGAGCATTGCGCAAGACCGGTTCTTTCACTTTGGACGTAAGTTCAAGGAGATCGGTGAGCAAGCCATAGAAGACGCCGATCTGATCCTCGAAGGAGGATTCGCGGTCCTTTGCTAATGCCGAGGTGTCTGAGAATAGCTGGGCGAAACCGTGACCTTGCGCGGCGCGTTCGAGGATGCGCAGCGCGCTTCTGCGGCGCTGGGCGGCGGCGTCGACATCCATTTCGATGGCGAGGCCCGGGCTGCCCTCCGCGAGTTGCGCGGCGAGTTTGATTTCCGCGGGCTTGCGATCGGTCTTTTCTTTCAGAATCTTTTCCACGGCCGCCTGCGGCAGCGGGGCGAAATGAAATTGCAAGCAGCGGGAGACGATGGTAGGGAGAAGCGCATAAGGCGAGGGTGCGGTGAGGATGAGCGTCGCCGAGCCGGGAGGCTCCTCGAGAATTTTCAGGAAGACGTTGGCGACATCCCAGCGCATGGTCTCCGCGCCATCGAGGATAAAGACGCGGCGCCGGCCCATAGGTTGAAAGTGGGCGGCACGCTGGACGGCGCGCAACTGGCCGACGCGCAACATCGGGCGCGCGACGGGACTCTTCAGGCGGACCGGGTCGGGCACGAGCGCCCACACGTCAGGGTGCGACTGGAGAATCAGGGGCACGCGCTCGACGGTGGCGGCGTCGGCACTCTCGCCACGCTCGGCGAGCCCCTGCTCGAGCAGTGGTTGCGGATCGGCGAGCTGGGAGATGCGCTCACAAGTAGCGCATTCGCCGCAGAAGTCGTCCGGGAGGCGTTCGCAATTGGCGGCCTGCGCAAACATGCGGGCGAGGGTGAATTTGCCGACGCCGCGCGCGCCAGTAAAGAGCAATGCATGGGGAACACGTTTACTGCGGAGAGCGCCGCGAAGCGCCGTGACAATACGTTCGTTGCCGAGAAACTCCTGAAAGCCCATGATCAGCCGCCACCCGCGCCGGAATCCCGCAGGACTTGCGTGGAGGTAACCTTATTTACGGCGGCTAGCACGTCTTGGGCGATTTCTCTGGGCGAGCGCATCGCGCCGCGGGCCGCGTCGAAACACTCGATGGTTACCCACGGGGCTTCTCGTGCGAGGAGGTCGTACATGCCCGCAGCCTGCTCGAGGTGGCGCAGGCTCGCTTCCAAAATGTCTTGTTTTGCGGTGGTGTAGGTCCTTGCGGATTTCTTGGCCACAAGCATTTGGGCTTCGCGCGGGGGCACGCGCAAATAGAGAATCAGGTCTTCGCGCGGGAGATCATAGATGCCGTATTCGAGGTGCTCGATCCAGCGACGGAACTCCGCGCGTTTTTCTGGGGCCACGCGGGCGGTCTGATGAGCTAGATTCGAACCGATGTAGCGATCCACCAGGACGATTTTGCCGGCCTGCAAGGCAGATTCGAGGCGCGGCTTGGATTCGAATCGGTCTCCCGCGTAAAGTAGCGCCGTGAAGTGCGGGTCAACCGAATCGAGGGGACCGAAGTCGCCGTTGAGAAACTGGCCGACCATTTTGCCGAACCAGGAATCGTATTGCGGAAATGCCGTTGAATAGACACTATGCCCGCCTTCACCGGCGGCAATGATTCCTTGGAGCAGATCCATCTGCGTGCGCTTGCCGCTGCCATCGATGCCTTCGATGGCCACGAGCCTGCCGACAGCCCGCCTATCTACATTGGGACGCAAACCAACCTCAATTCCAGAATAACTCGCAGCCACCTAGGGCCGCAGGTCAGTCTAACCGCAGACATTCTGCGCTGCAATGCCGCGCGTGCTAGGATTCAAATTCAAACATGACACAAACATCGGTGCGGGAAAATCTGCTGCGAATTCAAGCGAGGATCGCCCGGGCGGCGAATCGCGCGGGGCGCGGCGCGGAAGAGATCACCTTAATCGGAGTGTCAAAGACGCAACCGGCGAGCGCCATCCGCGAGGCGTATGAAGCAGGAGTGCGGCACTTTGGCGAGAACCGCGTTCAGGAGTGGGAAGGGAAGCGCGCCGGAACGGATGGATTGGCGGCGAAGTGGCACCTGATCGGTCATTTGCAGAGCAATAAGACGGCGCGGGCGGCGAAACTTTTTCACAGCATAGACTCCGTCGATGATTTCACGATCGTCCAGCGGTTGGACCGCGCCCTCGCTGAAACTGGCATCACCGGCAAACTGCGGGTGCTTATTGAAGTGCGGGCTGCGCCAGAGGAGACGAAGAGTGGGGTGGAAATAGATGAGCTTCCGAAATTGGCGGAAAGTTTTGGCGATCTGCCTCGATTGGAGCTTGCAGGGCTGATGTGTATTCCACCTTTTCTGGAAAAGGCCGAGCAGGTCCGGCCGCATTTCAAGCGCCTGAGAGAACTGCGCGACCAGTTAACTGCAAGACTTGGTATCGCCCTGCCCGTTCTGTCGATGGGAATGTCCCACGATTTTGAAGTGGCGATCGAAGAGGGTGCGACCGAAGTGCGCGTGGGCACAGCGTTGTTTGGGCAGCGAGGAAACCCGATCGTCAGCCAATGAGATTCCAGGGGGCAGCGGTCATGAAGCTATTTGATCCATTTCGAATACGAGAAATCGAACTGAAAAACAGGATTGTAGTTTCGCCGATGTGCCAGTATTCCGCGAAGGAAGGCCATCCACAAACCTGGCATCTCGTACACCTTGGAAGCCGGGCGGTCGGCGGGGCAAGCCTGGTGATGGCTGAAGCAACGGCGGTGGAAGCGCGAGGCCGAATTTCGCCTGCCGACACAGGTATTTATGAAGATTCACACATCGAAAGTTGGCGTCCGATCGCTGAATTCATCCGGTCGCGGGGCGCGCTTCCGGGTATTCAATTGGCCCATGCCGGCCGGAAGGCGAGTGTGACGCCGCCCTGGGACGGAGGCAAGGCAATTGCACCGCGAGATGGCGGGTGGGTGCCGGTCGCGCCCAGCGGCATCGCCTTCGGCGATGGCTTCGCTGTCCCAGATGCGCTTGACACGAAAGCAATGGGAGAAATTGCTAAGGCATTCTCGAAGGCTGCGGCCCGGGCCCTGGCAGCGGGCTTTGAGGTGTTGGAAATTCACGCCGCGCACGGATACCTGTTGCACGAATTTCTATCTCCGTTGTGCAACACCCGAACGGATGAGTACGGCGGCTCATTCGAGAACAGAATTCGACTCTCAGTGCAGGTCGTCCAAGCCGTGCGAAAAGTCTGGCCGCAAAGACTGCCCCTATTTGTTCGCTTGTCCGCAACAGACTGGAAGGAAGGCGGCTGGGATTTGGAGCAGGCCATTGAGCTTTCCCGAAAGTTGAAAACGGTTGAAGTTGATTTGATTGACGTTTCGAGCGGGGGCGCTGTTCCCAGCGTCAAGATTCCTCTCGGGCCCGGCTACCAGGTGAAGTTTTCCGAATCGATCCGAAAGCAAGCCGGAATCGCGACGGGCGCCGTGGGCCTGATCACGGAAGCAGCTCAAGCGGAGACAATCCTGATGGGTGAACAGGCGGACTTGATCTTTCTTGCGCGCGAAATGTTGCGTGATCCCTATTGGCCAAGGCGCGCGGCGAAAATCCTCGGCGAAAAAATCAAGCCTCCGGTGCAGTACGAGCGCGCCTGGTAAACCTCGGATGCTGGAAATTTCAGAAAACCAACCCAACGGCACGCTCCTTTTTCGGGTGAGGGTGCAGCCGCGGGCGAGCAAGGACGAGATTGCCGGGGAGATGGAAGGCGCTTTGAAGGTGCGGCTGCGAGCGCCGGCTGTCGAGGACAGGGCGAACGAGGCGCTGGTGGAATTCCTTGCGCAGCTTTTGAAAACACCCAGGTCGGCTGTTAGAATTCAGAGTGGCGAAAGAAGCCGCACAAAACGCATTGAAATCCACGGGGTTACCCGGCAGCAGATCCTCGGGCTGTTGGTGCACGATGCTTGAAGCTTCACAGCCGAAACTTGACCGAGCGATGGAGCTGATTCCCGAATGAGCGCAGATATCCAGGGCATCCAGAGCGATTTGCGGGCCGCCAAGATCGATGGCTGGCTGTTTTATGATTTTCGCGGACGCGATCCCATCGCGCAGCACATCCTGAGTCTGCCGGAAGGAATGAGGACGCGAAGGTGGTTCTATTTCGTTCCGGCGAAGGGAACGCCCAAGAAGCTGGTGCACAAGATTGAGACGCAGTCGCTGGCGGCATTGCCTGGGGAGACGCTGTATTACTCGGCACAGGATGAACTGCGAAAGAACCTGAAAAAAATGTTTGGCCGCGCGAAGAGCGTGGCCATGCAATATTCACCGAAAAACGCGATTCCGTATGTGGCGATGGTAGACGCGGGGACGATTGAACTGGTGCGCAGCTCCGGGCCGAAGGTGGTGAGTTCGGCGGACCTGGTGCAGAAATACGAAGCGTGCTGGAGCGCCCAGCAGCTTGAATCGCATCTCTCGGCAGGCGTAGCCATCGACCGGATCGTGCGTGAAGCATTCGAGCTTGCTGCAAAGAGCGTGCGCGAAAAAAAAACGCTGACGGAATTCGATTTGAAGAACTGGATACTGAAGGAATTCGATGCCGCGGGAATTTGGGCCGAGGAAGGACCTGACATCGCGGTCAACGCCCATGCCAGCGATCCTCACTATGGCCCCACGGCGGAGTCCGCCTCGCCGATCCGTGAAGGCGATCTGCTCTTGATGGATGTTTGGGGGAAGAAAAAGACGCCCGAGAGCGTTTATTACGACATCACCTGGGTAGGATACCTTGGCGCGAAAGTGCCGGAGAAATATGCAAAGGTGTTTGGCGTAGTGCGCGAGGCGCGCGATACGGCGACTGACTTGATTCGCAAACACATTGCGGCCGGGAAACCGCTCCAAGGATGGCAGGTGGACAAAGCGGCGCGCCGCGTGATTGAAAAAGCGGGTTATGGGAAATATTTCTTTCACCGCACCGGGCACAGCATTGGAGAAAGTGTACACGGCAACGGCGTGAATATGGATGGGCTCGAAACACATGACGTGAGGCACCTGATTGCGCGTACTTGCAACTCGATCGAGCCGGGAATTTACCTGCCGGAATTCGGCGTGCGCAGCGAAGTGAATGTGTATATCGGCGAGGGTGAGGCTCGCGTGACCGGCTCGATTCAAAAAGAGATTCTGGCATTGCTGGCATAAGCCTGGAATAGATAGAAGGAAGATGAATGGCAAACGAGATGGCGGCACCGGCGGCTCCGCCGCAGGATAGCAGACGCGAGACGATGGCCGTCGTCATTGGTGTGACAGGATGGCTCGTGCCAGGCCTGGGTCATGCTCTCATGAAGATGTGGGGCCGCGCAGCGGCGTGTTTTCTGACGGTAGGCTTGCTGGTGATTCTTGGCGCGGGGATGCGGGGCAATGTTTTTAGTTCAAGCGGGAACGACGCTTTCGATTCGCTGGGTTATTTGGCGGATCTGGGAACAGGAACGTTTTATCTGCTGGCCAGGTCGCTCGAATCGAGCGGCGCGGACGTCTCGCACGCGGGCGGCGATTACGGGACGCGATTCCTCGCGGCAGCGGGTGTGCTGAATCTGCTGGCGGCGCTGCATGCGTATGAAGCAGCGCGAGGACGCAAAGCATGAACGCAGGAATGGGCTTCAATCTCAGTCATTTCCAATCCTTGCTGCTCTTCGCACTGCTGATTTCCATCGCGTTTGGCTTCCTGAGCCGGCGGCGGCCGATCGACCGGGTGAAATACATCGTGTGGTCGCTGTTTCTCTTTCTGTTGATTGGCGTGGGAATCGGATGGGCGATGTATCCGTTCTCTCGCTGAAAAACGCTATTTTCGCCTACATTACCCCCGGCAATAGGATATCCCGGTACGGCATTGAACTCGACGCTGGCCGAACCGAGCAGGCTCGTTCCGAGGGAATCGAGGTGTTCGACGGGAACTGCTTTGATGCGCAGTGCCCTGTTAGCCGAATCGCTCGCGCAACATCTCTACGAGCCGCGTCTGCGCCTCAAATCGCACCGCGAATTGAACGGCTGCGTGTAAACGCGCCGTCGCTCTTCGGCCTCCGCTCGTCGAGCAACCAGACTATCCACCGAAGCAACAGAGAACCGGAATTCAGCACCTTTCCTAGCCGAGCGTCCCGGGTTGCAGACCGACGACCGGCCTTACCACTTTTTTAGCCGGGAGTCACGGCAGGACAATCACCTCACCCGTCATGCCTAATGTGTCGTGAAAGGCGCAGATGTACGGGTATGTTCCTGGACTCGTGAAGGTCACGCGAAATCGGGTCACGCCCGGAGGCGCCTGCGCCAATCCGGTGCGTTCTTGCGGCGCTGGCGCGATGCGGCCAGAGTGTACGCTATCAGCAGGTGAGGTGATGACGGCATGGCGCGCGCCATCAGAATCTGAAAATAATAATACGTTGGGAGATGCAGACGGCGGCGTCTCTGGCGTGACAATTGGCGGCTCCTGGCCGAACGTTATGGTGTGGCCACTGACATCCGAGCTGGCCCACTCGACGGTTTCTCCGGCGTGGATCGTGACGCTCGGTCGTATGAAGCGCATCAGTGATACGGACTGCAAGCCACCTGTGGTAGAAACAAGTTCCCCAGTGCCCGTGACAATCTCGTGGTTGTGCACATGGTCATTTGGTCCACCAGCATCGTGGGGCGCATCTTCCCCAAATTTTCTACCTAAGCCACCGTCGGGGTCGGAAAGCAGGTCCCGCCGCTCGATGGCCGCTTGGCGGTTGTAAAAGTCTTGATCGTGAGGAAGAGGCTCCGCCAGGCTCAGAACGTGAACGATTCCCGTCATGTTCGCGTGGACCAGGCAGACAAGCTTGTAATTGCCCGGGCTGGGAAACGCCACGGTATAGGTCGTACCGGTAGTCGAGATGCGACCGCTGTTTACGCACGCCGAACCATCGAAGGCAGAGCCATCCGCTGTAGTGTCCGGGCAACCAGCCGTGTAGGTCGGACGCACCTGTCCGGGCTTCAGAAATGTCACGGTATGCGGTTCATCGGCTGGGAAAGTCCAGGTGACACTCTCTCCGGCGTGAATCCAGATATCGTTGGGCAGAAACGCCAGCGCCTGTACCCCTTTGTCGGGGATCTGCGCTCCGGCGATCGCTTGCCAGGATTGGGCGTGAACTGCCTGAGAAAAAACGATCGCGGCACTGAGCAACACCAACCACATCAGTCTTGGTCTCATGTTGACCTCCTTTATTTCTCTTGCGTCGCCGGATGGAGACTCGCGGACACAATCGGACACCTTTGTGGGTGTCGTCAAACGGCAATGGGAAGGATTGCAGGCGTTCCTCTGCTTGCCGTCGAATACTGTGTTTTGCCGTCACTGGGCGACGGAGTTACAATCGAGTTACAAGGCTCGCGACAACCGCGGAACAATCAGGAGAGCGCCATGGGCGAATCATTCTCTGGCACGCCGCCACCCGAGAGACCGCCCGGAGACCGGCTGGATTCGTGGAAGGAAATCGCGGCATACCTCAACCGCGACGTGACGACGGTCCAGCGCTGGGAGAAGCGGGAGGGAATGCCCGTTCACCGGCACCTGCATGACAGGATGGGCTCGGTCTACGCGTCTCGGGCGGACTTGGACGCATGGGCGCGTAGTCGCAATTTTCGAGCAGCGCCGGAGAACGGCAACAATGTCCCTTCGCCCAATCCCCCTGCACTTCCGCCGCGCCCGGCGATATGGCCCTCTCTAGCCAGATGGAAGTTCGTCTTGCCGCTGGCGGCGGGGGCCGCTCTGGCGATTGGCGCAAGCCTCTGGTTTCAGAGGACGGAGTACTTCTGGCGAAGCCCCATCGCTGACGCACGATTTCAGACAGTCACGGAATTCGATGGAGTGGAGCAGGCCGCTGCGGTGTCGCGCGACGCTCATTTCGTGGCGTTTCTGTCGGACCGGGACGGACAGATGGACGTCTGGGTTACGCAGATTGGTTCGGGACAGTTCCACAACTTGACCCACGGGAGCGCGCCGGAACTCGTCAATCCATCGGTCCGCACCCTGGGGTTCTCGCCCGATGGATCTTTCGTCACTTTTTGGGGTCGCAAACAAGACGGCTCGGGCGGCGGCGACATCAGCATCTGGGCGGTGCCAACTCTGGGCGGACAGCCGAGGCCATACCTTGAAGGCGTGGCCGAGTTTGACTGGTCGCGCGACGGCTCCCGACTCGCGTACCATACGCCCGGACCCGGAGACCCGCTGTTCGTGTCAGACGGCAGCCGGCGGTGGGAGGGTCGGCCCATCTTCACTGCTCCTGCCGGGCTCCACTGTCACTTTCCGTTGTGGGCGCCCGACACGGCGTTCATCTACT
>JGI12635J15846_10005262_pt1 | contig 11186 bp, 6 predicted proteins | sample BlaSpr_A8_OM2_M2_FD_15846 | JGI IMG/M metagenome (IMG submission 15846) | reverse complement strand
CGCTTTGGATGTGGCGGGAGACGCGGCAAGCCGCGTCTCTACAGCCATCACCCGGCGATGCGTCGAACTCTGCCGGGAAAATGCCGAACAGCATCGTAAGAACGCCTCGCACTCCATCGTAACAATGCTGTAGGGGTCCTTCGACTCCGCAGGAACTTCACTTCGTGAATTTCCTGCTGCGCTCAGGATGACACTTTTTACAGGCGGGTGCTCCATCGACAAAGCGGCAGTCACTCGGAAATTCCAGATATTGAATGCTTCGTGACTGGCCGCATTGCGGGGTGTTGTACAATCCGACGCCAACACAGGCTCTGAGAAAATTGCCTCCGCATGATGCAACCTGCAATGCAAGCCGCAACGAATGACTCGACAACAACCGATTACGGATTGCGCCGGGGGATTTTATCTCCGATGGAAACGCTGGCGCAGTCTGTTTCGACGATGGCTCCAACGACAACGCCAGCGGCGACGATACCGCTGGTATGCGCTTTGGCGGGAAGTGGCACGTGGCTGGCTTATGTACTCGCTACCGTGGCCATTCTGCTGGTCGCGCTGTGCATTGGCCGCTACGCGCGACATTCCGCATCTCCGGGATCGTTGTACACGTATGCTTCACTCACTTTGCCGCCCTGGCTGAGCGCGACGGTAGCGTGGAGTCTGCTGCTGGCGTATGTGGCGACGGGATCAAGCGTGATTGGCGGCTTTTATCATTATGCAAATCTGTTGCTGCGCGATGCTACGGGGCATGTGTACTCAGCGGTGTTACTCGCCACGCTGGTTACAGCTATTTCGATTTGGATTGCTTACCGCGACGTTAAAATTTCGGCGCGGTTGATGTTGTGGATTGAGGCGGCGTCGGTCACGGTGATCGTGATCGTAGTCGTTTTGTTGCTCGTGCGTAACGGTTGGCACGTGGATTCGGAACAGTTTCATCTCCACGGCATGACGGGTAGCGGGTTGCGGCTTGGGCTGGTGCTTGCTCTGTTCAGTTTTGTTGGGTTCGAGAGCGCGACCACGCTGGGAGGGGAAGCGCGCAATCCACTGGTAACGATACCGCGCGCGGTGATCCAAAGCGCCGTTCTCGCAGGATTATTTTTTACTGTCTGTGCTTATGCGGAGGTCCTTGGGTTTCACATTGCGGGTCAAGATCTGGGCGCGAGTCAGGCTCCGATGTATGTGCTGGCGCGAGTCGGTGGAGTTCCGGTGCTGGGATTGTTGATCGACATTGGCGCGCTGGTGAGCCTGTTTGCCGGGACGCTGGCGTGCGTTACGGCGGCAGCGAGAGTGTTGATGCTGATGGCGCATGATGGTCTTGCCCATGATTTTCTGCGCATGACGCATGTGCGAAATCGAACGCCGGGCCGGGCGGTGATTCTCACGGGGATGGCTGCGTTGCTTCCGGTAACGATACTGGCGGCGCGAGGGGCGAGTGGGTTGGATGTCTACGGGTGGATGGGATCGTTGGCGACTTATGGGTTCATCGTTGCCTATGCGCTGGTGTGCGCGGCCTTGCCGCGTTACTTGCGTTTGCACGGAGCGTATCGCCGCGGAGGACGGATTGTTCCGGGGCTTGCAGCCGTTGCTATGTTGCTGGCGCTTGTGGGTAATTTATATCCGGTGCCCGAAGGGCCGTATGGCAAGCTGCCTTACATCTACCTCGCTTACTTGATGGCCGGATTACTGTGGTTTGCGCTTCGGCGGCGAAATGGAGAAACAAGTTTGTCAGGAGCTAAGTGAAACCTCGGTCGAATTAGAAAGTCGGGGGGACGGACGAACGCGTCCGTCCCTACGCGAATTATGCAGTGGCGGGGGGGGGCGTTGCTTTGTGAGTTCGCTGGTTTGATTGCCTGCTGCTCCTGCTTAGCGATCACAGGTTCTCTCATAAAAATATCTAATCTGTGCCAAAGAAATTTTGACTGCGTACGACGCTTCTAATCCACAGGGAAACCGCGTACATTCGGGGCATCAATTTTTGCGTGCGGACGCGGCACGCCAGCCTTGCCGCGAAGACTGTTTCAAGAAAGACCGTTTAATTAAGACAGGATATGACTGCTGACCAGCGGTGCTGGCAGTGGTGTTTTCAATTTTTCTGCGAGGAATTGATGTTCAAAAAGATTGGACTGGCCGTTCTGATAGTGGCGACACTGGTGTGGATGCCATTGGCTTTCGCTCCGCAGGTTCATGCTCAACAGACGCTTGGCGGCATCACCGGTACGGTGGCAGACAAGACTGGCGGTGTGCTGCCCGAGACTGTGGTAACGATCGTTGGCGACCAGACGAAACTTACGCGCACGCAAAAGACGAACGCCAACGGCAGTTATGACTTTGTGAATTTGCCCATCGGCACTTACACGCTGACGTTTACGCATGAGGGATTCAAGACGCAGAAGAGTCCTTCGATTACCGTTCAGGCGGATCGCACGGCGACAGTGAATGCCGAGTTGCCGGTGGGGCAGGTGGGGACTGTGGTTGAGGTTCAGGCAGATCCGCTGATGAATGCGGTGGACACGACGAACGGCTATATTCTGGAACAAAATCAGATTGATTCTGTCCCGCTGCCTACGGGCAGTTTCACGGGACTGGCAATTCTTTCTCCCGGCGTTAACGCCGAACTGCCCGCTGGTACTGGCGCCAATGCAGGGTTGGGCAATCAGCCGATTTGGGCCAACGGACAGCGCGATACCAGCAACACGTTTTTGCTTAATGGAGTCGATGCCAGCAATTTATTTAATGGCAAGACGACGAGTTCGGTGGCATCGGCACGCATCGTGAACAATACGGGCGTTGCCGGCGCCGGAAGCACTACTGCGGAAGTTATTCAGAGTACGGCATCGCCTTATCTCGCCATTGGACAGGGATTGCCGACACCCGCGCCGGAGACGATTCAGGAATTTCGCGTGAACACTTCGATGTATGACGCGCAACAGGGGTCGACGAGCGGCGCGCATATTGACATGAGCACAGCTTCTGGGACGAACTCGATTCATGGCAGTCTGTACGGCCATCGCGAGTCGAGCTGGCTGAATGCCGCTCCGTATTTCTATAACCAGGATGCCAATATTCCGAGCAATGAAAAAGTGCCGGAGCTGCATCGTTACACGGCGGGGGGAACGCTTGGCTTTCCGATCATCAAAGACAAATTGTTTGGCTTCTTGAGTTATCAACACACTCACGTTTCGGATTTGGAGATTGGGACTTCGCGCACGGCGGTGCCTTTCGGGCTTTCGGACGATCGTAGCGCGGCGGCGTTGGCGAACGTCACTAACCAGAACTTCTTTCCCGGTTGCAACACATCGGCAAATCCGTTGCCGTGTATCACCGCTAGCCAGGTGGATCCAGTCGCATTCGAGATGATGAATTACAAGTTGCCAAACGGCCAGTACATGATTCCGTCGGCGAATCCTTCTTTCACGCCGACTCTAAATTTCCCGGAGAATGTTTTCATTACGCAGCCGGCGTATTTCATCACCGACCAGGCCGTATCCGATCTCGACTATCTGGTGAGTTCCAAAGACACGCTGTCGTTGAAGTACTACTACCAGCATGATCCGACCACCGCTCCCTTTGGACTTTCATCGGTGCAGGGCTTTTCGCAAAAGCTGGATGCTGGCAGTCAGGTCGCGAGCGTTACAAACACGCATTCCCTCACCCCTAAATTCAGCGTTACCGAAGTATTCGGTTTCATTCGCGAGAAGATTTACAGCACGATTGGCCAGCCTTTCACCCCTCAGCAGATGGGGATTAACGCTTTTGGCTCTTCAGTTTTCCCGGGAATCACGATTGTGGATGACTTAGGAAACGGTTCCCCCGCCAATTCGGGTGGCGTTTTCAATGCCGGCTTGAATATCGGAGGAACCGCAGCTTCGCAAGGCGCCTTTACCGGCGTATTTCAAAATCGTTGGATGCCTTCCGCCAATGCCATTTGGAGCCGCGGCAAGCATACGATTACTTTCGGTGGCAGTTTTTCTTACACGCAGCTCAACGCGCGCGATCGAAGAACGAACACGGGTACGATTGGTTTCACCAATTTTGCTAATTTTATCCAAGGCATTCCCATCACATATTCGGCGAATGGATTCATCGACACGACATTCCTGCAAGGCGATGCCAACCGTTACTATCGCTCTAACGAAGGCGGCTTGTACGTACAAGATAAGTTTCAGCTCCGCCCCAATCTCAGCATCAGTGCTGGTCTCCGCTTCGACGATCATGGAGGGCTGACGGAGAAGTACGGGAAGATTTTCAATTTCGATCCGTCCGCTTACAACTATAACGCGGCGACGGACACCATCGTTTCGAATGGCTTTATCGTTGCCGGAAACAATCCACTATTCCCGACCAAGGGCGTCAGTGATTCGACTCTCACTGGCCGGCAGTGGGGTTTGGCGCCGAGGATTGGATTGGCATGGAGCCCGAGAAGGTTCGGTGACAAGTTGGTGGTGCGCGCGGGTTGGGGGATGTATTACGATCGCGGAGAACTGTTCACTTACCTGTCTCCGGGATTTGCATCTGGCGTGATTGCGGGCGGGCCGTTCGGCGTGAACCAGACTCCGCCGTGGGTCAACACGACGGCTTGCAGCGCTTATGCGTATTCGAATTGCAGTAACTTCGAGGCGCCATGGGGGCCTGCGCTGGGTCCCCCGCCCAGTGGCAATCCACAGGATCTGGCGATTCCGAATGCGGCAACGATATCGACTGGGTTGCCGTTATTCTCATTCGCTGATTACAACCGGGCCAACAAACTTCCGTACACGATGAACCAGACGCTAAATATTCAATGGCAGCCGCGCAACGATCTGGCGATCGAGATCGGATATGTGGGAAATCTTGGCCGCCATGAGATTGTTCCGCTGCCTTTTAATCAGGCGCGGATCGCGTCGCCGTCCAACCCTATCCGTCCGGGCACGCCGTTCGAGCAGGACTATACCTACGGATATTCGATTGTTACGCAGCCCAACACCTTCAACCCGGCGAATCTGCCGCCGGGTAACCTTCCGACCAGCAACACACCCTACTTGCAAACATTTGAGGGAGGAAATGTCGATCTTCGCGTTCCGTATATCGGCTATTCCGGCGAGTCGGAGTCGTACACCGCAGCCGGCATCTCGGCTTACAACGCGCTTCAGACTCACGTTGAAAAGCGCATGAGCCATGGTGTAGCGGTTGGCTTCTCCTACACTTACTCGCACTCTACCGATGAACAAAGCGCGATGGGACTGTTTTACAACGGAAATAATCCGCAGAACCTGCGCTCGGGTTACGGGCTATCCGATTTCGATCGCAAGCACGTAATCAATTTCACTTACACATACGAGCTGCCAAAGTTTTTCGCTACCGCTTCTCTCAAGGGCAAAGTGGCCGACGGGTGGGCGATCTCGGGGTTGACCGTGCTCCAGAGCGGACAGCCGTACAGCGTGGTCGACTATTCGGGAGCTGTTGGCAGCATATTTTACGGGGTGAACGACGGCATCACGAATCCGGTGGTTCCGCTGTCTGGCTGCACGCCGCAGCAGGCTGTTACTGGAGCTTCTGGGGTGAACCCTGGGGCACCCGCGCTGAACGCCAATTGCTTTGGACTTCCGTTGCTCACCCCGGGCGCTTTAAACGGGGCGATTCCGAGCAACGATCCTTATGAAACGAACTTCATCGACCATGGGCAGCGCAATATTTTCCGGCAACCTTGGCAGAGGCGCGCTGACATGTCGATTATGAAATCCACTGCGATAACCGAGCGCTATGCCCTCAAGTTCAAGTTCGACATTTTCAATCTCACGAACACTGCGAGCTTTGATATTCCGATCGACGACGTGAGCCAGAACATTAATTTCAACGGCTTCCCGGCTGTCGGTCAGTCTTTGTATGTCCCACCTAGCGCTAGCGGATTGGGCATCACGAACAAGACGATCAGCAGTCCCCGTCAGATTGAGATGTCTTTGAGCTTGAACTTCTAGGTTGGGGACATGGCTTTCCCCCGAGAGCCCTTGCGCTCCGTGGTTCAAGATCTTTACCACAGGGGGCACGGAGGTTCACGGGGGAAGAGCTACACAGGGGCAACAAAGCTGCTGACGACTTAGTCATTCTTGCCCGATGTCCTCGTTCCACACCTCTGGATTGTTGCGGATGTATTCGCCTAACAGCGATGAGCACTCTGAAGAATCGAGATCATAGACTCGCACTCCTAGAGAACGAAGCCAGTCGATGCCGCCCTGAAATGTGCGGCTCTCCCCGACTACCACCGAGCCGAAACCAAACTGGCGGATGAGTCCGCTGCAGTACCAACAGGGCGACAGGGTGGTGACCATAATAAGGTTGCGATATCTGCGCTGGCGTCCGGCGTTGCGGAAGGCGTCGGTCTCGCCGTGGAGGGAAGGATCGCCGTTCTGTACGCGGCGGTTGTGACCGGAGCTGACGAGTTTGCCCTCAGCGTCGAAGATGGCAGCGCCGATGGGAATGCCGCCCTCGGAGAGACCTTTGCGTGCCTCGGCTAAGGCGACCGCCAGCATTGCGGAATGATCGAGGTTGGGCATGACCACAAATTATAGGGAAGTATCTTGATGTGCGATGCCCATTCTAACTCGAGGTTATGAGCAGTTTTTGACTGCTTGTTGCAATGGGTTTGCCTTGACTTTTCTTTGGCTAAGAGTATGTTGATTTGGTTCGGGTTGGCCCCATTGTACGGCTGATCGAGGTTGGCTGAACCGGCCCCGGCTTCATACTGCAGATCGCGAACGGGAATCATCCTAGCTAAAGGAGACCACGTTATGGCCGCGAACCCTATCTCAGTTCCAGAACTAAATCTTGAGATTGTCAGGACTCCGGACGAAATTACTGTCCACTGTTCCGGCAAGATCAACTCGAGCACGACTGCGCAGTTGCAGAGCACTGTCCGCGCCCTGATGCCGGAGACGAAGAGTGTGGTCCTGGACCTAACCGATGTGAGTTACATGGACAGTTCTGGACTTGGCGCAATCGTAAGTCTGTACTTATCGGCGAAGAGACAGCATTGCGCGCTTAAACTTGTCCACCTGAACAAGCGCTTGCAGGAGTTATTTCGCATAACAAAACTAGCGACGGTATTCGAGGGGCATGAAGACTTCCTCGGTTACACTCCGGATTAGGCGTTGCAGGAGAGTAAATCGCTGCACGCCCGTGGCGGCTAAAGTCGGCGTGGACAGCGGGAACTCGTCCAGAACCGGCGAATAAACAGCTTGACAACAGCCGTCTGCGCACATAACATCCCCGTCGTCCTGTTCTTCCCCCCGCGACAGGGATCGTGCACGTAGAAAGTCCCATTTCAGATTTCCAGGTTTGCTTCGACATTTAGGCGGCGGAAAGTCCCATATATGGGATGCGCCATGACCGCAAAACTTTCCACCTAACAACCGATTGAGAGAGAGGCTTCAAATGAAAAGACATTCTATGACAGCTAGTGTGGTGACGAAGACAGCCTTTATGGTTCTTTTCTGCGCCTCGTTCATGGTGATTGCCGCTGCCGGCCAGACGCTCCAGCAAATCAAAGCTGATCCGGGAAACAATAATCCTCCGCCCGCAGGTGCAATTCTGGACCTGAGCGGTACACCGATACCTGGCGGCGGCAATGGAACCTACCAGCAGTACACGGTGAATTTCACTGCGGGCATCACCAACACTGCCATCACGTTCGCCTTTCGTGACGATCCGGCGTTCATTTCGTTCGCCAACGCGTCGGTGACGACGTCTGATAGCGGAAACTTATTGACCAATGGCGACTTTTCGGGGGGTACCTATATCGACCCTGTGAGTGGAAACAACTCCGTGCCGAACGGCTGGACCTATGCCAATATATACGGTGCCACGTACGGGGGAGTTGTGGAATCCGGTGCCGCCTATTGCTACACTTATAGCTTCTGCTGGTATGACGGTGCCGTGCAAGCTTACGACGCCATCAGCCAGACGATTCCCACCACCGTGGGGGTCAATTACCACATCAGCTTTTATGTGGCCGAAGACAGTTCTTGCGTTACCGACGGTGGCGGCCCTTCTTGTAACTTTTCCGACCTCAGCACAAACGGCGCAAGCACCACGGGAGGAAACGGAATCAACGTTACCGTCTATGCTCAGGCGGGCTTACCGGGAATCAATGCCTCGGTGACGCACATCCTGAGTCCGGGACACCAAACCGAATATGACTTCCCGGGCAAGAATGACCCAGTAAAGATCACCCCGTCGCCTTACAGTACGGGAGGGGAAATATTGACTTTCACAGCGGTGCCGGTTGTGCAGTCAACTTTCATTCCGCCCAGTAACTTCCAGAATGAAACCTGCGTTCCGGTCGCGGATTACAGTACGGACGGCATTGACCGGTGCGTCGAGTATCAGGCGGATTGTTCGTTCGGCGGAGTCCCGGGCGGCGGCGACTGCAATACGCTGCTCTATCAGTTGCTTGAAGTTTACGATCTGCCGGCTGATCTGCCTGCAACAGGCGGGCCCGATTTCCTGGTCGTCCACCATTCGGGCTGTCCGACAACTGCCGCGGCGGTCGCACAAAGCATTTTCACAGACTATTACGTGGCCAGACTAGACCCAACTCTAAAGGGTACGGGCAGTGGCACAGGGTCGTGCTTTGAAGGAATGTACACGTCGGGGGCTCCAGTGATCACCAGCGGTTCCACGTCGAGATTTGTGGGATTCGCAACGCCGGTTGTGGATACTGCGCTAAACATCGTTAAAGCGGGATCAACCCGGCCATTAGCGTTCCAATGGCTGGACAACCTCGGCAATCCCATCACTAACCTCACTTGGTGCGCGTCACCCAACCCGGCTCCTGGGGCTTGCACGGCGCCATGGGTAAACCTAGAGTATTTCTCGATCTCCTGCGTGACCGACACTCAGATAAGTACAGCTACTGACGTCTCGTCTCCAGGCAATTCTGGCTTCCAAAACCTGGGAGGCGGAAACTATCAGATGAACTGGCAGACTCAGAAATCATGGAAAAACAGCTGCGCCAATGTACAAGTCACTTTCAGCAATGGCGTGGTGCTGGACCCCGCAGTCGGCTTCCAGTTCAATTGATTGAAGGACGTTAGTGCTCCAAGGTGCAGGCTACAAACCTGCACCTTTTTTTTGCGTCCCCTTTTTTGTGTCACAATCGGTACGTCGCGAGAATATGTTTGCGAGAGTGATCTGACTGAGTATGCTTCCGGCGGCGGGCACCGATGGATTCGGTATCGATGTATTGACTGCGGATGTTCTGTTGCGAGTTAAGGCTATTAGTTCTTGGCTGAATTTAGGGCCTGGCTGGCGTCGTCGTAGATTGCTTTGAGGTCTGAGCGCTGCAATATTTTCTCGGCGCCGGGTTCCTTTCGCATGTTGTCTATCAGTTGGATCGCAGCCTTAAAATGCTCGGGCGCGTCGGTGGAATTTCCCGATTGCTGCAACACGATAGCAAGCTCATAGTGAGCGATTGCGCTGAGCGGCTTGAGACCGAGTTTGTCCGCCTGCTGCAGAGCGTGCTCCAGTTCCGTACGAGCGCGCGGGTAATCGCGGATCCGGAGCAATGCTTTCGCCATCGCTATGGAGCACTCGACGCCCATGTAGGCAAAGCCCTGTTCTTCAGCTTGTTGCGCCACAGATCGCAAATTGCCGGTGGCTGCTGCCGCGCGACCCTCTTCAATGTCAACGCGGGCAAGGTCGGCCTTCGCGATCAAGGTCTTGTCGGGCTCTTTGGTATGCGATGCTGCCTGCAACGCACTTTGGTAGTAGGAGCGGGCTGACTTAACATTGCCGCTGTAATAGGCGAGGTCGCCTTCAAAGTCCAACGTCTGAGCCACCATCCCATCGTTCTTCAACTCACGCGATAAACTAAGCGCCTCGTCGAGATAGGGCTGCGATTCTGCTCCACGCCCGGCAAGTGTAAGGGCTTCGGCATAACCACCTAAAAGCTCCGCCATCCAGAAGGTGCGATCCTTGAGGTTGCGGAAAGTATTCAGGGCCTCCTGCTTGGAATTAATCGCTGCGCCGAAGCGGCCCTGATAATCGAACAATGTGCCCATGCTGTAGGATTCGACCGCCGCGCCGCGCGTGTCATCCATGGTTCGATGCAACTCTAACGCACGCATGTATTGGGTGATGGCTTGATCGTACTGACCCATCCTCGCCAAAGTCTCGGCCAAGTTGTGAACGCTCTCAACAATACCTTCTGCGGCCTTCGATTTTTCTCGAAGTTGTAGAGCCTGCTCGTAATATGTACGGGCATCTGCATATTCGCTTTTTTCAAAATAGACGGCGCCGATATTGTTCAGGCAAATCGCCTGCAAGCCCTGATTGCCGATGTCGCGCTCCAATTGCAGCGCTTCCTTATACATTTTCAGAGCGCGATCATGGTCGCCGCTATCGTCATAGAAATTACCCAAATCGAGCAGAGTGTCGCCGAGTCCACGTTTGTCTCCGATTTCACGGCGCACCTGCAAGGCCTCCTGATAGTGAGCCAAGGCATCTTTGGGCTTGCCCAATGTAGATTCGACGACCGCCATTTCATTGAGGCTGAATGCGATTCCCCTTTTTTCATTCGTGGCGCGGCGGATCGCCAGAGCCTGCTGAAAGTTTCGAAGCGCATCCTCCGGCTTGTTTAACATTCGATAGGCCACACCCATCAAATGCAAACTCGCGCTTTGCTCTTCGCGATTGTCCAATTGGATGGAGAGGCTAAGGGCTCGATTCAGGGGATCGAGACTGTCCTGCGGATTACCGCGTTTAATTGCGATGCGGCCCGTTGAGACTATAGCCAGAATATCTTTGGGGTTCGCTTGCAGCAGATTCTGATAATTCTGACTCGCTTTAACAAAATCACCAGTATCTTCATACAATCGGGCCAATGCAGATTGAACATCTGCATTCGCAGGCCAGGCCTTTGCTAGAGACTGGTAGGATTTTATTGCTTCCGGATAATTGTTGGCGATCTGGGCTTGGATGGCGGCAATTAGATACTTTTCGGGTTGTGGAAGGGCGTCGCTTAACTCAACTGCCTTCTGGGCCGAACGCTCCGCATCGCTGTCATAACCGAGTGACGCATAAGTTTGTGCCAGCCTGGAATAGGCCAAGCCAAAAGCTGGATCTTCTTTAGTGGCCGCTTCAAATTGTTTTTGCGCTTCTCCACTCTTTCCGTTGCGGAGCAATCTTGTGCCCTCGTTGTATTCGCGAAGGGCGGT
>JGI12635J15846_10005261_pt1 | contig 11186 bp, 6 predicted proteins | sample BlaSpr_A8_OM2_M2_FD_15846 | JGI IMG/M metagenome (IMG submission 15846) | reverse complement strand
TCCGTCAGTTTTTCCGCGTCGTCCGGATCATAGAGTTGCTCGCAAACGACGTGCGCTTCCTCGCGCGGACCTTGGTCAAGTTTTTGCGCGCACTCGAGCCGCAACTGACTCTGGCCTGAATCGCGCTGGCGTTGTTCTCCCGACAGCTCCAGCGCTTGTTTTGCCTCTTGCTCCCGCCCCTGCTTGCGATACACCACGCCGAGTTGATATTGGACACGGGCGTCGTGCGGGTTCAACTGCGCTGCCTCTTTCAACCACTTTTCCGCGGCTGCTAGATCGCCCTGTTTGAAATATGCGAAGCCGAGATAATACGCGGTGTCGGGAAAAGGCGGGTGGGCAATCGCCTGATTTAAGTTTCGGATCGCGCTTTCGTAGTGCAGTTCGTCCAGGTCAAGACGTCCCAGATAATACGAGATGTTGGGATGATCCCCAGCTTCGTGGCGGACGGCTTCAAACTCGCGGCGCGCTTCGTCAGGCTTCTTCATCTCGAAGAGCGCAACCGCCAGCGGAAAGCGCGCCCTGAGGGTGAGCTTCGGATCAAGCTTGAGCGCGGCTCGGAATTCGGCGGCAGCCACTTCGTATCGATCATCTCTCAGGGCGTCGTAGGCGCGGCCCAGATGAGCATCCGGCGAGTCCGCGGGCGCTGCTTGTGCGGCCGGCTTTGTTTGCGATTTCGCACTGGTGCCGCCGAGGGTGACGAGCATCAACGCGGCCAGAGCCGCCAGAATCCACGGTTGAAGACGTCGAGTTCTGCCGGAGTTAGTGCCGAGTTTCATTGTGCCGCCCGATCTTTGTTTCGCCCGATCTTTGTTTCGCCCGATCTTTGTTTCGCTCAATCACTCCGCACGATTCGCCGGTTTTTGCGCTGCCTGGGTCATCAGCGCGTTCGCAATCTTCTTGATGGCGGTCACTTCTTCTGCGGTCGCCGTGGCCACGTAGTCACTCACCAGCTTCCCACATCGTTCCCGGACCTGATCTTGAGCAGTTGGATCTTCTCCTCGCACAGCCAGTAACTCCCCGAGCCAGTGTTTGCCATAGCCGGCGTGAATGGTTTCGTCGGCCCAATCGAAATCCATGTCATGCTCGCTCAGGGCATCGCCGTAGGCGTGAAAAAGCTGAGCGCGGGTTAGCTTGTGGCGGATATTCTTGGTCTCGAAAAAATAGAGCATGCCCAGGCGATAGATTGGATCTTCTCCAGAGGCGCAGTCATAAATGTAAGTTCCCAGAGGAAGCTGGACCGGATCGAAGCCCCAGGCGATGAGGCGTTCATAGCCCATGCGGCAGTGGCGGGATTCATCATAAGTCCAGCGCGCAGCGTCGTGTATCCACTCCCAGGGCAAGATGTCGGCAAACNCAGTCAGCATCAAGCCGCCAGCTTCAATTGCCCAAACTTCATTCAGGTGACTGATCGCGGAGCGCAGTTGCAGTTGCATCCCCTCTCCGTAGGGAAAGTCGGGATCGACCACGTCCGGCCAATAGAAGCGGCATGGCCAGAAGCGCGGATCACGAGCGGGCCGGTCGGGAATGGAATATGCCTTCGAGCCGGGCAAAGGTCCGGTTGCGGCTGCAGCGGGTGACGAGCCCACGCCTACGCCTCCAACCTGCGAAAGACGATTGGCAACTGTGTTTGCCCACTCGTGTGCGCTGGCGCGCGACTCGGGATTGTGGGAGATTTCGGATTGGGCCCAGCGTTCAAATGTGGCGATCTGATCGAGCTTTTCGATGAGTGCGAGAGAAAGGAAGCGGTGCGTTGGTCCGTCAGCAATCGAATCGGATGCCGTAAGGTAGGACTGATAAGAATCGCGCAACGCGGGCAGAAGGACCTTTCCTACGCTCAGGAGGAAGGCCGGAACCGAGGGCGAATCCTTCACGGCACTGAAGAGATCAATCAGCGCTTGATCGGCTCCTTCTTCTTCCAGCAGGCGACTCGGAAATCGAAGTTCGAACACTCGATTCCTCAAAGCGTGCGCCGTTTCCGCACCTTGCCAGACGAAGCGAGCAAGGCTGGTTTTGATTTCGAGGGGAGCGATGGCGGGGATCCATGCCGCACAACTAACAAGGACCATCCGCTCGCAAAAGTAGAAGCGCTTGAGCAGTTGCGCGGTATCCAGTCGCATCCAGCGCGCGCGCGGCTGCGGCGTAAGTAGAAATGGAGGAGACTGCGACGACTGCGACATGGATTTCCTCCTTGCCCGACGCTTTCACTAAACAGAATTGCTGAGCGCGACCACGATCACCGCTACGATCAGAATCACCAGGCCGAGATTCAAGAACCGGCGAGCGGAGGCGGGCGCGCCTTGCCACTCGCCCCTCCACAATCCCCATATGTTACCTGTGACGATCGAGATCGAGATGAACAGCGGCCAACCTGCGATCAGGCCCCATCGTCCGAGCCGTGCTGCGCCGGCCCCGTAGAGATAAAAGCTGCCAATCCAGATCAATGCCATCAGGGCGCTCAGGCCCAAATTGCGCGGCGCCTCGGCGTTCCAGTATTCGCGGAATGTATTCTTGCTGAACATCAGGTAGAAGCAATAGGCAAGGTTGGCGACGCTCCCCAGCGTGAATAGAAGCGCCCAGACCGTATTTCCTGACGACGCCTGAGAGATGCCCATTGTTTCCGCAACGCCGGTCACGTTTTTTGCGAACGCCATGCCGACGTTGGGCAAACAGGAAAGAATACCGGCAAGGGCAGCAATCACCAATCCAACGGTGAGGGCATTGGAGGACACTGCGTCTGATTTGGTTGCGGACGCCGTTCTGCGGGACCCGGCCGCCGAGCACACTGCGATACCTCCGATCACGATGGCAGTTCCGGCCAGGAGAACCAGACCTCTCGGCGTAAAGAGCGCCTGCGGGAAGAACACGAGCAGCGGAATCAATGCGCCCAGGCTCGCAATGAGGCCCATGATGATGGGATAGCCGAGGGCCATCCCGAGCCTCGCCATACCGAGGCCGAAGAGAACGGCGCCGACGCCCCAACCTAGTCCGAAGAGAGCGAGGATGGCGAGATCTCGCGGCGGGGACGCAGCGTAAACCGCGAAGATGTTGGGGACAAAAAGAAGAGTGATGATCCAATTAAAGGCGATCATGCCGAGTAGCGAGAACGTTGCCCACGTGTGCTCCCATGCCCACTTGCGAACGAGGGTCATGGGGAGGATGAAGGTTCCCTGCAACAAGCCGGCCAGCAGCACTAGGAGAAAGCCGAGGAGCAACGGCATAGTGATCATTGTAGTGGGGCCAAATTGTTTGCGAACCAAGCTGGCGGTGTCATTCCGCTCTTTTGATAGAAGTCACGGACCTCGTCACAACTGGGCAACGAAGGGATCACACCCCCTTTTGTAACCGCCAGACCGCCAGTGACTACGGCAAACTGCACGGCAGCTACGAGACTTGCGCCTAAAGCTAGTGCGGTCGCGAGGCCGGCGTTGAAGGCATCGCCTGCGCCCGTGGTATCGACTGCCGACATGGGCACCGCAGGGACGTGCGTGGAGGACGATGAGGTCACGATCAGCGCTCCCCTCTCTCCCAAGGTCATGACGACCTGCTTTACGCCGCTGCGAATCAATTCGCGAGCGAGTTGTTCGGGTTCGATGAAGGCTTCTGGACTGCGACCTGTGAGTACTCTGGCCTCGACTTGATTTGGGGTGAGAATGTCAACGAGTTGCAAAACGGACGGAGGAAGAGGTCGCACCGGGGCAGGATTGAGAATCGTGATGGCACTACCCGCGCGTCCGAGAAGCAAAGCCGCCTCGGCCGCCGCTACGGGTATTTCGAGCTGAGTCAATACGACCGAGGTCGATTCGAAGGCGGCGGAGCAGCTGGAGATGTCGTCGGCGGTGAGAAGTTCATTCGCTCCCGGATCAATGACGATGCAGTTATTGCCGGTCGCTCCCTCGACTATGATGAAACCCACTCCAGTAGGCGTGCCAGCCGTTTGTTTTACGTGAGCGACGTCGATGCCTTCGTCGCGGTAGAGGCGCAACGCCATTTCTCCAAAAGCATCTTTCCCAATCCTGGCGACGAAGTTAACTTTCGCTCCGAGCCGGGCGCTGCCCACGGCCTGGTTGGAACCTTTGCCGCCGTAGTCCACGCGATAGCCCGTTCCTAGAAGCGTCTCGCCGGTACAGGGGAGGCGCTCTACTTTCATGGTCAGGCCGGTCGCATAACTGCCGACAACGGTGATTCGAGGGACGGTCACTCCAGGAACGGTCAAAGGGAAATCTCCGACACGAGTTTAGATGAGTTGAAGGACGTTAGCCTACTACATCGTTATGTAGGGCAACCGAGCACTCCTGACGGTCGAATCTTGACGCTCCTGTGTGCGGGTGTTAATTTCAGGCCACACGTGGGTATCCGGGAGACATCGTTCTGAGTCGGCCAGAGAAGACGCTGAGTTTGTCCGCTCCGAGCCCCGTGGACCTTCGTCGGCGCGACTTCTTGATACGCTTCTGCCAGGGAGCCTCAGCGGCGCTAATTCCAGCAGGTCTGCGCGGTTTAGGCTGGCCCTCCCGCTACGGTTTTGACTCGGCAGACGCAGCCGCATCGAATGGCGAATTCCACCTGCATCCGCACTATCGGATGCCTCGGCGCCTCGATGCCTTACTCCTCAAGACGCAGGCTGGCCTCGACGATTTTGTCACTGAGAAATACGCGGACCAGATCGCGGCCATCCTGGGACAGTGGAGTTCCAGCCTGCTGCATTCTCCGCAGGATGTGAGCGCGATCGAGAAAGTTCTTCTGCCGAATTTCTCGGGAGTTTCTTCACGGCCCGCTGAATCCCGCGTTGTGCGTCCGGGTCCAGCGATCGAAGTCCGCCACAATACATTCAAGCATGAGACTGCGCTTGGTCGAGACGCATTTTTGCAGGAACTGCGGTCTACCCTGAGTGGCTTTTCGAAGATTCTTACTGCTGAATTTCAGGTGACGGCTATTGACGCTGCTTCCCTGCCATCGACGGCGCTGTCTCCCGGTGAGCTACAGACTCGCATCCGCTATGAATTGGTAGCCACGGGCCACGACTTCTACCGCGAGCAACGCATCGGTTACTGGCTGCTTACTTGGGAACAGTCTACATCGGGAAAGTTCCGCGTGCGGAACTGGCAGACGCTGGATGAAACACGGAGCCGCTCGAACGCTCCCGGCTATGTCGACATCGCGTCTGCGGCTCTTGGCGGCAATCCGTCCTATTCTTCGCAGCTTCTGCGCGGAACGGACTACTGGCGGACGGTACTCGACGGCGCCTGCGGCATTGATGTTTACGGGCATAACGGCGTTTCCATTGGCGACATCGATGGCGATGGATTTGACGACCTCTATGTGTGCCAGCCGGGCGGCCTTCCAAACCGGCTTTATCGGAATCGAGGAGACGGAACGTTCGAGGACATCACGGAAGTATCGGGCGTCGGCGTCATCGAAAACACAGCGTGTGCGCTTTTTGTCGACGTAGACAATGATGGACGACAAGATTTGATCGTCGTACGCGCAACCGGCCCGATGTTGTTCCTGAACGAAGGCGGCGGCAAGTTTCGCCAGAAGGCGGACGCATTTCAGTTCGCCAACCCTCCGCAGGGGACCTTCACCGGAGCAGCGGTTGCAGACCATGACCGCGACGGCTGGCTGGATATCTACTTCTGCCTCTACGTCTATTACCAGGGAACGGACCAGTACAAGTATCCATCTCCTTATTACGACGCCGAGAACGGGCCTCCTAATTTCATGATGCGCAACAATCGGGACGGTACATTTCGCGACGTAACCGCCGAGACGGGTCTCAACCAAAACAATACGCGATACAGCTTTTGTTGCGGGTGGAACGACTTCAACCGCGATGGCTGGCCCGATCTTTACGTGGTAAATGATTTCGGGCGGAAGAATCTTTACCGCAACAACGGCAACGGAACGTTTACTGACATCGCTTCGCAACTGGGTGTTGAGGATGTCGGCGCGGGGATGAGCGTCTGCTGGTTTGACTATGACAATGACGGCGCTGCGGACCTCTACGTAGCAGACATGTGGACCGCGGCGGGCGAACGGATTTCGATGCAGGATATCTTCAAGAAAGATTCATCCAGGGAAACGAGAGCGCTCTATCACAAACACGCGATGGGCAATTCGCTATTTCGGAATGTGTCTCGAAATAGCGGCGGTGCTTTCGAGGACACAACGCGCGCGGCAAGCGTCGGAATCGGGCGCTGGGCGTGGTCGAGCGACGCCTGGGATTTTGATCATGATGGCTTCCCTGACCTCTACATCGTCAATGGCATGGTCACCGGCCCCTCGCGCAAAGACGAAGACCTCAACAGTTTTTTCTGGCGGCAGATAGTTGCCAATTCGCCTGACGAGGCTAAAGCGTCTCGCGATTACGAACAAGGTTGGAGCGCGATTAACGAGTTGATCCGCGCCGATGGCACGTGGAGCGGGTACGAACGAAATATTTTCTACGTGAACAATGGCGATGGAACATTCTCTGATATCTCGGGTGTGGTGGGGCTGGACTTTCCGGAAGATGGGCGGGCGTTCGCGCTCGCGGATTTCGATCATGACGGCCGTCAGGAAGTGTTTCTCAAGAATCGCAATGGTCCGCAGGTGCGGCTCTTGAAGAACGTCATGGGAAAGGTGCCTCCATCGATCGCATTCCGCCTACGCGGTATCAAAAGCAACCGCGATGCCATCGGCGCAGTGATCACTTTGGAAACTGACGTGGGCGACCAAACTCGCTCACTACAAGCTGGATCGGGATTTCTGTCGCAGCACAGCAAGGATGTCTTTTTTGGCCTGGGAGCAGCGAAGGGCCCGGTGCACGCCTCCATTCGCTGGCCGAGCGGGATGGTGCAGGAGCTCCGCGACCTGCCGATCAACCACCGCGTGTGGATTGAAGAAGGCTCCGAACCATCTCGAATGGAGCCCTTCAGAATTCCAGCGCCGCGAACTCCGCTAATCGACGCTAAGCCAGCCGACGCTGAGGCACAGGAAATCGAAACCCTGCCCACCACGGCTGAGACCTGGTTGCTGGCGCCCGTCGAGGCGCCCGATTTTTCTCTTCCCGATTTCGCCGGGCAGGTACACAATCTTTCTTCGTTGCGCGGAAAGCCGGTGCTGCTTAATTTTTGGGCCACCGGAGCAGAGCGATGTAGGGAAGATTGGATTGCCTTCAATCTGCGCCACGCGGCTTGGGCGGCTCAGGGTCTTCAACTGCTTTCGGTAAATCTAGACAGTCCCGCCGATGCAGAAAGCGTCCACGCGCTGGTGCGGAAGCTTCGCCTTTCGTTTCCGATTCTGCGCGGGTCCGAGGACGTGGCCGCCATCTACAACATTCTTTATCGTTACCTGTTTGACCGGCATCGCGATCTCGAACTTCCAACATCATTCCTGATCAGCGACAAGGGAGAAGTCGTCAAGGTTTATCAAGGACCAGTCGACGCGAAGCACGTTGAACAGGACTTCCAGCACATCCCGCAAACCCGCGCGGAGCGATTAGCTCGAGCACTTCCCTTTCCCGGCGTCACCGACACGATTGAATTTGGGCGCAACTATCTTTCCTACGGGTCGGTATTTTTTCAGCGCGGCTATATGGATCAGGCTGCGGCTTCGTTCCAGATCGCCTGGAGTGACGATCCAACAAGCGCCGAAGCTGTCTATGGCCTTGGAAGCGTATTTCTGGACCAGCAGAAAATCGCGGAAGCCCGCGAAAGTTTCGAACGCGCGCTCAAACTTCGTGCGAGTTATCCCGACACTTTGGCGAATTCCTGGAACAACCTCGGCTTGCTGGCGGCGCGGGAAGGGCGTACGGGCGAAGCGATCGGCTACTTTCAAGAGGCGCTCAAGATGAGTCCCGATCATCTGATAGCGCTCGACAATCTGGGCAGCGCCTATCGCCAGCAGAAGCGCTGGGATGATGCTCGTAAGACTTACGAGCGAGCGCTGGAAGTCAGCTCCGACGATGCGGAAGCAAACTACGGTCTAGGCATGGTGTTTGCGCAAAATGACGACACCGCGCGGGCGTTCGATTCTCTGCAGAAGGCGCTGAAGCTACGCCCGGTTTATCCTGAGGCGCTGAATAACCTTGGCATTCTGTATCTGCGCACGCAGCGGCGGGATCAGGCGGTGGCAAGTTTTGAGGAGTGCATCCGCGTGGCGCCTGCTTTCGATCAGGCTTACTTGAACCTGTCCCGAGTCTATGTCGTGGAGGGCACGCCGGAGAAGGCTCGGGCTGTGTTGCTTGAACTACTGAAGCAGCATCCGGGACACGAGCAGGCGCAGAAGATGATGGAGCAGTTGGGGCGCTAGGGCCGCATTTCTGTCGTCGATCGAGCTTGGTGGTGGAGCGCCGGGCGCCCCCGCCCGGCCACCACAATGCTGGACGGGCGAGACGCCCGTCGCTCCATCATATAACTCACTTACCAGGCTTTGGCGTCGGTGCTATCAACAAGTCCACAAACATCTTGTAGAACTTATCCGTATCCAAGTCGAACTGCACCTCCACCGACTGTACCTCGCGCTTGGGCTTATCTCGATCTGTCCATGTGAGCGTATCTCCGTAGCCGGGGCCGCGATCCAGGTTCACGTCCATGTAGCGGTTTTCTTTCTTTGTAATCAGGCTCGGATCAAGCCATGCCGCCGATGTGAGTTCGTCCCACAGATAGTTATAGGAACCCCGCAGGCGCGCGTACTTGCCGATGTATCGCGCCGCTGGCGAGTTGCTAGCCTTGATCTTGTCAATCAGTTCATTTGTCATTCTTGTTTTCACGGAAATATCCACCGGCGTGCAGACAATCTTTTTCCACGGCGCCCGCAGCACAATGCGAGCCGCTTCCGGATCAAACCAGAGGTTGAATTCGTGGCGGGGCGTGTTCGCGAACTCGGGGTCGGCGGTCTGCGGATTCAGGCTGGCGCCCATGAACACCAATTCTTTAGCCAGACCGGGAAAGTCGGGATCGATGGAGATTGCAAGCGCCAGGTTTGTCATGGGTCCGCCCTCGTAGATTGTGACTTCGTGCGGATACTTGCGGACCAGGCGAGTCAAAAAGTGGGCAGCGTCTTCGTCGGCGGCCTTGGTGGTCGGCTTCCCTTCCGGCATTGCTCCCAGTTCGCGGGGTGCGTGATACACACGCGGAGTCCACGCCCCGAGCCAGGCCACGGAGCCATAGCGTTGCTCCCACTGCTCCGTCTCTTCTTTTGTTCTGACCAGCGGATACTCGGCTCCGGGCACGACGGGAATATCGGTTCGTCCGATGAGTTCAAGCATGCGCAATGTGTGTGCGACTTCTTCGGTGAGCCACGCATCGCCCGTCACCACCGCGATGCCTAGGACTTCCGTCTGTGGAGACTGGATGAGCAGCAGTATCGCTTGCTGGTCAGTGCCGGCGGGCCCGGCCGCGTCCTGATCGATGATGATCTTTCGCTTGTCCTGGCTATGGGATACAAGACATGTCGTTAGAACTAGAGTTGCTACCGCGATAAACCCCCGGGTTCGGCCCAGCTTCATTCATGCACCTCTGAATTTTGGAACTTCTCGCCTCTTAGCAATGTTGCTTAAGAATATTACTTGCTTCCCGATAACCGACCAATGAGCAGGTCGAAAAACCTCGCGGAATCTACTTCCACCGCGACCTTCGTGTTGGGCACAAATTTATCGCGCAACACGGGAAACGTTTTTGTGCTGGCTAGAGTGGGGGCCGATCCGCGAATCGGCATGTTCGTGGCCGCGGCATCTTTCTCCATTCCCGGGCGGCGACGCAGATCGCCGGCAACGGGGCTGTAGCCCAGGGTTTCGCCGGCGGTGAGCTCGCCCGTCGTCTCGACATCTACGTAGTAGTCCTGCAGTTTCAGAATCGCCGGATCAAGAAAACCGGCAACGGCAAGCGAGTCATGCATGTTCGGGCCGATCAAATATCCGCGCTCGCGGTTGTGGTTGAGCGCGTTGCGTCCGATCTTGGCCGCGGCCTGGCTGACGGGGTTCTGGGCGGCTTCGAGCGTGCGCACATGGTCGTCGGTAAGAGATGTTCTGCGCGTGACGTCAAGGCCGACCATGGTAATGGGAATCCCGGATTGAAAGACGATGCGCGCAGCTTCCGGGTCCACGTAAACATTGAACTCGGCCGCAGGCGTGATGTTGCCTCCAGAAAGCGAGCCGCCCATCATGACCAGCGCTCGAACCATGCCGGCGAGATCCGGATCGGAATTGAGAGCGGTAGCGATGTTGGTCAGCGGACCGATGGTTATAAGCGTCACCTCGCCGGGATACTTACGAACGATCTGGCGAATGATCTCGGCGGCAGGCGTGGCGACCGGTTTTGTCGTCGGCTGAGGAAAGACGGCGCCTCCCAATCCGTTCTCACCGTGCGCGTAGGTCGCTGTTACCAGGCGGCGCATCAGCGGGGCGCGAGCGCCCGCAGCCACGGGAATATCGGTGCGGCCGGCGATTTCAACCATGCGCAAGGCGTTCGGAAGGGTCAGGTCAAGCGGCACGTTTCCGGCGACTGGAGTGATGGCTTCAATCTTCAGCTCCGGCGAGCGCATGGCCAACAAGAGCGCCAGAGCGTCGTCGACGCCAGGGTCGGTGTCAATGATGACGCGAAAGGGACCGCGCCCAGTTTCCCGGCCGGACTTTCCGTCGGACTTGCCCTGCGCTGACGGCTGTCCCGCCAATGCACCGCCGGCGCTAGCCCCATGGGTGAAACCGCTGGCCGCCAAAACGGCGGCTGACGACGCCACAAATTGGCGCCGGGTTACGCGAAAGATTTCTTGTTTTGAATCCACGTTCGCTGCTCCTTAAATCCGGCTTGAGGTCCTGCCTTGCACGGCTATTTCGCGGTCCTCGGCGGTTGCGTCATTAGCTTGACGTAAAGATCGTACAGCTTTTGTGTGTCCACATCGAACTGGACAGTCGCAATTCTCTCGTACGACGGAAGCTCCGTGCCGGGTTGCCAGAAGAGCGTTTCACCGTAGCTTGGACCGTGGTCAATATCGATGTCCACATAAAGCTGTTTTTGTCCGGTGATGATGGAAGGATCGACCAAGGCCGCCGCGGAGAGTTCATCCCACATAAAGCTTTCGACGGAGTATTGCGTCAGGTAGCGAGCGACCGGCGTATCCGACTTGGCGATGGCCGCTTTGACGGCTGGGTTCACCAGGGTTTTGACAGAAATATCGATGGGCGTAATTGTGATCTTTTTCCAGGGCGCGCG
>JGI12635J15846_10005258_pt1 | contig 11191 bp, 6 predicted proteins | sample BlaSpr_A8_OM2_M2_FD_15846 | JGI IMG/M metagenome (IMG submission 15846) | reverse complement strand
CCGGTTCTATCGCGATGCGGACGCCATCGTGCGGCAGGCGCACGAATTCGACCGGCTCGCGCCCAATATGATTGTGAAAATTCCGGCAACTCGCGCCGGCATTCCGGCGATTGAGGAAGCGACTTACCGAGGGATCAGCATCAATGCGACGGTAAGTTTCACCTTGCCGCAATGTATCGCGGTCGCGGAAGCGGTTGAGCGCGGCCTGACGAGGCGTGAGCAAGAAGGCAAGGACATTACCGCCATGGGCCCGGTGTGCACCATCATGGTCGGACGCCTTGACGACTGGCTGAAAGTTGTCAGCGAGAAAGAAAATATCACAATTGATCCCGGATATCTCGAATGGGCTGGAGTGGCTGTATTCAAGAAGGCGTACCGGATTTTTCACGAGCGCGGTTATCGCATCCGCTTGCTATCAGCGGCATTTCGCAACCACATGCACTGGAGCGAATTCATTGGCGGTGACGTGGTTATTTCCCCGCCTTACGCATGGCAGGTGCGCTTGAACGCCAGCGATGTTGACGTACATCCGCGTATCGACACGCCGGTTGACGCAAAGATCGTGGAAGAACTTTCCCGAAAATTCCAGGATTTCCGCCGTGCATATTCCGAAGACGGCCTCACGCCGAACGAATTCGATTCTTTTGCACCGACACGCCGCACGCTTCGCCAGTTCATCACCGCCTGCCACGATCTCGATGGGCTGGTGCGTGACTTCATGTTGCCGAATCCCGACGCATAAAGGGGCAAAATATTCCACATCACTTTTGCAGTAGCAGTCGCTGTCGAAGCAGTTTCTAAATTCAGCAGCAGAAGGAACTATTCAAGTGGCAAGCGCAAAACGCATCGGGTACGCAGTCATCGGATTGGGATTCATTGCAGAAACTTCTGTCCTGCCGGCTTTTCGCCACTCTAAGAAATGCAAACTGGTAGCGCTGGCAAGCCACGATCAAAAACGTGCTAAACAACTGGGCGCGAAGTTCGGCGTGAATGGCGAGAATTGCTACAGCTATGAAAATTACGATCGGTGTCTGAACAATCCCGACGTGGACGCGGTTTTCATCGCTTCGGTTAACGGAGTCCATGCCGAACAGACTATCCGCGCTGCGGCAGCCGGGAAGCACGTGCTTTGCGAGAAACCACTCGCTAATACTGTAGACGAATGCCGCAGCATGATAGAAGCATGCAAAAACAATAACGTCTACCTGATGACCGCTTATCGCAAATATTTCGAACCCGGCAGCGTAGCGCTAAAAAAACTTATTACTAGCGGCAAACTCGGCGGTCTTCGGCACATGTTTTCGTCCTACACGGAATTCGTTGACCCGATCAAAGCGAAAACGTGGCAACTGAACAAGCACCTGGCCGGTGGCGGATCGCTGATGGACATTGGCATCTATTGCGTGAACACGATGCGCTGGCTAGCTGGAACCGACCCGATCGACGCAACCGCCCACTCATGGACAGATAATCCCAAGCGCTTCGGAGAAGTTGAGGACAGCATCGCCTTTCGGCTCACTCATCCCCAAGGTCTGGTTTGCCAGGGCACGTCGAGCTATAGCGCCCGGGCGGCTTCTTTCGTGCAGGTGCATGGCGAGAAGGGTTGGGCAGCGTTGAATCCCGCATTCGCATTTGAGGAAGAACGCCGCCTCTTTGGCAAAATTCAAGGTCGATGGTTCGAGCAAAGATTCAAAGTGATGGACGAGTTCGTTCTGGAAATTGATCATTTCGCCGATTGCATCCGGCGCCGGCATGACCCAAAGTCTGGCGGAATGGAAGGGCTTCGAGACCTGGCCACGATTCGGGCCATCTATCAGTCGGCGCGCGAAAACCGAGCTGTGGCCGTCGAATCGAACCTCGGCTGATTCCCGAAGGCAGGGCAGGCGGTTTGCCGATCGGGGAGAAGCTGCTAACCGTCATCGAATTTCCTAATTGCTTCCATCAATGCGATTTCTGCGATAAAAAGCTCTTGACATTGCGGTAGCAACGGGGCTATATGATAAGCGCTTATTAGCGCTAATCTTTTTCGGTTAGGAACAGCAGGCACATCGTGTTTTCCGAGGGGGAAACTTATGACAAAGCGCACCTGTTTCGTGGTGAGTCTGGTGGTCTGTGCGGTGTCGATGTTTTGTTTATCGCCGGTTGTTCAGGCTCAGCTGACGACCGGCGGCATCGTCGGCGAGGTCACCGACCCGTCTGGTTCCAGAGTGCCTGACGTGACCGTGACGGCCACCGAAATTGCGACCGCGACCGCGACCACGGTTACCGCGGACGCTTCCGGCAGTTACAGCATTACGCCCCTGAAGATCGGTGACTACGAGGTCTCCTTTGAGAAGACGGGATTCCAGCGCGTGGTCCAGCACAACGTGACCATCGGGATTGGACAGGTCATCAAGGTCGATGCCGCGCTAAAAGTTGGCTCCGTGACGCAGACCGTCAACGTGACCGATGCCCCTCCCCTGCTTCAGACCGAGACCTCGTCCCTGGGAACGATTGAAACGGAAAAACGCATTGTTGAACTGCCATTGAACGGCCGGAATTTCTTCAAGCTCGCCTTCCTCGGGCCCGGGGCGAACGAGGGAGCCACCGGAACGAGCGCTGGGGCGGGATCAACCGACAATAACCGGCCAGGGACGGCCTTGTCGGTGAACGGCCTGCGTATCTTTGACAACAACTACCTTCTGGACGGCCTGGACAACAACGAATTCGGCAACGGCACAGTGGTGATTCAGCCGCCCCCCGATTCCCTCCAGGAATTTCGAGTAGAAGAAAACTCGATGAGCGCCGAATACGGGCGCGGCGGCGCGATGGTCAGCCTGGTGCTTCGTTCCGGAACCAATCAGCTTCACGGGGCGGCGTGGGAATTCCTGCGTAATGACAGACTCGACGCGCGGAATTTTTTTGCAACCAGCCAGCTGGGCTTCCAGAGGAACCAGTACGGCGGCCAACTGGGTGGTGCGATCGTGAAAAACAAGATGTTTATTTTCGGTTCGCTCCAGCGCAGTGATATTCGGGAGGAGGTGCCGTTCATCAGCACCGTTCCGACAACGCTGATGCACTCGGGGAACTTCAGCGAGTTGAGCACGGCAATCACGAACCCATACACAGGCACCCCATACGCGGGCAACATCATACCCAGTGCAACCGATCCGTCATGCGTCCCGCCGGGATGCATCAACAGCGTGGGCCAGAATATCGTCAATCTGTTTCCCGCTCCCAATATTTCCGGGGCTGGGCTCACGAATAATTTCATTTTCAACGGAAAATACAAATTCGACGAGACTGCGTTCGAGACGCGGTTCGACTACAACATCACGGAAAAAGATCGATTTTTTGCCCACTACGCGATTGCCACTCCTAACGCAACGAACCCCTCCAATTTCCCAAACTTGGACGGAGGGGCAGGGTCGGGCACTTCCGCCACTCTCAACAACAAGGTGCAGAGCGTGGCAGCGGACTGGAGTCACATCTTCAATCCCGCTTTGCTTAACGACGTGCGGGTAGGATTCAACCGTTTCAAAGACGCAACCCTGCCGCTGGACTTCGGCAGCAATGCCGGAAATACGGCGGGAATTCCCAACGCCAACCATGGAGGCAATTCCTCGGGCCTGACCAAGATCAACATCAGCGGCTACCAGCAACTGGGGGATTCGCTGTGGGTGCCGGAAACGATTGCCGAGAATGTTTACCAATTGGGCGACACGCTGAGTTGGACACACGGAAAGCATTCTTTGAAGTTCGGCGTCGATTTTCGGCGACAGCAACGGAACTTCTTCCAACAGACAGCGCCATCGGGTTTGCTGCAATTCAGCGGCAACTACTCGTCGTATGGGCTGGCCGATGTATTGCTAGGCATTCCGCAATCTACGCTGCAAGATCACCTCGCCGGAATCGTCGATCCCACGCGTTACTGGGATTTGTCGGAGTTTGTGCAGGACAATATCCGCGTCACCCCAAATCTGACTCTGAATGTGGGCTTGCGGTATGAGCTCAGCTCGCCGGCCGGCGGTCCCACGGTGGGCAATTTTAACCTGCAAAGCCTGACGGTCAACACGTCGGCCCACGGTGGAGTGAGGTTCGACAAGAACGATTGGGCGCCGCGAGTCGGTTTTGCGTGGAATGTCCGTCCCAAAACAGTTGCCCGTGGTGCGTTTGGGATCTTCTATGCCGCCGAAGGAAATATCTTCGACGACCTAGGCTTGAATCCTCCCTCTTTGGCGGTGCTGTCGTTCAACTGGCCGAGTTCCAATCCCTCGACCAATCAATTGCTGGGAGCGTTCCCGGCGACCTTCACTCAGCCCGATCCCGCGAATCCCTACGGGACAGTGCGAAGCACGGGGGTAATCGGAGCATCGTCATTCGACCCTGTGCGAAGGATTCCGCGGATTTATGAGTGGAATTTGACGCTAGAGCAGCAATTCGGTCAAAACTGGGTGGCCAGGGCCGGCTATGTGGGCAGTAAGAGTAACAACTTGTTCGACCACGAATCCTCGAACTTGAATCAGCCACTACTCCCCCTGGATTCGAACTTCGGCGGCTCAGGCACACTGTGCCCCGGTGGCTATACTGCTTTTAACCAGGGACGGCCCTATTTCGCTACCCGGCCGTGCTTGAATACGGTTTTGCCTCTGGACGTGGCACGGCTGAGCATGTTCTACAACGGGTTACAAACCTCGCTCGAGCATCGTTTCGCGGGCGGCTTCAACGTCTTGGCTGCCTACACCTTCGCGAAATCCGTGGGAACGGCGGACGGCAACGTGAACCAGTGTGACGTGCAGAACGCTCATAATGTTGCCGCGGAGAGGGGGCCAACGACGCCGGATTTCCGTCACCAACTGACTGTGAGTTACGTCTACGAATTGCCATACGGCAAAGGGAAGCAATTTGGAGGCGAGGCCAATAGCGTGGCGCAAGCCGTTCTTGGAGGTTGGCAGGTTGCAGGCGTAACCCGAGCCCGCAGCGGGGAGGCCTTCGATGTGCTGATGGGCGGCGACCTTACCAATACTGGAGCGTTTCCTCCGCGTCCGGACATCATTCACAACCCTAATGATTTTTCCTTCGACACGGCCACGCAGGCGACGCTCGGCTGCCCCGGCCATCAGACCATCAATTGCTGGTTTAATCAGGCCGCGTTTGTGGCCCCGGCGCTCGCTTCCACTCCGGGTCTCTGCGGAGGGCAGTGCAGTGCGCGCAACTTCGGGAACGCAGGGCGCGCCATACTGCGTGGCCCGACATGGTAAACTTTGACTTCTCAGCCTATAAGACGTTCCACCTGAACGAGAGATTTGGGCTGGTTTTCCGGGCCGAATTGTTTAACATCTTCAACCATCCCAACTTTAATCTTCCGAATGTGGGATCGGGGGGCGGCAGCAGCGGAGCTGGGATCGTCAACTTCAGTTGTACGTCGACATCACCTACCGATTGCAGCGGGCGTTCGGGTGGAGGCGCCGCCATCACCCAGACGTTGCCTGACGCGCAACGGGAGATTCAGTTTGGTCTCAAGCTAGAGTTCTAAGTTCCACGACAACCAAAGCGCAGTAAGCAGGGCGACACCCGTCGCCCTCTGCAACAGCAACAGCTACCGGATTGTGCGACGCCGGATGGACCCCGGCAAACGCCCTTCCTTAATCAATGAAAGGGTCAAGGCATGGCGATTCGTGTAGCTAACGCACCCATCAGCTGGGGAATCATGGAGCACGTCGAGCTGCCCGCCGATTATCCCTACGGACGGGTTCTGGACGAGATCAAGGCGGCCGGATATTCAGGCACCGAACTCGGTCCGTATGATTTTCTCCCTGCCGAGGCGCCGGTGCTGCGCCGTGAACTGGAGAAGCGGTCTCTCACGCTCTGCTCAGCCTTTGTCGACATCGAACTGGGTAATGCTGCCGCGCATGCCGACGGCTTAGCCTTCGTTGCGCGTTCGGCTCGCCTGATTAGCGATGCCGGCGCTCGCCTGCTGATTCTCTCCGATAAAGTTACTCCCGACAGAAATGCCACAGCGGGCCGGCGCAAGGAAGCAAATCAATTGTCCTGGAGCGACTCGCAGTGGCAAGCGGCAGCCGATGCGATCACCGCAGTGATTACGCTGTGTAAGGCAGTCGGTCTCAGGGTCGCGTTTCACCATCATGCCGGAAGTCATGTGGAAACGCCCGAGGAAGTCGATCGTCTCTTCTCCCTGTTTCCCGCCGATCAATTGGGCCTATGTCTCGACACCGGGCACTACGTATATTGCGGGGGAGATACGGTGGCGTTTCTCGAGAAGCAGGTATCGCGGGTATGGTGCGTGCACCTGAAGGATGTGTACGAAACCAAGGCAGCGGAAGCGCGCAGCGCTCGAATGAATTTTCACGCGGCGGTCCGGCACGGAATCTTTGCGCCGCTCGGAAAAGGAGGCATCAACTTCCCCAAGGTCATATCACTCTTACAAGAAGGGCGCTTTGACGGCTGGGTGGTGGTCGAGGCGGACGTGCTGCCGGGCGGGGTTGGGGCGGACGCTCCGTTGTCCAATGCCATCGCGGGCAGAGAGTATCTTCGCCTGCTCGGGATATGAGGATCGGGTCGCGCATAAAGGCTGCCTCCTCTTGCCTCGTGTTTGCCTGTAAAGTAGAAGAAGAATATGCCGCTGGAAAGAAAGACTCGTAAGCGGAAAACGAACAAGGCGCCCAGCATCTACGACGTCGCCAAAGAAGCTCGCGTATCGGTTTTCACAGTCTCCGCGGTCGTAAACGGCAAGAGCCACGTCGGCAAGGCGTTGAAGCAGCGTGTGGATGCGGCGATTCTAAAGCTGAGCTACCGTCCAAACCTGCTGGCGCGCAGTTTGGCGAAGCGGCGCACNCANACCATCGGAATCGTCGTTCCCGATATCTCCAACCCCTTTTTCCCGCTGGTGGTTCGCGGTGCGGAAGATGCCGCTCAAAAGCACGGATATAACATTCTGCTNTGCGATAGCGATGATCGTTTGGAGCGGGAGGAAGAGTGCCTGGAAGTGCTGCTTGCCAAGCGTGTCGACGGCATCCTGCTGACCAAGGCTCCACAGCCTTTCCGTCCGCCGCTGCGCCAGTTGATCGACGACGCGAGAGTTCCGTTCGTGCTGCTCATGCGAACGTATCCCGATCTCACCAAGGACGCTGTGTTGACCGATGATTACAAGGGCGCTTACGAGGCCGTAAGCCAGTTGGCAAGAGCGGGCCATCGGCGCATCGGCCTGTTGGGCGGCCCGATGACGATCAGTAACGGCCGAGAACGTTGGAAGGGATTTCGAGACGCTCTCGCGGCCAATAAGCTCACCCACGAACCTGAACTGGTGATTCACGGCGACTACCGCATCGAGTCGGGCTATCGCGGTGGCCATGCTCTTCTGTCCCGAAGTCCAGATGGCATCTACGTCGCGAACTACCTCATGACGGTCGGTCTTTTGAAAGCCGCGGACGAGATGGGAATGCGGTGCCCCGAAGATTTCGGCCTAGTAAGTTTCGACGACTACCCCTGGCTCGCCGTTTTCCGTCCGCGACTGACGACGGTGGAGCTCCCGAAATATCAGATTGGATTTCAGGCGACGGAAATGTTGTTGGAACGGATCAAAGGCGAACCAGCTCGAGGCGAGACCCGGAAACTCGCGCCCGAACTGCATGTGCGAGAATCCTGCGGCTTCCAGCTCCGGCCAAACAGAAACGCGCCCGACGCGCGCAACGGGATCAGAGCGTAGGTTGCACCTGTCTTGTTTTCCTTCCCCCATCTCCACCGCGGCTTTAGAATCGCTACGATGAACCGGAGACAATGGGTCAAAAATCTGGCGGTGGCTGGAGCAGGCTCACTTCTATATCCGTTTCTTGATCCGTTTCTTGCCGGAACTTTCGCCGCCGGCATCCCGACTGCCTATTTCCCGCATTACGTTGACGTCGCCAAAGCGGCCGGCCTTCGCGCGAAGACGGTTCTTGCAGGTCACGAGAGTAAGGACTTTCTGCTTTCGACGACGGGCGGCGGTATCGCGCTTTTCGACTACGATAACGACGGTTGGCTCGACATTTTCGTGGTCAACGGCTGGGGACTTAAGGACTTTCCCAAAGGCGAAGAGCCTACCAACCACCTTTATCGCAACAATCGCGACGGGACGTTTACCGACGTAACCGAGAAGGCGGGATTGGTGCGGCACGGCTGGGGTCAGGGCGTCTGTGTCGGCGACTATGACAACGACGGNCACCTCGACCTGTTCGTCACTTACTTTGGCACCAATGTTCTGTATCACAATAACGGCGACGGCACTTTTACGGATGTGACCCGCGAATCGGGCCTGTTGCAGTCCGAAGAGCACTGGAACACGGGCGCCGCATTTGTCGATTACAACCGCGACGGCCATCTGGATCTGTTTGTAAGCAACTATGTCGACCACCAATACGGCTTGCTGCTTTATGACAGCAACCCCGCTCTGATGGGACAGCAGTCTCCTGTGCTCTACGGCGTCGCCGGACTCAAGGGCACGAAGAATCTTCTCTATCGCAATCACGGCAACGGTACTTTTACGGATGTCTCGGAAGCGGCGGGAATCCGCAAAGCTGAGCCCACTTTTGGTTTCACTCCCTGTGTCGGTGACTATGACAATGATGGCTGGCCGGATATCTATGTCGCCGACGATTCGACGCCCAGCCTGCTCTTCATGAACAACCGGGATGGCACCTTTCGCGAAAGCGGCATGCTCGCCGGAGTCGCTTACGATGCGAACGGACGAACTCAGGGCGGAATGGGCGCGGACTCCGTCGACTACGATGGCGACGGGCTGCTCGATATCGTCAAGACGAATTTCTCCGACGAGATGCCGAGCCTTTATCACAACGAAGGCAAGGGCTTCTTCGCGGATGTAACCGTTCCCGCCGGACTCGCGGGCGAAACCACTTCGGTGAAATGGGGCACGGGCTTTATCGATTTCGATGATGACGGCCGTCCCGACCTCGTGATCGTCAGCGGTTCCATCTACTCGCCGGGAGCGGGGACGCATCATCAGCTTCCGAAGACGGAGAGCAAACTGATTTTGATGCNCAACGTCGACGGCGGCCGCTTTGTGAATATTTCCGCTCAGGCAGGACCGGCCTTTGCCGATTCACGATGCAGTCGAGGCGCCGCCTTTGGCGATATCTTCAACACAGGACGAATCGACATCGTCGTCAACAATCTGAATGACTATCCGTCCCTGCTGCGCAATCAAGCGCCGCCAACAAACGCCTGGCTGTTGGTGAAGCTGATCGGAGCCAGGACCAATCGCGCCGCCATTGGTTCGCGTGTATCCGTCGACGCGAATGGCCGGCGGCAGGCGCAGGAGGTTCGAAGCGGCGGCAGTTTTTGTTCCCAGAACGATCTGCGCCTCCATTTCGGTCTTGGAACAGCGAAAGACGCGAGGGTACAAGTCCGCTGGCTGGGCGGGGCGGAAGAAACCTTTGAGCACCTACCCGCCAATCGGCTGGTGGTCATCCAGGAAGGCAAAGGGATCGTTTCACAGGAAGCGTATTGATCTTGTCTTATCCTGCTATCGGCCGGGTTGTCGCCGTCGCCACGCTTGTTGCCGCGACGGTCTGCGTCGTCGACGGCGCGGGTGTTGCTTCTCCTCAGACTTCCGGCGTTCCAGCGAAGCCTCAAGCAGCGAATGCTCAAGCAACCTATGACCAGGCAATCGGACTTCTTCAGAGTGGCAAGACTGCGGACGCTCTGGCATTGATCGATACCGCCATTCGGGCGGGCTCCCGTGATCCATCTCTGTACAACCTTAAGGGACTCGCGGCCAGCGAACTTGGCCGCGACGCCGAGGCAGAGGCGAGTTTTCGAACCGTGATCCGTCTCACGCCGAAGGCTGCGATGGGATACAACAACCTTGGTGTGCTGCTTTCGAAGCTCGGCCGTTATAAGGAAGCTGCAGCCCACTTCCACGAAGCTCACGTGCGTGAAGCGCGGAATTTTACCGCCCTGCTGGGCCTTGGAACATCGCTCGTCGCTCTTCGCCAGTATGACGAAGCGGTAATTTATCTCCAAAAAGCATGGGACGTCCGCCCCGGAGACTTTCAGACGGGATACGAATGGGCACACGCGCTGTTTGATGCCAAACGACCGGCGGCGGCGAAGAAGGTGTTGAATCAGATCTCCGCGCCCCAGGAAACCGATTCAGCCGTGAAGTACTATTCTCTGGCCGGGGCTGTTGCCGAGTCGCTGCATGACGCTACCGCCGCAGCCCGATATTACCGTCAAGCCTATGCGATGAGCCCGGGTTCGTATGACATTTATCTGGCGCTGCTCGAAGCCAGTCTTTTATCGGGAACTGCCAACCCGGAAGCGGTCCCCTCTGCAAATGCGGCGTCTGGCGATGCTCTGCCCGCTCCGCCCCAAAATTTGTCCGCAGCCCAGAACCTGGCGCTCGGTCTACTTTTTCTATCGCACGATGCCTACCAGGATGCGATTCCACGACTCGAGCAGACCCTGCGACAGGACGACTCAAACGAGATGGCAACTCTGAATCTCGCGCTGGCATACAAGAACGTCGGAAACTCTGCCGCCGCAATCGAATTGACACGGCGGACGATTGAAAAAAAGCCTTCTGGCGCTCTCTACAACATGCTGGCGGAGTTGGAAGAGGGATCCGGCCAATACGTGGAAGCGGTCCAAAACTATCAACGGGCCGTCGAACTTGAGCCGACGAATGAGAATTACTACTTCGATCTTGGTATGGAGTATCTTTCCCACTTCACGTTTGGGCCCGCCCTCGAAGTCTACCGAGTGGGCACGCAGAAATTCCCCGACTCCTCGCGCGAGTATCTGGGACTGGCCTTCAGCCACTATGCGGTTCGGGAGTATCCAGCCGCCGCCGATTCCTTTACCAAAGCGCTCGAAATCGATCCGGATTCACCGGCTGTTTTAAAGTCCTGGAACACCGTCCTTAGTTCTCTTTCGCCGGCAGACTGGGAGAAAATTCTGCCGCGCCTGAGCCGCTTGGCGGCGGCCCATCCGCAAAGTGCCGATCTGGCCTTCTGCTATGGTGCGGCTTTATTTCGTTCAGAATTTGCCAAAGGCCCGAAGACCGCTTTGGATCGGCCGCAAACTCTTCTGGAGAAAGCGATAAAGTTGCGGCCCGACTTTGCGACGGCTCGACTCGAATTGGCGGGACTGTACGCCGCGCAAAAACAGGACCAAAAAGCAGTTGACGAATATCTCG
>JGI12635J15846_10005256_pt1 | contig 11193 bp, 4 predicted proteins | sample BlaSpr_A8_OM2_M2_FD_15846 | JGI IMG/M metagenome (IMG submission 15846) | reverse complement strand
GGGTGCGGCTGCGGCGCAAGCAGCACAGCCAACACGGAGCGGCGGCCCGGCTGCACAAATTGCGAGACATCGAAATCACCGCGTATAAAAGCGCCGCGCATGGTTCCCACTTCGCGGCCGTTCACCCAGATCTGCGCGCTATAGTTGATGCCGCCAAAATGAATCCAGATATGACGGCCTTTGTACGCCGCCGGCACGCTGAAGGTGGTGCGATACCAATAGCTGGTCTTGTTCAGGCTCTCCGGAATCGCGCGCATATTCTCGCCATACAGCGGTTCCGGGTACACGCCGTTGTTCACCAGCGTAGTGAGCACGGTGCCGGGGACAGTTGCAGCGTACCAGTCCTGCGGCTCGAAACCGGCTGTCGAAAGGATCGTGGCTTCGCGCGCAACTTTTGCGGCGTCTTGCATTTTCCAGCCATCAATCGTTTGCGTTGCTGATTGTGCGGATAGAGTTGCCGGAAGCGCAGCGGCAAGTAGAGCGAGAAGGCGAAAGTTCATTGGCGTGGTTCCCCTTTTTATGGGAATTGTTAAAATTAATTAGAAAAGTAGGTCGCTCATCGCGCGCCGCAGCGCATCGCGACGCGGATCGAGCGTCGCGCCATCGTACATTTACGGCTCCGTCACGAACCGCACGCAAACGGGCGAGGACACATGCAGCTCCGGGCCGCTGCGCGTAAGGCGCCCGGTGCCAGGATCAACGCGAAAAACCACGATATTGTCGGAATCCTGGTTCGCAGCCAGCAACCAGGTTCCGGTGGGATCGAGCACGAAATTGCGCGGCGTTTTTCCACCGCTTGAATCAATTTCCACCGGCGTCAGCGTGCCGTCCTTGGCATTGACTGCAAATACCGCGATGCTGTCGTCTCCTCGATTGGAAGCAAAAAGAAATCTGCCCGAAGAATGCATCTCGATTTCCGCCGCCTCGCTCGTTCGTGGAAATCCTTTGGGGAGCGCGGAAACAATCTGCAATTCGCTGAGCGTGCCATGCGCCGCGTCGTAGGCATAGGCCACCACAGTCGATTCCATTTCGTTGATCACGTATAGGTACCGGCCTGTGGGATCAAATACCAGGTGTCGCGGTCCGGCCGTCGGTGCGGCGCGCACGATTTGCGGATCGCTGCCTAAGGTTCCNTGCGCCGCATCGAACCGGTACGCCAGCAACTGATCGAGCCCCAGGTCCGCAACCATTACAAAACGATTGTCGGGCGAGAACGCCGCCGCGTGCGCGTGCGGCCCCGCCTGGCGCTCTTTATTCAGGCTCGATCCTTTGTGCTGCACGAACGCCGTGGCTTCACCCAGGCGCCCATCCTGCAGCACCGGAAATACGGCGATGCTTCCGCGATCGTAATTGGAAACCAGCGCGAATTTGCCGCTGCGATCCAGCGCGATATGCGCGGGACCTTCACCGCGCGACACAACTTGATTCAACAGCGTTAGCTTCGCGGTCTTGGGCTGGATGGCGAAAGCGCTCACCGCCCCGCTCGGCTGCCCGTTAAATTGCGAAATCTCGTTGACTGCGTAGAGGAAACGTCCGCTCGAGGCAATCGCAAGAAATGAAGGAGCAGTGCTCTCGGCCGCCAGGCCCAGCGAAGTGGACTCACCGGTCGCGGAATCGAATCGGTACGCGTAAATTCCCTTGCTGCCGTGGTCGGTGTAGGTGCCCACATAGAAAATATATTTCTGCCGTGCTACCTCTCGGGCGCTTCCAGGCAGGGAAAGCGCGCACCACGCCAGCGCCACCGTCAGCAGCGACGGAGCGATCGAACGGCGAAGAAATCGAAGCCACGGCATTCCCGGCACCTCCAAGATTTTTGCCCGCCAGAACCGCGCTCTCCAGCCCCTATCCCGGCGCATCGTTTTGCAGCGGCTCGGGAATCGGCTCGATGCGCCCCAACAACCAGATATAACCCACAATCCCCAGAAAAAGAATCCCGGTGCAAGCGGCGAACGCCGCCGCGAAGGAATGTGTGGCGGAGACAATATAACCGGTCGCGACAGGCGCGGAAATCGCGGCGATCTGCCCGCACAAATTCACAATTCCGCCGACCGTTCCCACGCTTTCCCGCGGCGCAATCAGCGACGGAACCGTCCACGCCACCGGCGCCGCTGCGGCCAGCCCGCCCAGAGCCAGACTGATCCACAGCAGCGCGGCCATGGGGCTGTGCGCCCGCGCCGTGCCCAGTATCGCCAATCCCATCGCCATTCCTCCGACCATAACACTTTGGCGAACGCGATTCGCCCTCCATCCCCGCTGAATTAAGGCATCCACCAGCCATCCACCCACCAGCAAATCGGTGAAGGTGGCCCACAACCACGGCACGCTGGTGTAGAAAACGGAGTGCAGCAAATCCACGTGCTGCGAAATCGAAAGATAACTGGGTAGCCAGCTGAGCAGCAGGAAGAAAGTGTAATTGTACGCGCCCCATCCCAGCGCCAGCCCGTACACTTTGCGCTGGCGCAGCAAATATCCAAGCGAAGCGCCGCGTTGCGCGGCTGTCGAATCTTCCGGCTGTGCCCCGCTCGCGGCGAGGAATTGAAATTCGTTGGCGGAAAGCTTGCGATCTTCGCTGGGATCGCGGTACATCGCGTAGAACAATATGAAATAAACAAAACTGATAAACCCCGTCGCCGCAAAACTCCAGCGCCAACCAAAATGCAAGACCAGCAAGCCGATAAAGGGGACTCCAATCGCCGCCGCGAATTTTGCTGCTCCATCGGTGATGGCCATCGCCAGGCTTCTTTCAGCGCGGCCGAACCAATAACCGATCGCTTTGGCATTCGCGGGAAACGTGGGAGATTCGCTCACCCCCAGAAGCAACCGCGCGCCTAAAAACCAGTTCAATCCCGGTGCGAGCGCCCCGCTAAAAGACGCCAGGCTCCACAGCAAAGTGCTGACGCGTCCCACGCGGCGCACTCCCAGCCGATCCAGTAAAATCCCCGCTGGCATTTGCATCAGCGCATACGTCCAGCTAAATGCGCTGGAAAGGTAGCCGAACGCAATCAGCGATACTCCGAATGAAATATGGAGCGCCTCGCGGGAAACCGAGAGATTGATGCGGTCGAAAAAGCTGACCAAAACTCCCAGGGCCAGCAGAAATGCAATGCGCCATCGCCTGCACGGCACGGTCGCAGCGCTCGAATCCGTTCGCGGCAAAGGAGCTCCGAAAAACAGTGAATAGCAGCCAGAGCGTCACTAACCTATATTCGTGGAAACTTTCTCGCGGAACTTGACGGATGTTCGCCCCAGAACCGCGNAGCGACTGCTGCCAATCAAGCGGAAACTGGGTCCAATATTGCGTTTTCTCCGATACAAACCATCGCCCCGCAATCGATCTTGGTGCTTTTCTGCCCAAAAGACCACGTAGCGGCACAGCTTGCAAGTCATTGATTCTGTTCACCGAAAAATGGACCGATCAACTGCCCAGAACCAGCTGTTTTTGGGCAACCGTCGAGGCCGACCCGCCAACAAACGGCGACTTGGAATGATTGTTTTAGTTGGCAGTTTGGAACGTCGCGGAAATCTGGGCGGAATGAACGATGGCATCCGCACCTGAACCAGAAGTTGTGCGAATGGTGAGCACTATCGTGCTCGCGCTCTTATCTGGGGATGAGGATGTGCTGCACCCGCCCAGCGCAGCAGCAAAACAACACAGGAGCAGCACTACGATTACATGGGGGCGGCGGCTCGACTTCCCCAGAAAGATGAGCGCAAATAATCCACTCGCAAGGGCATACACGGGGATCGGTTGGGAACGCCTTTTCGCGTTATTCGTTGAAGATCGAATGGTCAGCATGGAAGTTCCGCCCGCGTTCAAAACGTCTGGTGAGAAATTGCACGAGTAGCCTGCCAGCAAGCCTGGGGAACACGACAATTGAACAGGGCGCGCGAATCCGGGTGAAGGCACGACGGTTACGTTCAATGAGTCTGAGCTGGATGGCCCGACGTTCATTGCGCTGGCTCCCAGGCTGATCTTGAACCCGGGTCCAGTCTGCGGCCATTCGTCCAGAATCGTTGGTGAAACGCCAGGGGCAAAATCGGCGCGGCCGCCGAAACTTGCGCTCAAGCTGTGGGTACCGCTCGCCAACGCGGGGACCCGCAGGGTGGCAATTCCGGATTCGTTGGTCTCCGCTGTTCCCAGAATCACTCCGGCGTCCAAAAAGGTCACGTTTCCGGCGGGGTGCGCTAGGGGTGTATTCACGATAGCAACGAGCATTGATCCCGAAGCAGAAGGGCCGATCGAAGGAGTCAATGAGACGAACACGTGCGACGCGTTCGCGGGCGCGGCCAAGACGGTAACGCTAATGGGCGAAGAAGCGCTCGTAGCAAAGGGTCCGTTAGCGTTGAACGTGACGGTGATGGTGTGCGTCCCGGTGCTCAACGATGCTGTGCTGAAGGTGGCGCTGCCGTCGGATTGCAAGCCCGATGTGCCGAGCGAGGAAGGCCCGTCGTAAAACGTAGCGCCCCCAAAAGGGGCTCCTGTAGAGGACGAAACTTTTGCGGTAAAGGTAATTACGGTACCGGCCGTCGTCGAAGCCGCGGAAGACGAAACCACGGTGGTCGTGGCACTCGCGCTCACAACCACGGCGACTGAGGGAGACGTGCTCGGGGCGAAAATGGCTTGCGTGTATGACGAGCCGGAGACCGTGAAGCCCGGTTGCGTGAATCCATCGTAGGTTGCGCTCAGGGAATGCGTCCCCGGCGAAAGCAGCGCATTGTCTAAATACGCGTTGCCATTGGCGTCCACTGGCACTGCGCCGATGGAGTTAGCCCCATCCAGGAACGTGAAATCTCCGGCTGGGACGGCAGGCGTGCTGGAAACATGGACGAGGAGTCGAACGGTTTGGCTCGCCAGGATGGTAGTTGGAGTAGCGGTGAGCGTGGTTTTAGTCGAGTAAGTGGGGGGCTGAATCACATGCTGATAGGAAAAGCTGCTGCTCGCGTATGTCTTGTCACCGTTGTAGGTGGCAACGATGGTGTGCTGGCCAGGAATCAAGTTGTTGGCATAGTTGTAGATCGCGGTGCCATTCGCGAGTGCCACCGTCGCGAGAAACCCGCCATCGACATTGAAGCTAACAGAGCCGGTGGGAAGAGGCCCGCCAGTCGTCTGGCCCGAAACAGTTAGCGACATATTAATTGTTTGCCCGAATGCAGACGGCTCCGGCGAAGCCGCAAAGATGCCGGAGACCGCGGCTCCTTCCAGGGACGTTCCGTTCGGCTGATTCAGGAGAACGGTGACGGTTGTTCCGCCGGTATTCGCAACGACGATGTCCGGGAAACCGTCGCCGTTTACATCCGCGACACTCAATGCCGAGACGGCTCCGCCAGCGACATAGTCAACTTCGGAAGCGAATTTTCGGTTTCCCAAGTTCATCAGGATGGCGACGCTGCCGCCGTCGGTCATCGTCAGATCGGGCTTACCATCTCCGTTCAGATCGGCAACGTTGATTAGGGAGTAGCGATGGGAGACAGGAATCAGAACGGGAGGTTGGAAAGTTCCGTCCCCGTTGCCGTAAAGGATTGCAATGGGTCCCAAATTCGCCCCGGCGTTAGGATCCGGCGCCAGGACGATGTCACCATTTCCGTCGCCATCCAGGTCGGCGACAACGGCAACTACGTCGCTCACTACTTGTGAGACATCAACCGAGCTGGCGTAGGTAAAAGTGCCGTCGCCATTTCCGAACCAGATTTCGAGATGATCGTAGTAATTAATTACGACGTCGAGTTTGCCGTCGTGATTCACATCGCCAATATTGTAGTGGCCGCTGGCATTTGCCAGGCGCAAGTCACTAGTGACGGTTTTGAAGCTTCCGTTCGATTGCCCGAGCGTGGACGTTATGGCGTCGTTGTAAACGTAAACCATGTCGCTGCGGCCGTCGTTATTGACGTCTCCGATGATCGGAGAACCGTTGGGAACTGAGACTGGCGCGGAAAACGTGCCATTGCCAATACCTAATTCGACAGATTGAATGGCGGACGAGGCTTGGTTCGGAATCACATTTCCTAAATTCAAATCTTTGATCCCGTCGCCATTAAAATCGGCGGCCAGAAGCGTGACGTCAGCCGCTTGTGCGCCGTAAGTCAAATTGGGGTCAGGGCCGAGAGTGAACGACCCTTTGCCATTGCCGAGCAGAAGTCGCGGATACGTGGCTTCCAGAGTGACGGCAATATCCGGGGATTTGTCGCCGTTGAAGTCCGCGACTGCTGCCGCGCCGACGATCTGGCCCATGTCGTAGAAATCGGCGCTGGCAAAGGTGCCCGTGCCCGTCCCCAGCAAAATCGCGATGCCGCCCTCGACTGGCATGGCCAGGTCCAAGTGGCCGTCGCCGTTAAAATCGCCCGCGACCGGTTGGGCCAGGGTTATATAGATCGTCGAAGGGCCGCCGGAGACGGTCATATTGATTGGCGTGAAATCGAGAGTGCTTTGAGCCAAGCCAACGCCGATTCCGGTTGGAGAGGTGAACAACAGGTCGGGAATGCCGTCGCCATTAAAATCATAGACGCCCACGAGAGGATTCGTAGTTGATACCGAGCTGAGCGGAGCGAGGGAAGCAAAAGTGCCGTCGGAATTGCCTTTAAAAATTCCAAGCTGCGCGGGGGCATACTGGAAGAGCATGTCCGGGTGCCCGTCACCGTCCAGATCGGCTAACAGCAAACTGCCTGAGGTTTGGCCACCGTAGGCAACGTAATTTTGAAAGGTGCCATCGCCGATGCCTAGGAGCACCAGGAAACGCGCTCCTAGGACATCGACGGCGACGATGTCCAGGTGATGATCTCCATTCAGGTCGAGCAAATAGACCGGGCCGTCGGTGTCGTCATTAATCTGAGTGCGGAGAGTGAACTTCCCGGTGCCGTCGCCTAACAGGATGTAGATATCCCCATTGAGAGCGTCGCCAAGGACTAGATCCGCTTTTCCGTCGCCATTAATATCGCCGACTCCCGCAGGATCGCGAAAGCGCGGGTACAAATCTATATTCGGCTGAACGGAGCTAAACGTGGGTGGGTTAAACGTTCCGTCTCCGTTGCCGACGAGAACGGCGATATTCACGGTGAACTGTTGGCTGCCTTGCAAGATGATGTCGAGCTTTCCGTCTCCGGTGACGTCCGCGACAGTGACGGCACAACAGATTCCCGCAGGCAAAGCTGTATCTTGCCCGTGAGAAAAAGTGCCATCTCCGTTGCCGAGTAGAACGTGGACGGTGAAAGCCGTGGTTCCATCCAAATACACCAGGTCCGGCCTTCCATCGTGATTCACATCAGCGACTGCAATGCCGAGAACGTCAGTACTGGTCGGGATGATGGGCGGATTTTTAAAATTACCGGCGGACGCAGAGACTTGGAGGCAGAGCAGCGCTGCACAAATCGGAAGTAAGCGGACAAGACGAAGCAATGAAGTCGCTCGCATGTTGTGGCCGGATTTCGAGTGGCTCGCTCAAAAGCGCGCCACTATAACATGATTTAGTCTTCTGCCAATAAAATTTCAGTACAATCGCGTTTTCGAGGCGTTGTGGAGGAAAGTCGTTGACAGCGGAACATGTTGTACGGATACTTACGTGCTTCTCATGCGATTAATTTGAGATTCCATCCATGGTCCAGGTGATCGTGTATAGCTCTGGTTACGCCAGCCGATCGTGGCGCGCTTTCGCTTTGTGTTTGCTTTCCGCATTCATCTCGAACTGCGGAGGCAGCGGCCAACAGAGCTCGCAGCCGCCGCCCCCTCCTCCCCCGAATCCGGATTTTCAAATTACCACAAAACCAGCATCCGTTTCGCTGACGGACGGAGGCTCCGGCGCAGCGGTGTTAACGGTGACGCCTCTGAATGGCTTCACTGCGCAGGTTACGGTTCAGCTCAGTGAATTGCCGACCGGCGTGACCGTATCTCCAGCGAATATCACCCTGTCGCCCAATACTCCTCAGACGATCACGCTTTTTGCCGCGGCAACTGCGCCAGCCACTGCTTCCGCGGCAAACGTGGTAGTTACGGGCACTTCCGGAACGCTGACTCACGCGACGGATGTGGGTGTTTCGGTGAGCGCGGGCGGCAGCAAAGGCGGCGGTACGCTTAGCACGCGCACGAAATACGTACGCACCGACGCCGTGACGGAATACTCCCTTTGGGTGAACTCGCACTGGGCGGTGTACGATCCGCCAACTTCACATTTTTTCGTTACCGATCCTTTCTCGAACCAGATTTTTGTGCTTGATTCGGTGAGCGAAACAGAAATCGGGGTGCTCGCGGTTCCCGGTGCGTACGGGATTGACGAAACTCCAGACCATACGACAATCTACGTCGGAACTTTGGCTGGCGACGTGTACTCGATTGATCCGGTCGCGATGAAAGTGAAGAAGAGATATCTGGCGGCGGAGATCGGGCCGTACGGCTATCAAGCGCTGATCGCACTGGTGCTCTCCGATGGACGTTTGGCGCTCATGGACGAGCAGGGCGGGATCCCCAGCGTGGACGGTTCGAGTGGAATTGCAATCTGGAATCCGACGGACAATTCGATCGTGATGTACGGCGCCCCGAGCCTGAATGGAGCACCGTCCTCACCTTTATGCGGCACGACGCTAGACTCACATATCTTTGGATTTGGGCTGACCGCTGATCGCACTGCGATACTATTGGGAAATGGCGCCAGCCTTTGCGAAATGAATGCTGCCAACGGAAGTTACTTGGTGACCACGGTGAATGGCAACTCGGGGAGCATCGTTGCATCGCCTGACGGAAAGTTGCTGGCATTTCCTTCGCCGCCGAACGGAGTTGTTTTCTACGATCCGCATACACTGAACCAGGTCGCCCAGTTTTCAGTGAACCGGGGCGACACGGGTTTTTCGACGCTCAGTCTGATCTTCAGTGCGGACTCAAACACGCTTTTCGTTGCGGGAGACTCGATTGTGTACGCGTATAACGTGACCACACACGCGCAGACGGGTTGGTTTCCAAACATGTCTATTAGCTACACGAGCGGTGGGTTCGTGGTGGGTTCGATATACGGGCCAAACTTCGGAGCGGTGGACGGCACAGGACTGCTGGTCGGCCCTCTGGAGGAAGGCTTCGGCTTTGTGGACTCGGCGGCCATGAAGACGGGGGCAGTTGGGACGGGTTTTCTGAACAATTATCTGAATCCTGCCACGGGTGCGGTTGGGGGAGGCACGCAGACTCAGTGGTCTGTGCCGTCTACCGTAACTTCCACGAGTAATATTTTTTTCGGAAAGATTCAGGCTCCGACGGCATCGGTGACAGGCTCTATCATCACGGTTACCACTCCGCCTGGTACCGCCGGGGCGGCTGACGTGTACGTTTTCGCGAACGATGGCGGGATGGATTTGATCCCGGACGCGTACAGCTACGGACCGTCTATCCTGGAGGTTACTCCCGGCGTCGCGACGTCGGACGGCGGGGGCACCGGAATTGTATATGGCTATGGATATGGTGCGGCCGATGCTACGACGATCCCCGCGAGTTTGGGCGTTACGGTGGGAGGCAAAGCCGCAGCAGTTACCGGTTTTAATCCGCTGGCGTACAACATCTTCTCACCTCCGTTCCCACTTCAGTCGGTGTATTACACGATTCCTCCGGGCACAGCTGTTGGTCCCGCGGATGTGTCGGTCACATCGAGTTCCGGAACCACAACGGCGACGGGCGGCTTGACCTATTTGCCCGCTGCGCGCCAGTTCCCGTTGGCGGGCGCTGCGCTGGTTCAAGGCGTGTACGATTCCGCGCAGGACGTTTACTACTTCACGGACGCAACGACGGTTCAGGCTTTTTCGCTGACCCAGGGAAAATGGTTGCCAGCGCTGGTGAATTTGGCATCGAAGGGAGCCAAAAGACTTTGGGGAATTTCGCTCTCGCCTGACGGCAGCAAACTGGTAGTGGCAGACGCACAAGCGTCGCTTATTTTCTTGATGGATCCATCGAACCCGGCATCCGTTAAGACATTCCCGTTTGCACCAACAGAGCTGGTCCAAGGTCTCATCGTTGGTCCATGTGGCGTGGCCATCAGTGATTCAGGAATTGTTTATATTGCGGCTGACGTTCAGGGCGGCACCGGGTACAGCAATTTTTTTAAACTGGATACCAATTCCGGAATCCTGACTGACTACCATTTGACGGGTCCGGGCGGGGGAGCCAGCGACGCAAATCTTAGAACCGTCCTCAGTTCGGACAATAGCCGCGTCTATTTCAACGATCTTGGGAGTATTTTCAGCATTGACACCGCCACGGACACCGTCCTCTACGCGCCGTATGCTATGCCTTGCTGCACGAACAGTTATGATCTCGCGCTCTCTCGAAATCAAGTGCAGTTCATGGCGGCAGCCTATCTCTACGATGCGGATCTGAACCAAGAATCTTTCTACGTCTTAAACGATCGCGAGGCTGCGAGCATTTCCTACGTGTTTGGCGCGAAGTTTTCTCCGGACGGTAGCTTGCTCTTCCAACCATCCGCAAGCGGGATTGACGTTTTCGATGGACGGCTAGGAACTCTGCGCGATCGACTCGCGCTGGGCTTTCCGCTGTCCACGAACTACGATGCTCTCGTCGAGGATGGCAGTGACAATGTTCTGGTGGCCATAGCGGGAACCGCTGGAAATGGGGTAGCCATCGTGGACCTAACTTCGCTAGGTGAGCCCCCGCCATTGCCCTATTCCGCCCGCGTGGCTCTGTCTTCGACGTCGCGATCGGGCCGTTCCGGAAATACAGGAAGTTCCAACGCGGGCGTGGCACCGAATTCTTCGCAGCGCTCACCGACGGCTCGTCCCCGTCTCATACCGTATATCACGCGGCCCAATCCCTTGCTCATCCGATAATCGGTGGAGGAATCGGTCAGTAGTGCTGTTTCATCGCAGGTGGCCTTGGTATCCGTTGGTCGGGGACGCGAGAGCGGGTGATTTCGCCGCGAGGCTCGTGTCCAGTAAATAGGCCTCGCCGGTTAGATCCATTCTTAATTTCGCATCGATTCGCGTGTCTCAAAAACTTGTGATTCTGGGCAGCGAAATCCGTGGAAATTGGTCGCGTGGAATCAACTACTTGGTCAGTGAAAAATTAATTTCAGTCAGGTCTTTGCCGGTCAAGCCGTGGGCATCAAAGAAGTTCAAGACGATATCTGGCTGGTGAGCTTTATGGATTATGATCTGGGATACTTTGATCTGGAGACTCGGGTGCTCGAACCGTTGGAAAATCCCTTCGGCCCA
>JGI12635J15846_10005255_pt1 | contig 11193 bp, 10 predicted proteins | sample BlaSpr_A8_OM2_M2_FD_15846 | JGI IMG/M metagenome (IMG submission 15846) | reverse complement strand
GCTGACGGTGAACACAGTTGCGCAGGCCGAGGTCAATCTGAATTTTGGCGTCTATGAACGCCTGCTCGCGCAAAAACTCGGCTCGGTGCCGCCGATTCAGTAAGCGAAATTCGCAATTTCGCCCTGGACGGCTTGTCACGAACCGAGGCCTTGGCGGTCACGGGCGGCTAAGAAATCACCGCGTCGAGCCCTCGTTTTTTCAAGGGCACATGGCGTCGATCGACGGCTGTCCCGACAGCGGTCGCGCCCCTGCGGCTATCCGGCGCACCCCCTTGAAATTTCGCGCGGGTGTTCCTATTCTGGGTTTCGCTCAGGCAGTCGCGTTATCGCGCTGCGTGTTTCGATTTGTTTGCCAGAGGCTTGGCAGGTGAACTGGAGCGCGTGTGCCCGTTCGCCTTCTTTTGGTAAATGCAAGGAGGATACGACCATGAGTGATCTCTACTTCGGGAGCGACCTCTTCAGCGAGTTCGACCGCTTTCAGCGGCGGATCGACGAACTCTTCTGGGGCTTCCCGTCCAGCATCCGCTCCGTCAGGCGCGGCGCCTTCGCGCCCGGCATGAAGCCGGAACAGCGCTGAAGCCCGCCGTGTAACAACCGGGAAAATCCAGGGATACCACGGTAATTCTGTTGCGCACAGGAATGGCTTAGCGTTCAGTACTGCTTTTTGTTATCGCGATTCAGGGCAGATTCACGATTCAGACGTGTTCTATCTACTTGTCTAGGAGAACGTTATGAAACGGCTGAAAATTTTCATCATGCTGTTAGCACTTGCCGCTGGCTGCGCGAGCGGCGCAGCGCATGCTGCACGCGTCGGCGTCTTCGTCGGGCCGACATACCCATACTACTACCCGGTGGCCCCGGTTCCGTATTACTACCCGCCTGTCGTAGCCGTACCGGCCGTCCCGGACAACTACGTCGAACAAGGGCAGCCGTCAGCCGGACAGGCGCAACCAGGCGGGTCCTGGTACTACTGCGACGCGTCGAAAGCTTACTACCCGTATGTGAAGGAATGCCCTGGTGGGTGGCGTGAAGTGCCAGCCCAGCCAGCATCATCCAATTGACGATCCGGGGGAATATGAAATGAAACGTTCTGCGTTCGCTCTACTCGCCTCGCTGACCTGCGTCAGCGCCTGCACGATCGCGCCGACGACTCCCAGCGTCATGGCACTGCCGGGCACCGGCAAGACCTTTGATCAGTTCCGCATCGACGACGGCTCGTGCAGGCAATTTGCATCCGAGCAGGTGGGCGGAGTCTCCGCCAACAAGGCTGCGACCACCAGCGCGGTGGGCAGCGCCGTGGTAGGTACGGCACTCGGCGCGGCTGCAGGCGCGGCGTTCAACGGCGGCCGTGGCGCAGTCGTGGGCGCGGGTGCCGGCTTGCTTGCGGGTAGCGTGCTCGGCGCTGGCGCTGCGCAAACCTCCGCGGACGATGTGCAGCGTCGCTACGACTACGCATACAAGCAATGCATGTATGCGGCCGGCGATCGCGTTCCGCTCTCCGGCCGTCTGATGACCGCGCCGGCCACCGGTCGCTATGTGCCCGCGCCACCGCCTCCCCCGGGTTCGCCGCCGCCTCCGGCGAGCTGATCATGAGGCACACTGCATCGGTGTGGCGGCTCGGAGGTAAATAGCCGGTTCGTAACAGGAGAGCGCAGTCCCGTCGATCAACGAGGGCGGGCGCGTACCAGCGATTTTCCGTGCAATCCAGATGTTCAGATATAAGGAGGGATGCTATGAAAGCACAAAGCAACAAGCGTATGGCTGTCGCCGCGGCCCTCGCGGCTGCGTTCGCGTTCGGCCCTGCCGGCAACGCGTTTGCGGCGCAGGCCACTGGAGCGGTCGGCGGCACCGTCACCGACACCAGCAGTGCCGGCAACGCAAACGGCGGAGGCTTGCCGCAGATTCAGCACCAGGGCGACGTGTCCTACGTGTCGGGCGGCGTCGGCCAGGACGAATCGAAGGCGCTGGAGCGCGAGCGAAGCCACTGGCCGCTGTCGATGCAGTTCACCGGACCAGGATCGGACTTTCTCGCTGACGTCCACGTCCGGATCGTCGACGTGCACAACAACGAGGTGCTGCACGCCGATTCGCTCGGCCCGTTCATGCTGGTCAAGCTGCGTCCCGGCCGCTATACGGTGCACGCGACCTACAAGAACCGCGATCAGACGAAGACCGTCAATATTGCCAGCAAAGGCAGCACGCAGGCGGCGTTCTACTGGAACGTCGAATAGCGCGCTGGAAGATCGTCCCGGCGGGCCAAATTTCGCTGATAGCGAACGCCACGGGCTCGTCCCGTGGCTTTTGTTTTTAGCGGCCGCATGCCGTTTTGCCACGCAGCAGCGCGCTGCCGCAGATGACGGCCAGCGCCGGTAACGTATGCAGATACAGTCATTGCGACTATCATCTACAGGCGGGGGCAACTTTTTTGAATATCGCATGTGCATCGAGTACATAATCCTCGGAGACGCGCTGGTCGATTCCATACCGGTTTCCTTCGCGACGCCCACGTTGACGACTTGCCCGTTTGAAAGGCGTTTGTCACCACTCGTTTCCGAAGTCCTTACGGTCGCCGCTGATTGGATTTGTCGTAGATCCTGCTGCGCTAACGTGTTGTCGCAATAGCACTCAGCGAGTCCAAACTGGCAACAGGCGCGGGGATCGTCGTTGCCGCTCAATGCCGCGGGTCCGATCGGCGCATGGCGCCCGGGCACACGCGTCTGTGGAGACGACAATGCATATCGATGCACTGCTGCTGTCGAGATTTCAGTTCGCATGGGTCATTGCGCTGCACATTCTTTTGCCGGCTTTCACCGTCGGTCTTTCCTGCTTCATCGCGACGCTCGAGATCCTGTGGTGGACCACGCGCAAAGACATCTATGGCCGGCTGTCGGCTTTCTGGATCAAGATCTTCGCGGTGTCCTTCGGCATGGGCGTCGTCTCGGGGATCGTCATGCCGTTCCAGTTCGGCACCAACTGGAGCCGCTTCGTCGCAGCAACCTCCAATGTGATCGGCGGGCTGATGACGTACGAAGTGCTGACCGCCTTCTTCCTGGAATCGGCGTTTCTCGGCGTCTTGCTGTTTGGACGCAAGCTGGTGCCGCAATGGGCCCATGCGCTCTCGGCGACATTCGTGGCGCTCGGCACGCTGATGTCGTCGTTCTGGATTCTCGCGACCAATAGCTGGATGCAGACACCCGTCGGTTATACGGTCGTCAACGGCCGGTTCTATCCGGCCAGCATGCTGGCAATCGTCTTCAATCCCTCGTTTCCTTACCGGCTTGCGCATACGGTTACCGCGTTCGTTGTCACGACGGCATTCGTCATTCTCGGTACCGGCGCGTATTACCTGCTCAACGGACGGGCGCGCGAAGAGAGTCAGGTGATGGTGCGCATGTCGCTGTTTTTCCTGACGATCATGGTGCCCTTGCAAATGGTGATCGGCGACGCGCACGGCCTCAACACGCTCAAATATCAGCCGCTCAAGATCGCGGCCATGGAAGGCTTGTGGGAGACCGGCACGCGCGTACCCGCCAATCTCTTTTCGATTCCCGACGACGAGGCGGAAACCAACCATTTCGAAATTTCAATACCGGTCCTGGGCAGTCTGTATCTGACCCATGATCCGAACGGTCTCGTGCACGGGATAAAGGACTGGCCAAAGCGCGATCGGCCCGTAGTGCCGATCGTGTTCTTCGCCTTTCACCTGATGGTCGGCCTCGCGATGCTGATGCTCGCCGTGATCGTCTGGGGGTTGGTGCTTTGGCGTGGACGCAGGCTCTACGACAACAGGATCTGGTTGCGTGTCTGTCTGTGCGCCACCCCTATCGGTTTCATTACCGTGCTGGCGGGCTGGACGACCACCGAGACCGGGCGACAGCCCTGGACCGTCTACGGTCTGATGCGCACGGCCGATTCGGTCACGCCGTCGCTGACTACGATTGATGTTGCGCTGTCGCTCGCGATTTACGTCCTGAGTTATCTGGTGATTTTCGGGGCGGGTTTTATCCTGTTGCGCCGTCTGGTTCGCGTCGGCCCTGTGAGCGCGAGCGAATCCGACACCGATCCGGGCACTGACGGCCGCGCTGCGCGACCGCTGTCCGCGGCGATGTCATCGCCAGTGGGCGCTGCGGACGGTGCAAAGCTGGCACGCGCGGCGAGTGCTTCCGCAAAGAAGGGAGGCGATCATGGTGCTTGACCTGATACCTGTGTGGGCCACACTGCTTGCACTGGCTGTCCTCATGTATGTCCTGCTGGATGGCTTCGATCTGGGCGTGGGCATCATCTTCCTGCTGCGTCCCGACGATCGCGAGCGTGACCTGATGGTGAACTCGGTAGCGCCTGTATGGGACTTCAACGAGACATGGCTTGTGTTCGGAGGCACCGCCTTGATGGCAGTTTTCCCGATAGCATTCGCGGTGATCATTCCGGCCGTTTATTTCCCGATCCTGCTGATGCTGATGGGGTTGATGTTTCGCGGTGTTGCGTTTGAATTTCGCGAGGTCGTGGACGCACGCAAGCGGTTATGGAATCGCGCGTTCTGCTATGGCTCGCTGTTGGCGACCTTCGCCCAGGGCATCGTTCTTGGCAGCTTCATTCGCGGTTTCCCCGTGGAGGACTCGCAGTTCGCCGGGTCGAGCTGGGACTGGATCGCGCCGTTCCCGCTGATGACCGGTGTCGGCCTGGTATTTGGCTACACGCTGCAGGGCTCGACCTGGCTCGTGATGAAAACCGAAGGCGATCTGCAGCAATGGGCACGAAAGCTTGCACGCTGGAGTTTGTTGGGCGTCGTGATTTTCATCGTGGGGGTGAGTATCTGGACACCGCTTGCCGATCCGCGCATTGCGGCGCGCTGGTTCAGCATGCCCGGCCTGATTCTTTTCTCGCCGGTGCCGGTGCTGACCGTTCTGCTCGCGTGGCAGTTGCTGCGCAGCCTGCAGCGCGAGAGCGAGGTCGTGCCTTTCCTGTGCTCGATCGGATTGTTTCTTCTCGCGTTCAGCGGGCTGGTCATCAGCTTGTGGCCTTACGTTGCCCCGCCGTCCATCACGCTGCGCGATGCTGCTGCGGCACCGATGTCACACGAGTTCCTGATGATCGGGACCGCCTTTATCCTGCCGGTGCTGCTGCTGTATGTGTTCTGGTCGTACTGGGTATTTCGCGGCAAGGTTCGGCACGATACCGGCTACCACTGATTCACGAATTCGTTTGAGGTCACGTTGCTGTCGACCACGACAGGCGAAAGCACGGTCACGTCTCAAACGCTAATCGGGTATGCACGTGCACTGCCGCAAACGACACCAAGCGCTGCCAACTGCGTCCACACCGTGCTCGCTTCTGCAGCACAGTAGAACTGCTTGCCTACGAACGCGGCGATACGTCNGCCTAACCAATACTGACGAACGTCTGCTCTTTTGCAAGGCGAAAGGCCGGGTCGGGAGTGATCCCTCCGCCCTTTCGGAAGCGGACATCCACGTCGCGGTGCCGGTCGGCCTTTGCCCACGATCCGCGACCGTCCGGAAAGGCCGAAGACCCGCCGCTCAGACCTAAGCTTCGATGGTTGGCTGCCCGTTGGCGAAGTACTAGACTTTAATCATCGGCAACCCGATTNCTGCACGTAAGGTTCGCGCAATGCGACGGAGGGCAACCCGATGTCGAAGACCATTCAAACGGCCGAGCAGATTCGCGATGAAACGCAAAGGCGCATTGAGTAAATCTCAACCGACGTGCCGCATCATTTGCGGATTCGCGAGCCGCTACCGGGGCGGCATCCGCCTGATGCCTCCGGTAGGAACAGGTAGGAACTGGGACATGCTTGCCCTCAACGAAAGCGGCGCTGAGTATCTCCGTCGGGTACGGCGTATCGTCGAGGACATGCGTACCGAGTTTGTTCTGCCGGATTGATGTGAACGCACATCCGGCGGTGCATCGAGTGACTGCCAGATGTCCATGAGGGCCGGTACGGACCAGCATATGCAGACGAACACGCTTGCCTGGCGAGGCTACGAGATCGCGGTGCAACCGGAGAAGAACGAATTCGGCGCATGGCGTGCGAAGGTGAGCGTCAGGAAAGCTTCGGAAACGATTGCAGAATTTCGTCCCGAGACGGTTCAGCCGGAATGGCTGACGGAGCCGGAAGCCGTGCGCGATGGACTGGAATGGGCCGCGCGTTTCATCGATCGCAAGCTTGCGGCGTCACCCGATCGTGGTTGACGCGCCGAGTCTGACAGCCGCAACACGTGCACAGCAGGAACAGAACAAAAGCCGGCGGGATTGATAAAGACACAGAAAGGCTACACGTCCAAGTTAACAGGCTGTGACCGCGCCGTCGGTCCGGCGCAGACAACCCACCGTAGAGAGCTCTCCTCACATTCATGGTCAAGATCTATGGTCGAAAGTGCACGGCGAATGGCTATGCCATCCGCGACTTCCTGCATCGCAGCGATATTCCGTTCGAATGGGTTGAACTGACGAATGATGAAGATGCTGCATCGCTGGCCCGCGTGCAGCACCTCTCAGATTCACGTTTGCCGGTGTGTGTGTTCCACGATGGCACCCGGCTCGAATGCCCGACCATCCGGCAGATCACCGAGAAGCTCGGCTGGTTCGCAAACCCGGCCCGATCGGAATACGACCTCGCCATTTACGGCGCCGGACCGGCGGGCCTGAGCGCCGCGGTGTACGGCGCATCCGAGGGCCTTCGCACGGTTTTGGTCGAGCGCGATGCGCTCGGCGGGCAGGCGGGAAGCAGCTCGAAAATCGAGAACTATCTCGGCTTTCCGCAAGGTATCAGCGGCGCGGAGCTTGCTGAACGGGCACGCGATCAGGCGATCAAGTTCGGCGCCGAAATCCTGCTGGCGCGCGCCGGCGTGCGCGCGGAATTTCCGCCTGGAATGGGCATCGCGTATCTGGACGACGGTACGCGCATTACTGCGCGCACATCGATTTGCGCCACTGGCGTGGCTTATCGCACGCTCGGCCTTGCCGACGAAGAGCGCTTTTTCGGTGCCGGCCTCTATTACGGCGCAGGCGTGAGCGAGGCGGCGCTCATGCAGGGCGAAGACGTGTACATCGTCGGCGGGGGGAATTCGGCGGGGCAGGCGGCGATGCACTTCGCGCAGTCCGCGAATCGAGTGTGCATGGTCGTGCGCGACGCGTCGCTGAAAAGCACCCTGTCACAGTATCTTCTGGATCGTATTGTATCGGCGCCGAACATCGACGTGCGGACCTGTACCGAGGTCACGGCACTTTCCGGCGATGACGTATTGCAGGAAATCACGCTGACCAACCTGCGCACCGGACAGCGACACCGGACGAAAAGTCATTGGCTCTTCGTCTGCATAGGCGGCCTGCCGCAGACCGATTGGGCGGTGGAGGTGGGCATCGTTCGCGACGAAGGCGGCTATCTCGTGACCGGCCCCGACTTGCGTGACTACGAGTTCGAGCAGCAGTGGCCGCTGGAGCGCACACCCCTGCACCTGGAAACCAGCATGCCGGGCGTGTTCGCAGCAGGCGACGTGCGTCACGCTTCGATCAAGCGCGTAGCATCGGCGGTTGGCGAGGGTGCGATGGCCGTGGCGCTGGTGCATCGCTATCTGACCGGCGCCTGAGAGTCCAAGGAGTACCACCATGAAGCCGAAGTGCACGCACCTTGGTGAGGCTCGCATTCTGCAGACGACCAGGCACTACCGCGAAGACTGCGCAAGGCTCGGCGAGCCTTGGGTGCATTTGCGGCTTTGTCTGTCGTGCGGACATGCCGGCTGCTGCGATTCATCGCCCAACCGCCATGCGAGCAAGCATTTTCTCGCCACCGACCATACGCTCGCGCGCTCCATCGAGCCGGGTGAAACGTGGATCTGATGCTATCGGGACAATATCGTGGCGAGTGAGATCGAAACATGACGGCGATGCCGCGCCCAAGCGGCATCGCCGTCAAACCCATCACCCTCACGCATGCGCCGGTTCCCTGGCCGGCTTGTTCCTGGCTTCGGCCTCTGCCGGTGACAATTTCTGTACCAGCACGGCGTTGGCGCTCTTATCGTAGGTCATCACGACTTTGTCGCCGTCGCGTATGTCGCCTCGCAAGAGGGCATCGGCAAGCTGCGACTCCGCTTGGCTACGGATCTTGCGCTTGAGCATGCGCGCGCCGAACTCGGGGTCATAGCCGATTTCCGCGAGATGATCGCGCAAGGAATCGTCGAATGACAACTCAATGCCCTGCGTCGCAGCGCTCCGCGCCACGCGCCCCAGTTGCAGATCGACAATGCGGCGGATCTGCTCTTTGCCGAGCGCATGGAACACCACCACTTCATCGACGCGATTCAGGAACTCGGGCCTGAAGTGATGCCGCAGGACTTCCATCAGACGGTCGCGCAGTTCGGGGTAGTCGAGTTGCTTCTTGTCGGCCCTCATGTTGTCCTGGATCATTTGCGAGCCAATATTGCTGGTCGCGATGATGATCGTGTTGGTGAAGTCGATCAGACGCCCTTTGCCGTCGGTCAGACGCCCTTCGTCTAAGAGTTGCAGCAGGATGTTGTGCACCTCCGAATGCGCTTTCTCGATCTCGTCGAGCAGCACCACGCAATACGGGCGGCGCCGCACACGCTCGGTGAGTTGACCGCCTTCCTCGTAGCCGACGTATCCCGGCGGCGCGCCAACCAGCCGCGCCACCGTGTGCCGTTCCGAGTACTCGCTCATGTCGACGCGCACCAGCGCGTTCTCGTCGCCGAACACCCCGGCGGCGAGCGCCTTGGCCAGTTCCGTCTTGCCCACGCCAGTCGGTCCGAGAAAGAGGAAGCTCGCGGTCGGCTTGCCGGCTTCGGTCAGACCCGCGCGCGCGAGGCGCACCGCCTTCGCGACCGCGCTTACCGCCTCGTCCTGCCCGACCACGCGTTCTTTCAGAAGGTCTTCCAGACGAAGCAGTTTTTCGCGATCCTCAGCAGTGAGTTCCGATACCGGCACGCCCGTCAACGACGACACGATCTGCGCGATGTCTTCCGCCGTCACTTCCTGCGAACTGGTGCCCCGTTCTTTTTTCCAGGCCTCGGTGGCATCGCGCAGACGCGACTCTTCGGTGTTGAGCTTCTCTTCGAGTTCCTTCGCCTTGTCGAATTGCTTGGCGGCGCTGGCGGCATCCTGCTCCTGGCGCGTACGGCGAATCGTCGCCTCGATGTCATGCAGCGCCTGCGGCCTCGAATTCGACGAAATGCGTACGCGCGCCGCAGCCTGATCGAGCAAGTCGATCGCTTTGTCCGGTAGAAAACGCGCGGCAATGTAACGGTCGGACAATCTTGCCGCGGCAGAAATGGCCTCTTCGGTAATCTTCACCTTGTGATGCGCTTCGAGCCGGTCGCGCAGGCCGCGCAAGATCTCGATGGTTTCCGCGACGCTCGGCTCGGGCACCATCACCGGCTGAAAACGCCGCTCCAGCGCCGAGTCCTTCTCGATGTACTTCTGGTACTCATTGAGTGTCGTGGCCCCGACGAGGTGCAGTTCGCCGCGCGCAAGAGGCGGCTTGAACACGTTGCCGATATCGAGGCCGCCTTCGCCGCCGCCCTGGCCGGCACCGACTATCGTATGCAGTTCATCGATGAAGACAATCAGCCGGTCCTGGTTCTCGACGATCTCATCGAGCACCTGCTTCACGCGCTCCTCGAACTCGCCCCGATACTTCGCGCCGGCCACCACGCTGTTGATATTCAGTTCAACGACACGCTTGCCTCGCAGCACTTCGGGCACCTGGTCCTGCGCAATGCGCTGTGCCAGACCTTCGACGATCGCCGTCTTGCCGACGCCCGGTTCACCGATCAGCACCGGATTGTTCTTGCGCCGCCGCGCCAGCACCTCGATGGTCGTTTCGATTTCCTTGTCGCGTCCGATCACCGGATCGAGCTTGCCGCGCCGCGCGAGATCGCTGAGATCGCGCGCGTATTTGTCGAGTGTCGGCGTGGTGGAACGGCCCTCGACCGTGCCTTCTTCGGCGCCCTTGCCCACCACTTTGACCGTCTTCTGCCGCAACGCATGCGACGACAGGCCGAACTTGCGCAGCAATTCGCCCGCGAAGCCATCTTCCTCCTCGACGAGCCCGATCAGGATGTGCTCCGGGCCGACATAGCTGTGACCCAGTTCTCGCGATGCCGTCAGCGCGTTGTCCAGCGCGCTCTTGGCGCGTGGCGACACACCGATACGATCGGCGTCGCCCGGCTCGGCGCGCGTGCCGCGCGGCGCGCTCTGGTCGATGTTCTTCTTGATCTCCTCAGGGTCGAGCTTGAATTCGCGCAGGATTTCCTGCACGACGTTGTTGTCGGCGAGCGCCAGCAGCAGATGTTCCGTATCGACCTCGGACTTGCCGAACTCAACGGCTTTCTGCGCCGCGGCCTGCAGGCAGTCAAGCCCGCTCTGGCTCAGGAATGACTGCAGGTCCACCGCTTCCCGTGCACGGCGATGCCGGCGCGGACGGCCGCCTGGCTGCCCGCCGGCTGCACCGGCGCTCGCTGGCGCGGCGCGTTCCTGCCCGGTCGATGACCCGAGGCGCGCACGGCCGCTGCCGTCTTCGAGCGGCAACCACGTGTCGCCGAAGAGACTGTCGAATAGTCCGCCGTGAAACAGCGACTCGAGTGGCGACAAGCTGCGCTGATTGCGCGCCATGAACTCCATGTAGTGCTCGTCGCATAGCGTCAACTGGCGGCGCTGGCCATTCTCGGTGATCGTGATCTGCGACGTCGCCGGTTTTCCGCAAACACTGCAATTGGCCATGATGTTCTCCTTGGGCGAGCAGGTGATGGTTAGAAACTGACGAGCTGTTTCACGATTGCGCCGAACGCGTTGCGCTATTTGATCTCGATGCGCCGCTTCGCTGCGGCCTCTGCGCCCGTTTTCGGCACGCGCACCGTCAGGACGCCATTCGCGAATGTCGCTTCTACGCGCTCGAGGTCGATGCCCGCAGGGAGGGGAATTGCACGCTGGAAGTGTCCGAACACGCGCTCCACCCTATAGCAGCCCTTTTCGTCGCTGGTCGACTCGATGCGCTTGTCGCCGCTCAGCACCAGCATGTCCTCGATCACTTCGAGTTCCACATCATCGCGAGTCAATCCCGGCAACTCGGCCACGATACGCAGTGCATCCCCGTCGTCCGTCACGTCCACTCGCGGCTGGAACTGGCTCGGGCTGAAGTCGCCGAACCAGTTTCCAAGCGGCCCA
>JGI12635J15846_10005253_pt1 | contig 11196 bp, 10 predicted proteins | sample BlaSpr_A8_OM2_M2_FD_15846 | JGI IMG/M metagenome (IMG submission 15846) | reverse complement strand
GGAAACGGGGACATGTTACGAGCCGTTGCTTTGGCAGGACGGTTACGTAAAACTGTCTCCCGCTGTGCTGAGACAGCCCATCTGGTTCGCTGATCTCGTCATCAGCTCGGGATGCATGGTGCGACGGGACGTGGTAGAGAACATAGGATTGCCACGTGCCGATTTGTTTATGTACTTTCTCGATTTCGAATATTGCCTGCGAGCCCGGTCTCATGGCTATAAGATTGCCGTTATCACCAAGGCCAAATTCACTCACCAGATGGGCAATGGCCGGAAGGTCTGGCTTCCTGGCTACTCTGGACTTTGGCCTGATCGCGCTCCGGCGTCAGAGTACTACCTGAGCCGCAATCTGACGTACGCTGCTTGGTGGCTCTATCCCAATCGCCGTACCAAACAGTTTGCCATACGTCATCTAATTCGTCACGCCGCGGGGGTGCTACTCTTTGGTTCCAACAAGCTGGCGTGCTTGGGAAGAATGGCGCAGGGATTTTGGGACGGTCGGAAGGCAAGTCTGGGTGTACGTTTCCGACCCAGTTGAACCCGCTGGCAAGTCTTGCGACAATTGTCTTTGGCGTTGCACCAGTCGTTGGGGTGTCGGCTCGAGATCGGCAATATGCTTTCGATGTTCCAGGTTGGTTACTTCCCCTTTTGGTTCCCCGGATGATTCTGCACTTGCGCAGGGGAACTTCGGTGTCCATTTAGTTTGCAGGTTTTCTGGTCCTCTACTCACTATGCGCATCGCGATGATTGGAATAAAGGCTATACCGGCCCGTTTCGGAGGGTTCGAGACGGCTGTCGATGAAATATCGCGGGGGCTGGTCGCGCTCGGTCACCAAGTTATCGTTTATAACCGGGTGGGCATGAGTGACTATCCTGGACGCTATTATGACGGCGTGGAATTAATCACCCTACCCACGCTTAGATCGAAGAATTTGAGCACAATCTGTCATGCTCTGCTGGCAACGCTCGACGTTCTTTTCCGCAGAGTGGATGTGGTGCACTATTTCACGACCGGGGCAACGCTCTTTGCACCATTGCCACGTCTTGCGGGGAAAAAGATCGTGTGCTCGGTCGATGGTACAGACTGGCAGCGTGCCAAGTGGGGTCGTTTTGCGCGTTGGTATTTGCGGCTATCCGAGCGTCTGGCGGTGATGTTCTGCCACGGGTTGATCTCAGATTCGAAAGATGTGGCGGCCTACTTTCAAAAAACATACGGCGCATCCTCGTCCTGTATTGTTTACGGAATGCAAGAATATCGTTCAAAGAGTACTGAAATTCTCCAGCGGTTTGGGCTTGAAAAAGACGACTACGTCCTGTTCGTTGGAAGATTGGTGCCAGAGAACAATGTTCATCACTTGATTCGGGCCTTTGAAGCAACTAAGACCGACAAGAAACTGGTCATAATGGGGGACGATCCGTGGGAGCGAGATTACGTTCGGGGGCTTAAGTCTACGCCGGACAAACGCATCGTGTTCACCGGAGGCGTGTACGGAGACGGTTATGCTCAACTGCAGGAAAACGCTTATCTGTTTGTGTTGCCGGACGAAGTGGGAGGCACCCATCCTGCCCTGGTCGAAGCCATGGGATTCGGCAACTGCGTGTTGGTAAATGACACGCCGTCCAACCTGGAGGTCATCGCCGATAGCGGCTTCAGTTATCGCGGAACGGATGGTGCTGAGGATCTGCGATTTCAATTACAGATGCTCCTCGACGACCCGGTGTTGGTAACTGAGTACCGCGGAAAAGCGCTGCAGCGCGCACGAGAGAATTATCGGTGGGAAGATGTCGTTCGTCAGCACGCTGGTTTGTACGGGCAGTTGCTGGGAGCAGGGAAGGAGATCGACGCTTCCGAGTATGTCGGTTCGACACGTTCATGAGTGAAAATTACCCCGCACCAAACGCAAAGTTTCTCCTCTTTAGTGCCGGTTTCGAGGATTCCGTCCCGTTTCGAGAGTAAGGGAATTCAAGAAATCGGATTACCCGGCTGTTTTGACGGCCTGTCGTTTGGAAGAAACTGCTAGCATCACCAAAGAAGGTTGTTTTGACGACAAGTTCCATAGATTTGGTTTCGACCCGTCCGAGGTGCAATTGATGTCGATTGCGCAAGATCAGGTCCATCTGCCCGTGGTCCTGTCCTCTCATTGGCGAAGTTTTTTCCACTTGTTTTGCAAGCGCGCCTTCGACCTCTTAGGGTCGTTGTTGCTACTATTGCTGTTGTCGCCGCTGTTGGTGGTTCTGGCTCTCTTAGTGAAGTTAACCTCCGCAGGTCCAGTCCTGTATCGCTGGCGAGTGGTCGGAAAGGGAGGGCGTCCGTTCGTTGGCTATAAGTTTCGCTCCATGGTCACCAACGCCGATGAACTCAAAGCCGAACTGGAGAACCGCAACGAAATGACGGGCCCGGTGTTCAAATTGACTCACGATCCGCGGATCACTCCGCTGGGAAGTTGGATGCGGCGATATAGTCTGGATGAGTTGCCGCAACTATTCAGCGTGGTGAGAGGCGATATGAGCCTGGTGGGCCCTCGTCCCCCGTTAGTCACGGAATATGAACGCTTTACCGAATACCAAAAGCAGAAGCTGGCGGTGATGCCCGGAATCACTTGTTTGTGGCAGGTCAGCGGCAGGAACCAGGTTCGCGACTTTGATGAGTGGGTAAGACTCGACTTGGAGTACATTCGCGATTGGTCGCTGACGATGGATCTTAAGATTCTCTTGCGGACAGTGAGCGAAGTGTTCGCCGGTTCCGGCAAATAGCTCAACGTAATACACAAAGTCTATCCTAATAACGACGATCTTCTCGGAGACTGTTTAGCATATGCGCGTACTTGTAACCGGCGGTGCTGGTTTTATCGGGTCGCATCTCGTCGACCGTTTCTTGCGGGATGGTTTTAGAGTTCGAGTTTTAGATAGTCTCGACAAAAAAACTCATCCTTTCGGCCGGCCAGCCTACCTTCCTTCTTCAGTCGAGTTCCTCCATGGAAGCGTGACCGACCGGCGAATGCTGCGTAAGGCGCTGGAAGATGTCGATGTAGTTTCCCACCAGGCTGCGTATCAGGATTACATGCCGGATTTTTCGAAATTCATGCATGTGAATGGCGTAGGTACCGCGCTGCTGTATGAACTGATCGTGCGAGATTGTCTGCCCGTGAAGAAAATAATCGTGGCTTCCTCTCAAGCAGTGTATGGCGAGGGCCAGTACGAATGTGCAAAGCATGGGCTTTTTTTGCCGCGACCGCGCTCTCACGAACAACTCGCAGTCGGGGAATGGGAAGTGCAATGTCCGCGTTGCGGAATGCGGGCTACTTCTCTGCTGTTGTCGGAAGAGCACATGAACCCGTTTAACCAGTACGCGGTATCGAAATTGTCGGAAGAAAAGACCGCATTAGGGCTGGGCTGGTTGCACGGTATTCCTACGGTAGCGCTCCGTTATTCCATCACTCAAGGGGCGAGGCAATCGCTTTACAACCACTATTCGGGCGTATGCCGCATCTTCTTTAGCCGCGCGCTTAGGACTCTCCCGCTCATTATTTATGAGGACGGGCTACAAACGCGTGATTTCGTTCACGTTCAGGACGTGATCGATGCCAACATGCTGGTACTGGACAGCGATAAGGCTAACTTCAGAGCGTTCAACGTCGGAAGTGGCAAACAGACCACAGTTCTCGAATACGCCAGCGAGGTGCTGGCTAAAATCCGCTCTGGGGTCGAGCTGCAGATCTCGGGAGAGTATCGCCGAGGAGACAATCGCCACAGCGTTTCAAGCATCGAAAGTTTGTCCCAGATTGGGTGGAAACCCCGCCACGACCTGTCTAAGATCATGGACGACTTCTTGGAATGGATCGAGAGCGTGGGTGGCGTTCCGGAAGAGGTCACGGACGCCTATGGCGAGATGCGCAGAGCAGGAGTGGTTTTAACCTCAAGCTGCTAGCATCTGTTGGCATTTGGTTTTGTGCTGAACGCCAGGGTAGGAATTGGACAACAGGCCTCGCCCAGATTTTAAGATGAAGGAGCAGCAATGCTCGAAATTAGCAATGCGCATTCTTACTTCGCAAGTTTGTCCCAGACAGTACGGAAACTTCCGTTCGAGACCATTGACCGCGTCTGCGATCTATTGCTGGATGCGTATGAGAATGGCAGGATGATCTATTTGTTTGGGAACGGGGGCAGCGCGGCTCTTGCCTCTCACTTTGCTTGCGATCTCGGGAAGGGTACTATCGACGGTTCAAGGAAGCGTTTTCGAGTGCTGGCCTTGACCGACAATGTCCCGCTGATGACAGCTTGGGCTAACGATTCCAGATATGAAGATATTTTTGCGGAGCAGTTGGCCAACTTTGTTCGTAAGGATGATATTGCTTTCGCGATCAGCGGCAGTGGTAACTCGCAGAATGTGCTCAATGCGCTCGAGTTGGCGCGCGAGGCCGAAGCGACTACGATCGGCTTGGCTGGCTACAGTGGCGGCAGGATGAAGGAACTCTGCGACGTATGCATGATCGTCCCCTCGGATAATATGCAGATTATCGAGGATCTTCACCTCTGCGTTGCTCATGCTCTATTCAGTGGGGTTCGCCGCGGGCTTTCGGCCAAGGATCTCTCCAAATTTGCTTCTCAGGGAATGTGAGACTGTGAAATTGCATGGTGTCACGCGCTGGATTCTGACGGCCGACTGGGCTTGGATAGTAATTGCCCTTTTTGGGGCGGAATTCCTCCGCTACGGCTTGACTTGGGACGCCGGTGGCCTGCAGCCGCATCAACTTTTGCCTTTTCTTTTGATGACCTGCGGCCTATGGTTTCTTCTGTCTTCGAGGATGCAACTAGATGGTTTTCGCGGCGGGTGGCGGCTCGCGGCCATCGTTTCACAATTGTCTTTAGCGGTATGTTTTCTGATGGCAGCATTGCTTGCCGGGGGATACCTTGCTCGCCAATACGTATCGCGATTAGCACTGGGTTATTTTGGCGTCCTTCTTCTCGCAGGGTTCGTCCTCATTAGATACGGCGCCCGGGTTTTCCTGCGTGCGCGGCACCGTGCGGGCGAAGTTAGTCGCGTGGTCGTGGTCGGAACCGGTCACGTGGCCCGTGAGCTGGTTACAAAAATCGAACAGCATCCGGAAGTACTCTGTAAAGTTGTTGGTTTTCTGTGTCCGCCGGACACAGTGGACATCAGTCTACCCCGGCATCAGAGCGCGCCGCCCATCTCTGTGTCGTCCTTGGGCGTGGTGGATATACTCAAGGCCAACCGCGTTGATGAACTGATTTTGGCTCTTGCCAGGCCTTCTCTGCCAGAAGTGCTGAATCTTGCGGGTCGGTGTCGGGAGCAGGGTATCAACGTCAGCTTGATTCCTCAGCCATACGAATTGTATTCGTCCAAACCTAACTTCATAGATTTAGATGGTTTGCCGGTTCTCCGGCTTCAGGCGGCCTCATCCTCCAGTTTGCATTGGCGCGCCAAGAGGGTTGTAGACCTTGTCCTCGGCGTACCCGCTTTCTTGTGTGCCTTGCCGATACTTTTGCCAGCGGCGGTTGCACTCCGTTGGACAAGGGGTCGGGCTTTTGCCTGGGAAGATCGGTGTGGCCAGTACGGAAAACCCTTTCCCATGCTCCGTCTCAACCTGGATCGCCACGACCCGAATCTGTCATCGTTCGACCGAGGTCTGCTTCAGTTCAGCATTACCGAGTTGCCGCAGCTTTGGAATGTTTTTCGCGGTGACATGTCGTTGGTGGGGCCGAGACCTGAAAATTCAGCACGCGTGCGTCATTATTCGGACTGGCAGCAGCAACGATTAAGCATCAAGCCTGGCATGGCTGGTTTGGCCCAGGTATACGGCCTTCGCGAACAGCACTCGTCGGAAGAAAAGACCAGGTTTGACCTGCAATATCTCCTTCACCCCTCCTTGCTAACGGATGTCTCTCTGCTATTGCAGACATTATGGACATTGGCTGGTAGGATATTGCATTACCCGAAAATCAATTCCACTGAAGGGGTGTCCAGCAAGGTGATGAACGAACTAATTTTTCCCACCGCAGGGGAGGTATTGCACCGTGCTCATCGGTCGCAGCCCAGTGCGGATTAGCTTTGCCGGCGGCGGAACGGATCTCCCCGCTTATTACGAACAATTTGGTGGGGCAGTGTTAAGCGCTGCCATCAACAAGTATTTTTATACTATCCTCGGCAAGAGGACTGATGGGCGCGTCCAGATTATTTCCTCTGACCTGCGGGTTTTTGACACCTGGCAAGACGTCGCGAATATGAAGATCGAGGGCAGCGGATTAGATATTCCCCTGGCGGTGCTCAAAGACCTGGGATGCGATTGTTCAGTGGATTTATTTCTGGCTTCGGAGATTCCTCCGGGCACCGGCTTGGGCTCGTCAGCGAGTGTTTGTGTCAACATTCTCAAGACAATGACAACCTACTTGAATCAGCCACTTTCCAAGCACGCTCTGGCCGAGCGTGCTTTCCACGTGGCGAGAAATGTCCTGGGACGACACATAGGGAAGCAGGACGAATATGCGGCTGCCTTCGGCGGGCTAAATGTTATTACCTTCGAACCAAACGGCACGGCTGATGTGACCCCGGTTAATGCCGATGCTGGATTTCTCCAGGAACTGGAAAACCATCTCATGCTCTTTTTCGTGGGATCCGCCCACAACTCTTGGACGATTCTCGAAGAGCAGGAGAAGTCGACGCGAAGCCACAAAGGGAACGCACTTGAGGCGCTTCATGAAGTGCGGGCGCTGGTGGATCGTATGAAGCTCGCGATTGAGAGCAGTGACCTGAATGCGGTTGGACTGCTTATGGATGAGGCATGGCTGGCGAAGAAACGAATCTCAAGCAAAATATCCAACCCGCGAATCGATCACTTGTACGAACTTGCGAAACAAAGCGGTGCGCTGGGCGGAAAAATCACAGGAGCCGGAGGCGGTGGTTTCCTGTTGTTATATTGTGATCCGACGCACCAAGGAACGGTCCGCACAGCTCTAGGGGCAGAGGGAGTCAAGGAGATGGCATTTGGATTTGACTTTCAAGGTGCGCAAGTGATTGTTAACGACCCTTTCATCGACGGTGACGAACGAGCAGGGGCCCGCTGGACATTTGTCCCAACNTCGGCAGCATAACCTTAAANAACTCGCAGCCTTAGCNACCANATAAAACGATATAGCGTGAAAGCCTTCCTTCTCGCCGCCGGCCACGGGACACGATTACGTCCACTCACTGACAACATGCCTAAGTGCATGGTTCCGATCCGTGGCGTAGCCATGCTCGACATCTGGCTTGAGATTTGCGAGCGCGCCGGCATCCATGAAGTCTTAATCAACCTGCACGCCCATTCGGAGCCGGTGCGTGCCGCGTTGCGGCAGTCGAAGAGTGCAGTCAGGGTGCACCTTTCGGAGGAACCAGTCCTCCTCGGTTCCGCGGGCACTCTAGTTTCGAACCGGGATTGGGTCGCGACCGAAGCCTGCTTTTGGGTTCTCTACGCAGATGTTCTGACCAATGCAAATCTCAACGAAATGTTTCAATTCCACCTCAAGAGTGGTCTTGCTGCTACCATCGGTTCTTACCGGGTAAAAGATCCCAGTCGGTGCGGTGTGGTCACGTTCGATCCAGACTTTGTGGTCCGCGATTTTGTGGAAAAGCCGACCCATCCTCGGAGTGACTGGGCCTTCTCGGGCCTTATGATCGGGACCCCGACATTGCTCGACTCGATTCCATCGCGCTTGCCGGTTGATTTGGGATTCGATGTTTTGCCTCGCTTGGTGGGACGAATGAAAGCCTACCCAATATCAGATTACCTGACCGATGTGGGTACCATGGAAAACTACGAAGCCGCGCAAAAGAGCTGGCCCGGACTTTAATCATGCCATCAACCGCCCTTTCTGCCGCCCAAAAAACTCGCGGGTCACAGTTGCGTGCCGTTATTTTCGACATGGACGGAGTAATAGTCGATAGCCACCCTGCGCATCGCAAGGCGTGGCGGCAATTTCTGCGAACGCTTGGGCGGGAAGTGTCCGACGTCGAACTGGACTTCATCCTGGATGGCAGAAAACGCGCTGAAATTCTGCGTCATTTCTTGGGCGAGCTTTCTGAGGCAGAGATTGCGGATTACGGAAAGCGGAAAGATGAGTTCTTTCAAAACTCATCTTTTGAAGTCAAACCTCTCCCCGGACTNATTGAATTNCTTCATCAACTCAATGGTGCNNGAATCGCTACCGCAATTGCCACCTCAGCGAGCGAAAGTCGAACGCGATCGACCCTCAACCGATTGCACTTGACTGAATGTTTTAATGTCATCGTCAGCGGAAGCGACGTCATCTGCGGCAAGCCCCATCCTGCGATATACCGGAGGGCCTGCGAATTATTGAATGTCAGTTCCGAGAATTCGCTGGCAATAGAAGATGCCGCGTCTGGTATCCAGGCCGCGAAGGCGGCAAACCTTGTATGTATCGGTGTCGCACAACGCGACCGTTCGGAAATGTTATCGACGGCTGGCGCTGATCACGTGATGGAAAATTTCATCGGCCTTTCTCTGGTTAATTTAGAAACGATATTGAAAGGAAAGAGCCAAAAGCGGCAGGTCGGAGTTACAAAGTCGATGACCTGAAGGTTCGTGCTGAGTGATGTCAACCTCGTCTACAGGTTTGTCCGCTGGCGTAAAATTCGGTGTGTGCCCTCGAAGGTTCTGTCTTCCGCGCGGTTAATTTCTCCTAGACCTCCTGCCTGCACTGGCACTCCGGCTCTCGCTCTCTCTGCCTACGCTCCTCTTGGCGGGCTGGCCCAATTAGCTCGTTGCCTACCGACATTCCTGCGTCCATCCCTCGCCTGTGAGTGCCTGCGATCTGCCTCTGTCTTTTTCGACGTGCCGGATGGTGTGCCCAATCAAGTTCTCCGCCATTCGATCATCGGCCATCGTCTGCAAACCGTGTGGCGACCGGCCAGTTGCTGGTCAAATGCTCGACCAGTTGCATGTCGGGATAATCTCTGTCGTGCCCGCGGTGTATCTTCGTGCGGATCGAAATCGCAAAGAATCACACCAAGCTGCGGCCGCATCGTTAGAAAGTTTTTTCGTCCACTTTTGTGGATTTGCACTGTCAGTAATTTATGTGAGAACAGGCTGAGTAGCGGGACATTCCCGAACGTCACGTGCGAGAGTTTCCGAGTATATACTTGGTTTTCTATCAACTGCCGGAAAGCGGCAAAAAATAAAGGCCTCGGTTCCTGCTGAGGCTTCGAAGCGAGGAGGACGTGCAGAGTGGGACTGAAAGTTGTGCTGGTCACAGGTTCTTGTGGGTTGATCGGATCGGAGGTAAGTCTATTTTTTGCCGACTTGGGATTTCGGATCGTCGGTATCGACAACAATCTGCGTGCGGAGTTCTTCGGACCCGAAGGGGACACCACGTGGGTGCTCAGTCGACTCCGGAAGAAAATTCAGGGTTACCAGCACAGCACACTCGACATTCGGAACCGTGAAGCGCTACTCCCCTTTGTCAAGGAACTGAGGCCCGACCTTATCATCCATACTGCTGCGCAGCCTTCTCATGATCGCGCGGCGTCGATACCATTCCTGGATTTCGAGACCAACGCGATGGGTACGCTGAATCTGCTGGAGGCAGCGCGGCAATACTGCCCCGAGTCGCCATTCATACACATGTCCACCAACAAAGTCTACGGCGACCGGCCCAACACAATTTTGCTGAAGGAACTCGAATCGCGCTGGGACTACGCGGAAACAGCCTATGAGAACGGCATCCCCGAGACTCTTTCCATCGATCAGAGCAAGCATTCTTTATTCGGCGCTTCGAAGGTCGCCGCCGACGTGATGGTGCAGGAATACGGCCGCTACTTCAACATGCCGACGTGTTGCCTGCGCGGTGGCTGTCTGACTGGACCGAATCACTCTGGCGTCGAGTTGCATGGCTTCCTCAGCTATCTCATCAAGTGCAATATGGAGGGCCGCGAGTACAGCGTGTACGGGTACAAGGGCAAGCAGGTGCGCGACAACATACATTCCTACGACGTGGCAAGATTCATGCTTGAGTTTTCAAAAGCTCCGCGTGTGGCCGAAGTTTACAATCTGGGCGGTGGGAAGCAAAACTCGTGCTCCATTCATGAGGCCTTTGCGATGGTCCAACAGCATACTGGCCAGGCCATGAAATGGCGGTACGTCGACGAAAATCGCAGTGGCGATCACATCTGTTACTACAGCGACCTGCGTAAGATGAAGCTGCACTATCCTGCATGGGATGTCAGCAGAACGCTGGATACCATCTTCCAAGAGATCGTTACGAGTTGGACCGAACGGTCGACGAAGCAGGCGACGGGATGAAGGTTCTCATCACCGGGATTTGCGGATTCGTGGGCAGTTCACTGGTCGAGTCTTTACTTGAGAGACACGAGAATCTTTCGATCTGCGGCATCGATAACCTGATGCGCCCAGGATCCGAGATGAACCGCGCCCGTCTCCACAAACTGGGCGCGACATTCATTCATGGCGACATCCGCGCAGCCAGCGATTTTGAAGGTTTACCTACCGCTGAATGGGTAATTGACGCTGCTGCCAACCCCAGCGTTTTGGCGGGTGTGCAAGGTGGATTCAGTAGCCGGCAACTTTTCGAGAATAATCTTTCGGGTCTGGTCAACGTCCTTGAATACTGTCGGGCGCGCCAAGCCGGCCTGGTCCTGCTCAGCAGCAGCAGGGTTTATTCCATCCACGCCCTTCGCTCAATTCCCCTCAAGGAGAACGATAAAGCATTCCGACTTGACGATTCCAAACCTCTGCCGTCAGGCGCGACGTGCCTTGGAATTGGCCCTGAGTTTTCAACTGATGCTCCGATTTCACTCTACGGCAGTACGAAACTTGCCTCGGAAATCGTTGCGCTCGAGTACGGTTGTGCCTTCGACTTTCCCGTCTGGATTAACCGATGCGGTGTGCTGGCCGGGCCTGGGCAGTTCGGCACGCCTGATCAGGGAATCTTTTCCTATTGGATAAATGCCCATCTGCGCCGTTGCGCTCTTCGCTATATCGGCTTCGATGGCACCGGAAAACAAGTCCGCGACGTATTTCATCCGCATGATTTAGCGGGACTGCTGGATGAGCAAATGCGCGCCAATCGTCCCAATGGTCGACGGCTTTACACTGTTGGAGGTGGTGTGGGAAACGCAATGTCGCTGGCGGAACTCACGGCCTGGTGTGACGCTCGCTTTGG
>JGI12635J15846_10005252_pt1 | contig 11197 bp, 11 predicted proteins | sample BlaSpr_A8_OM2_M2_FD_15846 | JGI IMG/M metagenome (IMG submission 15846) | reverse complement strand
CGTCTGAATGAAGCTTTCCAGCCAAATGGTTTTCTGTGACGAGCAATCACGCCTGCGCGATTCGAACACCTCGGCTCGCCACGCCGACGAGTTCGTCATGGCATAGGCGTGCAGAGAGGTCGCGAAGCGTAGATGACAAGCGTGTTGGATCGATAGGGCAACTTGATATGATCAATTTCGAGCAAGCTTTAGCGTCTGTATTCGAGCTCGAGCGCTTACACGAGCAAGCCGTGGCAGGGCGTAAGGGAGTGCTCACACCTGCTGACTGTATCGCAGCGCGCAAAAATTTAGAGGAAGTGCATTACGCACTATCTCGACGAGGGTATTCGATGCTGGAGCAGCGCATCGTGGCTATTGAGCAGTGGCTGGCGGCTCACCCGGCCTAGAGAAAAATCATCCGATCGCTTTCGTGGGGATCACTAATTGCATCAGTAAGTAAGGCAGCGTGCCGTTAACAAACGAAGCAGCGGTAAGCGCATTGCCCCGACTTTTGTAAAGAAATGTCTCCAGTCGTCGGTATGTGTTCCTCAGGGTTAGCGCCTGCGGCTCCGAAGTACCTCGTCAGACTTGAGTCTTGCACTGCCGATGTATGTCGATCGATGGACAGGAACCAGAAAAAATGAATCGCTGCTCCGCGAAAGATCTGCGCGCCCGATACGGAGAGGAGAGGCTCGGCCCGTGGGTGTGTCGCTCTAAGGATTTGTGTCCGACCCGGCGGCGCATTTTTCCGCCCATTCGATTGCCTCACCAACCCGGGCGCAGGCATCGGTGACCTGTGTCAAGTCCGTGGCGCTGTCGGAGGGAGAGGTCGCCGCACGTGCTCGCATGCTGGCTGACGCGCGACGCGGTGCTCCTGGTCAGATGGTGAAAATCGGCCGTTTCTCAGCCGGTCAATTTCTGCCCGATTGTCCAATCCGAAGCGATCCGCGCGCCTTGCTTCAGATGACGCGCGGTCGAGCGCAAGTTCAGGGGATGTGTCGTTGCCAGGGCGCGTGCACGCGCGAGCAGCGTATCTCGGGAGGGAAGTCTGGGCGCGCCCTTCCAGGCAAACAGTGCGTAGTTGTCACTGTCCTCGGCCATGAAAATGGAAAGCGACCGGTCGAATACCGAACGCACCTCTTCCAGGTAGTGTGGAATATGAGGATCGTTGCCGATGAAATTGGCGACCAGCACCCCATCGTCTGCAAGCCGTGCGTGGCAAGCCTCGTAAAAAGCGGCGTTACCTAGCTGCGCAGGCATGCCGTGTGCGAGAAAACCATCCGCCAGAATCACGTCTGGTCGCGCTTTATGCCCTTTGACATACTCGGCACCGTCAGCACAGACCACTTCGAGTCGCTCATCATCGGGCGGAATATGAAACGTGTCGCGCAACGCGATCACCGCGGGATCGATTTCGATGGCCACTATCCTCGTATTCGGAAGATATCGGTAGCAGTATTTGACCAGCGACCCGCCGCCCAAGCCGATCATGCAAACTCTGGTGGGTGCCGGTTGCAGCAGCAGGAATCCCATCATGGTCCGGGTGTGGCCAAGCGCCAGTCTGTTGGGGGCACTTCGGGACATGAAACTCTGCGTGGCCAGCAGATCGAAGTGAAGCGAAAGCGCATGCCGTGTTTCCAGCACCACGGGCTCACCGTTTGCGGGTGGCTCAGCAAGAAACTTAAGATAAGCATCGAAGGACGCGTGAGAGTGGTCCATGCGGCAGGCTGGGCGCCGTTCCTGTTTGGTTCTTCAACTCGTTGGGCACGCCGCGATGACCTTCACCGTTGCACCGTCGAGTCGACCGGTCGCCTGCATACGTCTGGATGAGTACGGATGGGCAGGCATGCCCTATTTCCGGGCCCATCGACCTGTGATAGCACGCCTAGCTCTCTGGGGCATACACTCACACTCACAGGTAAGCAGTAGGCGATTGTAACGACATTATCATAGAATACGCTTTTAATTCTCCTGACATCCAGATTCATCCGTGCCACCGAGTGGATCGACCCAGCTAACAGGGAAATCATTGGTACGTATCCCCATCAATGTCTGTCTGCCGCTGCCTGGCTCATCAGCAGCCGGACAGAGGACATGCGGAAGAGCGACGCTTGGATAGGTACTGAAACGAATCAAGCGGCCTGCGGCGGCGAGCGCTCGAGCAACCGACCGGTGCTGCAGCATCCGACCGTACCGCGATCGCCGGGAAAGGCATTTGTGGTATGCCGGTGTCGGAGGTCGCGGCCCGAACTGCCGTTCGCCGCCAATGGCAGAACTGATCCGAGAGTCGCTTGCTCGGAGATGTCTTTTATGACGACGGCGGACCTCCCTCCACATTCTGATCGGTGTTAATCATGTCATTTGCGCGTATTGTCGGAACGGGTGGTTTTCTGCCGTCGAACGTCATTTCGAACACGGACCTGGTGTCGCAACTTGCCAGCAGGGGCATCGAAACTAGCGACGACTGGATCTATTCACGAAGTGGCATCCAGTCCCGACGGTTCGCTGACCGTCAATCGCAAACGAGTGATCTTGCTGCAGCGGCCGCGTCTCGTGCCCTGTCCGCCGCGGAAATCGAGGCGGATGCCATCGATCTGATTGTAGTCGCCACCACAACGCCCGATGCGATCTTTCCAGGCACAGCCTGTCTCGTCCAACGGAAGCTCGGAATACGAAATGGCTGTGCGGCTTTCGACATTCAGGCGGTATGCGGTGGGTTCATCTATGCACTCACGGTCGCAGACGCGCTGATACGGGGCACGTCAGTCAAGACGGCGCTCGTCATCGGAGCAGAGACATTCTCGAGACTTCTCGATTTCGAGGACCGCAGTACCTGTGTCCTGTTTGGCGATGGGGCGGGCGCCGTGATCTTGAGTTCCTCTGCGGAGCCGGGGATACTCGGCGCGGCCTTGCATGCCGACGGGCACCACTCGGAAATTCTCAAGGTGTCGGGCAGGATTGCGGATGGTGGCGTGTTGGGCGATCCGTTTGTACGCATGGATGGGCCTGCAGTGTTCAAGCTGGCGGTCGGCGTGCTCCAGGACGTGAGCCAGGAAGTTGCAGCGCAGTGTGGGCTGGCCATGTCAGACTTTACGTGGGTCGTGCCTCATCAGGCGAACATCCGCATCATGGAAGCCACAGCGCGAAAACTGGGCATCCCGATCGATCGTCTGGTTTCTACCGTCCGTGAGCATGGCAACACGTCCGCTGCTTCCATCCCCCTCGCTTTGGATCAGGCTTATCGGGACGGCCGAATTTGTCGCGGTGACAAGGTGTTAATGCATGCCGTGGGTGCTGGCGTGACCTGGGGTGCATTGGCAATGCAAGCGTAGGGAAATTTTATGTGGACGCGGGATTTCACCTCCGTTGCATGCTACCGACGGTAAAGCAGCAAGTTTTGTGTTCAGGGCACCGTCGAATGTGAACCTTGCACGGGTAAAAAAGTATAGCTATCGTTCTTCGCGAGCGACACTTGGTGCACGGCCGAAAATGCTTCTACTAAGCGTCCGAGGCGCTGTTACGCACGTGAACCTGTTCGGCCTCAACAGCAGCGCGACGCTTGAGCGATTGCCCGGCTACTATCGGGCGAAACAGCTAAACGCTCTCCCTATGCGGAGATTATAACGAGGTGACTTGCTGTCGGAGACTCGCGTTCGAGCGCTTCTCGAACGGCTCGGCGAGCCAGCTGAAGTTTTTTCTGTCAGCCCGCCTCGCTGATGTCGGGGCGCGAGAACGGCACCCGGACTCGTCCAGCATCAGTCGTGTGCAATCGCCCGACAATCACCGCAGAATATTTCACGCAGTAACTGGCGGCGAATCGCAAAGAAATCTCGCCGATAGCGACATGCGGCTCTCGTCTATGGGCGTCGTAGAAAACACCGGACGTGCAAAAGCAAAGTCGACGCGAAAACGCGCTGGCCACCAGCGCCTGTCCGTGATAGTTGAAACGTCATGTGGCCCGGGGCGATGGAGATGCAGCACCTGCATCGGCGACGACCAGCGCAGTCATGTTGACGATGGCACGCACCGTGGCGGACGCAGTCAGCACATGCACCGGCTTCGCCGCACCCAGCAGCATCGGACCGATCGTGATGTTGTTGCCTGCAGCCGTCTTGAGCAGACTGTACGAGATGTTCGCAGCATCGATGTTCGGGAGCACCAGCAGGTTTGCGTCGCCTTCGAGCGTCGACTCGGGCAGCACTTCGCGGCGCAGCTTCGCGTCAAGTGCGACGTCGCCGTGCATTTCGCCGTCCACCTGCAGATCCGGCGAGCGCTCCTTGAGGATCTCGAGCACGTCGCGCATTTTCTGCGCGGATGGCGCATTGCTGGTGCCGAAGTTCGAATGCGACAGAAGCGCGATCTTCGGCTCGATGCCGAAGCGGCGCACTTCTTCGGCCGCCATGATCGTGATTTCGGCGAGCTGTTCGGGCGTTGGGTCGACGTTCACGTGCGTGTCGACAAGGAAAATCTGCCGGCCCGGCAGCACCAGCGCATTCATCGCTGCGTAGACGCTGCAGCCTTCCTTCTTGCCGATTACCTGGTCGATGAAGTGCAGATGGCGATGCGTCGTGCTGATCGTGCCGCAGATCATGCCGTCGGCGTCACCCTTCTTCACCAGCATCGAGCCGATCAGCGTCGTGCGGCGGCGCATCTCGAGCCTGGCCATCTGCTCGCTGATGCCCTTCCTCGCCATCAACTTGTGATACTCCTGCCAGAAGTCGCGATAGCGCTCGTCCTGATCCGTATCGACGAGGATGAAATCGAGACCCGGTTTGATACGCAGGCCGTAGCGCGCGATGCGGTGCTCGATCACCGCTGGACGCCCGATCAGGATCGGTCTGGCGAGGTTCTCGTCGACAATTATCTGGATCGCTCGCAGCACGCGCTCCTCTTCGCCTTCCGCGAATACGATGCGCTTCTTTTCCGGCTCGACGCTACGCGCCAGTTGGAAGATTGGCTTCATCGTCGTGCCGCTGTGGTACACGAACTGCTGCAGATGCTGTTCGTACGCGCCCATGTCCTCGATCGGAAGGGTCGCGACGCCTGAATCCATCGCCGCCTTCGCCACTGCCGGTGCGATCTTGACGATCAGGCGCGGGTCGAACGGTTTCGGAATCAGGTATTGCGGCCCGAACGACAAGTCCTGGATGCCGTACGCGGTTGCCACGATGTCGCTCTGCTCCTGGCGCGCCAGTTCAGCAATCGCGTTCACCGCTGCGATTTCCATTTCGCGCGTGACGGTGGTCGCACCCACATCCAACGCGCCACGGAAGATAAACGGAAAGCACAGGACGTTGTTGACTTGGTTCGGATAGTCTGTGCGGCCAGTGGCGAGCACGGCGTCCGGACGCACTTCGAGCGCGAGTTCCGGTAGGATTTCCGGCGTCGGATTAGCGAGTGCGAAGATCAGCGGCTTTTGCGCCATGCCCTTCACCATGTCCCGCTTCAGTACGCCACCGGCCGAGAGCCCCAGAAAAATGTCCGCGCCATCGATCGCTTCAGCAAGCGTGCGGGCGTCCGTTTCGCGTGCGAAGCGCTCCTTGTCCGGGTCCATCAGTTCGGTCCGGCCCTTGTAGACCACGCCCGCGAGGTCGGTCACCGTGATGTGTTCGAGCGGCAGGCCGAGGTCGACGAGCAAGTCCAGACAGGCCAGCGCCGCTGCGCCCGCACCGGACGACACGAGCTTCACCTGCTTGATGTCCTTGCCGACGACCTTCAGGCCATTGGTGACGGCCGCCGCGACGACGATCGCCGTGCCGTGCTGGTCGTCGTGAAACACCGGAATCTTCATGCGCTTGCGGCACTCCCGCTCCACGATGAAGCAATCCGGCGCCTTGATGTCTTCCAGATTGATGCCGCCGAACGTAGGTTCGAGCGCGCAGATCACATCCACGAGTTTCATTGGGTCCATCTCGTTCAACTCGATGTCGAACACGTCGATACCCGCGAACTTCTTGAACAGCACCGCCTTGCCTTCCATCACCGGCTTCGACGCGAGCGGCCCGATATTGCCAAGCCCGAGCACTGCCGTGCCGTTCGTCACGACTCCGACCAGGTTGCTGCGCGCGGTAAAACGCGCGGCGTTCAGCGGATTGGCGACGATTTCCTCGCACGCGAACGCGACGCCCGGTGAATACGCCAGCGCGAGATCGCGCTGGTTGATCATCTGCTTGGTCGGCGCAATGGCGATTTTGCCGGGGGTGGGAAACTCGTGGTAATCGAGCGCCGCTTCGCGGAGTTTGTCTTCGGCTGCCGTGCGCATAATGTCTCCAGGCTATCGGTATTTGCAGCAAATGATAATGATATTATCACCTTAACGGGATGCCGGTACGCGGGTGCAGTAGACCTCGAAGCGCCGCTTGGGAAAGCGTCGGACCAGGCTAACGTGTGACAACACTCAGCAACGGAACATAGGAAACTCAGATGACTTCAGCCACACACAGCGACGATCGGGAGCGATTGCGCCTGCGTCAGGATCTCATCGTATCGTCGGCTGAAGAAGTGCCAACGTCCCGAGACGTCTTTCTGCACGCGTCGTCCGACGGCAAGACAATCGTTTTGATCGAACCGGAAGAGCGTTTCAGCGACCACCATGCGACGGGTCCTCAACAGGAGGTCCGACATGAGATTTCGGTTTCTGAACTGATGCAACTGATCCGGGCGCACGGCGCACGCCTGTGAAGCGGCGAGGCACCTCGATAAGGCTGGGGCGCGTGCTGCGAGCTAACCCTGACGTCACTTTTGAAGGAGCGACGGCGTGACGAAAAAGGCTGCTAACCAGAACCAGGCGTTGGACGTGGGCGCGGACAACATGAACGTGACGACGCGGCGCCCGGGAAAAACCGTTCCAGGTCGTACGCGCATAGCGGCCACGGCTACGACGCAAGACGCTCCCTCCGCGACACTGGATGACGCGCCAAACACCCGGGCGACGGTCGGGACAGTTCCACCGAGCACCCGCTCACGCCGGACGAAAGAAGACCCACGCGCGCAGGAGACCCTTGCTGCGCAGCAGGATGATTCTGCCAGCGAAAGCGACGACGGCCGCTCGAACCTGTGGACACTGATCAAACTGGGCAAGGAACGCGGTTTTGTCGTCCGTGGCGAGATCAGCGATTGCCTGCCTGACCATCTCGCGCAACTGGACGCGATCGAGAGCGTGGTCAGAAGCCTCACCGACATGGGGATCACCGTGTTCGAGCAGGCACCGGACGCTGAGACCATGGTAATGCATGATCATGCAGTCGTGACCGCGTCCGATGAGCTGGTCGAGGAAGAGGTGGCGGCGACGCTCTCGAACGTGGATGCGGAGTTCGGTCGAACCACCGATCCTGTGCGCATGTACATGCGCGAGATGGGCGCGACCGAACTACTGACCCGTCAGGGCGAGATCGCGATCGCCCGGCGCATCGAAGAAGGCCGCAACGAGATGATCCGGGCTATATCGTCATGTCCGGCAACGATTGCCGACATACTGTCGACCGCTGACGGCGTTGCCAGCGGGGAAACGCGCATCGAAGAGTTCGTCGCTGGCATCATCGATCCCAGCGCCCCGGAGGCGGACGACATTGCTGTGGTCGCCGAGGAAAATATCGAGGCCGAGCCGGCGCTCAACGAAGACCGCGACGATGAAGACGACGACATTGAAGCCGCGTCGGCAAAACATTTGCGCATGGAGACCCTGACGCGCGACGCGTTGGCGACGTTCTCTCGGGTGGCCGACTGGTTCGAGAAACTACGTGACGCGTACGAAACGGAGGGTTACGGTTCCGGGCGTTATCGTATGGCCCAGACGGCCATCGAGTCCGAACTGACGACGATCCGCTTCACCGCGCGCACGGTCGAACGTTTGTGCGGCGCGCTGCGCGTGTTCGCCGGCGAGGTGCGAACGATCGAGCACGAGATTGCGCGGATCGTGGTTGACAGGTGCGGCATGCCGCGTGACACGTTTGTCGCGCATTTCCGTGGCAACGAGACCAACCCGATGTGGCTGCAACAACTCATCGCAGCCGGGCACCCGTTCGGTCGCGTGCTGGAACGAAACCTCCCTGCGATACGGCTGGAGCAGGAGAAACTGCTCGGACTACAAAAGCGGGTTGTGTTGCCACTTGACGATTTCAGGGAAGTCTGCCGCTCGATGGCGGCAAGTGAACTGAAAACGCAGCACGCGAAGGGCGAAATGATCGAAGCGAATTTGCGGTTGGTGATCTCCATTGCGAAGAGATACACGAACCGAGGCCTGCTGTTTCTCGATCTGATACAGGAAGGCAATATTGGCCTGATGCGGGCCGTCGACAGATTTGAATATCGCCGTGGGTACAAGTTCTCCACGTACGCGACTTGGTGGATCAGACAGGCCGTTAGCCGGTCGGTTGCGGACCAGGCTCGCACCATTCGAATCCCGGTCCATATGATCGAGACGATCAACAAGTTGAAGCGGATTTCGCGCGAGATCTTGCAGGAAACGGGACATGAGCCCGACGCAGCAGTTCTGGCCGAGCGAATGGAGATGCGTGAAGACAAGATTCGGGCAATGCAGCAGATGGTCAGGGAACCAGTTTCTCTAGACGCACCCGTAGGAGAAAACGACGACACGTCCGTGGGCGATCTGGTCGAAGATGCCGCGGCCATCTTGCCCGCCGATGCAGCCCTGCATGCCAGCATGCGGGATGCGATCAGCGAGGCACTCGCAACCTTGACGCCGCGCGAAGCGAAGATTCTGTGCCTGCGGTTTGGCATTGACAGCGGCACGGATCACTCGCTGGAGGAAATCGGAAAGCAGTTTGATGTGACGCGGGAACGGATCCGCCAAATTGAAACCCAGGCACTGCGCAAGCTACGTCACCCGGCCCGGTCTGTGCGGCTGAGGTCTTTCCGCGACGAGAAGTAGGAATCCGAGATGAAATACAGCCGTATAGGGCTGTACGTCCGCGGAGAACGTACGGGCAACGACGCGGGACAATCGACAACCGGCGGCAAAGTGCCGCTGCTTCGCGAGAACACGGCAATCGAAGAGTCACTCTGGTGGACGGCAGTTCGCGGTGTCCATCCGCCTGAGCCGGTACCCATAGACATCGCCGCGCAGTCAACGACTTGAGCAGAAATACCATGAGCACCGATAAAATCAATTTCGACATTCACAGGATTCTCACGCTGCTGCCGCATCGTTATCCGTTCCTGCTCGTCGATCGAGTCCTCGAGCTCGAATCGCATAAGCGCATCAAGGCGCTAAAGAACGTGTCGATCAACGAACCGTACTTCATGGGTCATTTCCCGAAACGCCCTGTGATGCCGGGCGTGCTGGTTCTCGAAGCGCTTGCACAGACGGCAGCGCTACTGACCTTCTCGGAAGAGCCACACGATCCGGCCAACACGCAGTATCTATTCGTCGGCATTGACGATGCGCGTTTCAAGCGTGTGGTCGAACCCGGGGATCAACTGATCCTGACAGTCTTGTTCAAGCGGCAGATGCGCGGTATCTGGAGATTCATGGCGCGAGCTGAGGTGCAGGGTGTCGTGGCGGTGGAAGCCAGTCTTATGTGCACGGTCAGACATGCGCATGCGGACGATCAGTAAGGCGTGCGATGCGGCAGCCAGATAACGTGACGACGTGGCGGGCAACGCCTCACCCGTTACGCCGCTTAGAGGATAGATATGAACTTCAACGTTGTGAGACCGGGTCAGTGAATCCGAGCAATGGCCCTCAGCCCTGGTTCTGGGCTCACGCAGCGACTGCGGCTGTGCGTGCGAAAGTGACCGAGGCGCAGCCGGCACTACTTATTGGGGGCGCGGGCACGACGAAACCTGTCTATTTCGCGATTCATTCGTTTCGCGAACTACGCCGCGTGCTCCTTGTACCGTTGCGAGCGCCGAGTTTTCCAGTGCGTAAGCCGCGCTGCTATTCACGCTCACGAAATCATGACATTACGATAACCCTGCTCGAGTCCTATATGCTGGGAAAACCGCATGTCGGTCCGGGTCCACGCCTGCGACCAACGCCGTGGTGCCAGCAGTGTCTGCAATAAGCAATCAACCGTGGCGGTCCGCCCCAATTCAAACTTGGAAGACATGATATGAAAAGCATGACGAAACATCAAATCCCCGCAACGCTGATCCCTGGCGATGGAATCGGGCCGGAAGTGGTAGCCGCCACGGTTCAGGTCCTTGACGCCTTAGGGTCGCCGTTCGTTTGGGATGTGCAGCATGCCGGAATCGCCGGAGTCACGCACAGCGGCGACCCGCTACCTGATGCGACACTTGCTAGTGTTCGCAAACACAAGCTTGCCCTCAAAGGTCCGTTGACGACCCCGATCGGCGAGGGGTTCCGTTCTTCCAACGTTCGACTTCGCGAAGAGTTTCAGCTTTTTGGCAACGTTCGGCCCGTGCGCACCATCGTCCCCGGACGCTACGACAAGATCGACCTCGTTCTCGTGCGCGAAAATCTAGGCGGCTTCTATGTTGCACACGAATACTATATTCCTTTCGGCGAGGACCCGAAAGCAGTCGCGGTCGCGACAGGGGTTAACACACGCGATGCGTGCGAGCGGATCACTAGGTTTGCGTTCGAATACGCGTTGAAGCACGGACGAAAGAAGATCACCGTTGTGCATAAGGCCAACATCCTGAAGGCACTCACTGGATTGTTTCTGGAAGCCGCTAGAGAGGTAGCCCGGGAATACGAAGATCGGGTGGAAATGGACGACATAATCGTCGACGCCTGTGCCATGCAACTGGTGCTGAACCCGTGGCAGTTCGATATGCTTGTATGCACCAATCTGTTCGGGGATATTTTGTCGGACCAGTTAGCGGGTCTTGTTGGCGGACTTGGTATGGCTCCTGGCGCTAACTACGGCAATGACACTGCGATATTTGAAGCCGTGCATGGGTCTGCGCCGGACATCGCCGGCAAGGGTGTTGCCAATCCAATCTCCCTATTACTTGCATCAGGTTTGATGCTCGACCACGTTGGCAAAGGTGACCTCGCCGAACGATTGCGAACTGCAATCAACGAAACACTCCAAACGGACCATATTCGCACGCGCGATCTGAAAGGCACAGCGTCAACGCGCGAGTTCGCCGATGCAGTGGTTCGTCGGATCGGGAGCATCTAGCTCAATTGCGCTGAAGCGCACTCCCGCAGCAGGGCTTTCGTCCGACGATCTTTCGAAGCTCTACATGAAGTACAGCATCGGAAAATTCGATTTGAACGATCGGGGTT
>JGI12635J15846_10005251_pt1 | contig 11198 bp, 8 predicted proteins | sample BlaSpr_A8_OM2_M2_FD_15846 | JGI IMG/M metagenome (IMG submission 15846) | reverse complement strand
TCAACACCGCCGTGGCCTTCGCGACGAACACCGATTGGCAGGGTTACTCCGGCGAGTCGACCATGGCCTACCTCACCCAAGCGGCTGGGCTGGCGGTGCAAAATTTCCTGTCGGCGGCGACCGGCCTGGCGGTCGCCATTGCGCTCATCCGGGGTTTCACCCGGCGCTCCGCTGCGACCATCGGCAATTTCTGGGTTGACGTGACTCGATCGTCGCTCTATGTGCTGCTGCCTTTATCTGCACTCCTCGCCGTGGCACTCATCGGTCAAGGCGTGATCCAGAATGTGCATCCCTACCGCGACGCAACCACGATCGAGAAATTGACCTTCGATAATCCGAAAACCGACGGCGAGGGCAAACCGCTCTTGGATGACAAAGGCAACCCGGTCACGGAGTCTGTCACGACCCAGACCCAGACCTTGCCCATGGGGCTCATCGCCTCGCAGGAAGCCATCAAAGAGCTCGGCACCAACGGCGGCGGCTTTTTCAACGCCAATTCTGCCCACCCGTTTGAGAATCCCACGGCGCTCTCCAACATCCTGGAAATCGCCGCGCTCTTCTTGATTCCGTTTGCGCTCACCTACACCTTCGGTGTCNTGGTCGGTGACCGTCGCCAAGGCTTCGCGCTGATGGCTGCGATGCTGATATTGTTCGCCGCCCTCGCGGCCATCGCCTTTGTCAGCGAACAAGGCGGCAATCCCACGGTAGCTTCACAGGGCATCGATATCGCCTCCACGGCCTCCCAGTCAGGCGGCAATATGGAAGGCAAGGAAACCCGTTTCGGCATCGCCGCCTCCGCGCTGTTTGCCGCAGCCACCACCGCCACATCGACCGGTGCAGTCAACAGTGCGCACGATTCCATGATGCCCATGGGCGGGTTCGTGCCCATGTTCCTGATGCAGTTGGGCGAGCTAACGCCGGGCGGTGTGGGTACGGGCATCTATACGATTCTCATCTTTGCGATTCTGGGCGTCTTCATCGCCGGCCTGATGATTGGACGCACGCCCGAGTATCTGGGGAAGAAGATTCAGGCCCGGGAGATGAAACTCGCGTCGATCTTCATCTTGACCACACCCACGCTCGTTCTCATCGGCACCGCCATTGGGGTCATGACCACGGGCGGCAAGGCCGGGGTGTTCAACCCGGGCGCGCACGGATTCAGCGAAATCCTCTACGCCTTTACCTCGGCGGGCAATAACAATGGCAGCGCCTTCGCCGGTCTCTCCGCCAACACCGTGTTCTATAACGTATCACTCGCTATCGTTATGTGGCTCGGTCGCTTCTGGCCGATTGTGGCGACACTGGCCATCGCGGGCTCTCTGGCGTCCAAGAAGCGCGTTCCGGTGACCGAAGGTACCATGCCGACGCATGGTGCCCTCTTTATCTCCCTGCTCATCGGCACGATCGTATTGATCGGGGTTCTCAACTACGTCCCGGCACTCGCGCTCGGGCCCGTGGTTGAACATTTCATGCTCTCCGGAGCGCACTGACATCATGTCGCGTAAACCATTAGCACTGTTCGACCGCCAATTGCTCGGACCGGCATTGATCGAGACCCTCAAGAAGCTCGATCCCCGCACTCAAGTGCGAAACCCTGTCATGTTCATCGTCTATGTGGGCACGATTGTCACTGCCCTGCTGCTGGTCCAAGCGCTGGGCGGTCACGGCGAGGCACCGCCTTCGTTCATTTTGTCGATCACGATATGGCTCGCGTTCACGGTGCTATTCGCCAACTTTGCCGAGGCGCTGGCCGAAGGCCGGAGCCGCGCGCAAGCCTCCGCGCTCCGCGATATGCGCCAGCTCGTCATGGCGAACAAGTTGACCGATCTGACCCTTGGGTCGCGTGCAACCACCAAGGTGCCCAGCGGAGATCTGCGCAAGGGCGATCTGGTGCTCGTCGAGGCGGGCGAAGTCATCCCAGTGGACGGCGAAGTAGTGGAGGGCGCCGCATCGGTTGACGAGAGCGCCATCACGGGAGAGTCGGCTCCGGTCATCCGTGAATCGGGAGGCGATTTTTCCGCGGTCACCGGCGGCACACGGGTCCTGTCGGATTGGATTATCGTGCGGGTCTCGGTCAATCCCGGCGACACCTTCCTCGATCGCATGATCTCCATGGTCGAGGGCGCAAAACGTCAAAAGACGCCGAACGAGATCGCGCTGACCATTCTGTTGGTGGCGCTCACCCTGGTATTCCTGGTCGTCATCGTGACCCTCCTCCCCTTCTCCCTCTACAGTGTGGAGACGGCAAAGCTCGGAGCGCCCATTACCATTACGGCGCTCGTAGCCCTGTTGGTATGTCTGATTCCGACCACGATCGGAGGGCTCCTGTCGGCCATCGGCGTCGCGGGCATGAGCCGGATGATGCAGGCGAATGTGATTGCGACCTCGGGTCGTGCCGTCGAGGCCGCGGGCGACGTCGACATCCTGTTACTGGATAAAACCGGAACCATCACCCTGGGCAACCGACAGGCATCCGCGTTCTTCCCGGCACCGCAGGTGACGGCCGAGGAACTGGCGGACGCCGCCCAATTGGCGTCGCTGGCGGATGAGACACCCGAAGGCCGCAGCATTGTCGTGCTCGCCAAACAGCAGTTCAATTTTCGGCAGCGCGATATCCAGGGACTCAATGCCCAGTTCGTGGCCTTTTCCGCACAGACTCGCATGAGCGGTGTCAATCTCGGCGACCGTGAGCTGCGCAAGGGCGCGGCCGATGCCATCAAGCGATATGTGCTCGGACAGGGGCGGACCTTCCCTCAAGCCGTCGTCGACATCGTTGAGAGCGTAGCAAAACAAGGAAGCACGCCATTGGTCGTAGCCGACGCCGGTAAAGTGCTCGGCGTCGTCGAGCTCAAGGACATCGTCAAGGGGGGCATCAAGGAACGCTTCGCCAGCTTGCGCCAGATGGGTATCAAGACCACCATGATAACGGGCGATAACCCTTTGACTGCAGCGGCTATCGCCGCGGAATCCGGAGTAGACGATTATCTCGCCGAAGCGACCCCGGAGGCGAAGCTCGCGCTGATACGCAAACACCAAGCCGAAGGTCGCCTCGTCGCGATGACCGGCGATGGGACGAACGACGCTCCCGCGCTCGCGCAGGCCGATGTCGCCGTGGCGATGAACACGGGAACCCAGGCGGCAAAAGAGGCCGGCAACATGGTCGACCTCGATTCCAATCCCACCAAGCTGATCGAAATCGTCGAGACCGGCAAGCAGATGCTAATGACCCGGGGCTCCCTCACCACGTTCAGCATCGCGAACGATATCGCCAAATACTTCGCCATCATTCCGGCCGCGTTCGCATCGACCTATCCGCAGCTCGCGGCGCTGAATATCATGCATCTCAAGACTCCTGACTCCGCCATCCTGTCCGCGGTGATTTTCAACGCCCTCATCATCGTTCTACTAATTCCGCTGGCGATCAAGGGGGTCAAGTATCGGCCGCTCGGTGCGGGGCTGTTGCTGCGCCGGAACTTGCTGATCTACGGGTTGGGCGGAATCCTTGTCCCGTTTCCCGGCATCAAATTGATCGACCTGGCGCTCTCCGCAGCCGGATTGACCTGAGGAAGCCGTGATGTTCACCCGCTATATTCGCCCAGCCGGATGCCTCTTGATCGCGATGACCCTACTGTTCGGGGTGATATATCCGGTAGTCATTACGGCGGTGGGATCAGCGCTATTTCCGTCGCAGGCGGCAGGGAGCCTGATCTATGCCGGCAAGACGCTCCTCGGTTCCCGGCTCATCGGCCAAAAGTTCTCCGATCCGAAGTATTTCTGGGGCCGGCCATCCGCAACGTCGCCGCAGCCGTATAATGGGCTGGCATCCGGCGGATCCAATCTCGGACCGCTCAATCCGGCCTTACTCGATGCGGTCAAAGCAAACGTGAAACTGCTCCATGACGCCGATCCTGGCAATACGAAACCGATCCCGGTCGAGCTCGTGACTGCTTCAGCGAGCGGCCTGGACCCTGATATCAGCTTGGCCGCGGCCGACTATCAAGCGTCCCGCGTCGCCCAAGTACGTCATATCCCGCTCTCGACCATCCAATCGCTCATCAGGCAACACGCGACCGGCCCGTTCATCGGCATCGTCGGCGAGCCTACCGTCAACGTACTCGAACTCAATCTGGCGCTCGATTCGTTGCACTAATGACCGACGAGGAGCGGCTCAATCCGGATGAGTTGCTGACCGCTCTCAAACACCACGAAGCAACCGAACGTCGCGGGCGCCTGAAAATCTTCTTCGGCGCCGTCGCGGGCGTCGGCAAGACCTACACCATGCTCGAGTCGGCGCGCGCGACGCGGGCCACCGGCATCGATCTGGTCATCGGGTACGTCGAGCCGCACGGCCGGCTCGAAACGGAACGCCTGGTTAACGGTCTCGAGCAGCTGCCTATGCTCGAGGTGGAATACCGAGCCATCACGCGCAGCGAGTTCGATCTCGACGCCGCGCTCGCGCGCCACCCCGCGATACTGGTCGTCGACGAGCTGGCGCACTCGAATGTGGTGGACGGGCAGCCCAGGCAGCGCCATGCAAAGCGCTGGCAAGACATAGAGGAGGTGCTGGCCGCAGGCATCAATGTGTGGACCACGCTCAATGTTCAGCATTTGGAGAGCTTGAACGATGTGGTGGCGAGCATTACGGGTGTCCGCCAACGGGAAACCATACCCGATCGGATTTTCGACCAAGCCGAGGACGTCGAACTCATCGATCTACCCCCGAGCGACTTGCTGGCGAGATTACGTGCCGGCAAGGTATACAGCGTCGCGCACGCCACTGCGGCAACCAAGCGATATTTCCGCGAACCGAACCTCCTGGCCCTGCGCGAGCTGGCCTTGCGGCGCACGGCGGATCGGGTCGACGCGGCGGCTCGAGCCTATAAGGATCGGGAGCGATTTTCTCGACCCTGGTTGGCACGCGATCGATTCTTGGTGGCCGTCGCCTTGGACGATCAAGCCGAGCAGCTCATCCGGGTCGGCAAGCGCTTCGCCGACGCCCTCGATGCTGAATGGTTGGTGGTGTCCGTCGAGACCCCGGCGATGCTCAAGCTGGGTGAAGCCTCGCGAAATCGTCGTGTCGATATTTTGCGTCTCGCCGAATCGCTCGGTGCTCAGACGGTGACGCTCGATGGCCCCTCTGCATCCGCTGCCTTGTCCGAGTACGCCCGGCTCCGAAACATTACCCGCATCGTCGTCGGGGAGCCGCGGCGATTTGGACTTAAAGCCCTCTTTCGACCCTCCACCGCGACCAAGCTGGTACGAACGGGCGGCGGATTCGACGTGTCCGTGATCGCCCGGCGAGTCCCCTCGCCCGCCGAGCCGATCCGGTCCGAGGTCGTGGTGCCTCAAGAGGTGAGGTGGACACGCTATTGGGCCGCTATCGGGATCTCCCTGGCCTGCACCGCGCTTGCGGCTGTCATATACCCCTATTTCGCGTTGACCAACCTCGTCATGATCTATCTCCTGGGCGCCACGATTGCCGCCCTGAGGCTGGGGCGAGGTCCCGCGAGCGCCGCGGCCGTGGTGAACACTCTGGCTTTTGACTTCTTTTTTGTCCCACCGCGTTTCTCCTTTGCCGTGGCGAATTTCGAGTATGTGGTGACATTCGGCGTCATGTTGGCGGTGGCGCTGATCATTGCGACGCTGGTCGCGAGCGTAAGGGCTCAAACGCGGGTGGCCGGCGCCCGCGAGCGCCGTACTGCCTTGTTGTACGCCATGAGCCGCGAGCTCGCGGCGACACGCAGTCTCGAGGACTTGGCGCGCGTCGCCGTGAAACATGTGGCGGAGACCTTCGCAAGCCGCGCGGTAGTGCTCGTGCCCGATGCGAACGGCCGTTTGCAACATCCGAAAAGCGCCTCGATAGTCGGTTCGCTATTGGGCGCCGATCTGTCGGTCGCCCAATGGGTATACGATAAGGCTGCACCCGCGGGCCTGGGAACCGATACGCTACCCGCTGCCATCGCGCAATACCTCCCGCTCAAAGGAGCCCATCACGCGCTCGGGGTATTGGCGGTGCAGCCAACGCAACGGCGCCGCCTCCTCCTGCCCGAGCAGCGCCACCTGATCGAGACCTTTGCCGGCCAGATCGCCCTGGCACTGGAGCGCGCCGGCCTGCAGGAAGAGGCGGAACAATCGCGCGTCACCGCCGAGACAGAGCGGCTTCGTAATACGCTCCTCGCCTCCATCTCGCACGACCTGCGCTCACCGCTTGCAGTGATCACGGGCGCGAGCAGTGCACTCAGCGACCCGTCCATGACGTTTGATCCCGAAGTGCGCCGCTCTCTGGCCGCGCAAATCGAGGGAAAATCCAAGGAGATGACCGAGATCATATCCAATGTGCTGGACCTGATGCGCCTGGAGAGCGGACAGTTTTCCTTGCGGCTCGATTGGGTGATGATCGACGAGCTCGTCAGCTCGGCGCTGGAACGGCTCGGTACGCGCTTGGCTGAGCATCCGGTGGAGTCTCGCGTTCCGACGGATTTGCCGCCCGTGCATGTAGATAGCGCCCTGATGCTTCAGGTATTCACCAATCTTCTCGAGAACGTCGTAAAACACACCCCTCCGGGCACCCATGCAGCCATCGAGGCCGTTCTCGAGCGGCAGTTCATGAGAGTTAGCATCGAAGACACAGGCCCCGGACTTCCGCCGGGGGATTTCGAGCGGCTTTTTGCAAAATTCCATCGCGGCCGCGACGAAAGCAGCGCGGGAGGCGCCGGCTTGGGTCTGTCGATTTGCCGCGCCATCGTCACAGCGCACGGTGGTCAAATTGATGCGAGTCAACGGCCGGGCGGCGGTGCCCGCTTTTCATTCACTTTGCCGATCTCCTGACGGGGCCGCCGGCCGTCGGCTGCGACGTCCTGCGCATTTTTTCAAATTACCGTTGGTCCGATTCCGGACAGGAGACGGACTGCGCAAACAGCTCCAGCTCATCGATATTCAATAGGCCGTCATGATCCCTGTCGGCACGAGCGAATTGCATCTCTAGAAAGCGAAATACTTCCTCCTTGGACACCGTGTCCGTCGCCGCGATGGACCTCACATATTCTTGGATCGCCATGAGAAACACCTCCGTCTGAAGCCAGGATAGGCGTTAGCGCGTAAAGATGTTGTTAAAGAACGCTGCGGCTTTGTCATCGCCGCGTTTCGCCCTCCGTGTCAGGACGAGAGTTTTTTCACAGCATTTTAACAACGGCTGAAAGACAATTGTTCCCACGTGCAGCGCGCACCGGGTTAGCTCTTCAATTGTTCAAGTGATGCGCTGGCGATATTTGAGGTTATCAATCATGGCCGACAACTTTAGACAAACCGCCCACAGTACCGACGAATGCACGGTAAGCAAGACTCAGCTGCTGCGCTTTTTCGAAGCTAAATTCCAGATGGCCGACCGCGATCAAGATGGCCAACTGAACATCGCCGAACTGAGCAATTTCCTTCGGTTCGTTACCCATCCGGATTTGCGAGCGCTTCGTTCGTGGGACAGATACAGCTAAATTAACATGCTCGCGTCCACGTTCCGCTTGGTGTCCTCACGACTGCAATTCGTGACTTTCTTTTTACTGGTTATCGCGGTGATAGACCTCGGCCATTTGCAAAGCATCACCCCCCTGCCCTCCGGTTTCACCCGTATCGCGCGCGATTTGGGCCGCAAATTCTGCAACACCGAGTGCCAAGGACTAACCCACCCCTGGAGTTCAGGACCCGCGCCTTAGGCTTGGGGCGAGCCCGCCGGGTGCAGAGACCGTTTGGGCGCCCGGGCGATGACGCTGCTCCGGAATAAAATCAAGCCGCTGGCGGAACAGCGCGGCTTTCTGCGGGTCGAATATCGGGAATTACCAGCCCGATGGATACTCGACACGGCAGGAGCATCGAGATGCGCATTTTGGTCGTCGGCGCCGGCGCTATCGGCGGGTATTTTGGAGGGCGATTGCTCGAGGCCGGGCGAGATGTCACGTTCCTGGTCCGGCCTCGTCGTGCATCCGAACTCGCGCAAGAGGGCCTCGTCATCAAAAGTCCTTTGGGAGACGTCGTGCTACAGTCGCCGCCGACGGTCTTGGCCGGGAGCATCGAGCGACCGTTCGGTTTGGTTTTGCTGAGTTGCAAAGCCTACGACCTTTCCGCCGCCATGGATTCCTTCACCGCGGCCGTGGGACCGGGAACGATAATTTTGCCGCTCCTGAACGGTATGAGACATCTCGACCTGCTGAGCGAGCGCTTTGGGCGGTCTCACCTTCTCGGTGGTCATTGCCTCATCGCGGTGACGCGTGATCCGAGCGGCGCGATCTTACACCTCAACGACAGCCAAACGCTCTCCTTTGGGGAGCTCGACGGCGCGTCGACCGATCGCATTCGAGCAGTCGACGATGAACTCGTCAATGCTGGCTTTGACGCACAGCATAGTGATCATGTCGTCCAAGGCATGTGGGATAAATGGGTGTTCCTCGCGACGCTAGCGGGCATCACGTGTCTCATGCGCGCGTCAATTGGCGATATCGTGGCTTCGGCCGGCGGGGAGCAGTCGATCATCTCGTTGCTGGAAGAATGTCGCGCCATAGCCGAAGGCGAGGGACACGCACCCGCGCCGGCCGTTCTCGAACGGGCACGCGGAACGTTGACCGCCTCAGGGTCTTCCCTGACCGCTTCGATGCTCCGTGACTTGGAGGCAAACGCCCCGGTTGAAGCAGATCATATCGTAGGAGATCTACTTCAACGCCGACGCACGACCAGTGCGAGCGGCGGTGGGTTATACTTGCTATCTGCCGCGTATACTCATTTGAAGGCCTACGAATTGAGACGCGCGAGACAGCCAGCGCCTGCGTCCAGGCGGTAAACGAACGCCACTGACTGAGCGAATCTCGGCAGATACGCCATGTCTCTGCCGAAAAACATCAATGCCAAGGACTGTACTGATCACCGGATGCTCATCGGCATCTGGCTGCGCGACGATACGATTGTTTGCTGATCGGGTTGGAACGTCTGCGACAATTTCGAGTCAATGTCTTCGGCCTTACGGACACCCCTACTCTATCTTTCAAGACGAGATACAATGACGGTTGGAGGAACCAATATGAGCAAGATCACTTACAAAGTTGTCAAGCACGACGGCGGCTGGGCTTACGAGGCGAACGGTACGTTCTCCGAGCCCTTCCCCACGCGCGACGCGGCCCGCAAGGCGGCCAAACTTGCGGCGAGCGAGCAGGCTACGCCGGGCGAGAGCGCAAAGATTTCCTTTGAGGACGAGAAAGGACGCTGGCACACTGAGGTCGATGCCGGGACTGATCGTCCTAAAACCGCGGTCGAGGGGTGAGCACATCGATTTAGCTCGGGGAGCGAACTCGGCGCCCGGAGCCCGCGGTACGCAGCATCTGCATCGGGGCAAAGACTACTGCGGATTGAGGCCGGCCCCGACTCCTAGGGGCTCTGCCCTCCGGCTCAGCGATATAGGGCGGACACCGGACTGCGGCAGCCACAGCTCAACATTTGTTCCAGCGCTCGGCGCACTGTCGATGCGCAGCAGTCCGCCGGACTGAGCTGCTATTTCAGCGACCACGGACAGTCCGAGCCCGGTTCTGATGCCGAGACCTTTGGCTGCGAGAGACTGCTCGCTCGCATTAGTCCGCGTTGCTTCGTCTATGCGCACCGCGGTGTCCGCCAGCTTGATGCGTACATACTTGCCGGGCGGCAGCGACGAGTTATCGGAGCCAGTGGCCTCCTCCGCGCTGATCATGAGCGCCCCGCCGTCCGGCATGGCATCACGTGCGTTCAGGGCTATGTTGAGCAGCGCCAACTCGAGTTGATTAACGTCCACAAGCACCGGCGGCAGCACGCTGGGAATTTGGTACCTGAGTTCGATGCTGATCCCCAAGGCGCGACCGAGCAGTTCCTCCATCTCCTTCGCTGTTTGGCCGACATCTACCGACACCGGATTGAGCTCTTGGCGCCGCGAGAAGGCCAGCAGTCGCGCGGCCAACGAGGCGCCTCGTTGCCCGCCCTGAATTGCGTTGCGCAACAGCCGACGGCAATCAGGGTCGTCTGGCAGATGCTTCTGCAACAGGGCGAGGCTGCCCAATACCGCCATGATCAGGTTGTTGAAATCGTGAGCGACTTCACCGGTAAACGCTCCGATGGTATCGATGTTCTGCGCTTCCAGGAGCTTCGCCAGCGCCTTTTCGCGTTCACGGGTACGTTCCTCGACGCGCTGCTCGAGCTGCCCGCTTAGGCGCCGCAGGGCAACGGTGCGTTCCTGGACTCTCTGCTCGAGTTCAGCGTTGAGCCGCTCCAATTGACGAGTCTTTCGATACAGATCCACGAACACTTTGACCTTGGCCCGCAACAGCTCGGGCACCCATGGTACTGGAACGTAATCGAACGCGCCCAGCTCATAGCCACGCAGTTGGTCCAAATTGGCCGTCATGACAGCTGATACGAAGATGATGCCGGTTCGCTGAAAGCGCGGATGATCACGAATCAGAGCCGCGAGCTCAAACCCATTGAGGTCTGGCATACAGACGTCGATGAGGATCAAGCCAATTTCATTCTTCAGCAGGCATTCGAACGCTTCGCAGGCCGAGGATGCTTTGATCAGCGTCTCGCCGATCCCTGCGAGAACGACCTCGTAGCTCAGCAGTTTCTCCTGCTGGTCGTCGACCAGCAGGATTTTCACCTTGTCCGTCTCGTTCACGGGCACGACATTTGATTGCACGCGTCCCTCCTGCGCTCCGGCGACGTCGAGCACAGATTAAATCTTGCCAAGAGCCAACTCGGAAAGGTAGTGTCGCATGGGAACGACAAGATCACGCGCCGGGCCGGAGTGAACACCCAGCCGCCGACGACAGACGATCCACGCGAGCACCGAAATCGACCGGCGCCATCCCGGCGGTCGCGTTGACCGCTCCTCGAGCTTATGGCGAGGCCAATCGACGCCGAGCTGCTTTCGCGCGTTTGCTCGAGACGAGCCGCCGGGATTCTCGCGGAGAATGTGATGGTTGCCGATTCATGTGCCCCCCCTCCGAAGGCACCGAGCGATCAGTCGCGAAACGTCCCAGGGATGCGTGCAACGCCGTCGCAAGCGCCGCTTCACCGCTAATCAAGTCGTTCCAGAGAAGCTCCAAGCCTTGTCGACGACCCTTTTGCGTGAGCTTGAGGCTCATAGGCGATAACGTAATTACGTAGTCGTCCCCGTTTATTCGCACGAGCCGCTT
>JGI12635J15846_10005249_pt1 | contig 11198 bp, 8 predicted proteins | sample BlaSpr_A8_OM2_M2_FD_15846 | JGI IMG/M metagenome (IMG submission 15846) | reverse complement strand
CAGCGGCGGCTGGAGTGGAAAGCCGTCGAGCGCCGCGCGATGACGCAGGACTTCGGCTGGGAAACGTCGGCTCTGCGATACGCGGATGTGTATCGCGAGTTGATCGGCGCAGACGTGCGCTAGTCGTTCAGATCGCGGGCGAGCGCGGCCGGCGTTAAAGATCCGTCGTGCCGACGTTTAACAGCGGCAGCCCGACGGTCTTACATATGAACTCGCCGATACAGTCGATGTCCGCCAGTGGCAGAAGCGGTATAGCGGGTAGGTCATGAAGGCCCGGTGCGTCATCGGTGGCGATGGCAAGGATTGCGGTATCGGTTCGATACAGCGGGTCTTTACCCACGCCGGGACGCACGACCTCGATGCGCGGCAACGCTTCGCGCGTAAAGCCTTCCACCAGCGTCAGGTCGGAGGGCGTAAGCCGTGCGACAAGATCCGCCAATGGCGGTTCGGGCGCATCGTGCAGTTCGCGCACGATGGCGTAACGATACGGCGAAGCGAGCAATACCTCGCCTGCGCCCGCCGCGCGATAACGCGCGCTGTCCTTGCCCGGCGGCTCGAGATCGATGGAATGATGACTGTGCTTCACCACGTTCACTACCCAACCGCGCGCGTGGAACCAGGGCAGGAGCGCCTCGATCAACGTCGTCTTACCCTGTCCCGAACGCCCGCAAATCCCGAAGATGCGCAGCTTCGCCGCTGCTTCTGTCATATCGTTACTCCGCCCTTTCTTGAATGTTGGCGCGTGCCATCGCTTCCATTAATAGTGCCGCTCGGCGAGATTTATCGCGAGCACAGTGCAGAGGGTACCAGTTGACGCGGCAAACACCGAGTTGCTGCCGTCCACACCCGGCGGCCAGTTCGACACCGTATGCGCAAGGAGCGCGAAGCGCATTCCGGGTCGCCGTGGCGAGCAGCAACGAGTTGCGCTGAACGAGTTATCGACTGCAAGATTTAGGAACTGCCCCTTCGCCGGGGATCGACGCGACCCTATGTCGCTCTTCCTGCCGGTCGGCTCCGGAAAAGGTGCAAACTTCAGGTTTGAAACACTCGGCGAGGCGCTTCCGCCGCTCCGATGCAACGCAACAAACCGCTGGCTACGAGGACCGACATGGCTGAAGACGACTTGAAGATCACCGTTTTACCGCAGCAATTTTCCATCGACGTGATGCTGGAAAAGTATGCGAAGGGCGACGAAACGCGCATCGAGGACATTTACCGGCGGGTCGCGCGAGGCGTGGCGCTCGCGGAACCGGAGGCGCGGCGCAAGCAGGTCGAGACGGAGTTCTTCGAGAATTTCCAGCGGGGTGCGCTGGGCGCCGGCCGCATCATGAGCGCGGCCGGCACCGGGATCCAGGCAACGCTCATCAACTGCTTCGTGCAGCCCGTGGGCGACGCTATCCAGGGCGTCGACGAGAACGGTTTGCCGGGCATCTACGTCGCGCTGTTGCAGGCGGCCGAAACCATGCGGCGCGGCGGCGGCGTGGGTTACAACTTTTCCGCGATCCGTCCGAAAGGTGCGCGCGTGCATTCCACGGGGTCGTCGGCGTCGGGTCCGTGCAGTTACATGGACGTCTTCGACGCGTCATGCAGGACCGTGGAGAGCGCGGGCTCGCGGCGCGGTGCGCAGATGGGCATTCTCGATTGCTCGCATCCCGACCTGCTCGAATTTATCGCGGCCAAGCATGTTAAAGGGCGCTGGAACAACTTCAACGTATCGGTCGCGGTGACGGACGAGTTTATGCAGGCGGTCGCCGATGACGCCCTGTGGGAACTCGTGCATCGCGCGGAACCGTCGCCCGCGTTCAAGGCATCAGCCGATGCACGGCAACGCGACGACGGTTTGTGGGTCTATCGCGAAGTGCGTGCACGGGAAGTGTGGGACACGATCATGCGCTCGACCTATGACGTCGCGGAGCCGGGCGTGGTGTTCGTATCGCGCATGAACGACGACAACAATCTGCGTGCCGTCGAGACCATTCGCGCGACGAATCCGTGCGGCGAGCAGCCGTTGCCCGCCTATGGCTGCTGCAACCTTGGACCGTTGAACCTGACGGGATTCGTGCGTGAACCATTCGCGCAGCGTCACGGAGGCACGCCTGTATTCGACTGGGACGGCCTGGCGAAAAGCACACGCACGCAAGTTCGTTTTCTCGACGATGTGCTGGACGTGACGCTCTGGCCGTTGCCCGAGCAAGACAAGGAAGCGCAGGCCAAGCGGCGTATTGGCGTGGGTTTTACCGGACTCGGCGATACGCTCGTCATGCTCGGCGTGCGCTACAACTCGCAGGAAGGCCGCGACTTTGCTGCACGCGTGGCGCGGACCATGCGCGACGAGGCGTATCGCGCGTCGGTGGAACTGGCTCGGGAGCGGGGGGCGTTCCCGCTCTTCGATGCGCAAAAGTACCTTGAAACAGGCACTTTTGCGTCTCGCTTGCCGGATGACATCAAGGCGGAGATTCATCGCGACGGCATTCGCAACAGCCACCTGCTCTCCATTGCGCCGACCGGCACCGTGAGCCTGGCGTTTGCTGACAATGCGTCGAATGGCATCGAACCGGCGTTCTCATGGACCTATCAGCGCAACAAGCGCATGGCCGACGGCAGCCGGCAATCGTTCGCGGTGGAGGATCATGCGTACCGGCTGTATCGCGAGCTGGGTGGAGACATAAAGGCGTTGCCGGATTACTTCGTGAGCGCGCTCGATATGTCCGCGAACGATCATCTGGAAATGATGGCGGCGGTGCAGCCTTTCGTCGATACATCGATCTCGAAGACGGTGAATGTGCCGGCCGATTATCCGTTCGACGCATTCAAGGATCTTTACTTCGATGCATGGCGCCGGGGCCTGAAGGGACTCGCCACGTACCGTCCGAACGAGACGCTGGGTGCGGTGTTGTCGGTGACGCCCGAGACGCCTGCCATTGTTGCATCCGATCCTTCGGACGCCGCTGATGCAGAGGTTCAGCTGGACCCGTTGCGGATTGCCGTCGATCATCGGCCGCGCGGCGAGTTGCCGGCGATCATCGAGAAGGTGGAATACCTCACGCAGGCCGGCAAGAAGTCGCTTTATGTGGCGGTGTCGTTCATGGAGATCACGGGGCGGCTGGGCGGGGAGGATGTCACCATCGAGCGGCCCATCGAGTTCTTTATTCCGACGGGTCAACGCGACGAATCGCAGCAGTGGATCACGGCGACCATGCGCTCGTTGTCGCTGGCGGCACGGGGCGGGTTTGTCGCGCGTAATCTGCAGGATATGCGCAAGGTGTCGTGGGATCGCGGGCAGGTGCGTCTTGGTGACGTCGAGCGTCTCGATGGACATAAGGCGCCGCGCTGGCACGACTCCGAAGTCGCGGCGCTTGCGTATGCGATCCAGCAGATTCTGTATAGACGTGGCTTTCTCGATATCGAGGGTGGCCAGGTGCCATCGCGCGTGCTTGCGCAACGTAGGCATGAGAGTGCGCAGGCTGGCGTTGTATCAGCGTCATCCGATTATACCGATGACGACATCACGGTAGTCGCGGAGAACAGCGCGGATGCAGCCAACCCGCATGCGCTGCTGCCAATCCCGGGCCGCAAGTGCCCGACTTGCGGCGCCAATGCAATGATCCGCAAGGATGGCTGCGACTTCTGTACGGCGTGCGGTGAAGTCGGCGCTTGCGGATGAGGCCGGGTGCATGATCGCTTCCGGCTGCGATCATGCACTCAGTTGACTGAGCATTACTCTGTTACCGCGGACCTGATAGTCCGCGGTAGTGAAGCGCTGAAACATCAAGCCCGTCGCTTATTCCGCCAACTCCACTGCCTGACGCTCGTGTGTTGATTGCGGCCTGTACGGCTGCCATTGCGGTGCTTCTGGCAGCCAGTCGTCGAGTGCCGAGAAGTCTTCAAGGGGTACTGATTCACTCATGATGGACTCCTTGCCTTATTGAAAGTTGGCCTTGCCGCTTTGAGTCACCGAGCCGTTCGCGAACTCCACCACTGAGCGGTTGCGTTGTTCTGCAACCGCCTCTTCGCGCGCGCGTTGTTCATGTTGGGCTGCTATGGCAATGCCGGCCATGCTGCGGTCTGGATACGTGTTGCGGTTCAGCGCGGGTAGCGTGCCGTTTGCGTATGCTGCGGCCAGTTCGGCGCGCACTTGTGCTCGTGTCATGGTGCTTTCGGAGGTCGTCGTTGTTTGATACGTGCCTGCGTGACCGATGCCGCCGTCGGCGAATGCGGTCGTTGAAACGACGGCCGAAATAGCCGAAAGCGAGAGTGTTGCGATAACGGTTTTCATGCGTGTTGCTCCTGTCGGTTCATACGAAAGCATTGAACGGAGTCGATGCAATCGGACTGATAGCGGGGCAGTGAGGGCGAGGGACTTAGTCGACCAAACAACTAAGCAACCGGCCGCGCTGCGACAGGACCAAATGTAGTCAAGCGAGGACTGGGGATAAATGACTATTGTGCGAATTCATTAGTCGCGTTACGAGAACAATCGCAAAAGCCCTTATGGAAAGGGCTTTTGCGATGAAATCAGTATTGGTTCAAGGGACTTAAGCCCTTACCCGCAACAGGGTCGAACGGGCTTAAAAAGGCTTGGAGGAGACTCAACTCAAAAACTAAACCACGACCTCAGCGGTACCGGCAACATCCGGCGTCCCGTGTTTAACGACCGAGGACTTCGGCGTGGCAGTCGGCAGACAACGCTGCTCGGCGTCCTCCTGTCCGGAAAGCAACGGACACCGTTCAAACAACTCAGCGGCCCAGTCGACAAACACCCGCACCTTGGGCGACAAATGCCGGTTATGCGGATAAACGACTGAAATGGGCATAGGCAGAGGTTTCCATTGCGGCAGCACCTCGACCAGTTCACCGGAACGCAAATGCGGAAGGGCCATGAACCTCGCGATCTGGATGAGTCCCACCCCCTTAACGCCACACGCCACATAAGCCTCGGCGTCATTCACCGCAATGAGCCCGCGCATTTTCACTTCGATGGATTTCCCATCGACGACAAAATCCATATCCATCACGCGGCCGGTGCGGCTGGAAAAATAATTCACGGCCGTGTGCTGCTGCAAATCTTCAATGGTATGCGGTACGCCATGAAGCTCGAGATAATCCGGACTCGCCGCGGTCAGGCCCTGAAACACGCCGATCCGCCGCGCCACCAGACTCGAATCCTGCAGGGTTCCGACGCGAATAACACAATCCACCCCTTCCTGAATCAGGTCGACCGGTTTGTCGCCGAAACCGATCATCAATTCGATGTCCGGATAACGCGAGTGGAATTCACAAAGCTGGGGCATGACGATCATGCGCCCGATCGACCCCGGCATATCGATCCGCAATTTACCGCGCGGACCTTTGCCGGTATTGGCGAACGAACTCTCGGTTTCCTCGATATCCGCGAGAATCCGCACGCAGCGCTCGTAATACGCAGCGCCGTCCGGCGTGAGGTTCAGGCGTCGTGTCGTGCGTTGCAGGAGACGCACGTTAAGGAACGCTTCGAGGTTCTGAATGATCGTCGTCACCGAGGCACGGGGCATGTCCAGGGTGTCTGCTGCGCGCGAAAAACTGTTGGTGTCGACGACTCTTGTAAACACCTGCATAGCTTGTAGCCGGTCCATTTTTCTCTCACCGTCAATGCTTTGCAGCGTCCGGAATAAGGATGCCGCTCAGACAGGAATGGGCAGTTTCAATCGCGATTGTTCGGTGCGACCGAATTGTGTTGCCGGATTATAGGCATTTATTTCAAATGTCGTTGCCCCCAGAATTCGTTCCATCGCAACTCGGGTGGGATGGCGCGGACGCGCTGAAAATAACCATGGCATCGACGCTGGATCTGGGCCTCTGCATAGAGGATGTTCGAATCGCGGGACATGCGCAACCCATAACCTTGCGCAGTTATCGCCCCGCCTCGGACGGCAGCGTTCTGCCGATCGTGCTCTATTTTCATGGTGGCGGTTTTGTGCGCGGCACGCTGGATGACGCCGACATTGCCGCCAGCACTATCGCCCGGGACACCGCGGCGTGGGTCGTCTCGGTGGGCTACTCGCTGGCACCGGCCTTCCCGTTTCCCGCTGCGCCTGAAGATGGTTATCGGGCGGCGCAATGGGCCATAGCGAACGCTCGTGCGCAACGGGCGGACGCGAACCGGATCGGGGTAGCGGGGCACGATGCAGGCGGCAATCTGGCCACCTGTCTTGCGGCTATTGCACGGGATCGCGGAGACATTGTGATCCTGGCGCAAGCGCTGCTCGCGCCGCTGCTCGATCCGAGCATGACGCGCATGGCGGACGAGAACAAGGTGCGCTCGCCGGACATCTGTATGGCGGAGTGCGCGCAGTGCTATCGCGCGTACCTGCCGAATGCCTCGCAACGGCTTCATCCGTATGCAGCGCCGCTGGAATCGCGGCGCCTTGCAGGCTTGCCGCCGGCGCTGATTGCAAGCGCCCAGCACGACCTGCTGCATATCGAGGCAGAGAAATACGCGGGCGAGCTGATCGCCGCCGGTGTGCCGACGGAAGTCACGCGGCACGTCAATGCATCGCATAACGCACTTGCAGCGGACCCGGCCGCACTCGCCGACGTCGTCGCGTTCTTCAAGAAACGGCTTCGCGCGCGGGCGGTTGCAGCACTCGCGACACATTAAAAAAATTCAAACAATCTCAACGACTAATCGGAGCAACGCATGTCCATCACTCGCAAACGTCTTACCGTCGCGCTGGGCGCCACGCTGGTCGTCGCAGGCATCGGAGCATTCACTGCCATGCATGGTTTCGGACGCGGCGATCTGCCGGTGAACGGCGCCGAGGCCGCGATCAAGCCGGCGGCGCCCGCCATGGAAGTGGATGTCGCCACGGTGGTCTCGAAGACCATCACCGACTACCAGAACTATTCGGGCCGCCTGGAAGCCGTCGACAAAGTCGAGATCCGTCCGCTCGTGCCGGGGACCATTGTCGCGGTGCATTTCACCGACGGCGCGCTGGTGAAGAAGGGCGATCCGCTCTTCACGATCGATCCCCGTCCGTACGTGGCCGCAGTCGATCAAGCCGCGGCGCAGCTCGCGGCGGCCCAGGCGCGCAACGGTTATACATCGACTGATGCCGCGCGTGCGGAACGTTTGCTGGCGGACAACGCCATCGCCAAGCGCGACTACGACGAGAAGCAGAACTCGTCGCATGAAGCGGCTGCGAACCTGAAGGCGGCGCAAGCGGCGCTCGAGACGGCGAAGATCAACCTGACGTACACGCAGATCGTGGCGCCGGTGTCGGGCCGTGTGTCGCGTGCGGAGATGACGGTGGGCAACATCGTGTCGACGGGTTCCAGCGCACCGTTGTTGACTACGCTGGTGTCGGTGTCGCCGATCTACGCATCGTTCGATGTCGATGAACAAACGTACCTGCGTTATCTGAGCCGCGACTCGCGTGCAAGCGTGCCGGTCTCGCTCGGTCTCGCGAACGAAGAGGGTTTCTCGCGCGAAGGCAAGGTCGCATCCGTCGATAACCAGCTCGACACGGGCTCCGGCACGATCCGCGTGCGGGCACGTTTCGATAACGCCGACGGTTCGCTGGTGCCGGGCCTGTACGCACGCATCAAGGTGGGTGGCGGCACGCCGCATCCGGCTGTGCTGATCGACGATGCCGCGATCGGAACGGACCAGGACAAGAAGTTCGTGATGGTGGTCGATCACGACAACCGCGTGCAATACCGCGAAGTCACGCTCGGCACATTGAGCGATGGCCTGCGCGTGATCGCGAAGGGCTTGCAGCCGGGCGAGCGGATCGTGGTGAACGGCCTGCAGCGCGTGCGTCCGAACGATGTCGTGAAGGCCAATTCCGTAGCAATGGCGAGTGCGTCGCCGGCCACCAAAGACGCTTCATAAGACGCGCTTTATAAGACGCTTAACAGCGGCTCCTCGTGTGCGAAGTACGTGACGGGTTCGTTCCTGACGGGACGGACCGGTGACTGCCTACGCGCGCGCAGCCTCTCATGCAGATAAAGAAACCGTCATGAACATATCTAAATTCTTCATCGATCGCCCGATCTTCGCGGGCGTGCTATCGGTGCTCATCCTGCTGGCGGGCATTATCGCCATGTTCAAGCTGCCGATCTCCGAATATCCGGAAGTCGTGCCGCCGTCCGTGGTCGTCCATGCTCAATATCCGGGTGCGAATCCGAAGGTGATCGCTGAAACGGTGGCGTCGCCACTGGAAGAGCAGATCAACGGCGTGGAAGACATGCTGTACATGCAGTCGCAAGCTAACAGCGACGGCAACCTGAACATCACGGTGACGTTCAAGCTCGGCACGGACCCGGACAAGGCACAGCAACTTGTGCAGAACCGTGTGTCGCAAGCCTTGCCGCGTCTGCCGGAAGACGTGACGCGGCTCGGTGTGACGACCATCAAGTCGTCGCCGACGCTCACCATGGTCGTCCACCTGAACTCGCCGAATGACCGCTACGACATGACGTATCTGCGCAACTATGCGCTGATCAACGTGAAGGACCGGCTCGAGCGGATCCAGGGCGTGGGGCAGGTTCAGCTTTGGGGTTCGGGCGATTACTCCATGCGCATCTGGCTCGATCCGCAAAAGGTCGCGCAGCGCGGCATGACGGCGACCGATGTGGTCAACGCCATCCGCGAGCAGAACGTGCAGGTCGCAGCCGGTGTGATCGGTGCATCGCCGACTTTGTCGAATGTGCCGCTGCAACTGAACGTGAACGCGCAAGGACGCTTGCAGACCGAGGCGGAGTTCCGGGACATCGTGCTGAAGACCTCGCCCGATGGCGCGGTCACGCATCTGCATGACGTGGCGCGGGTTGAACTGGCTGCGTCGGAATATGGCTTGCGTTCGCTGCTCGACAACAAGTCGGCGGTTGCGATGGCGATCAACCAGCAACCGGGCGCGAACTCGTTGCAGATCTCCGACCAGGTCCGCCAGACGATGAAAGAGCTGAAGGCGGACATGCCGGCGGGCGTCGATTATCAAATCGTCTACGACCCGACGCAGTTCGTGCGTTCGAGTATTGATGCGGTGGTTCATACGCTGATCGAAGCGATTGCGCTGGTCGTGCTGGTGGTGATCGTGTTCCTGCAAACGTGGCGCGCGTCGATCATTCCGCTGCTGGCGGTGCCGGTGTCGATCATCGGTACGTTCTCGCTGCTGCTTGCTTTCGGCTTTTCGATCAACGCGTTGTCATTGTTCGGGATGGTGCTCGCGATCGGGATCGTGGTGGACGATGCGATCGTGGTGGTGGAGAACGTCGAGCGGAATATTGAGGCGGGGTTATCGGCAAGGGAGGCGACCTATCAGGCCATGCGCGAAGTGAGCGGGCCGATTGTCGCTATCGCGCTGACGCTGACCGCCGTGTTCGTGCCGCTTGCATTCATGTCCGGCTTGACGGGGCAGTTCTACAAGCAGTTCGCGATGACCATCGCTATCTCGACGGTGATCTCGGCATTCAATTCGCTGACCTTGTCACCGGCGTTGGCAGCGATGCTGTTGAAGGGCCACGACGAACCGAAGGACTGGCTCACGCGCGGCATGGACCGCGTGTTCGGTGGTTTCTTCCGCCAGTTCAACAAGGTCTTCAAGCGTGGTTCGGAGAAGTACGGCAAGGGCGTGACCGGCGTGGTCAACCGCAAGGCGCTGATGATGGGCGTTTATGTCGTGCTGCTGGCCGGCGCGGTCCTGATGGGCAAGGTCGTGCCGGGTGGCTTCGTGCCGGCGCAGGACAAGGAGTACCTGATCAGCTTTGCGCAGTTGCCCAACGGTGCATCGCTTGATCGTACCGAGGCGGTGATTCGCCAGATGACGGACATCGCGAGAAAGACGCCGGGCGTGCAAAGCGCGGTGGAATTTCCGGGCTTGTCGGTGAACGGGTTCACCAATTCGTCGAGCGCGGGCATTGTGTTCGTGACGCTCAAGCCGTTTGACGAACGCAAAGGCAAGGCGCTCTCGGCCGGTGCGATTGCGGGTGCATTGAACCAGAAATATGCGGCGATCAAGGGCTCGTTCATTGCCGTGTTCCCGCCGCCGCCGGTGCTTGGGCTGGGTACGCTGGGCGGCTTCAAGTTGCAACTGGAAGACCGTGGCGCATTGGGCTACACCGCACTGAGCGACGCGACGCAGGCGTTTATCAAGCGTGCATCGCAGACGCCTGAACTGGGACCGACGTTCTCCAGCTATCAGATCAACGTGCCGCAACTGAACGTGGATCTGGACCGGGTGAAAGCGAAGCAACTGGGTGTTTCCGTGACGGATGTGTTCAGCACGATGCAGGTGTATCTCGGTTCGCTGTATGTGAACGACTTCAACCGCTTCGGCCGTGTGTACCAGGTGCGGGTGCAGGCGGATGCGCCGTTCCGCTCGAACTCCGATGACATCGGCTTGCTCAAGACGCGCAACGCAAACGGCGAGATGGTGCCGCTGTCGTCGCTCGTCAAGGTGACGCCGACCTATGGTCCTGAGATGGTTGTGCGTTACAACGGCTACACCGCCGCGGATATCAACGGTGGTCCGGCTCCAGGTTATTCGTCGGGCCAGGCGCAGGCTGCAGTGGAACGAATCGCGGCTGAAACGCTGCCGCGCGGCATCAAGTTCGAATGGACCGACTTGACGTATCAGCAGATCCTCGCGGGCAATGCAGCCATGTGGGTGTTCCCGATCAGCGTGCTGCTCGTGTTCCTCGTGCTGGCTGCACTGTATGAAAGCCTGACGCTGCCGCTCGCCGTGATCATGATCGTGCCCATGAGCATTCTCTCGGCATTGGTTGGCGTGTGGCTCACGAAGGGTGACAACAACATCTTCACGCAGATCGGCTTGATGGTGCTGGTGGGCTTGTCGGCGAAGAACGCCATCCTGATCGTGGAATTTGCGCGTGAGCTGGAAATGCAGGGGCGCTCGATCGTGGAGGCGGCTATAGAAGCGAGCCGCTTGCGTCTGCGGCCGATTCTGATGACGTCGATCGCTTTCATCATGGGCGTGGTGCCGCTCGTGGTGTCGTCGGGCGCGGGTTCGGAAATGCGGCATGCAATGGGCGTCGCGGTGTTCTTCGGCATGCTCGGCGTGACGCTGTTCGGCCTGATGCTCACACCTGTCTTTTATGTGCTGCTGAGAAAGCTGGCTGGCGGCGAACATCTCGTCGACAAGCATGGCCACAATCCGCACATGCGCGGTGTCAATGCAACGCTCGAAGCATGAGAGAGA
>JGI12635J15846_10005247_pt1 | contig 11200 bp, 12 predicted proteins | sample BlaSpr_A8_OM2_M2_FD_15846 | JGI IMG/M metagenome (IMG submission 15846) | reverse complement strand
ATACAACACCCGCCGACAAGCCCTTTGACTGGATGGGCCGCCTGCGCATGACGGGCGGCCGAACCAACGTCTGGGGCCGCGTCAGCCTGCGCTTCAGCGATTGGGATTTCAAAGCCGCCTCGTTCGATGGTCACGGCGAAAACTGGCCGCTCGGCTACAAAGACGTCGAGCCGTATTACGATCTCGTCGAAAAATACGTCGGCATCACCGGCTCCGCCGAAGGCCTCGAGCATCTCCCCGACGGCCAATTCCAGCCGCCCGTTCCGTTCACTTGTCAGGAAACTCTGTTCCGCAATCGCGTCAAGGAAAGGCTCGGCCGCACCGTCATGCCCGCGCGCTCCGCCAATCTCACCAAGCCCATAAACGGCCGCGGCCCATGCCATTTCTGCGGACCTTGCGAGCGCGGATGCATGACGCACTCCTATTTCAATTCCGCCTTCACCACCGTCGCCGACGCCCTCAACACCGGAAACTGCACGCTCATTTCGAATGCCATGGTCTACAAAGTCCTCATGGACCCTGACCGCAACCGCGCCCGCGGCATTCTCTACATCGACCGCAACACCCGCCAGGCATGTGAAATCTACGCCCGCACCGTCGTTCTCTGCGCCCAATCGCAGGAATCGGTCCGCATCCTGCTCAATTCCGCCACGCCCCAGTATTCGAATGGCCTCGCTAATTCCAGCGGCGTGCTCGGCCATTACCTTACTGCGCATGTCCGCAGTGGCGGAGGCAGCGGCGAATTTCCAGCGTTCGGCGCGAAACCTTCTCTCGGCGCGCCCGTTAAGCCGCTCGGCATCTATATCGCGCGTTTCCGCAACTTGCAGAACGCTCCGCCCTACAAGAAATTCCTCCGCGGCTTTGGCTACGAGGGCGAGTCATCGACGGAATTCAACTGGAAGGCGCCCGGCTTCGGCGAAGCCTACAAAAAAGCTTTTCTCGAGGCCCGCACCAGCATCGGTATCACCGGCTTCGGCGAAGTCCTCCCGCGCTGGGACAATTTCGTCGAACTCGACCCCAGCGTCAAAGATATTTACGGAATTCCCGTCCTCAAAATCCACATGTCCGACGGCGAAAACGAACGCGCCATGATCCAGGACATGGGCGATTCCGCCGGCGAAATGCTGGAAGCCGCGGGTGCAAAAAATATTCGCACTTACGCTCATCCTTCGGCTCCACGCTGGGCGCTCCACGAAGCCGGCATCGCCCGCATGGGCGTCGACTCGAAAAAATCCGTCCTCAATCAATTCCAGCAGACCCACGACATCAAGAATCTTTTCGTCATGGACGCCTCCGGCTTCACTTCGAACCCCTGCCAGAACCCCACGCTCACCATCATGGCTCTCTGCGTCCGCTCCTGTGACTACCTCATGTCCGAGCTGAAGCGCAACGCCATCTGATTTTTCCCGGTGCGCGCACTCCTCGGAACCGGACACACTTCCCCTCTGCCCACCTTTGCGACGGGCGATTTCCTGCAATGACTCAGATTTTAACTATTGTTTGCCGCGATTGCGGCGCTACTCCGACTGACCCTCAATTAACGCCCACGTCGCGCCGTGCACCAGCAGGATTATCCGGACTGCCTCTGGTGGTCCTTTTCCGCTCCATCCAGCCAGCGCTCCAGAACTGCTTGTGAATCCGGTTCGACCTTCTGGAACCTCACGCCAGCACCCATATTCGGCTGTGAGTAAATGATTTCTGACTTGGCTTCGAAGAACGAATCCCCCGCCGCGATTTTCACGAGCACCGCCGTTCCCTTGGGGAACGGATTCATCATGTCCAAATAGCAGCCGTGCAGGCTCAGTTCGCTCACACGCGATACGATCCGCACATCCGCTTTTACTTCGATCAGCTCCGCGCTTGCGATGAACGAGTATCTAGGCGAACGTCTCTTCTCTAAGTATGCGATATCGGCCTCCGGCGGACTTCCCCTAACCACAATGTTACCTCTGATTGGCTGAATTTCGTCACCACAGGGTCTTAACCACTTTGGAACGCTCGGCCTTTTGCCTTATCCGGCGTATCGGGGCTTGCCAGAATTCCAGTTTCGTCTGTTTTTCGCCTTCCACAAATCGAGCCCTCCTCGGCGTCCTTCGAAGGGGTCTCTCCCGATTCGTTCAGGCAACCCCTAGCCACGTCTTCGATTCCGCCACGTCCCCCGGTCAGGTCCGCTGCTTGCCGAACCGCCCCAGGGCCTTGCCACGGCCGCCTTCCGCAATGGTTTGAAGAAGTGATATCCTTCCGTCACCATTTTTCATCTAGGGGATTTCAGCTTCTCGGAAACCATCTCGTGGCACTGTCAGATGCTGCGATCCTCGGCCACAAGTTAATCACGAAGAGGAGGACAGCCCATGTTCCGCAAGCTCATCAACACCACTGACGATCTGGCCATCACCATCCTTCGCCTAGTCCTTGGCGTGGTCTTCTTCGCGCACGGCGCGCAAAAGGCCCTCGGCTGGTTTGGCGGCTACGGCTTCTCCGGCACCATGGCCTTCTTCACCCAACAGGCGCACATCCCCGCCGCGTTCGCATTTTTGGCCATCTGCGCCGAATTCCTCGGTGGCATCGGCTTGATTCTCGGCCTTCTCGGTCGCGTTGCCGCTTTTGGCATTGCTTGCAATATGGTGGTGGCCGTAGCCATGGTCCATTGGCACTTCGGCTTTTTCGCAAACTGGTTCGGCAATCAAAAGGGCGAAGGCATTGAGTACCACCTTCTCGCGCTCGCCATCGCCTTGGCCATCATGATCAAGGGCTCTGGCGCGCTTTCCGTCGATCGCGCGCTCTCAAAATCTTGAGCGCAAGTACCCTCCGTGGCCTTCTTCCACACCTCGGTCAATGCGCCGCAGTCGCGCCGCTGCCTAGGAACGCCACCACGGCCGTGACGAACTCGTCCGTCTTTTCAATCGCCGGTACGTGCCCGCACTTCTCAAAGCTGACCAGCTTCGCCCCGGCGATTCCCGCGGTGTACCGTTCTCCGGCTCCAATCGGCAACAATTTGTCTTGTTTTCCCCACGCCACCAGCGTCGGCACCTTAATACTCGCCAGCCGGTCGTCCAATCTTTCCGTCCCGAGAGCGGGATTCCCCAGCAAGCTCCGCACCGTGTAGCCGTCGTGCGCCGCCAGCTTGTCCGTGAAAATTTTCCGCAGTGCGTCTTCATTCAACCAGCTCGTATCGTAGAAGACCGCCTCCATCAATCCACGCATCGCCGCCAGCGAACTCGGATTCAAATCCGGGATCGGCTTGTCCTGCTTCAGTCCTGCCGCATCTACAAGCACCAGTTTTTCCACCGGTATCAAGTGCGCGCCGCCGCCTATCTCCGCCACGTAAAGCCCGGCGATCCACCCGCCCAGCGATTCGCCCACCAGGCTGGCCTTTTCCACTTTCAATTGCCGCAAAAATTCATTCAGAAAATCGACATAAGTTTGAATGCTGTAATCCAGCAGTGGCTTGTCTGATCGCCCAAACCCGATCTGGTCGGGAACCAGCAATCGGTATTTCTGCGCCATCGGCTCCAGCACCGGCAACCAGTCTTCCTTGCGGCTCCCCAGTCCGTGCAGCAGCACCACCACCGGCCCCGACCCCATATCAAAATAATGAATCGATTGTCCAAACACCGTGATCGTTTTGTCGGTCGGCTGCCCCTGGCCAGATGCCCGGATCACAAACACCGCTAACAGCAGGATGAGCCCGAATTTCATTTTTCCGCGCATGCTCCCTCCTGTCCTTGCGGGCTCTGTTTAACACAGGGCCGCCCCGAATACCACTTTTGCCCTTCGCTGCCCGTTCTGCTCTTTTGACGAAATTTTACTTGCCCGGCCGCACCCTCACTCTATAGTCCCCCACTCGCGGTCGTTTCCTATTCGAGGCGTGGAAGTCTGTCGCGACTGTTCCGATGGTGCCGTCGGACAACATCACAAAGAGCATTGGAGGTTCACATGCGACTTGCGGTTCTTGCGGCACTTCTGTTCGGCGCTGTGCCTGCATCTGTCTATGGGCAAGCAATGGAGCCCGATCAGGTCCCGATCAGCTTCGCCCTCACCACGAATCCCCATACCTACAACGCCAAGTCGACGGCTGCCGGTGGTGTCCTGGGAGGCCGCTCGAATGGTAGTCTTCTTGGCATCGACTCGGTTGTCAACTGGAGCAGCTATTTCTACGAACAGGGATTCGATTCATTCGGCAAAATCCAGTTCACCTGGCAATACACCATGGTCGGCCGAGCTCCCTTCGGCACCGGTGAATCCGAAGGGAGTGAGGAAACCACGGAGATCAGAGCTCCCGTTGTCCCTGGCAGCCTTGACCTGCGCAACTTCGACGGCTCACCGCGATTTGTTGACGGTAAACGTCTCTTCTCCGACGGAACCCGATACGTCAATCCGGTCCTGAACTCCCCAGTTTTCTCCAACACATCTTACGGTTCCAGCGCGAGTCCCACGCAGTACACTGACGCGGTTCAGCGGGCAGAGTTCTTCAACAAAGCCGCCAGCGACTGGCACACCCGGCTGCGCCCGCGCGTTGGCACGCCGCGAACCATGGTGCTCATCCGCGGCACGTATCGCTTTGCCCTCAACGCCGACGGCTCCTGCTGCGCCTTTGTTTTCATCGACGAAGGCACCTTCCTTAGAACTTCGCTTGCAAGCCGCCGCTGCCTTGACTGGCTCCGCGCTGGTTCGCTTCGGCGAAATACCACCGGCAACGCTGCATCTCGAACGCTCGATCGTCGTTCCAGGGGTGAGCTTCGGCTCACCCCTGCGAGTTTTCCTTTTTCGCGACCAACGTTTGCCTTGAGGGTGGGGATTTTGACTTTTCCTCGATCCCCCAGTTCAGCCTTTGACCGTACCAACAAAGTAATTGACAGCCGGCGGCTCCACTCTGTTACATTCCCTCCATGGCGCTCCGAACCATCCTCCTGCGGGGATCGATTCCCTGCGTCCTGATCCTCGCGGCTCTTTGCGCGTTTGCCGCCCCCAAGGACAAAGAGCCCGCCCCGCGCTTCAACGCCACCACAACCACCGGCGAAAAATTCACCAATGACTCCATCAAAGGCAAAGTCGTCCTTCTCGAATTCTGGACCACTTGGTGCGGCTTTTGCGCTGACGAAGCCGCCTTCGTCGACAAGATCGGCCATGAGCTCGCCGGCAAAGGACTGATTCTTCTCGCCATCGACGTGGGCGAGTCCAAAAAGACCGTCAAAAAATATCTCGAGCAGCATCCCCGCAACTGCAAGCTCGTCATGATGGAAGACACCAATCTCGCCGCCATGTACCAGGCTAACGTCTATCCCATCTACGTCGTGATCAACCGCGACGGCAATATTGCCGGAACCCAGCGCGGCGCCGGCGGCGAAGAAGCCCTCCGCCGACTGATCGCCCGCGCCGGCCTCGAATCCGAATCCGACGCCGACTCCGACACCAACTAGCCCGGCTTTCGCGCAACCCGTCGCGCTGCCCGTCATTCCGAACGAAGCAGGCCGACGGTTTTCCTCCCGCTTCGCTCCTGCGCGCTCTTCTCCATCCCGCACGCTTTTGCGGGATGAACCGGTCGGCCTGCGGATGTGAGGAATCTCTCGGCGCTCTGCTTTCACATGACGTTCCATCGCCATAGCGTTATGATTCCCCAAAACTCCTCGAGGCGAATCCTCATGAAGAATCCCAGAAAAATCATCGTCCACATCGCCGCTAGCGTCGACGGCTAAATCGCCCGCTCCGATGGTGACGTCGCCTGGCTAGACCGTCCCCGTCCCAAGGGGAATTACGGCACGCCCGCCTCCCGTAACTTTTAGGGTGAAGGCCCTGCGCGGTGGGGGCATGGACGCGCCGAACCGATGCTATGCTCCGTTGTGATCCGGCATCCCAACCACGGAGGTCACACCATGAAACTGCTGGCGGCAATTGCCGTTCTATTATTTGTCTCGGTGTCCGCTCACGCACAAGCGGCAAAGCCTTGTGAAGAGCTGAAGGATGAAATCACCAAGAAGCTCGACGCAAAAGGCGTGAAGGGGTACACGCTGGAAATTGTGGCGAAGGACAAGGACGCGGAAGGCAAAGTCGTGGGGACTTGCGAGGGCGGCACGAAGAAGATCCTGTATAACAGGTCGTCAGCCGCCGCCGAAACCCCGGCCAAGGAACCACCCAAGTCCTAATCCACCGTCTGCCCGTAGAGTAGCAAACAAAAGACTTACAGCAGGCTTGCAACCTGGCTAAGTTCTTTAGATGCAACACGTACAAAAACCAGGCGGGGTGGGCGTACTATAGTCCTTCCTGGTCGCACCTCCATACCGGTACGTTGCCCCGACCTATCTCCTTTGTTTGCCATTCTTACGAAAGCTGCCGGATGTGTACCCAAAGTTCCCATTCTGGACGGGGTGTACTCCCAACGTTCAAACGTTCAACCTTCAAACCTTCAAACGATCCTCTCGTCCCATTGCAGCCGAACGCCCTTGGTGCCACAATTGGCAACGACACTAGGAATCTTTACGATCCGGGGAAACAACACCGCTCCTCCCGGTGTCTAATGATACTGAGCGGACATCGGGAATCGTTCGACGAAGTTCCCGGTCACGGCCCGACTTGGTCGGGGTCGCAAGTCGATCGCTTTGCGATCGTACTCGCAAGAAGGCCTGGGTCCACCGTTCTAACGTTGGACCGCAGCAGGGTGGCCCGAATAACCCATCCATGCAGGATGGTGAGTGGACCCGCATCCGCCAGAGATGCTGGTAACTTCGGGCCGGAAAGGCCGGCAGTGTCCGATTGGGCTCGTGCCCTTTCTTGGGGCCGCGATGAAGCCGATCTCGTCCACGAGCTGCAAGCCGGCTCGGAGACGGCCTTCGACTGGCTCGTCACCCACTATCATGCGCCGGTCTATAACCTCATCCTCGGCATGCTGGGCGACACTTCGGACGCCGCCGACAGCGCCCAGGAAGTTTTCTTGAAGGCTTTCCGCGGCATCCGCAATTTCCGCCAGGGCAGCTCTTTGAAGACGTGGCTCTACCGTATCGCCATCCGCGAAGCGCTGAATCACAAGCGCTGGTTCAAACGCCACGTGCAGAAGAATGTTTCTATCGATGCCGAGCCGCAGGAAGGGCAAGCCCGCATCGAGATCGAGGATCTCGGCGCCACGCCCTTCGATCAGCTCGCCGTCCCTGGAAATTCGAGTCGTCGTCCAAGCCGCTTTGCAGCAGGTTCCCGATGTCTTTCGCAGCGCGGTGATCTTGCGCGATCTCGAAGGCCTGAGTTACGAGGAAGTCTCGGAAGTTCTGGAATGCAGCGTTGGCACGGTGAAGTCCCGCATCCTTCGCGGGCGCCGCGCGCTGAAGGAAATTCTTGAGCCGCTTTTGGGCGCGCACCAGATTCACGGCAGCCACGCGCAAACGTCTTCGCATGGCAGCGTTTCCGAGCCTCAGCCTTCGCCATTCGGTGATGCATTTTCCGCCGCAAGGCGAATCACAGTTTCATCGCAAGGTACGTCCCCGCGGGCAAGTTCCGCGGGCAAGGGTGTCCAATGAAGTGCAACACGGTTCGAACCAAACTGGCGGGTTATCTCGATGATGCTATTACCGGCGGAGCGCGCGTTGAAGAGCGCGTCCAGATTCGGCAGCACCTGGAGGGTTGCAGCGTTTGCCGCGAGGAGCTGGAACGCTTCCGCAAGCTGGCTGTCATGCTTTCGCGTGTCCCCAAAAACGTTCCGCCTGCCGATCTCGCCGTGCGCATCAAGGTTGCTGCCGCCCAGGCGCAGCATTCGCAGGATTGGCCCAGCCGTATGCGCCGCATCAAGGATCGCGCCGAAATTTTGCTCGACAACGTTTTCCGCCCCCTCACCCTTCCTGCCACCGGCGGATTCTGCTCCGCCATTCTCGTTTTCGTGCTGGTGCTCCAGATGATCGTGCCGGGCACTACCGTCCGCGCCGTCCAGAACGACGTGGCTCTCAATCTGATGCGCCCCGCCGAGCTGGTTTCTCTCTCGGACTATCCGCAAGCCTGGGCGCCGGAGCAGAACGACCTCGAACTTTCTCTGCCTCACGGCCTCCTGCTGGACGTCACTGTCGATGCCCAGGGCCAAATGACCGATTATCAAATTCTCTCCGGCCCAACCAGCCTGGAACTCCGGCGCCAGCTTGACCAGATTCTGCTCTTCTCCCGCTTCAGCCCCATGCTGAGCTTCGGCCGTCCGACTCCCGGCGGCCATGTGGTTCTCAGCTTCAGCGCCGTCCGCGTCCGCGGTTGATCTTTACCGGCATGAGAGATTCCAAATTTCTCCTCGCCGTATTTCTTTTCTTCTTTTCGACGCGCGCGCACGCGCAATTACAAAGGAACGACTCGGAGCGCCAGCTCTTCGAGGCCCTCAACCGCGAGCGCACCGCCCAAGGTCTTTCCGCGCTCCAGTGGGATAACGCCCTCTTCAGAGCCGCCCGCCAGCATGCTCTCCGCATGGCCAATCTGAATAGGCTCGAGCACCAGCTCCCCAGCGAGTCCAACCTGGAAGGCCGCCTTGCCGAAGCTGGCGCGCGGTTCGGTGCCATCGCGGAGAACATCGCCATCGGCCCGAATCCCCCCATCATTCATGCCGGTTGGATGAATTCACCCGGCCACCGGAAGAACATCCTGGACCCGCGGCTCACCTCCGTTGGAATCGCCGCAGTGCGCGGGCCGGGTGGCCTCTTTGCCGTCCAGGATTTTTCACAGTTTGTCCCGGATTTAAGTGTCGAACAGCAGGAACAGAAAATGGTTTCACTGCTCGCCGCGCACGGATTCCGGCCGGCCAACGCGACGGCCGGCGCGCGGAAAACATGCGAGACCGATGCAGGGTTCGCGGGCACTTCGGCAAAATCGATGATCCGATTTGAGGCGACTGACCTGAACAAATTGCCGGAAGATATCGAGCGTAAGATTCGGAGCGGGCCTTATAGCAAGGCAGCGGTGGGGGCGTGCCNCGCGAATGGGACATCGGGATTCGCGCGCTATCGCATTGCGGTGTTGTTTTTCTGAGGTTCGTATCGAATTTCATGGCGGCCCTGTTTGCCGAAAGAATTTGTTGTGTACGGGAAAGAGACGAAATACACTATTCCCATGATTTGCATCGCCCACTCGTATTGGTTTCGATTTAGCGGTCCACCCATCTAGGTGGCGAGGGGCGTTTCTGTAAGCGGATTCAGCNGAAAAAAAGATCCGACCCACTCGCAGCGAGTGGGTTTTTTATTTTGTGAAAGTGTTTTCAGGAAAAGCCTTGCAGAAAAGGAAAAAGGAAGTTGAGAGGATCGAACCATGATTATTTCCATGAGGCTGCACGCGACACGCGAAGAGATCGATGAAGTTCGCAAACAGGTAGAGCACTTCGGGTACAAGGTGCACTCCATCGAAGGGGAAGAGCGCGTGGTGATTGGCGTCGTTGGCGTGGGGGATGTGACGGCGTGTTTCGAATCCGTCGAGGCCATGCCGCAGGTGGAGAAGGTGGTGCGGATTTCGGCGCCTTACAAATTTGTGAGCAAGGAATTCCGCGCGGGTAAAACAAAAATAAAAATAAACGGAACGGAAATCGGCGGCGCCGAATTCGTGGTGATGGCCGGGCCGTGCTCGGTGGAATCGGAAAAACAGATCATGCAGGCGGCGGAAGGCGTGGCGAAAGCAGGCGCGAAAATGCTGCGCGGCGGCGCGTTCAAGCCGCGGACTTCGCCCTACGATTTTCAAGGGATGGAAGAAGAAGGATTGAAGCTGCTGAAGAAGGCGAAAGGGGCAACGGGGCTGGCGATCATTACGGAAGTAATGAGCGATCGTGATGTGGACCTAGTGGCGAAATACGCCGATGTGATGCAGGTGGGCGCGCGAAACATGCAGAATTTCATGCTGCTGAAGGCGCTAGGGAAATGCGGGCGGCCGGTGCTGCTGAAGCGTGGGTTGAGCAGTACNGTGAAAGAATTGCTGATGTCCGCGGAATACNTCACGGCGCACGGAAATCCCGATGTGATTTTGTGCGAACGCGGAATTCGCACGTTTGAAACGGTGACGCGCAANACTTGCGACATCGCGGCGATNCCNGCGCTGAATGAATTGACGCACCTGCCNGTNATTCTGGATCCAAGCCATGCCACAGGAAAACGGAGCCTCGTGCCGGCGCTTTCGCGNGCGGGCGTGGCGATCGGCGCCGANGGATTAATCGTNGAAGTGCATCCNGCNCCGGAGAANGCCATCAGCGACGGCGCGCAATCGCTNGACATCCCGCAATTCCAAAANATGATGCTAGACCTGNAACCATATATTCAGCTCTGGAGTAAATCGAGAAAAGAAGAAGCTGCCGTCGTGACGGGTCACTGAGCTCGCGAGTGCAAAGGTACGGACACTTACCACAACCGCGGCTTGCGAATGTGTAATTTATAAGTTACGATGGAAAACGCAACTGAGATTCGTCACTATGTGAGCCGCGCCGGGAAAGATGTCTTCGACNATTGGTTGACGGAGCTGGCGGATGCCAGGGCACAGGCGAAGATCACGAGCCGAATCAACCGGCTCTCCGCCGGAAACTTCGGAGATTGCAAATCGCTGGGCCAAGGTCTGTATGAGCTACGGACGGATTGGCGGCCGGGGTATCGGGTTTATTACGCGGTGCTAGGGAAAGTCTGCGTGTTGCTTCTGTGCGGGGGCGACAAACGAAAGCAGTCCCGTGACATTGAACGTGCGCTGCAATTTCTAAAGGACTATAAGGGAAGGATGGGAACATCATGAAACGTAATACCAGCGTCTCCCATGACGAGGCAATCGTCCGGCGGCTAAGGAGAGACCCGGAGTTTGCCGCCGAGTATCTAAAGGCCGCATTGGAAGATGAGGATGAGCCTCGGGTTCTTCTGATTGCGTTGCGGCACGTCGCACAGGCGCGAGGAATCGCCAAAGTCGCCAAGGCCGCTGGCATAGAGCGTGAAAGTCTCTATCGTGCCTTGTCGGTTCGCGGGAATCCGCGGTTGTCCACGCTCGTCGCGGTCACCAAAGCCATCGGGTTGCGGCTCACCGTCGAAGCCGCTTGACTGCTGAGGTTGCGGCGCGCAATCACTGGACATCGCGCAATTCCAAAAAATGATGAAGGATCTGGAGCCATATATTCAGCTTTGGCAAGAGTCGAGGAAAAAAGAAGCAACAGCGGTTGCGAGCCACTGAATCGTTTAGTTTAGACGCGTTGTCGGATGGAAATGCGGAGTGGTCTTTCCGTGATGCG
>JGI12635J15846_10005246_pt1 | contig 11203 bp, 12 predicted proteins | sample BlaSpr_A8_OM2_M2_FD_15846 | JGI IMG/M metagenome (IMG submission 15846) | reverse complement strand
GACCTGCCAGTAAGGATCATCGAGCGACGCGATCAACGCGTCGCGGCGGCTTCCTCACGCACTTGCCAGGCGTTATCGCGCAACCCGCTCAGCAACGCATCGACGATGGCTTCTACCGGCTCCGAGCCAAGTCCCAACGACCCCACCGCGGCCCGGCGCACGCCGGGATCGGGGTCACCGGCGGCCAACCGGTGGGACGAGAGCCGTTCACGCCCGCCGTCCTGTGGGCTTTCGCACGAGCCCCGGTTTATCAGCATGACGAATTAATTTCGGTCCACAAGCGGTGCCATCAACGCCTGCGACGCATCACGTCCCAACATTGACGAAAGTCCATTCGCCTGAGCAGTTGCGCCCGCCTATATTCACGGCGATAGTGACCAATGATCACCGTTGCCGCAATTGCGAGTACAACTGAACCGGCAACAATTCCCATCCACGATTCGGTCATAGCGAACTCCTTGTCTCGCGTTCGACTGCCTTTCGAGGGTTACTGTAGATGCTGACCACCATTGATCGCGATGTTCGCACCGGTCACAAACCCGGCCTCGCGCGAGCATAAATACAGGACGAGCGCAGCCACCTCGGCGGGCTGGCCTAGCCGGCCGACCGGGATCTGCGGAATGATCCTGGTGTCGAGCACGTCCTGCGACAGTGCGGTCACCATCTTGGTCGCGATGAATCCGGGCGAGATCGTGTTGACCGTCACACCTTTCTTCGCTACTTCCAGCGCCAGCGATTTTGTGAAGCCGTGCATACCGGCCTTGGCGGCCGCATAGTTGGTCTGACCGAAGCCACCCTTGGAGCCGATGATCGACGATACATTGACTATGCGGCCCCAACCCCGTTCCATCATGCCCTCGCACAGCGGCTTCGTCATATTGAACACCGAATCGAGATTGGTCCGGATCACCGCGTCCCAATTGACCTTGTCCAGTTTCTTGAAGCTGGCGTCTCGGGTAATGCCCGCGTTGTTGATGAGAATATCGACCGGGCCGACCTCGTTCTTGATTTGCTGTGCGCATTGCTGGCACGAATCGTAGTCGCCCACGTCGACCGCATACGCGTGAAACCGTCGCCCATCTGCGACCATCCGCGCGAGCCAACGCTCGACACCCGTATTGTTCGGCGAATAGGTGACCGCCACGGTATAACCGGCGTCAACAAGCTCAACGCTGATGGCTTCGCCCAGTCCACCCATCCCCCCAGTCACCAAGGCCAGCTGCTTTTCCATTGCTCAATCTCCTCTCAAAGGTTGGCGATTAACAAGGCTGGCGAGAGCTCTCCCGGCCATACGGGCGGAGAGACGTGCAGCCGCAAAATCCCCGAGCGCTGCGTCGCGACGACCAAGGCGACCGCACGTGTCCCTTATGATTTCTTCGCGGTGCGAGACGTTTGCTCGACGGCGTGCTGCGTCGCTTTCGATGCGGCGGCAACGACCGTTTCGAAATTGCTTTCGGCGACTTCGACCGCCTGTCTGGAGGCGCGTTGGACCGTTTCGTAGAGGCCGTTGGTAGCCGTGATGGTCGACTTCAACGCCGCAACGGCGGCCTCCGACCCAACCGGCGCGCCGCGCGCGACGTTGTCGACCAGCGTTTGCACCCGTTGGTTATGCGCCTGGTATTGCGTCTCGGCGAGCTTCGAGAATTGGGTTTGCGTCGCGGCCACAATCGCGAACACCTGACGGCTGTATGACTGAATCTTCTCTGCCGTTGGCTGTATCAGGCGCGCCTGCATCGCGACCAAATCTTGCGGATCGTTGGCCGGCAGCGTCTTGCCCACGTTGTCCCGGCCTTCGGCGAGGGTCGACTTGACCGCTTGCAGGTTCAGTTCAACGAGCTTTTGAACCCCTTCGAACATCATGTTAGCCACAGCCCACGACGTATCGAGATTGGATTTTTGCGCGGCGGCGAATTGTTCGGGTGACGACAAACTCATGATGAGCTCCTGAAATGAAAGTCGATTCGTCGCGTGCCTGGGGAGTCGGACGCAAACGTTTGCGCGACGAACCGCGTTGATCAATGCCTGGTGAAAACTTGTTGGCTCCGCTTTGCTGCATGAAAGCTACGATACCGATCACTTGTATGTACTACTGATAGTAAGCGTGTCTGGTTGGTACTAACAGCATCATCAATGCAGATCCGCAGACATCTGCTCTGCAGTCTGTCCAGAACGCAGGCACCGAAATGGGCCATGGCGGGCCTAGGGGGAGCGTCGCGCCACCGCGCGAAGGCCAGCCCCGTCGCGATCGCTAACATACGGGCGCGGCTGCCAACCTGGGCCTTTGTCCGGCGCGACGAGTGGCTCAAGCAGCATGCCTGGACCCGCGTAACTCGCGCCGATTCTGTCGGAAACCTCTTGATCAGCATCAAAATGAACAATTCACGACCCAGCATCTTCATCTCTGGTGGGGAAACATGTTGGTTAAGAATCTCACCTGTCCGCGATCATGCTGCGGGCCTGGCGGCAATGCCCGACGTGACCCATCCGCCATCTCGGATGCTCTCTGCTTATTTCTTCACATCAAAACGCAACTCGATAGTAATGCGGCTAGACGTGATTAATCAATGTAATTAAGTTTTTAATATTTTCTAAGTGCCCTGCGTCAGGCGCATGCGTAGATGCTCGCGGCATTTGAATTCGATTTTGTTCCCCACAAGCGTCGTAGGGCTCTGTCGCAATAAGGATTTTTGCATGACNGAGGCCACTATATGTAGTCCTCGCGCAGTCGTTTCACCTGCTCTGTTGTGGGTGACCGAACGTCCAATTTTTTATTGCAACATCAGAGCCGCGCGTTGTGCTGGCGGTGAGGACCTTCAGACTGAAAATTAAACTTTACGCGTACGACAAATTGATTAGTATGTAGAAATGGACGCCTTGTCCTGCACGCAGTGCAATGCTCTTGCTGGAATCGTCCCTGCCGGCCCGACTTGTGCCAACTTGTCGTTGACGACAACTCGGCGGTCACGCAAGCATGAGCTGCGCTGATGCAGACCCCGAGCCCCGGGCGTTCAGACGGAATACGTACTGACCCGCGCTGAGGGTAGGTGCGGCGTCCGCAGACCAGTCCGACTCGGTGTCGTGTGGGTTCCCGAGCCCTGCTGGGTCGTGCTCGGGGACAGGAGTGACGGATGACGACGGTGCTGTTGGTGGACGATAAGCCCGAGACGTTGGCCGGCTGGGAAATGTGCTGCGAACAAGATGGGTACGATGTGAAAGCCGCAGGCGATGGCCAAGCGGCACTGGCCGTGCTGATGGGAAGCCCCGTCGACGTCGTAGTGGCCGATTGGCACATGCCGAAAATGTCCGGTAGTGCCCTGTGCCATCACATCCGGAACGCGTCAGGTCTCGCCGGGACGATTTTCATCCTGATTTCGGCCGACTCAAGTCCACCCGCCCTTGTGCAATACGACGGCTTTCTGCGCAAGCCCGTCGACGTACCGGAGCTGCTGGCGACCATGCGGCGCCTGCTTATGGAGCACGCGGCCGAAGGTGCCGCCACGCGAGCTCACGCTTCGCCGCATCAACGACGCTAAGACGCGCAAGGCCTCGGCAGCCGAACGGACGAGGCTATTTTTGCACGAGTCCAGAGAGACGGCCATTTGAGCGTTGGGCCGCACGGATGGCGGTCAAGGAAAGCTCTCAACATACATGTGTCTGGCGTGCCCGTATTGCCTTGAGTGTCACGAGAACCCGCTTTGAATTTGGTGCCGTAGACGCATGCTTGCCAGTTCCGGTTCCACGCTACGGCCGGATCCAGTAGATACGGAAAAAGGTAGCCATGACTGAGGCCGATATCGAGCGCGTGATCCAGTCACTTCTTGACTGGAGATCAGCCAATCCCCTGTTTTTGGTGGGTGTGGAACTGTCGGCCGGGGCAGTCTGCCAGGCGATGGCTCGGTACGATGCCGTTATTCGGGCAAGCGGCGACATGGCGCGTCGAGTGTTCTCGGGAGCGTATATGGATCCCGCGTCGCCCGCGAAATCCGCGCTCTTTCTGCGCCTGCTCATGGGCAAGCCGCCTCTACGACATGCACCACCCACTGCATTCAGCTACCCCCACTATGCGTTGATCGAAGAACCGGGCCCTATCAGCGTGGTCGTGCGGGGCCCGGTCCCACACGGCGGGCTCGCCGAACGGGCTGGGGGTGCCCATGGGAAATACTGGTTCTCTGTGAACAACTGCCTCTATGCGTGTATCGACGACAATGAGCCGGCTCGGGAAATCAATACTCTGCTCGCGAGCGACGAGCCATCGCAATTCCCTTCCCGTCCAAGCCTGGTTGCGCGACAACCAGCGTGGGTGCTGCGGTACGGTAGTTGGCCAGCGTGGACCCTGACCTGGGATCACGCCAATGAGGCTCGACAGTATCGTCCCGGCTGGGTGTTGCACAAGACACCCGAATGGGGTGACTATTCGATCGAGTACCTTGACGTCCGATAAACGGCTAGAGCAGCGCTTTGGCTGCTGGATGCGCGAACGGGTCGAGACCGTTTCGACGGCGGATGGGNGACTTTATTCAACGCCTATATTGCTACGACTACCTCCNGCCCTTCCGACTCATTCGCCGGTCCACACGGCATTGTCACGTTGAAGGCGGTGCGACGCACTAACGCAAAACCGCGACAGCTTTTCAGAAAGCAGACGGACCTTGGATGAGTTCGGTGAAACGATGCCAGCTATGGAGTCGGTCCACTGGATGAGGAAGCTCCGAACGCGGCCCGCGCCCGGCCCCTCGCCGGTAAGCGGCGCTTTGATGAACCTGCTTTCCAGAAGGATGTGCCGGGCGGCTGCGCGTAGCGCATAGTGTGCCGATAGTTGGCACGTTGCACGGTGTGCGTGTCTGAAATATGGAACGCCATTTTTGGGGACTGTGCGCTGCAGTTCTTTGCCGCAGACGACGCAGAAGTAATCGGAGCGATGGGACGCAAATACATCGCTCGCAGCGGCCACGTTCGCCGCCGAGTCCCTTGCAAAAACGATATGCGTAGCCTTGGGCATTGGCAGTACCGGTCCGTTACACGTCTCGCTTTACCGTACGTAGGTTGAATTTGCCTAACCTTAAGCAAAAAGCGTTGTGAATTGCCGACGCCGGTTCTCATCGACTTCTGACACTACTGCGGCATCATCGAACCATGCGCAAGGCAACCCGTCATTAATTCTCGCTTAGTCGTTGCTCGTCTTCGGAAAGAACACGACGTTTGGCAAACCCTCGAAATGCCGATCGCAGGTCAGTAAATCTGCGTCTTGATGCCGCGCCGTCGCGTAGACAATCGCGTCTGCCGTCGCCAGCTTGTGTTCCCGATGCAGGTCAGCGGCCAGTAACGCGATCGTCGTGTCCAGCGGGACGACCCGGCACTTTTGTGTGTAGGCGATGACTTCGTCGGCTTTTTCCTCCCCGACTTCCCGTACCAACCACTTTGACAGTTCGAGCTGCACGATTGTTGGCACGACGCAGCGGGACTTGTCCGGCAGCGCGTCGCTGAGCCTTTTGCCAAGCACACTAGCCGTCAGCCATTCGATCCAGGCCGAGGTGTCCACTACTCGAAACGGAGCCGTCATCAGTACCGGTCCTGCCGGTCACGGTAATCACTCGTGTCGGCGCCCTTCGCCATTCCAGCCAGTTGACTCAACTCGGGCACGGGCATCAGCAGCACGCCCTTGCCTTTGGGAATGAAAACGAATTCCTGGCCCGCTTGCCAATGCTGTGCGTCGCGAACTTCCTTGGGGATGGAAATTTGAAACTTGCTGGATAACGTAGCAAGCGCTGTCATTTTTACTCCAATTCGATCGATATTCTATAAGTAAGAATACGCTTTATCGGGTGCACTATCAATCTCCAGCCTCGCCAGCGGTCTGCCAGAGTGAGTTGGATGGGACTGCCACCCAGTTCCGGTTCAGGACCGCCCTCCGTGCCGCTTCGGGCCCGCGAGCGGCACTCTCTCATCTAGTCCGACGCACTCTCCGGGATTTCCCTCCTATACATCCACCCACATTCGATATTAAATAAATCATGTTGATTTAATAATTACTCAGCAAGCTCTTAGGAGGAGACCCGTGAGAAGCCCCCACATCGGCCGTGGAAGCAATTCGGCAAACTTGCGCCTCTATCACGAGCGGCTGTTACTGCAAGCTTTGCGCCGCTCGCAACCTACTGCCAAGGCGGATCTCGCGCGACAGGCCAACCTGACCAGCACGGCGGTCGGGAGCATTATTGCGTCGCTAGACGAGGCCGGTCTTATTGAACACATTGGCCGTCGGCTCGAAGGCCAGCGCGGTCAGCCCGCTTCGCTGATCCGACTGAACCCGCGCGGCGCGTTTGGCATCGGCGTGAGAATCGATCGGACCAGCATTGAAACCGTGCTGGTGAATTTTTCGGGCGATGTCCTGTCGCGCAGCACCCTCGACAAGGTGCTCCCCCACCCCGACGAAGTCCTGAAAATCCTTCAGCGCGACATCCAAAACATGCTGGTATTGCTCACCCCGGGCGAGCGCCAGCGGCTGACAGGTGTAGGTCTCGCCCAGCCGTTCCACCTGGGCAGCTGGGCACGCGAACTTGGGCTTTCGGCTGAACGCTTCCGGGCGTGGGACGAGATCGATTTCTCCGCCGAGTTAAGCAAGCTAATGTGCCTTCCCGTCTTTAGCGAAAACGATGGCAACGCGGCCGCCATCGCTGAACTATTTTACGGTTGCGGACGCCAGTGCCATGACTTCGTCTATGTCTTCCTCGGCTCGGCAGTCGGGGGCGGCATCGCGATCGATGGCGATTGCCTGCGCGGCGGCAGTGGCAACGCGGGTGATATTGGCATCATGCCAGTACCGCCAAGCCGCCTCGCTTCCGCCCCGCTCCCCACCGGGCAATGGGACATCCTGTTGTCGCGCGCGTCGCTGAATGCGCTCGCGCGCCATCTGCGATATAGCGGCGAGTCGATTCAAAATCGCTTCGATCTCAACGCCTGCATCCAGCGCAAATTGCCCCCGGTGGATGAGTGGATCAACGATTGCGTGGAAGCGCTCGCCCCGGCGCTACACGCAACGTTGTGCGTGGTGGACGTGCCGACAATCGTGCTCGACGCGGATGTCGACAGCGGACTCCTCGATACGCTACTCGAACGCTTGCAGGCCGCGATGACGGCCACGGTGCCGGAAGCCCGCAGCGTCCCGACACTGGTCCGGGGGTCGTTTGGATCCGATGCGGGCGCCATCGGTGCGGCCACGCTGCCCATGTTCTTCAACTTTTCGCCTAACGCCGGGTTGCTCCAGAGCGCCAGCGAGAAATCGAAAGAGGTCAATCATGCCCATGCCTGAGTCACCCCCCCCAATCCTCGCCATGCGCGGCATCAGTAAAACCTTTCCCGGTGTGCGCGCGCTCGACAACGTGTCGCTGACCGTCTATCCGGGCGAAGTGCACTCGCTGATGGGCGAAAACGGCGCTGGCAAATCCACATTGATGAAGGTGCTCTCGGGCGCCTACCAGGCGGATCCCGGCGGGGAAATTCTGGTCGATGGAAAAGTTACCAGCATCGACGGCCCGCTCGCGGCGAAAGCAATCGGCGTTGCCGTGATCTATCAGGAGTTAAGCCTCGCGCCCAATCTTTCAGTTGCCGAGAATATCCATGCCGGCCGCGAATTGCGCAAGGGCGGCCGCTTCGGGCTGGTGGACCGGGCGGGCATGGAGCGCGGCTGCGAGGACGTGCTCAAGCGGCTGGGCGCGAGCTTTCGGCCGCAGACGCTAGTCGGCGATCTGTCGATAGCGGAGCAACAGCTGGTCGAGATCGCGCGGGCGGTTCATGCCAACGCGCGGATCCTCGTGATGGATGAGCCGACCACGCCCCTGTCATCGCGTGAAACCGACCGGCTGTTCGAGTTGATCCGGACATTGCGTGCCGAAGGACTGGCGATCATCTACATCAGCCACCGGATGGCCGAGATCTACGAATTGTCGGATCGTGTGTCCGTGCTGCGCGATGGCGCCTACGTCGGCACGCTCGATCGCGCGGATCTGTCCGCCGAGAGCCTCGTCAAGATGATGGTCGGCCGAGATATTTCCGGCTTCTATAAAAAGCAGCATGCGGCCTACGACCCGGGCAAGGTCGTGCTGTCGGTCCGCGATGTCGCCGATGGCCGCCGCGTCAAAGGTTGCAGCCTCGAACTTCACGCAGGCGAAGTGCTCGGAATTGCAGGGCTGGTCGGCGCGGGCCGCACCGAACTGGCCCGGCTGATCTTCGGCGCCGAGCCGCGTATCCGAGGAGACATTACCGTCGATGGCAAGACGCTCGCCATGCGCTCGCCGCGCGACGCGATCAATGCAGGCGTGGTCTATCTGACTGAAGACCGCAAGCGCCAGGGCCTGTTCCTCGACATGAGCGTGCGCGACAACATCAACGTTGCCGTGTGCGGCCGCGATGCCCGTATTGGGGTGCTCGACCTCGCCCGAGGCGCGGTGCGCGCGCGCGACGCGATCTCCGCGCTCTCCATTCGCGTGGCAAGCGCGAAAGTCAACGCGGGCTCCTTATCCGGTGGCAACCAGCAGAAAGTGCTGCTGTCCCGCCTGCTGGAAACGAAACCGCGCGTCCTCATCCTCGATGAGCCCACGCGCGGCGTCGACATCGGCGCCAAGTCCGAGATCTATCGAATCATCAACGAACTGGCTCGATCCGGCGTTGGCATCATCGTCATCTCGAGCGAATTACCGGAAGTCATCGGCGTCGCCGACCGCGTGCTCGTCATGCGCGAAGGCGAACTCGCCGGCCAGCTTGGCGGCCATACCCGAACGCCGATCACGCAGGAAGCCATCATCGAACTGGCAACGGGCTCCCGACCCCCGGTCGACCAGGCAGCTTGATCCGTACACCGAACAAATCAGACGTCACGAATATCTGGAGGACGACATGAGCAATTCACTCAAGCCGCAGGAAGCCGGCACAACCCCTGTAGAGGGAACGACCAATCCGGTCCAGCGGCAAGCGAACATCTTGCGGCACGAGCGCATGCAGGCGCTGATGCGAACTGCCGGCATGCTGCCGATCCTGATTCTGCTTTGCATCGGCTTCGGGATCACGACGGGTAATTTCTTCAGCCTGCAAAATCTGTCGATCGTCACCCAGCAGGCGTCGATCAACGTGGTGCTGGCTGCGGGCATGACCTTCGTGATCCTGACTGGAGGTATCGACCTGTCGGTGGGATCCGTGCTGTCGGCCGCAGCGGTGGCGGCCTTGCTGGCATCGAACATTCCGGGCTTCGGCGGGCTCGCCGTGCCGGTCGCGCTCGCGGTCGGAGCCGGCTTCGGACTGATCAACGGCGCACTGATTTCCCTGCTCAGATTGCCGCCGTTCATTGTGACGCTTGGCTCGCTGACGGCGGTGCGCGGCATCGCCCGGTTGATGGGACATGACACCACGATCTTCAACCCGCAACTGTCGTTCGCGTTCATCGGCAACGAATCGCTCTTTGGCATTCCCTGGCTGGTCATCATCGCCATCGCGGTCGTGGCTATCTCGTGGTTCATCCTGCGCCGGACGGTCCTGGGATTGCGGATCTATTCCGTCGGCGGGAACCCCGAAGCGGCGCGCCTGTCAGGTATCCGGGTGTGGGGCATCGAGATGTTCGTGTACGTCATCTCCGGCTTTCTTGCCGGTCTCGGCGCGGTGATGTCGGCGGCTCGCCTGTATGCCGCGAATGGTTTGCAGATGGGACAATCGTACGAACTCGACGCCATTGCGGCAGTGATCCTGGGCGGCACCAGTTTCGTGGGCGGCGTGGGATCGATCATCGGTACGCTGGTGGGCGCACTGATCATCGCAGTCCTGACCAACGGTCTCGTGCTGCTCGGCGTGTCGGACGTGTGGCAGTACATCATCAAAGGTCTGGTGATCATCGGCGCAGTCACGCTCGACCGATTCCGCCAGCGTGGTTCAGCGCGCACCTGAAGTATCCATCGAATCTTGCCTTATAGAAGGACGGACGCGAAAACGGTCCCTTCGCGCTCGAAAAATACATCGGACCCCCTTGGAGACACAGAAATGTTGAAACAAAAAATCGCCGTCGTGAGCATTGCAGTGGCCCTCGGCTTCAGCCTCACTGCCCCGGCGCACGCTGCCGACAAGCAACTCAAGTCGATCGGCATCACGGTCGGATCGCTCGGCAACCCCTACTTCGTCACGATCGTGAAAGGTGCGGAGGCCAAGGCCAAGCAGATCAACCCAGGCGCGAACGTCACGGCTGTATCGGCCGATTACGACATGAGCAAGCAGTTCACGCAGATCGATAACTTTATCGCCGCTCACGTGGACATGATCCTGTTGAACGCAGCGGACCCGAAGGCCATCGAGCCGGCTGTGAAAAAGGCGCGAGCCGCAGGGATTGTCGTTGTTGCAGTGGACGTGGCCGCTGCCGGCGCCGACGCCACCGTCCAGACGAACAACGTCCAGGCCGGCGAACTGTCGTGCGGGTTCATCGCGAAGAAGCTCAACGGCAAGGGCAACGTCGTGATCGAAAATGGCCCACCCGTCTCGGCCGTGCTCGATCGCGTGAAGGGCTGCAAGTCCGTGCTGGCCAAGAGCCCCGACATCAAGATCCTGTCCGATGACCAGGACGCGAAGGGATCGCGCGAAGGCGGCATGGCCGCGATGCAGGGCTATCTGACCCGGTTCCCGAAGGTGGATGCCGTGTTCGCGATCAACGACCCGCAGGCGGTCGGCAGCGATCTTGCCGCGAAGCAGCTGCATAGGAAGGATTTCATCATTACGTCGGTGGATGGCGCGCCGGACATCGAGACGGCGCTCAAGAGCGACACGCTCGTTCAGGCGTCGGCCAGCCAGGATCCGTGGGCAATGGCACAGAACGCCGTGACCGTTGGCTACGACATCATGAACGGAAAAAAGCCGGCCAACCCGGTTATGTTGATGCCGTCGACGCTCGTGACGCGCGACAACGTGGCCAGCTACAAGGGCTGGACGGCGCCGCGTTGACGTAACAGGGTGAGCGGTGTTCGCTCTGCCGCTCGCCGGTTTCCTGACGTTGAGCTCAATTCTACGATCTGTCAACATAAGCAGTCCTTTGCATAGTGATCGCAGTTTCTCCGTGCTCCTGACCGCGACAAAACCTCCGAAAGACTTTGTATCGATTTCCATCACTGAATGCCATGACGAAACCCTCTACCTGCGGGCCGGATCACCCCCAATTCGCCTTCGTCCTGTTCGGTGG
>JGI12635J15846_10005244_pt1 | contig 11205 bp, 12 predicted proteins | sample BlaSpr_A8_OM2_M2_FD_15846 | JGI IMG/M metagenome (IMG submission 15846) | reverse complement strand
CCAGCGCCGGCGGATCGCTAACGATAGACAGCACGAGTTCAGAATTGGCCGCTAGCTCCCGCGGTGATTGCGCACGTCTTGCCCCAGCGGCAACCAGTTCATCGGCACGCGACGCCGTGCGATTCCAGACGGTCAACGGAAAGCCGGCTTTCAACAGATTCATACCCATGGGCTTGCCCATAAGCCCCAAACCAATTAGTCCCACCTTCGTTTGCGGTCCTATCACGGAATTCACAAAACCTCCGCTCTATCAAAATTCATCTTCAGCGATTTTATTCACCCAACGAAATCAATTGTAGCGTACTCAAAATTTTTCAAAGGTAGGAGGATGCAGTCCGGAGATCGCGAACCGAAGAGCTGAGAAATGGGACGGGCCTTAAATGTTGGATCGCTGAGGTCGCGGAAAAATCACGGAAACTTTTAACCGGTCGACGGCAGATTTTTCCTCCTCCGTGCTGTCGGATCCCTGGTTGGCGCTAGCGGCCTGAGCGATTTCTGACCCGGGATGCTCGAGAGATTTCTCTTGCGCTGTGGACGATACAGGTTCCGTTTTCTCCGCCAACCGCACGATGTATTGGTAAGGAATTTCCCAACGAAAGTGTCGGTGCTGGCCTCGCTGTTCGAGGTTCTGCTCCAGGAAAATGGAGCGCCCTGTATCACCGACGAAAGTTCCGGAGGCCGGCAAGAGAATATCGCCCGCGCGATATTGGACCTCCACCTGGAGGCCGAGAAAAACGGAATAACGGGCCATGGGAGGACAGTTTCGGGTCCAGTAGTTACCTGGTCAATAGTACGTAAGTTCCGGGTACCAGGCCTGTGCATTTCTTTGATTCGTAAGCGGAAAATCTGGCCGCGGACTAACGCGCAAAATCTTCGATCACTGCTTCGGCTGCGCGTCGCCCGCTAAGCATGGCGCCGTTGATCGAAGCATTGTCGCGGTGATCTCCACACACATAAATTCCGGGGCGCACGCGCACGGAGCGCTCCGCGGGCTCCAGTGCGCCTGGATATTGTTGCGGCTGAGCGTGAAGTATTTTGTAGCTTTTCAAAAGCCGCCACGAACGTGCTACCACGCCAAACCAATTTTTCATTTGTGCAATTACGAACCCGCTTAACTGCGCCTCTGTAAGTTCCTGCGTCCCAAGTACAGAGGCGGAGATGAGATGTTTTCCTGACGGCGCATACGATGGCGCCACTTGGCTCATCACTGCAAAATTATTCACCGGCCCAGCTCCATCGCCGTTAAGCGTAAGCATCGGTCGCGGAATGGGAGGCTCTTCCGCAGCGTAATAAAAGCAGCTGACGCTTCGCGAGGCTGGCTCAGCCTCCCCTACCAGATGCGCCGCTGACGGACCGTCGGTGGCCACCACGATCGCCCGGGCGCGCATGCTTTCCCCACCGGCCACCGTAATTTCATTTTCGTGCAGAGATTCGACTCGCGAGTTCAAACGTATCGAATCGGCACTCAATTTCTCCGCAATCTGAGCCGGAATCGCACCCATGCCCCTCGCGGGAACGCTGGTGGATCCTTCCGATAACATCTTGAAGACAAACTCAAACATGCGACTCGTCGTTTTCAATTCGCCGTCCAACAAAATACCGCCGAGAAAGGGACGAAAAAAACGGTGAATAATTTCCTGGCTGAATCCTTCTGATTTCAGTGCATCTTTCGTGGAGTGCTCCGGCCGCTTGAAAATATCTGCAATGGAACTGCGCTTCAGACGATTGCGCAGCCGCGCGATGCGCAATTTGTCCCCCAGCGTGCCAAATTCCGACCGCAGCGCCTCTTGCCACATCCCAGGCATGCGCCAGGGATCAACGATCGGGTTCATGCGTCCGGCAAACCACGACAATGCGCCCGGAGAAAAAGATTTAAGATCAAGTCGCGAGTAATCCAGGACGTTGTGCGCTTCAGGATACGCGGTGAGCAGTACCTGAAATCCGCGGTCCAGCAAAAACCCGTCTACTTCGTCGGTGTGCACCCGGCCGCCAATTCCATCCGACGCTTCGACAATCTGAAATGTGATCCCCGCTTCGGTAAGACGCTTCGCGCAACATAATCCAGCCAGGCCCGCGCCAATGATTAAAACGTCCGCACTCGTCGACATGCTCTCGGATTCCTCCTGGAGCCGAATCGCAATCAATTAACAAAAAGTGAACCCTAATCCTGAGGCATCGGCGGGATTTCGCGCAAGTGCGAGTGGGCCTGAAGTAATTGATGGATGCTGCCGTCGCAAGGTTTGCTGGAAGAAGCTTCGGCTCGCTTGAGCGGCAGAAATTGATTGGCAGAACTGACTAGTGGAGGGAATTTTATGAGATTTTATGGCGGAGCCTCACCGCGCGCTTCGCTCGAACAAATCTTGCCGCTAGTAACCTACTGCTGGCCCACCGGCTTCACTGCCGCATCCGCGCTGCCGCCATCCGGGAGCTTACCCGCCGTCTCAATCACCTGCTGGGCCAGATAATTCGTGGAGCGCGCTTCATCCCGCGCAATCGCTAAGTAAGCAGCGCGCAATAATTGTTCCTTGCGATTTCGCAGCGTATCCCGGATCGTTTGCTGCACTTGCGGCTCGGAAAGTCCTCGCAGCCCCGGGGACTCCCGGGTGATCAATTTTAAAATCCTGTATCCTTCTTTTAACTGAATGGGCTGGCTCACCTGCCCGGGTTTCATGCCCAGCACCATCTTCTTCAGCGCCGGATCAGACTGGTTCAACGCCGACTCCGGAACATATCCCATATCGCCGCCAGTCGCCGCCGAATTCATGTCTTCTGAATAATCCATGGCCAGTTGCGCGAAATCAGCGCCGCTGTTCAGCCGGTCCATCAGCATCTTCACCTTGCGCTGCGCTTCCGCCTCATTCGTTGCATCATCATTCTTACGGTTGCGGATTTGCGGCTCTTTTCGGGGAGTGACCACAATCTGAGCGATTCGGAATTGCGGCTCCGCCACATTAAATTGCGCCTTATTGGCGTTGTAAAATTCCGCCACATCCTGATCTGTGATCGAAATCTTGGCTACCACTTCGCGGTTCAAGAGCTTCTGTATCGAAAGCTGTCGTCGCAGATCCCGCTTCAAATCGTCCACTGACACGCCGCGCTCTTTCAATTGCCGCTGAAATTCATCTTCTGTAAACGGACTTTTCAACTCCGTGAACTTATCTTCCACCTCGCCATCGCTGGCTTCCAGGTTCAATTTCTTCGCGCGCTCAATCAGAATTTCGTTATTGATCAGCTCATCCAGCACATTAAGCTTTAGCGACAACGCCTCCTCCTGTGAAGGGGCCTGCCCTTCCGGATTTATCCGCGTCCGGTAATACTTTTCCACTTCATCTTTTCGAATCTCTTTTCCATTCACTACCGCCCACACATCCGGCGAATGCTGCGCCTGCCGGTTGCAGCCCGCCACGCAAGCCACAGCCAGCAATCCCGCAACAGCGATTGATTTTGAAATGGCGCCGCGCACACGCCCGGGAACAGCGCACTTCGCGCTCCCATGAAAAAACCACTGCAACGGATTGGCAACCAAGTGAATGCTCAGGCAGCTTTCTTTACTTTGCCCGCGCGAATGCAGGCCGTGCAAACGCGCATCTTCTTTCGAGCTCCAGACACCAATGCGTGCACCCGCTTCAGATTCGGGTTCCAGCGCCGCCTCCGCGTGTTATTCGCGTGGCTGATCACGTTACCGTAATGCGGCCCTTTGCCGCAAAGTTCACACTTCATCGCCATTGTTAGTCCTGCTTCTTCGGATTATTCGTAAAACCAATAGTCCTTAGTCTAGCAGACCCGCACCCCACCGTGAAAGCCACGCCCACCGTGTCGCTGTCAGGTACGGAACCCCTTCAAAAAACCCACAGTCTGCGCTCGAATACACCGTTTCACCGATGGACTTGATAGACGCCAATTGCAACTATCCCGCTACGCCGAGGTGCTGCGTCTGCCTTTGCGGTCGCGTTAAATTTTCAAGTTTTTTCCCCGGAGTTGTCGCTACACGAAATCAGACAGTCCCTTAGGTACTCCGCTGGATGGCTACCAAATGGGCTGCCCCGTAGTTTAAATTTGCTGCTTAAATTTATGGAGGAACATTATGGAACATCAGGCACTTAAAGAACTCTATGTCGATGAACTGAAAGATATTTACAACGCGGAAAATCAGCTGGTGAAGGCTCTTCCGAAAATGGCTAAGGCCGCTAACTCTGAAGAACTTCGCACCGGCTTCGAAGAGCATCTTGAGCAGACTCGCGGCCACGTGCAGCGCCTTGAGCAGATCTTCAAGGAAATGGGCGAGAAGCCGTCCGGCAAGAAGTGCAAGGGCATGGAAGGGCTAGTGGCTGAAGGTCAGGAAATGATGGAGGAGGATTTCGAAGATGATGTAATGGACGCGGCTCTGATTTCCGCGGCCCAGCGTGTCGAACACTACGAAATCGCCGCCTATGGCACCGTCCGAACCTACGCTGAATTGCTGGGAGAAGACACCGCCGCGCAGCTCCTCGAACAGACCCTCGAAGAAGAAAAGGAAACCGACCAGAAGCTTACCGACATGGCTGGCGAGATTAACGTCAAGGCCTTGGGCGAGGGCTCCGAGGAAGGCTCGGAAGAAGACGAGGAAGAGGTGCCGGTCCGCAAGAAGGCCAAGAGCGCCAAGGCATAATTGTTATGTCCTCACACAACGGGCCTGACCAGAAGCGTCGCTTGAAAGAAACGGACATCGACCCGAGCGGAGAGCTTACTTCCGATCGCACCGGGGAGACAGAAGGAACCGGCTCCGGAACTGGGAGCCGTACTGACAACCAACCGGCCGAGAATCGGGAGAAGCCGACTCGATCTGAAAACCGCGAAAGCGGCAACCGGGACAGCGAAAACGCTCCGGCACCAGGCCACGAAGAGTAGTCAACCGATTCACGGACGTCGGGCTCGCATGCAATTCCCAGGTGCGGGCCCGACTTACTTTTTCTCGATGTCGCATTTACCTGTAGAATCCGAAAATGCCTCTAAACGAATATCGCAAGAAACGGGACTTCAAAATCTCTCCGGAACCATCCGGCGAGAAGGCCGCGCCCAAGCCCCCCAAGTCATCTCTAATTTACGTCATACAGAAACACCGCGCGTCTCATCTCCATTACGACTTCCGCTTGGAATATAACGGCACCCTTCTGTCGTGGGCAATTCCTAAAGGCCCTTCGCTTGACCCTTCTGTAAAGCGTCTCGCCATGCAGGTCGAAGATCATCCCGTCGAGTACGCCAGTTTTGAGGGCGTAATTCCCGAAGGCGAATACGGTGGTGGCACCGTAATGATTTGGGATCAAGGCACTTGGACTCCTGAGAGCCCCGACGTTGCTGCTGCGCTTGAAAAAGGCGAATTGAAATTTACTCTGCACGGCAAAAAACTAAAAGGCTCCTGGGTTCTGGTTCGAACCCGAGGATATGGCAGCAGCTCCAAAACTTCCTGGCTCTTAATCAAACATCGCGACGAGTTCGCCTCAACCAAAATAGATGTAGTCCAGGAAATGCCCCGCTCGGTTGTTTCGAATCGTCTGCTCGCCGAAATTGCGCGCGACGGCGGTGGCGACGTTGAGAAAGCCGCGACGGGCGACCCAACCATCAAGCTCCCCGCGAAGGCTGCCAAACCCGCAAAAACTTCACGAACCTCCTCGAAAAGCAGCCGTCAGGTGTCCGCCGCAAAAACTGTCAGCGCCCGCACACCGAAACGCCGAAAAACTTCCTACTGAGGCGGAGTCTCCGCTCCTCCCATTCCTTGCCTGACCAAATTCCATTCCGTGTGCAACCGATGCTCGCAACCCTCGTGCGTGAGCCATTCCACAAGCCCGGCTGGGTCTACGAAGAAAAGTACGACGGCTACCGTATCCTCGCTTACAAAGAAGGCTCGCGCGTCCGCCTCTACTCCCGTAACGCCATCGACCGCACTGATCGGTTTTTCGACGTGGCCGCAGCCGTGAGCACTCTCAGGCCTTCCACTCTCTTGCTCGATGGCGAAGTCTCGGTATTTGATCGCGAAGGCGTATCCCGCTTTCACCTCCTGCAAAATTTGGGCGCAGGCAAATCCGTTTTCGCCGTTTTTGATTGCCTCTATAAAGACGGCCAGGATTTGCGACGCTGCCCGCTATCGGAGCGCCGCGCTGCCTTGGAACAATCCCTCGCGCGTAACAACCCTCCCAACAAGACGCGGAATAAAGCGAGCCAGAATAAATCCCTGAATAACGTAATCGTTCCCTCCTCCCGTCTGGCTTCCAATGGTCTGGAAGCCCACCGTCTCGCCATTCAACGAAAATTCGAAGGGTTGGTAGCCAAGGACTCCTCTTCCCCTTACGTGGAGGGCCGTTCCCGTTTCTGGCTCAAAGTGAAAGTCCATCAGGAGGATGAATTCGTCATCGGTGGATTCACTAAGCCTACCGGCTCGCGCAGCCATTTCGGAGCGCTCCTCCTGGGCGCTTACGATCGCAGCCGCAACCTCCGTTTCGTGGGGAAAGTCGGCACCGGATTCAACGAGGAAAGCCTCGCCATGCTGTTTAAGAAATTCCGCCCCCTGGTCCGGAAGCAGAGTCCTTTCGTCGATCCTCCGCGAGACCGCGACGTCACCTTTCTGGCCCCCAAACTCGTCGCCCAAATCTCCTACCAGGAATGGACCGCGGACAAAAAACTTCGCCAGCCTGTTTTTCTCGGCCTCCGCGACGACAAAAGCCCACAGGAAGTCCGCATGCCGGAGTTCGCCGCATGAAAACGAAGCAAACCAAATCACCTAAATCCATCAAATCGCCGGCGCCCGCAAAAAAAGCCAGGTCTGCGAGCAGGCCGCCCTTGAAAACCGGGAGACCCGTTTCAGCCGCGCCTCCCTCCTCCAGGGCTCTTCCGTCAACCGTCTCCAATCCCAATAAAGTTTTCTGGCCCGACGAAGGCTACACCAAGCTCCAGCTCGTCGAGTTTTACGCCGACATTTTTCCCAAGCTCCAGCCCTACGTAAAAGACCGCATCCTCTCTCTCGAGCGCTGTCCGGACGGCATGCGCGGCGGCTGCTTCTATCAAAAAGAAGCCCCTTCCAGCCTGCCACCAGGCACGCCGACCAAGAAGATTGCTCACGTAGGCAAATCCGGTAAATCCACAAATTATGTCGTTGGCGGTTCTCTGGCCACGCAACTTGCGCTGGCAAATCTTGGCTGCATCGCCGTCCATGTATCGGGTAGCCGCGCCTCTTCCTTGCGTAAACCCGACTGGGTTTGTTTTGACATGGACCCACAATCAGGAAAATTCGGTGACGCCGCGCGCGCCGGTCTGCGACTCAAAGAAGCTCTCGATGTTTTGAAGCTCGAATCCTTTCCTAAAACTTCCGGCAGCCGCGGTCTCCACGTTTTTGTCCCCATCAGGCCCGACACCGACGTGGATGAAGTTTTGTCGTTTGCGGAATCGTTAGTCGCTCGCCTCGCGGCGCAATTTCCCAAAGATCTCACTGTTGAACACTCAATCGCCGCCCGCAAGCAACGCGTCTATCTCGACCCTTATCGCAACGGTTTTGGCCAGACGGTGGTAGCCCCGTACTCCGTGCGGCGCCGTCCCAAGGCCCCCTTTTCCACACCCCTCGCGTGGCCGGAAGTTAGCCCCGACCTCGATCCTTCCGAATTCAACCTTGGCAACTACGCAAAGCGCCTCAGCGCCCCTGACCCTTGGCAGGATTTTTTCAGAAATCGCCAGCCTCTAGCCGCCGCAATAAATGCCCTGAAGAAAATCTAATGGAATGATTGCCTTAATTTTTGAACTGATGGTTGAAGAGAACGAATCTCGATGAACAAACGCTGCAAGCGCTCAAGGGGCTGACCCGTTCTTAGTTAATTGTCAGCGCCAAATAAGCTCAACTGTTTCTCTCGCGCAACCGGTGCGCGTGGCGTTCTCTTCCGATCGTCAAACACGCTGCGCCCATCCAGCGAAGCAGAGATGGCGTGCTCATGCGCGACCACCTCGGCAAAATGCGCGATGGGCTGGTACGTTTCCTCCACGTTCCGCACAAATCGTTCCAGCCGCCTGAATCCCTCCACCTTCTCTGTATGCCCCACCTTCGCGCTATCCAATCCTCTACGCAAAACTGCAATCGATTCGTCGTAAGTTTTCAGCGGAACAGGAAACGGATGCCGGTCCTTCCCGCCCAACGCAAACGAAAATCGCGCCGGATCGGAAAATCTGCTCGGCGCCCCGTACACCACTTCCGCAAGCAACGCCAGCGACTGCAGCGTCCTGGGCCCGAGATTTTCCAGCAGCAACAAAGAAGCGAAGTCCTGCAGCTCCCGTTCATAAGCCACCGCCAATATCGCCCCAAGCCGCTTCAAATCCACATCCTTTGCGCGAACGTCGTGGTGCCGCGGAACCATCAATTTCGCCGCTTCGCGCAATGTTTTCTCCGGCTCTTCGCGCGACATCCCCAGCATCGCCTTCTGTGCCGCCGCAGCCTGCCCATCCACCAGGTTCATGATCGTGCCCTGGTGCTGGCCCACAATCGCCGTGTGCGGATCACACGTAAAATCTCTCACCGTCGCGGAATGCCAGTGATATCGCCGCGCTAACCCATTTGCCGGATTCATCCCTTGTTGCACAACAGCCCACTCCCCCGCGTCGCTGACGATAAATGTGTGCAGATAAAGCTGAAACCCGTCCGAAATCGCATTGTTATCAATTTTTGCCGTCAGCCTGCTAGTGCGCACCAGCGCATCGCCCGCCAATCCCGCGGCATTTGCAACCGTGGTCAATTCCGCTGGCGTCTTTCGCGATTGCTTTCCTCTTCCACCGCAAACATGCAGTCCTAGCTCATGTGCGCGCGGATTCAACCCACGCTTCAACGCGCCTACCACCGATGTGGTGATCCCCGACGAATGCCAATCCATCCCCATCACACTTCCAAACGCCTGAAACCAGAATGGATCGCTTAGGCGCGAAAGAAATTCTCCGCTCCCGTAGTTATAAATAATATTTTCCGCAATCGCCGACCCCAATTTGGCCATGCGCTCGGACAACCATGGTGGCACTCGCCCACCATGCAAAGGCAAATCGGCAAATCCAGATCGTTTCATCTCACATATATTTTACTCCCAAATCGAAGAGCGCATTGCGGCCCTCAGCAGCGTCAAAAAGAAGTTCATCCTCGTCGCCCAGGAAATAATGCCCAGGGCTCCTGCAACTAATAGTGTTGTCCCAGGGGAGCTTCACCGTGTCAAAAAGCGCTTGACTATTATTCCGTATTTCCAGTATTATCGAATTATGCCAACCGCCTCTCCAGCTCAAATCGCTCGCTTCGCCGACATGTTCTCCGCCATAGGCACAGAAGCGCGCCTTCGCATCATGCAGCTTCTGATGACCGCTGAACCCAAAGGCATGATCGTCGGCGATATCCAATCAGAGATCGACATCCCCAATTCCACACTCTCGCACCACCTCGACAAGCTAAAAAACGAAAATCTCGTCACCGTACGCCGCGACGGAACCTACCTCTGGTATCGCGCCAACACGGACACCCTTAAAGATCTTCTCGGCTTCCTGTATGCCGAATGCTGCACGCGCAACCATGTGGTCGCGCCAAAAGATTTAGTTTCGATTTCCAGATGAGAAAGGAAACTCAAATGAGTTCAGGAAATATCAAATCCATCGTGCAGGAAAAGTATGGCGCAGCAGCCAAGCGTGCATCGTCGGGTCAAGCCTCCGCATGTTGCGGCTCGAGTCCCGCTTCCGCAATCGAAGGATGCGATCCCATCACCGCGAACCTCTACGGCGAAGGCGAAGCCGGCTCCGTCCCGGAGGCCGCCCTGCGCGCCTCACTGGGCTGCGGCAATCCCACCGCTCTCGCGAAGCTCGCACCTGGCGAAACAGTTCTGGATCTGGGATCTGGTGGGGGCATTGACGTTTTGCTCTCCGCGCGTCGCGTCGGCCCCACAGGAAAAGCTTACGGCCTGGACATGACTGACGAAATGCTTACGCTGGCCGAAGAAAACAAATGCAAATCTGGCCTCACCAACGTCGAATTTCTGAAAGGTGAAATCGAAAACATCCCGCTACCCGACAACTCTGTCGACGTCATCGTGTCCAACTGTGTCATCAATCTCTCCGGCGACAAGGACCGGGTTCTACGCGAAGCATTCCGCGTCCTTAAGCCCGGGGGCCGCTTCGCAATTTCCGATGTAGTCGTTCGAGGTGAAGTCCCGGACCAAATTCGCAAGAGCATGGAGCTGTGGGTCGGCTGCGTTGCAGGCGCATTAACAGACGCGGAATACCAGCAAAAGCTCGGCACCGCGGGATTCGAATCCATCGACATCGAACCCACGCGCATCTACAGCATCGACGACGCGAGAGAATTCCTGAAGGCCGCAGGCATCGATGTCGACGCCGCCGCATCCCAAGTCCGCGACAAATTCATCAGCGCCTTCGTGCGCGCACAAAAGCCCGACGCCAAAACATGCTGCGGCCCCACCTGTTGCACAAACTGATTCTCGCTCAAACAAACGAGTGACAGGGCCCGAGCTATCCGAATTGCTGAATGCTCAGGCTCTGTCACAGTCGCAATTATTAAAAAATGAGCTTTAGCCCAAGTTGCATAGTCCGGTTGCCGCCCGTGAATTGATGAAAATTCAAAAAGCTGCTCAGCGCGGTGATTAGGACAAGTCCCCCGGCAAAAGGATTCGGATTGGTAGTGGAATCCAAGGACCCATTATTGTATCAGCTAAAAATGGACACATAGAATGACTGTCAGATCGTGGTCTAGGTCGATAAGGGTTGTAACTTGACCGTGAATCGCTGACTTTGCTAGCCAGCTTAGGTTGGACTCTAGCTACCTCGCTGGATGACACTCAGCGCCATCCGGAATTGACTTAGTCATAGTGGGTGTTGGGCCTGGGAGTAGAAGCATCCTAACTTGCCCGCGAATGGCTGACTTCGCTCGCCGGCTATTTCGCCTTGCAAATATACAGGACGAAGACACACACGGGGTATCTTCGCCTCTGCAGTGTTTTTGTCGGTGCCCTTTGGCCGTAGCAGCGCAGCTTCGATTTAGAACTGATATCGCAGCGCAAACTCCATTACACGTGGCTTCGTGATCGTCCCGGAATATTGTCCGAGCGACGAAGGATTGGTGAGCGCGCCGTTAAAACTGATGGTCGCGGCGTCGAAACGAACCGAGTTGGTTAGGTTATAAGCATAGGCGCTGAAGCGCAGAATTTG
>JGI12635J15846_10005241_pt1 | contig 11205 bp, 10 predicted proteins | sample BlaSpr_A8_OM2_M2_FD_15846 | JGI IMG/M metagenome (IMG submission 15846) | reverse complement strand
CGCCAGCGCATTCTGGACAACTTCACCGTCGCACACGTCGCGGACCGAACCGAACAAGCGCTGTTCGGTTCGACCACCAGCAGACCATGAGCGCCTGCGCGGAAGACTATTTCATTTATCTCGTACGAAGGAATATTCGTCGCAACCCGTTCCCAGCAATCCGATGCCGGGATGATCGACGAAGGGGCGAACCGGCTTGAATCCCAATTTCTTCATGTAGTTCATCGCTTCTGTCGGTGAAATGGATTCGTATGGGTAGCCGCCCAGCCAATCGCGCGTGTCGTGGTACATGTCCATTCCGCGCTTTTTCCAGTATTCCTCGCGCCTCTTTTTCAGACTCTCGCCCTTCAGCGCCAGGCGTAAGCGCACCACTTCGATGTACACGAGTTCGATCATCTTCTGAAGCCATTTTGGAGAGCGCGAGTAAATCCGCTTCTCCACGCGCCACAGTCCACAAAATGGCGTCTTGCTGTACAGCGCCAAGGTCAACATGCCGTCGGGCGCTACCATCTTCGACGCTTTCGCGATGGCTTCGTACATCGCACCTGTGTGATGAAGCACTCCCCAGGAGTACACCACGTCGAACGTTCCCAGTGTGGCGGGATCGAGATCGAATACGCTGATGTTCCGGCACTCCCAATTTGCGCCCGGCGCATGAGCGGACAGCACCCGCCGGGCCGTTTCCACGCTTTTCGGATCCAGGTCAACGGCTAAAAGCTTCCGGCAGCCGAGTCGCACCGCGGCAAGCGAAAACAGGCCTGATCCGCATCCAATGTCGAGAAACGTTCGACCCTCAATCGCTTCGCGTCCCACCAGCCGGAGCAGTGATTTCTCCGCTTCCTCAATCCTTGCCTCGTTGATCTTTTCGGCGTATTGCGACCAATTCTCGCCAAACGAAAAATGGGTCTCGAGTTGAAGTTCGTCCGTTTGTTTTCCTTGCTGGGAGCCCATCAGATTCCTTTCGCAACAATTGTGACGCTTTCCTCGCGGCCATCGCTATGACCGCAGTAAGGCCAGGTCTTCAGAGCGTAGGTCTCGAATCATACTGTTCTCGGCGCCGATAATTGCGGCGGCAAGGTCGCGCTTGGTTTTCTGCAACTCCAGGACTTTCTCCTCAACGGTATCGCGGGCAATCAGTCGATAGGCGAAGATGGGCCGCGTCTGTCCAATGCGATGCGCGCGGTCTACAGCTTGCGCTTCCACCGCGGGGTTCCACCAAGGATCGAGAATGAATACATACTCGGCGGCGGTGAGATTCAAGCCCAGACCGCCTGCCTTCATGCTGACAAGGAAGAGTCGACAGTCTTTGTCATTCTGGAAACGCTCCACTCGGGTCTGCCGGTCACGGGTGGCGCCGTCCAGGCATTCGTAAAGTATACCGTCCTGATTCAGGCGGGTGCGGAGAATATTCAGCAAGCTGGTGAACTGCGAGAACATCAGCGCCTTCTGCCAGTCCGGCGGTTTCGGCTTTGCCGGATTCCGGACCGTCGTAGGAAAACGCGATGAAAGCAGCGGCGCCGTCCCGTCTTCCTCATAGATTTCATCGTCATCGTGGTAGTCAAGGCCACCAAGACCATCCTCGCCAAGAGCATCCAAGTCCAGGATCACCCGGTCCGCCGACCGACCAAGATTTCCGAGTTTCTCCGATCCGACGGCGGCCAAGCCTGCTCATTTTGGAAACCGAGGCTTTCGATCGAGTAAATGACTCTCCAGTTCCGGGACCCGGCGCTCCAAACGCGGTTCCGTTTGGACATAAGGTAAGGCGCTACTCTGCTCGTCACCGTAAGAGATGAGGAGGCCGGGGACTAGGTCTGTACATCGGGGGCAACTCCTTGAGGGTCGGGGTTATTCCATCGAGTTGGCGAGGCGCGGGAAAACCTGGGATCCAGTCCGGACCGAAATAAATTCGTAAGTTCCAGGGCCGCCGGGGAGGATTAGGTTATTTGATATAGCGATGGAGGATTTCTACCAAACTCTCGGCAGCCTTCGATTCACGCGAATCCACTTTCGCATCTTTGCTTAGCACGTGAAATTTAATTTCGCCTTCCACGATTTCGACCAATAAGCCGTTCACGGCACCGCGGCAGGCGGCGATTTGCTGCAACACCTCCGCGCACTCCTTCTCCTGTTCGATCGCCTCGCGAATACTTTGCAACTGTCCCTGAATGCGATTCACACGAACGAGAAGTTTTTTCTTCTCCTCGACGGTATGAGCCATATGCTCCCCTCCCTTGACATACTATACCCAGTATAGTATCACAGTGCGGCAGTCACGAGCCGTTTATATTTCTGAGTTCTAATTCGCCCCGCAGAACCTATGCGTAAGCGAACGGCTCAGAGCGTACCAGATTGCTCGACCAGACCTGCAAAAGCTCGGGTTCAAGGAGGTGCAATGCGGTACGTGTGGCGACTGTTCCTGATGACTTTTGTGATTGGCGCTCTGGGGAAGAGCACTTTCGCGCAGAAAACGCTGACCTGGCAGGAGGTTCGCGACAAGTTTCAAGCTGCAAATCCCTCCCTTCGGGCAGGGCAGATCGGCATCGACGAGTCTCGGGCGGGGGAAACCACCGCATATCTGCGCCCCAACCCGAACCTCGCACTGCTCGCGGACCAGATCGATCCCTTTCCGGGCGGACCTTCGCATGGAGCGTTTGCGTTCTTACTGCCGTCCGCCACGCTGACCTACTTACACGAGCGGCAGCACAAGCGAGAACTTCGTTTGGATAGCGCGAAACAAGCGACTGGGATCACCATCTCGAACCAGGCAGACCTGGAGCGGACGCTATTGTTTACTTTGCGAAGCGCTTTCGTGCAAACGCTTCAAGAAAAGGCCGTGCGAGACCTGGCCAAGGAGAATCTTGCCTACTACGACCATGTGCTGGATGTGAATCGCGAACGCTACCAGGCGGGGGGTATTGCTCAAGTGGATCTGGATCGCCTGGAGTTGCAACGCGTACAGTACGAATCGGATTTGCAGACCGCGGAAGTGGATTTGCGAACGGCGAAAATTCAAATGCTTGCGCTGTTGAACGACCGCACGCCGATTGAGCAATTCGATGTGACCGGCCCGTTCGATTTTTCGCCGCAACTGGCACCGCTCGACGAGGTCCGGCAGGCTGCGCTGGACACCCGCCCTGATTTGAGAGCGGCGCTGCAATCGGTGGACAAAGCCAAGACCGATCACCGGTTGGCGGTAGCGATGGGATCGACGGACCCGACGTTTGGCGTCGACGTCGGCCGCAATGCGCCGATCGATCAGTATTTCGGGGTCAGCGTCAGCTTCCCGTTGCGTATCTTCGACCGCAATCAGGGCGAAAAGTTGCGCACGCAATTAGATATCGACCGTAGCGAGAAGCTGATGGAAGTGACCAGGGCGCAGGTATTCAACGACGTAGATTCGGCATACGCCACGTTGGAGAGCACCGTGGCGCTGTTGCAACCGTACAAGGACCATTATCTACAACAAGCGTCGCGCGTGCGGGACACGATTTCGTTTTCGTACGAGCATGGGGCGGCGTCGCTGCTGGATTTTCTAGGAGCGCAGGCAGATTATCGCGGCGTGCAGGTCAACTACTTAAACCTGATTGGCGCGTATCTGGATGCGGCCAGTCAATTGAATCTTGCTGTGGGACGAGAGGTCATTCCATGAACTGGCGAAATCTGGCAATGCCTGCTCTCATTCTCGGAGTGTTTGCGGCTTCTTGCGGCGAGTCCAAACCCGACGATCAAGCGGAAGCGCCGCCGCCGCTGACAGTTCAAAAAGTCGAGGACCGCAATCTGTTCAAAGTGGATCGTCCCGACCAGTTTGCGCTAACAGAAGCCGTAGCTCATGTCGCGACCTCTCAGTTGAGAGCAACGGGTACGGTCAGCCCGGATATTTCGCGGACCATTCCTGTGATTTCCATCGCCACCGGGCGCGTCGTGGAAATCGGAGCTCGTTTGGGCGACACGGTCAAGAAGGGTCAAGTCTTGCTGCGGGTGCAAAGTGCGGACATAGCGGGCGCTTATTCCGACTATCAGAAGGCTTTAGCCGATGAACAGCTGACCCGTACCCAGCTCGCGCGCGCCCAGCTCCTCTATGACAAGGGGGCCATTTCCCTGAACGATCTGCAGGTGGCGCAGGATACCGATGCCAAGGCGAAGGTTGACGTGAAGACTACCGCGGAAAAGCTGCGGGTGCTGGGCAGTCCGAATTTGGATCAGCCCAGCGGCATCGTCGACATTGTCGCCCCGGTTTCAGGTGTCATTACCGATCAGCAAGTAGCAAACGCTGCGGGTGTCGCGGGCCTGGGTTCTCCGAATCCGTTTACCATCTCGGACCTGACGTCGGTCTGGATTGTCTGCGACGTCTATGAAAACGATCTTTCGAATGTGCACCTCGGAGAAAAGGCCGACATTGTTCTCAAAGCTTATCCGGACAAAACATTCACCGGGACCATCAGCAACCTGGGTCCCGTCTTGGATCCCAACATTCGCACGGCCAAGGTGCGCATCGAGGTGCGCAACCCGGGGTTGATGCGTCCCGGGATGTTCGTAACCGCCACCTTCCATGGTCAGAAGAAGGAGACGCGCGCGGCCCTTCCCGCGGTCGCCATCTTGCATCTTCACGACCGCGACTGGGTCTACATCCCGGAAAAGGACAAGCAGTTTCGGCGCGTGGCCGTGACCGCGGGGGACATGCTCCCCGATGGTATGCAAGAAGTCACCGTGGGAATCACGCCGGGCCAGCGCGTGGTGCGCAACGCGCTGGAATTTCAGAACACGGTGGAACAGTAATGATCCGCAAGCTCGTCGATTTCTCCCTCAACAACCGTTTCGTTGTCTTGAGCCTCGCCCTGCTTCTTTTTATCTGGGGTGCCATCGCGTTCAAAACTCTTCCCGTCGAAGCGTATCCCGACGTTGCGAACACCTGGGTACAGGTCATCACCCAGTGGCCAGGTCGCGCCGCCGAAGAAGTGGAACAACAGGTGACGGTCCCCATCGAAATCCAGATGAACGGCATGCCTCATCTTCAGCATGTGCGTTCCGCTTCCTTGTCTGGCTTGTCGGTGGTCAATCTCATCTTCGACGATGAATCTGACAACGACTGGGATCGTCAGAAGGTGCTCGAGCATCTCTCCTTTGTGACGCTACCGCCCAATGTCAGCGCCAGTATCGGTCCCGACTTCAGCCCGATTGGCTCGATCTACTGGTACACGATACAAAGCAGCAATCCGGCATACGACGTGATGGAGCTGAAATCGATTCAGGATTGGGTCATTAGTAAGTACCTCAAATCCGTGCCGGACGTCGTGGACGATTCCTCGTTTGGCGGCATCACCCGCGAATACCAGATTCGCATCGATCCCGACAAGTTGGTTTCCTACGGTCTGAGTTTGGCGCAGTTGGAACAGCAGCTCACCAACGCCAACGCAAATGCGGGCGGGAGTTTCATCGAGCAAGGATCCCAACAGGTGAATGTGCGTGCGGTTGGATTGGTACGCACTGTCGCGGATATCGAGCGGACCGTTCTCAAGACGCAAAACGGGACCGCCCTTCGGATCAAGGACATCGCCGTGGTCACGCAAGGTCCCAAAATCCGCCTCGGTCAAATTGGCAAAGCCATCCACCGGAGGGATGGTGTGGTGGTAGATGATGACGACGTGGTCGAGGGAGTTGTGTTTCTCCGCAAAGGCGCAGATACCGCCACAACATTGGAAGGCATTCACGCCATGGTTCAGCGGTTAAATCGATATATCCTTCCGCCTGGCGTCAAGATCGTCCCTTACCTGGACCGCGATGATCTGGTCCATTACACGACTCACACCGTCCTGCACAACCTCGCCGAGGGGATGATACTCGTCGTCATCATTTTGTTCATTTTTCTCGGCAACGTGCGTGGCGCTCTGATTGTGGCTCTCACGATTCCCTTTGCCCTGCTATTTGCATCGATTTGCCTGGAACTGCGACATATTTCCGCCAACCTGCTCTCCCTCGGGGCCCTGGATTTCGGCATGGTTGTGGACGGCTCGGTCGTCATGATCGAGAACATCGTCCGCCACCTCCACCGCAGAGAGGAAGGGACCCAGACACTTGTCGACAAGATTCGCACCGCGGCACACGAAGTGCAGCGACCCGTGTTTTACGCCATCGCCATCATCATCACCGCCTATCTTCCGATCTTCACGCTGCAGCGCGTCGAAGGAAAACTGTTTCGGCCCATGGCGTGGACCGTAGCGTTTGCCTTGCTCGGCGCGTTGCTGTTTTCCATGCTCTTCGCCCCCGCGCTGGCCAGCTTTCTGTTTCGCGGCGACGTAACGCAGTGGGAAAACCCGCTCATGAAATTCGTGACGGTTCGCTATCGAAAGGATGTTGCCTGGGCGATTCGCAATCGCTGGTTGACGGTTGGTGTTGCCGGGATCGCTTTCCTGGTTGCGATCTACCTGGCTTTTGGTGGGGCGATTGGCTCGGAGTTCCTGCCCCATCTGGACGAGGGCGCCATTTGGGTTCGCGGAACCTTGGCTCCCAGCACCGGACCCACCGAGAGCGCTCACGTCGCAGAACGAGCGCGCGAAGTCCTGGCCTCTTTTCCCGAAGTCCCCCAAGTTGTCGATCAGATCGGCCGCCCTGATGATGGAACCGACACCACGGGCTTCTTCAACACAGAGTACTTCGTCGACCTTCTACCCAAGGATAAATGGCGGCCCGTCTTTCACCAGGACAAAGAACGTCTCATTGCCGCCATGAACCGTGAACTCGAAAAGATTCCCGGCGTGATCTGGAATTTCTCCCAGCCGATTTCCGACAACCTCGAAGAGGCGGTGAGCGGCGTCAAAGGTGCGCTCGCCGTAAAAATCTACGGTGACGATCTGAAGACCCTCGAGGCCAAAGGCGATGAGATCGTCAATGTCATGCGGAATATTCGCGGCGTTGAGGATCTTGGGCTGTTTCGCGTTCTTGGCCAACCGAATCTCGACTTCTCCGTCGACCGTGATGAGGCCGCTCGTTTTGGCATCAATGTCTCCGACGTCCAAGATGCCATTCAGACCGCCGTCGGTGGCAACGCGCTTACACAAGTCCTTGTGGGCGAACAACGCTACGACCTCGTCCTGCGCTACCTGCCCGAGTATCGCGACACGAAAGAAGCCATTGAGAAGATTCGCTTGCTGGCCCCGACCGGCGAGCGAGTCTCCCTAGCCCAACTCACAAAGGTCAGCGTTTCGGATGGCGGTTCGGAAATCTACCGTGAAGCAAACTCACGATACATCGCCGTCAAGTACAGCGTGCGAGGCAGGGACCTCGGAAGCACAGTCGAAGAAGCAATCAAGAAGGTGAACGCTGCCGTCAAATTGCCGCCGGGCTACACCATTGATTGGGCCGGCGAATACGAGAGCCAACAGCGCTCGCAGCGGCGGTTGCTGCTGGTTCTGCCGGTCACCATCCTGCTGATTTTCATCATTCTGTACGCCATGTTCCGCTCGATGAAATGGGCTCTGCTCATTCTCACCAACGTGGCCATGGCCAGAATCGGCGGGTTGCTCGCTCTGTTGCTGACCCACACCAACTTCAGCGTTTCGTCCGGCGTCGGTTTCCTCGCCCTGTTCGGCGTTTCGGTACAGACCGGCGTCATCATGGTGGAATACATCAACCAACTTCGCGCCCGAGGCTACTCGAGCGAAGATGCTGCTGTAGAAGGTGCTGTCCTGCGCCTCAGGCCCATAATGATGACGATGCTCGTCGCAACTCTAGGACTGCTTCCCGCTGCCTTGTCCCACGGGATCGGTTCTGACTCGCAGCGGCCTTTCGCGATTGTGATCGTTGGTGGATTGATCTCTGACCTGGTCATGAGTATTTTTCTTCTACCCACGCTGTATGTATGGTTTGCGCGAACAGGAGATCAACTTCCAGTGCCTGAAAGCGAGCAAGCATGATCGCAAAGCGACCACCTTCGACTTCAACTACCTTTCCCTCATCCGGGAACGGAATCGAATGTCTGGCAACTAAGGTCGGACCGTCCAACAATCAAGCGGAGGAAGTATCGACATGAACAAAGCCGAGGTTTGCGCGCTCATCAAGGAAACCGCCATCATCCCGGCGATTCGGGTATCTTCCGCGGAAGAAGCACACTTCGCCGCCGAGGCGATTGCCAGCGGCGGAATTCCAATTGTGGAGATAACCCTTACGGTGAGCGGGGCCGTCGAGTTGATCTCTCATCTTGTTCGTTTCCACCCAAACATGATCGTAGGCGCCGGCACTGTTCTGAACACCGACCTCGCGACCAAATGTCTGGATGCCGGCGTAAGTTTTCTTACCAGTCCCGGACGCAGTATGAAAGTAATCGAGTTCGCTGCCAAGAGGCAGATGGCGGTTCTCCCAGGAGCGTTGACGCCCACAGAGGTCATCGAGGCGTGGGAGGCGGGAGCGGATTTCGTAAAGGTCTTTCCCTGTGCCGAACTTGGTGGCGAACGATACATCCGGGCGCTGAAACTGTCCCTGCCGCAGATTCCTCTGGTAGCAGCCGGGGGCGTCAACCAACAGACCGCAGCGAACTACATATTGGCGGGAGCAACGGCCATCGGTGTGGGGACAGAACTGATCCCAACCGAGGCCATTGAACGCCGGCAGGCAAAACGTATTCAGGAATTGGCGCGTCGGTTTTTAGGATTCGTGAAAGAAGCACGTGAGCGAACAGAGCCGAAGAAGAAACTCGTTCCTGTCGGGAAACGTGCGGGAATCGAAGAGTGCGAGAAACAATGACTTTCACACCATCAATTCGTACTCCGTGCCGAAATCAACTCTGACCAGCGGGCAAAGAGTTCCTGGCCCGGCCTAGTTTTTTAAGACTGAAGGTTCTGAAGTTGTCTACGAGTGCTGCTCGAACGTGTTTACTGACAACAATCGCAATTTCAGACATTGGTGTCCGGTCACGTACGTCTCGGAGCAGCTCGGACTCCGCGAGGAGTCCCTACACAAGGAGGAACCAAGTCCCCTGTCCGAGGCAGAAATATTCAACAACCAGGAGGTTCTATGCCCTTGTTTACCGTAACGATGAAGTCCAATAGGTCAACCAACGAGAAGGACCGCCTCTCCAGGGCAATCCACGCTGCAAGCATTGTTGCGGGATATCCAGAGGACGACCTTTTCCAACGTTTCCTTTCGTTGGAACCAAGTGACTTCAGGGTTGATCTGTACTATCCCGCACTCTCCAAGCCGCGCACCGACCAGATGTTGATGATTGAAGTGCTGGTATCTTCAGGGACTGACACCAATAGGAAAAAAGGTCTTGTCGCCGCCCTGATCGAAAAGCTTGGCGCAGCAGGCATCGACCCAAACGACATAATGGTGTTCTTTTTGGAGACCGATCGTGCGAGCGGATCATTCGGTGGCGGCCGGTTCGCACCGCCGGTGGCCTTCGCCTGATCAATGCTAACAAGACCGTCGCTCCATCTTTACTGTGAAAGCGCTTTGGGATTGAGTGGGGACAAGTCGACACCGTCCATCGCATAACGGGCATATAGGAAATCGTGGATTGAGACCACGCGATCGCCATCGAAATCCAGGGCAACAAAATAGGCAGGCGTCCCGAGCGAAATCTCGCGATCGTACACGAGCATCGCGGCCCGGCCATCGACAACGCCCGCTGCGTAAGCCCACTGTTTGGCGGCTGCATAGGCGGCGTAGTATTCCCCCACCTCGCTCTTTCCTTGCTTTTGCAGCTTCGCGACGAGGTCGAGTTTGACGTCGTCAGCCAGCATCGCGCGGACGGTGTCGAAGTCTCCGATCTTGAATCCCTCTACATAGGTGGTCAGTCGGGCGCGCATTCGATCGGACAGCATGGGCAGTGAGACGTCAGCGGGTTCCTTGGCAAACTCGCGCAAACGGACACGCCCCCGCTGGAGCGCGGATTTCGCGGCGGCCTCGCTCGCGCCGGTAATCGACGCAACCTCCTCCAGTGAGTGGCCAAGCACATCCTTCAGGATGACCGCGCTCCGCTGCAGCGCCGGAAGCCGCATGAAAGTTCGCAGACTGATCGTGGCGGCCTCGTGGTCCTGACCGGGGGAATCCGGAGCAGCAATCATGTCGAGGACCTCGTCATGCTGCATCATCGGACCGCGCGCGCGGCGACGGAGAAAATCAAGGGCGGTGTTGTGGGCGATACGGAACAGCCAGCCTTCAGGGTTGTCGATGACACCGACACTGGGCAGGGCGGCAAGGGCTTTAATCAGTGCGTCCTGGACAATATCCTCGCCATCGACAGCAGAGCCGGTCATGCGGGCGCAGTATCGATGGAGCTTGGGACGAACCTNACCCACCAACTGCTCGAACTGATCACGCNCATCAGCAGTCATTGACTATCGCGTCCTCGGAATAGCAGTGCTCGTTGGATCATACGTTACGTCGAGCGGCAGGATGTCGCTTTCGCTGCGAAAGCCGTAGGCGACGCCGTATATATAACGCGGATCGCCGAGCAGTTCGGCGACTTGTTCTCCAAGCTGCGCTGGGCGCAGGATCGAGCCATAACGGTGCATGACATGCTCCTCGATGCTGACACCCTCGATCTCCGCACAGGCAGCCGCAACCTGATGGCCCAGCGTGGTACCGGGAATCAGCTGCATCGGCACGAGCACCTGGAAATGGATCCCGAGGTCACGTTCGCGCGAGACCGCGTTTGCACTGTGAGCCATAAACCACAGCATCCGTTTGGCGCCTATATAGCCTCCAGAGAGGCTCAAGCTTTCGGGCGCGATGAATGGCACCGCCAGCACCATGGCTGCTCCGCTCGACATGACCAGAACACGGCCACCTCGCTTCATCGGAATGTGGAGTGCTGCCTGAATGCCGACGAGTCCTGCCTTCACATCGGTGTTCCAGACGGTCGAGAACTCGTCCCAGTTCTGCTGGTCGATCGGCCTTATCGGCAGCCGCGCGCCGGCGTTGAGGATCAGCACGTCGGGCACCTCCTCGCGGACCACCTTGTTCATAAGGGTTGCGTCGGTTGCGTCGCCGGCAATCACCGCAGCACCGGCTTGCTCGGCGGAAGAGAGGTTCGCTCGATCGCGGCCAATTGCGATTACGTTCGCGCCACAGGCAGCGAGCTCCTCCACCATCGCGAGCCCCAGTCCCTGGCTGCCGCCAGTGATGACCACACGTTTTCCGTTGAGGTTCTGCATATTTCATTCTCCTTTCTCCGGGCATCAGGCGTGGTGGTTGTAGACGACGTCGCCA
>JGI12635J15846_10005236_pt1 | contig 11211 bp, 8 predicted proteins | sample BlaSpr_A8_OM2_M2_FD_15846 | JGI IMG/M metagenome (IMG submission 15846) | reverse complement strand
GGCGGGATGCGTAGTTGGCGCTTGCCGCCTACTTTCATGCCAACTACGCCTTCGTCCCAGCCTTTGATTACCTGGCTGGCGCCGAGCATGAACTCGAAGGGTTTGCCGGTGCCGACGGAGCTATCAAATTTCTTGCCGTCGGTTAGCCAGCCCGTGTAATCGACTTTTACGTGCTGGCCGGTCTGCGCGGCGGTGCCGGTGCCGATTTTGATGTCCCAGTATTCGAGGCCGCTGGGGGTCTTGGTGGGCTCGCCGGTGACCTTGGTCGGGCCGCTGGTGGCGGGGTTGGCAGGCGCTTTCTTTTTGGCTGCGGTCTGGGCCATGGCTAGTCCGGCTAGTAAGAACAGGGTGATCGCGATAATTACGAGTACGATTTTCATAGTGTCTCTCTCTTTCTTTGCGGCGCATTCTTTGCGTTCGCGCGCGCTTCTTTGTGTCTCCCTCTTTTTCTGCAATTTGTACGAGGGCTTTAGCTAATTCCTGGTTGCTGCCGAATTGCGCTCGGGTGGACGGACGAATGTCCGTCCCTACGTGAGTGATTGGGCGATTACGTCTATCTCTACTAATACATCTTTCGGCAAACGCGCTACTTCTACTGTGGAGCGGGCCGGTGGCGCTTGCTTGAAGTAGCGGCCGTAAACTTCATTCATGGCGGCGAAGTCTCCCATATTTTTTAGGAAGACGGTGCAGCGCAGAACGTTGTCCAGGCTGCTACCTGAGGCTTGCAAAATTGCGCTCACATTCTTGAGTACGCGGTCGGTTTGGGCGCTTATGTCGCCGGAGATAACCTGTTGCGTTGCGGGATCGATGGGAATTTGCCCTGAGGTGAATAAAAGTCCTGCCGCTCGAATGGCCTGCGAGTAAGGGCCGATGGCTTGCGGGGCTTGGTCGGTGGCGATTACTTCGCGCATGAGTTCTCCAATTGATTTACGAATATGGCGAAAAGTGATTAACGCAGATTGCAGAGGTGGAAGTCAAACACTCTGGCACTGGTTTATCTTGGGGCGGACGAATGCGGGGCGGACGAATGCGTCCGCCGCTACGTAATGCGAGTCGATCCGACTACTTAGAACCTACTTAGAACAATGAGCTTTGGCGGCGGGTGGGGGTGATGCCGAAATGTTCGTAGGCTAGTTGGGTTGCGACTCGGCCTCTGGGCGTGCGATTCAGGAAACCGATCTGGATCAGGAAGGGCTCGTAGATTTCTTCGATGGCGTCGGGCTCTTCGGCGAGGACTGCGCCCAGGGTATTCAATCCGACGGGGCCGCCCTGATATTTTTCGATGATGGTGAGAAGGAGTTTGCGGTCTACTTCGTCGAAGCCATGGCGGTCGACTTCCAGCATGCTAAGCGCGGATTGCGCGGTGGGGAGATCGATCAATCCGGCAGCTCGCACTTGAGCGTAGTCGCGAACGCGGCGCAGGAGACGATTGGCGATGCGTGGAGTTCCGCGAGAACGACTGGCGATTTCGGTGGCTCCGGGGCGATCGATTTTCACGCCGAGGATTTCGGCGGAGCGTTCGACGATTACGCGGAGATCGTTGTTGGTATAGAACTCGAGGCGCAAAAGCAATCCGAAGCGGGAGCGCAGGGGAGCGGAGAGCAGTCCGGCGCGCGTGGTGGCACCGATGAAGGTGAAGGGCTTCACGTCCATGGTGTGGGTGCGCGCGGACGGGCCCTGGCCGATCATGATGTCGAGCTTGTAGTCTTCGAGTGCGGAGTAAAGGATTTCTTCGAGCGCGGGCTGCAGGCGATGGACTTCGTCGATGAAGAGGACTTGGCGATCGCGCAGGTTGGTGAGGATCGCGGTGAGGTCGCCTTTGATCTGCAATGTGGGGCCGGAAGTTTGCTGGAAGGCGGCGCCGAGTTCGTTGGCGATGATGTTGGCTAGCGTCGTCTTGCCCAGGCCAGGCGGGCCGTAGAGGAGGACGTGGTCGAGGGCTTCGCCTCGTGACTTCGCGGCTTGGATGGCTACGTCGAGATTTTCTTTGACTTTATTTTGGCCGATGAATTCCTGCAGGCGCTGGGGGCGCAGCTTTAGTTCGAAGGAGGAATCGTCTTCGACGGGGGCGGCGGAGACGAGGCGGTCTTTGTTTATTTGTTCTTTGACGCGGAGCACGGGATTGTCTTTTGCGGCGGACACTGAAGGGGATGGTAGCAGTTCTGTGCTTTCGATTCTAGCTTGTGTGGCGCGGACACTCTTGTCCGCGAAAAGTTACGCATCAAGGCAAATTCACTGGCAAAGCGGGATGTATTCCCGCGGCCGCAACTTCAACACAACCGCAGCCGCAAAGAACAACGGCAGCGGGCGAGGGCGCCCGCTCCGCACAATTACTGCCCAATCACTCCTAGCTTTACGCCTTTCAGTTTGCCGGCGTCGAACCAGGCGACCTTCTGTCCGAACCAAAGTTTGTTGCCGGAGAGTTTGTATTTTTTTGTTGCGGCTGCGAAGTCTCGGGTGCCTAGCAGGTAGGCTACTGGAGTTTCGCCAAATTTGCTGAGATGTTCGGAGAGCCAGCCTCCGCCAGCGGGTGCGGCTAGAATTACGGGCTCGCCGGGAAAGTATGCCAGCTTGCCGAAATCTTTTTGGGTCTCCGTTAGCGGCTCGGCCCATCCGTAGGCTTTGCGGAAGAGCGCGATTGAGGCATCGAGGTTGTTGACGCCGATGACTACATTTTCGACGCCATAGACGGGCGCGCCTTTTACGCTATCCGAGGTTTGCACGCGCCAGGCGCGCGGGGTTTGGTCTTCAATTATGAAGGGCAGCGTGGCGCCGGGAGTTCCGGTGCCGACATCGGCTGTCATCCACTCGACGGACATGCCGTCAGGGCGCTTGCGGCTGCCGCGCTCGGGACCTCTTACTGGGATGCCTGCTTTTTTCAAGCGGTCGACTTCCTGCAACAGAACATTTGTTCCTACCGCCCAGGCGCAAGTGAGGGCGTCGGCCGACATATATTTGGCCCAGTCGGAACCCTCGGTTACGCCCGGCTTTACGGGAGCAATCAATTCGATGTAGGAGGCGTCATCGAAGCCAATGATGGCCATCTGCGTAATTCCGTTGCCATGCGGGCCGCCGAGATCGGAAGTCAGGCCTACACTGCTGAAGTCCTGGCGAAGGGAGTCGAGATTCGATCCACAAACGGAGACGTGGTCGATCTCGAGGACCACACTTTTATTATCTTTACTGTCCTGGGTCATGGAGAATTGAGAGCTGAGGATGAGAACGAGCGTGGCTAAGGGAGTAATAAATGACGATAAGGACAAGCGGCGGTATATTGGTGAACTCCGCTTGAACATGCGGGCCTCCTCGGCGGCTGCAATTAAGAATTACGAATGGTACGCCAGAAAGGGCGACGAGGGAATGATTTAGTGCAAATGTGGCGCGCGGAATTTGTGGTGGACGGGCGGGGACGCCCGTCACTCCATCGTTGTTTTGCGGAGCTGCGCTCCGGGGGACGGACGAATGCGTCCGTCACTACGTGAATTTATTCTTCTTCTTCTTTTACTTCGCCACGCGCGGCTTTGGCTTTTTCAATAATTTTGTCCTGCAATTGTTGGGGCACGGTGTCGTAGTGGTGCATTTCCATGGAGAAGCTTCCTCGGCCTTGGGTCATGGAGGTGAGGTCGGCGCCGTAGGTTAGCATCTCGGCCATGGGGACTTCGGCTTTGACTATGGTGTTGCCGGCTTTATTGTCCATGCCTTGAATGCGGCCGCGGCGGCTGTTGAGGTCACCCATGATGGTGCCGGCGAATTCGTCGGGGATGGTGATCTCTACGTGCATGATGGGTTCGAGCAGCGTGGGCTTGGCCTGCTCCATGGCTTTGCGGAAGGCGATGCGGCCGGCCATCTGGAATGACAGATCGTTCGAATCGACATCGTGGTAGGAGCCGTCGTAGAGAATAGTGCGGAAATTTACTACGGGATAGCCGGCCAGATAGCCGCGGGCGGCGGCGTCTTTGATTCCTTTTTCTACGGCGGGAATGAAGTTGCGCGGAATGGAGCCACCGAAGATGTCGTTGACGAATTCGAATTCGACTTCGGAGTTGCGGGGCAGGGGCTCCATTTTAATTTTGCAGTCGCCGTACTGGCCATGGCCTCCGGTCTGCTTCTTGTGGCGGCCCTGGACATCTGCCTTGCCGCGAATGGTTTCGCGATATGGAACCTTGGGCGCTTTGAGCACCACTTCGGCGTGATAGCGCTTCTTCATCTTTGAGACGACGACTTCGATGTGCTGCTGGCCGGTGCCTGCGATTAGAAATTCTTTGGTTTGGGGATCGCGGAAGAAGCGCAGCATGGCATCTTCTTCCATGAGCTTGTGCAGGCCTACTCCTAGCTTGTCTTCATCGGCGCGGCTCTTCGGCTCGATGGCGAAGGTGATGGCCGGCTCCGGCAGTTGCACGGCGGGATAGCGGATTGGGGATGACTTGTCGCCGAGAGTGTCTCCGGTAAGAGTTTCGCGCAGTTTCGCTACGGAGCCGATATCACCGGCATGCAATTCGGGGATGGGGACGGCGTTCTTTCCTTGTATCAGGGAGATGTGGGCGAACTTTTCCTGAATATTGCGATTGTAGTTTTGCAGCGAGGCGTCGTTTTTCAGCACGCCGGAAAAAACTTTGAAGTAGGAGATGCGTCCGGCGAAGGCGTCGGACATGGTCTTGAAAATGTAAACGGATGCGGGCTCGTTATCGGTGCCTTTGCGGACGGCGGGTTCGCCGTTGCCGCTGGCGGGCTGTCCGGTGATGGCGTGATGCTCGCTGGCGGCGGGGGTGTAATCGACGATGAAATCCATTAGCTCGTCGACGCCGATGTTGCCCAGGCCGGAAGTGAATAGCACGGGAAATAATTTGTCCTCGCGAATCGCCTCATGCAGCGCCGGAACCAAATCTTCTTCGGGGATGGTTCCCTTCTCGAAGAATTCTTCCATCAATTCGTCTTTGCCTTCGGCGATGAGTTCCACCAATCTTTCGTGGGCATCCTTGGCGGCGTCGGCCATATCGGCGGGGATCGGCCCTTCCTTACCCTTGCCGTTTCCGCCCATCTCGTAGGTGTAGGCCTTCATGCGGACGAGATCGATAATGCCGCGCAGACTTTTTTCGCTGCCGATGGGAAGCTGCAGCGGTGTGACGGCGCGGCCAAAGGCATTGGTGAGCGAGTCGAGCACGCGGTTGGCATCGGCGCGATCGCGGTCCATGCGGTTGACGACGATCATGCGCGGCAAGTCGATATCGTTGCAATAATTCCAGACGCGCTGGGTCACGACTTCGACTCCGGCGACTCCATCGACGACGACCAGCGCGGCGTCGACCACCGGCAGCACCATCTTCGCCTCGTGGACGAACATGTTGAAGCCGGGCGTGTCGAGCAGATTGATCTTTACCTTATTCGGATCTTTGTTCGCGTCCTTGCCCCACTCGACGAACGCAAGCCCGGTAGCGATCGACATCTTGCGGGCGATTTCTTCTTCGTCGTAATCGGTGATGGCCGAGCCGTCGTCGACGCGCCCAAGGCGCGGAGCAGCTCCGGCGGTGTAGAGCATGGCGGACACGAGGGTGGTCTTTCCGGCATGCCCGTGTCCGATCAGGGCAAGGTTGCGGAGATTCGCTGCTTCGTACACTTTCACGGGTTGACTCCTTCCGCAGGCTTGCGGGAAGGTGACGCGGCCCAGAGAGAGGATGAGTGCTGCGTACAGGCCAAGCCCAACAACGTCTGCGAAACAAGATCTGAGAAACAATGCCTGCGAAACTCCCGATGCTACCACAGGGCGAGGGGCGGCTCAAAGGCGGCTACCGGGTGGGGCGGTTGGCGCGCGGAACGCCGGTTCGGACGAGCCTTCGGCGGCTCGCGGGGCATCTAACCATAGCAGTTAACGACAGCAGTTAACGAGAGTAGTTCCTAATGGAGTACTAACCCTGATACTTAATCGAGTTTTATTTTTAGCGTTGTTTCTTGTGGCGGTGTATGCGGTCCAGCGATTCTGGTTTTTGCGGGCTTGGGCCTGGCTCGGATCAATCTCAAATGGCGCGTGGCAGTTTGGACTGCGCGCGGGGCTGATTGCGCTGGCGGCTGCGTTGTTTGTGGCGCTCATTGATCCGCTGCTGGGGCATGGCGTGTCGCGACTTAGCGTTTCTCATTCCAACGTGGCCAACGTGGCCAGCCTGGGCACGTTTAACTTCGGCAAATCGCTGATGACGTTTGCGCGGATTTGGGTGATCGCTTCATTCTTTGGATTTTTGGCGGTGGAGTTGGTGGGAGTGTTGGAGTGGGGCACGAATGTTGCGGCACATGGCTTCCGTCATTCGGGGGAAGTGGCGGGCGGCTTCAGTGCTTCGCGGCGAACGTTCTTTCAGTATGCGGCTGTGCTGGCGGGCGGCTTTCCGTTTCTCGCGGCGACGTATGGATTTGCGGCGGGACGATTGCGCTACATGGTGGAGCGCGTCGATGTGCCGGTGGCGAATCTTCCTCTTGAGCTGGATGGACTGCGCATCGCTCAGCTCAGCGACATCCACATTGGCGATTACATGCCTCCGCACGAGATTGCGCGCGCGGTTGATATGGCAAATGAGCTGCGCCCCGATATTTCTTTTGTTACAGGAGACTTTGTTTCGAGCGAAGGCGATCCACTCGACGTTTGTATTACCGAACTGAGCCGGCTGCGTGCTCCGCTGGGGGTTTGGGGATGCAACGGCAATCACGAAATTTATGCGGGCGTGGAAGATGAAGCGGAGAAGCTGTTTCGCGAAAAGGGGATGCGGCTGCTGCGGGCGTCGGCGGTGGTGGTTGAGCATAATGGCGGACGCTTTAATCTGATGGGCGTGGATTATCAGCGGGATCACATGACTCGCAGCGAGGGTGAGAATCCGGGGCCGATGCTTTCGGACATCGAGCGTCTGGTTCGACGCGACATGCCGAATGTGCTGCTGTCGCATAATCCGAATTCATTTCATCGGGCGGCGGAGTTGGGGATTGAGTTGAGCCTCGCGGGGCATACGCATGGCGGGCAGGTGAAGGTTGAGATTGTGGATCACAGCGTCAGTCCGGCGCGTCTGATTTCGCCGTTTGTGGCGGGGTTGTATCGGCTGCCGATGTCTCTGGGGAATGGCGCGGCTGGCGGCAACGGTTTGCAGAAAGCTGCGCTTTATGTGAATCGCGGGCTGGGGACTTTTGGCTTTCCTGTGCGGATTGGGGTGCCTCCGGAGATTACGCTGTTGACGTTAAGGCGGGCGTAGCCTGGTTGGAGGTGGTCCGTCGTCCTTCAGCGGCTGAAGCCGTCGAAATTTAGCGTCCTAAATCGCAGCGGTGAACCGCTGCGCCACCTGACATCGTAATACGAAAACGCGTTACTAACGTTATCTTTCAACCACTTAGCACCAGTGTAATTCTACCGGCGAAAGTGATTCCACAACCCGCCGGCATGTGACCTCCTTGTGTCCTAAGCGAGAGCACCCAATCTCCGAATCTGGCCCCTCTTAGATCATCTGGGGTGTTGGATGATCCCGGGGCGCTGTTCCACGCGGTCCCTTCTCTCAACGAGTCAAACTACTTGTGCAGCCGCTGAGGTGTGTAACGGTTTGTTGCGAGTACTCTCCGCATGTGCCGTGCAATCTTTGCGCGCGCGCGTGTCAGTTGAGCCTTTACTGTTCCCTGCGGCAATCCCAAAACTTGGGCTGTCTCAAAGATCGAGAGGCCGTCCACTACGCGCAACCGAAATGTTCTTCGCAAGCTGGGCGAAAGCAATGCGGTACACTCTCGCAGGTGTGCGCTAAGCTCGGAGCCTCGACACGCATCTTCGGGGCTTGGCCTCGGGTCCGCAAGTCTTTCAGATACGGAGTATTTGCGCTCCTCTCCGATCTGTTCATCCAACGGCATATGGATTAGGCGCGGCCGTTTGCGCAATTGCATCCGCGCGCAGTTGCGGACAATCGTGGTCAACCACGTGGACATTTCCGNTTGTCCCCTGAATTGGTCGATATGTTTGTAAGCAGCCAAGAGGGCTTCCTGCACCGCGTCCTCCGCGTCAGCTGCATTGCCTAGAAGTCGCAAGGCACACCGATAAAAAGAAGGAAGGCGGAGTGAAAAAACTGCCTGCAACTCCAGAGCTGCGGTTCCGCCCATTTCCAGGTGCTTACCACGGTATGCGTCGGAATCTGCCTGTGACATGGAGTTTCTCATCGCACAAGGTAAAAAGCACGTCGCCTGCCAAACAAACACCGCGCCATCATCGCTACCAGCAAACGTCAGAGAGCAAATTGTGTTAATCGGGTGACCCGAGTGACACGTGTCCGAGGGTTGACACTACGTCGGGATGCACAGCGTAGCCGGGAGGGCCGCGTCTCGGCGCATGCTTCCGGAAAATATGGTTGGATACGCGTTCGAGTGGCATTCCGCGTCATCCAGTGATGGGCGAAGTCTGACTTCATCCTCGCGCAAGATCAGAATCCTTCGAACGTTGGCAGTTGCATTGCATATGTCACCGTGGGTGGGTTTCGAAAAGCTGTCAGAGGAGAGGTCTATGGATGGTGACTACGTATTCCTTTGTGGTGTGATGTGGTGCTGTTACGGCCATGAGGACGCCGGCCGCGAGCTCCTCAGGGCAACAGAGTCTGCGGATCCGAATCTTAGTGCCATGGCCTTGGCCATGCTGAGACAACGCGGTCATTCGCTTCATCAAGACAGAGCGTGAATTGGTTTCAATCTCGGTAAAGGAGGTCGCCATGTGGATTAGAGTATGTCCTTTATGTAAGGCAACGTTGCAGAAGCACAACCTGCGCGAGGCAATCCGCTGTTGCTGCGGATGGGTTTGGTAATAATTCAGTTCCTTGATCAAACACCAACGCGTCACACAACACTTCATCCCCTTCGTCTTGCCCGATCTAAGTGTCACCCGGAGGGTGCCATGACACACGGCTGAATATCACGTTTCGCAGCTGGCCGTGCAAGTTCTTTGTCTGCTCTCCCGCCGCAGGTCCGAGGAAACTATTGCTGACCGAGATCAGAACCTGACCACCCCTGATCGTGCTGCAACTGGACCGTAAGCCCACTCTTTGATCCGAGATCTCGCTTATCCACCTAACAAGCATCATGCTCACAATGCAATGCCTCTCTCCTCGAAGACCGAAGGGCTCATCTCCTGATGCGAGTGTCTCCGGCACATCCAAGCGCCTCGTTGTGTTCGCACTCTTGGTATTCGGCGTGCTGTTCTTGCTGTCACAAGCACAGAGGTGCTTCGGAGGACGTATGGCAAAGATAATCGAGTTCTACATACCGGGAGGCTTTCGCCAAGCTTCAAAGTGGGTCATGGAATCAATTCGTGCACGATCTCGAGATATTGTTTTGCTGAACTATTCGCGCACTTTGCGGGAGAACGTGACCGCCCAGTTGCTGCGTACGCTGCACACGCGATTGCTGACATCTACAAAAGGAGCGCGAGCAGTTCAACCACTGAAAAGGTCATACCTTACGCCCTGCTCGGAATGACGGCGGTCACTGGCCTGGTGGGCGCCGTCAGTTTTCTGTCGCTCGGGCACGTCTTCACCGCGAACATGACGAGGAATATCGTGCTTCTCGCGTTTGCAACGGCGCACGTATCCGGACTGGGCGATGCCGCGAAGACTTTGCCAGTTTTACGTTCGGTGAAGCGGGCGACGATCGCGAAATTTCGATAATTATTTGTCGCCTGCTATTTTGCGCAGCCGACCAGCCAATCTCCAGGTGTGGAGGCGAAAACCGGGGTAAAGAGTGTTCGGAAAAAAAATCCCAATTGCGCGTATGCGTCTTTAAGCGGCGCACGCTCGCCAAACGGCTCGGATTTCATTTTTTAGACCCCTGTCCCCTCTTTAAGGAAGATAACCACTTGCAAGGTAAGGGAGTTGGGGATTCCAGAAATGACGGGGTGAAGGTCAGCCCTAGTACGGTCGTGTTGACTCCTGATGTTCTGAAAGTGTTCAGGGCATCGGGGACGATCAACGCCCAAAGGGTGCCGACCTTTCTTCTGCCGGACGAACGCTGCAACTGGCACCCACAAACCTCCAGCCCCAGGGCGACATCCGGAAGCTGGCTCGGTTACGGGTCATAAGCGCGTTTCCCAGTACCGATGTGGTGAAACTTCCTCGAAGCCGACTTCTGGACAGCGGCGGGGAGACTGCACTTTTCTAAATAGGCCGTAATACACCCAACTGAGCCCAACAATTTGGATAGCTCCACACTAGCCGACTTCTCGGTACCGATAGCGGAGTGCGCCAGAAGGAAGGAAAGAGGCCATCGGTTGCCGTGAACCATCGCAGCCACATCGGAATAGCAAATTAGGCTGCTGGGCTTCGAACCGATCTGCACACAATCCCATGACCTCTTGAAACTTCTCGGAACGAAATCACTTTCGCACGCGCCGTTTGAAGAATCCCGGACATTTTTGCGTTTCTGCAAAAGAGCCTCCGCTGCCTTGAGGCAGCGGAGGCGGTGTAGAGCGGACACTGTTGTCCGCCCGTTGCTGACATTGCCGCGTGCTTCTACGGAGTAGCAGAGTAGAAGTAGTTAGCGAACGCAGCTGCGTTCGGCACTCCTACTCCAGTTACATTGTCCCAACCCTTTCTCACTTTCAGACCGGAATCCGTGCCGAATGTGATGACAAGGGCGGTGTTCGCAATTGCTGGATAGTCCCATATCGCACTGATAAAGGGTCCGGTGACTCCAGCCACTTTGGAGGCGCCGTAATTAGTGGTGTAAGTCGATTCCTGAATCGATGCTTTCACGTTCGTCAGTGAAGTCTGGGGCACGATGTCGAAGATGGTTGACGCCGGCATCGAATAGACATAAGAAGCCGCTAGGCCTAGCGGAGCTCCGGCTTCCTGATTGGCAATCGCCCACAGCGCGGAAAACATCGGGCAGGCTAAGCTTGTCCCTCCGATAGATGTCCATACCTGCGGCGGGTAATAACCTGGTTCGGTGACATAAACTACCGCACCTGTAAACGGATCGGCCAGCCATGAAATGTCGGGAATCTGGCGAACCGCGCCCGCAAGCCTGCTTTGAAAGGCGGGTTTGGGGAAACCCGATACACAAACTCCACCAGTCTGGTCGTAGCACATGCTCGGTCCGCCGCCCGCGCCAGCGTAGAAGCCAAAGCTGTATGGCGGATCTGGTATAACCCCATCCTCGGCCAGAAGAACTTCATTATTTCCCCATCCGTCCTGCCACTTGATGGAATTGTCCGCATTT
>JGI12635J15846_10005235_pt1 | contig 11212 bp, 8 predicted proteins | sample BlaSpr_A8_OM2_M2_FD_15846 | JGI IMG/M metagenome (IMG submission 15846) | reverse complement strand
TGGATCTTGCGCGCTACGGCTACCCGCCACGGCCCCCCTCGCAAGCTAGTCCAGAAGATTTCGCTCGCTGGGAAAGAGCCGTGAAGGCAATGAAGCACTCCCCGGATCCCAACAAGCTCAAAGAAATGCCTTTTTCCAGCATGCCGGGGATACCAGCCCACGCTCCCGCCGGAACCTCCGCAACATCTGCAGTGTCTGCAGCGCCGGGGACGGTTAACTTCGCCAATTGGAGTGGGTTCGCAAACACCAACAAGCTTACAAACTGGAACAAGGCCACTTCTTTCTACGAAGTTGTCTCGGAGTTCAATACGCCAGTTGCTCAGGAGCCGTTCGGTGCTTGCGACGGAACAACCGATGAAGAGGTGAGCTGGAACGGTATCGACGGCTTCTCGAATGGCGATGTGGTGCAAGGTGGCAGCCTCTCCGAGGCAAGATGCGTCAGCGACGTAACCACGACATCCTATTGCGACTGGATCGAGTGGTTCCCAAGCTACGGCATAACCTGCGTGATTTACCCGTCAACACCGGGTGACGACGTGTACGCGGTCACCTTGGATACCGGGGGAGGGGGTACCACTGGCACTGCTCAGACCGTGTGCGTCATCGATGAAACGCTCAATACTGGTAGCTGTTACCTTATCGATTGGTTAACGGGGCCCGGTCTCGTCGGGAGCAGCGCCGAGTACATCGTCGAGCGGCCTGGCTATAACAACGGGAGTTGCGTCATCGTTTTCGACGACACCTGCCTATTTCCGCTGGTGAACTACGTGAACGATTTCTGGGCCTACAGCGAGGCGTGGACTTTCACCGAGTACAACAATTACGTGAACAAGGGTACAAAGACGCCCAACTTTCCGGGGAGTACCGCGACCACCACATACCTAATCAACATGACAAACGATGGAGACACCCAGGTCATCTCGAGTGCGACAGCCGAGGGAGACTTTGGCATCGTCTTCTTCGATGAGGGCTGCGCGAATACTGGCGGTTGTACACCGTAACCGGGGTCATTTCTGCTTGTTTGAGGATGTAAGAAACGTCGAACGACGGGACGCCTTGCAGCGGTTGTCACGCAAAGCGCCTTTTTTTTCTCCAACTGAGACGCCCGGGATTCAGGCGATTCCAGACGAGTGGTCGGCAAATCGGAAGTTATCCAGAAACGGGGTTCGAGGAGATTGGAAACGCGAGCCACACTCCCCCGCACCACATTTCCTCGAAGCGGACTTCTGGGGAGGGAGCCCATCTTCTGCTGTTTAATTGAGTGGTGCTTTATAATGTAGCGGCATGCTCATTAGAGAAGGAGCCGAGGACGACATTGAAAGCATCGCAAATCTGCATGCCCAAAGCTGGCGCGCTTCGTACCGTGGAATTCTGTCGGACGATTACCTGGACCGCCGGGCCCGTAGGGGATCGCTCCACGATACCGCTCGTTTACCAAAATGCCTCGAATGCTCGACGGCGACCACGAGTGCTGTCTTCCCGCTCGTGGTATTAGAGAAGCTATTTTGTCTGCATTCATTCTCTTGGTAGTGCTTTTGATGGACAAGCCTCCCGCATAGAGCGAGGAAATCTTGCGAATTGCCTTTGCCTAAACCTCATCAACTTGGAGGCGAGCGCCAGCAATCAATGGACGACCGTACTGGTCGCGCTTTGTCGGGTCTTCGATGGGCATGAGCGCCACGCGAGACACAAGTTGCTGATTCCTACCGGACATACCTGCCCCCAATAAATTTTCTCGTCACCCTGTCGTCTTTTGCACGCCGTTTCCGATTTCACTAGTAGAGGCCCCGAGGATGGCCTCGGGCCGGGAAAGAAAAAACCGATTTGGAATCATTGGTAAAAGGAGAAAAAACGTGAAGAACACTTTCAGACCCCTTTCCCTATTGTCTCTCGCCGGGTTCGCGTTCCTGTTGGCTGTATCCACGCCCGCTCAAACCCCTGCTCGAGTTACAAGCATGGCCGATATTATCGACCATCGCCCACAGAAGCCATCCAGCGACGCATCGTCGGATGCCAACAAGACGCTATCACCACACCAGCAGACCGTCGTGCCCGACTCCACCGAAAAATGCAGTTACAAATTCACCAGCGGCAGCGGCGTCACGTACATGAATTACTGCATCACCGTAAACGGCAACTTCACCAATTTCGAGAGCCCCTCAGGCGTCGAAATGCTTGACCAGCACGGTTCGTGGGAAGGCTACGGCGTCTGCGACTACGAGACCAACGTCGGGTATTGGGACTATGGCTACGCCGACAGCGGGAACTGGAAGGCGCCGGTCAAGGTTACGGAAAACGCCACGGAGGTCAAGATCGAGCGAAGCACCAGTGACGGCATGTATCTTCTGACCCAGACGATCAGCAAGGTCACCGGCGAGAGTCCGGAAGCCAGGATTGTGATGGCGCTGAAGAACACTTCTGGCCAGGAGAGAGTGGCATTTCTATCGCGCTTTGCGGGCTTCCTTCCCGATAAAGGTGCTAGCGAGAGCAATCTGAATGAGAACTACGACGGAAGCCTGGATAGCGCGTGGGGTTACATTCCGGATTACGCCACCTTCAGCACCCCTAGTGGGCCGTACGGCCTGATGCTCAACAGCATCGGGGAACCCGCTCCTGCCAGCACATTCCTCTTCAACCTGGGATTTGCGTACAACAGCGAGTACGGCCCGTCTCCTTGCATCCAAACAAACCAGGACACGCAGGGAAATACCATTACCCAAGGAATGGTAATCAACAACTACGGCTCGGGGGCATATACCTACGGCTTGTCACTGAACAAAAATGAGACTTCCACAGTGACGCTCAGATATTTGCCGTTTTGAAGTTTAATCGTTTCGACTTTCGAGATTCGCTCGTAAGCGGCGCCATTTAGGCCGGGGTCAAGATGAATAAAAAAAGATCGATGAGGAGAAAAAACGTGAATAATTCAAGGATTCTTTCTCTACTGTCTCTCGCCGCGTTCGCGCTCCTGTTAGCCGTGCCTACCCAAGCTCAAAATGATGCGGCTCAGAAGATGGATCAGTACCTCAACGGGCTTCGCCCACAAAAACCATCCAGCGATGCGCCGTCCAGCGCCAATCAATCGCAATCGGGACGGCCGAACGGCTTCAAATCCGATGCGACCACTGCGTGTAGCTATCCGTTCACCAGCGGCAGCGGCGCGACGTACATGAATTACTGTGTGACTGTGAACGGTACTCTCGCCAACTTCGAGAGTCCTTCGGGCGTCGAAATGCTTGACCAGCTCGGTGCGATTGAAGGCTACGGGGTCTGTGTCATCCAGACAGGTGGGGTGTATTACGACGACAACTTCGCCGACAGCGGGAACTGGCTCGCGCCGGTCACACTCACGCAAACCGATACCGAGGTCAAGATCGAGCGGCGCCCTGCTGACGGCTCCTTCCTTCTGACCCAAACGATCAGCAAAGTCTCCGGCGCGGCTCCGGCAGCAAGGATTGTGATGACGCTGAAGAACACTTCCGGCGTGATCAGGGGCTTTTACCTAATACGCTCTGCAGAATTCGTGCCGGATCAGGCGGGCACCACTGGGATCTACAACGAGACCTATGACGCAAGCACCGATAGCGCGTGGGGTTACATTCCATATTTCGCAACCTATAGTTCGACTAGTGGGCCGTATGGTTTGGTGCTCAACAATGTTGATGAGCCCATTCCGGCAAGCACCTCCATCGTCTACTACGGCTACGATTACAACAGCCCGCTCGGTCCAAATCCTTGCCAACCGCTGGAGTTTGACATAGTGGGGGACAAGCTCACTGTAGGAACGCTAGTCAATGGCGTAGGCTCAGGGGCTGTTCTCTACGCCTTGATACTCAACAACAACCAGAGTGCCACCGTAACTCTCAGGTATATGCCATTCTAGAGTTTCGGCGGCTTGCCTGCACTGCCTTTCCTAAGCTCTATGGGAAGGCAGTGCAGTGGCCCCGCATAAAGGTAGCGGATGGGCGGGATTAGAAAGGCTTCTCGCCAACTCCCGATTCGTCGTGTCGGCTCAGACGGTCGATGCAACACCCTGTAATCGATTGATCCGATAGCACTTCTCGTCGAGAACCGGCTGACAGTCGATCCAAACCTAAACAGGGCAGTGTTTTGTTTGAATTAAACGATTTTAGCTCCTGGATCTTCTACAGGTTGGCGTAGATCTAGTGTTACATCGACCTATTGAATTCATCCGGATTACCGGACATCTTCGCACCGTATTAGATAGCTCAGTTACCCGAGCTCAGTTTGGCGTCAGATATCCTCGAAGGGCTGCGAAGTTGATGCTTGGTCCGAAAACTGGAGTTGGCGTGGACCCGGCCAGAAGCACAATTCCATTGGTGAACTGATACTCCGCAGTCACGCCGTTGTTGAGAACCTCCCAGCCGAACCCTATCAATTTTCCGCTCGGCGGCGTCCATTCCAGACCAAAGGTGGCCGTGATTGCCGACCCTGTTCCGTTAGTAGTGATCTCGACATCCGTTATGATGAAATCCATCCACTCGGCACTTTCCAGGGAGTGGACGCGTCGAAAGCGCCATTCTGCTCGGCGATCGCGCAATTGTTGACAGAGGCATTGCAAACCAACTGAATGTTTCTCGTAGGCAGCCTGTAAATGTCTTCTGAAGGTACGGGACTTGAGATCGTGTTCACTACTTCCGCCATCGTTGCGGTGACGGCATGAACGGCTTTCGGAGCCATCACGCTAAGAAGCATCGCCGCCAGCACCAGAGCGCCTACCGCCATCAATAGATTTTTCGCAAATTGCATCATGATCATGGTCCTCCTTTTCGGTTGAAGCTTACCGCTGTCGCCGCCGAGGACGAAGGGGCATTTACGTTCTTGCGCGCTTTCGACCAGTAGTATTCCTCAGTGCAATTTCAATGCGCTTCGATTGCCTTGATCAGCTTTCAGCTTGACTATTCAAACGAACTATTACAGGCTGTTGTGCAACGGACCCCGCATCTACCACGGATGTGTAAGTATGTCGGGCGCGAATTTCTCCACGGTCACGTTGCTCATTGGCGCTGCCGACCGGGGTGACCCCTCGGCTGCGGACGCTCCTTTCTCCGCGCTCTACTCTGAGCTGCACCGGCTTGCCAAACGCGAACTGGCAAGGCAAAGATTCCCCGTAACCCTCAGCGCCACCACTCTGCTGCACCAAGCCTATCTCGGTATGGCCGAACGCGAGGGCCCGTCATTCCCCGACCGCGCGCGCTTCATGGGTTATGCAGCTCGGGTGATGCGCGGGCTGATTATCGATCATGCTCGAAACCGCCGAGCCCAGAAGCGCGGTGGTCAATTCGAGATCACCTCACTCCGCACGGACGTCCTCGAAGGCTGCGTTGATTACCAGGAGCTTAAGAGCATCGGTGAGACGCTCGAAGAGCTTGCTCGGGTGGACCCTGCTCTCGCCGAGATAGTGGACTTGAAATTCTTCTGCGGGTTCTCTTTCGCTGAAATCGCCGCCATGCGCGCCGTGTCGGAGCGTACGGTGCAGCGGAACTGGGAGAAAGCCCGCATTTATTTGCACCGAAAACTTCACACGGAATTGTCGCTCTGAGGAATCGCGATGTCCACACTCAGCCCCGATCAGTGGCAGGCAGTAAGTCCATATCTGGATCAGGCGCTTGCAATGACGGACGATGAGCGTGGTGCGTGGTTGTCCTCGCTAGGCGAGCAAGATCCCGCACTGGCTACGCAGTTGGCGGCACTTCTCAGTGAACACCGGCTGCTGGCGCAGGAAGGTTTTCTGGAGAATAGGCGATTCGCGTTGCCGAACGCCACAGAACTTGCGGGCCAGACATTTGGTCCCTACACTCTGATAGCGCAGATTGGCCAAGGCGGAATGGGCAGCGTCTGGCTCGCCCGTCGCAGTGACGGCCGGTTCGAGCGGCAAGCTGCGGTGAAGTTCGTGAACAGTGGGCTCGCCGGCCGCGCCACTGAAGAACGATTCAAACGCGAAGGCAGCATCCTTGGCCGCCTTACGCATCCGCACATTGCCGACCTCCTCGATGCCGGCATTTCCTCCGATGGCCAGCCGTATCTCATCCTCGAATACGTTGATGGCGCAGCGATCGATCGGTATTGCGACGAGCACAAGCTCGATGTGGAGTCGCGCGTCCGCCTCTTTCTGGATGTGCTGGCCGCAGTGGCGCACGCCCATGCCAATCTGATTGTCCATCGCGACATCAAGCCCTCCAACGTGCTGGTCACCACCAGCGGTGAAGTTAAGCTGCTGGACTTCGGAATTGCCAAACTCCTGGAAGGCGAAGGCCAGACGGGTGCCTCGACCTTGCTCACACACGAAGGCGGTTCTGTTCTCACTCCCCAGTACGCGGCGCCAGAGCAACTTACCGGCCAGCCAGTCACGACGGCAACCGACGTATATGCCCTGGCGGTGCTGCTGTACTTGCTCTTGACCGGACAGCACCCCGCAGGCCCAGGCCCGCACTCGCCAGCGCGTCTCGTCAAGGCCATCACAGAGACCGAACCGTTGCGGCCATCCGACACAATGTTATCGGCTAATGCCGAGAGCGTAGCAGAAAAGCGCGCCACCACGCCCGACAAGCTCCGCCGCATGCTCCGCGGAGACCTGGACACCATCCTCGTCAAAGCGCTGAAGAAGAATCCGCAGGAGCGGTACGCGTCGGTCACAGCGTTCGCAGACGATCTTCGGCGCTATCTCAAACATGAAACAATTAGCGTGAGGCCGGATACATTCGCGTATCGCACCACTAAGTTTCTGCGGCGCAACCGGACACCGGTGGCATTGAGCACCATCGCCGTTGTGCTCGTGATCGGAAGCCTATCAACCGGGCTGCTAGTTGCGAATCGCGAGCGGAAAATCGCCGAACGCCGCTTCGCCCAGGTGCGGCAAATGGCCAATAAGTTTATCGCCCTCGATCAGGACATTCGCGGCCTGCCCGGTTCCACCAAAGTCAGAATGCAGCTGGTTTCCGATTCCCTGCAGTATCTGACTTCCCTCAGCACCGACGTTCACGGCGATAAAGATCTGGCGCTCGAAATCGCCTATGCGTACGTGCGCGTGGCCCATGCGCAAGGAGATCCGACATCTCCTAACCTGGGCCAATTTGGCGAAGCCGAGGCCAATCTGACCAGGGCATCAGGATTCGTGGATCCCATCCTCGCACAAGACCCCACCAATCCCCGGGCCCTGTTCATTGCCACCACGATTGCCCACGATCGCTTGACCTTGGCTGACAACCGAGGCGATAAAGCCGGGGAAATGAAGCATGCCGCGGATGCTGCTTCGCTGATCGAGCGGTTTATGAGTACTCATCCGGTTGAGCAGCACGACCTCTACAGCATGAGGTACTTCTACGTAAATATCGCCGGAGCTTTTTACGAAGGGAGGAAATTTGATCAGGTAATACTTTACAACCAGCGAGGTTTGGACATTCCCGTGCCCGGATCGCGGGCGAACGCGTTACGCGGAGCGATCCTTGAGAATTTGGCAGCTGCGCAGTGGCAGACCGGGGATTTGGATGGCGCCGTGAAGACCTCGCATGAGTCGCTGGGTTTTCAACAGGCCGAAGCAGCAAGCGGACACCCGGCTCTTCTCCTCAATTTGGCGGATGGATACGATCTGGAAGGCAAGATCCTCGGTCGGCAGGATGCAGAGCCAAGCCTCGGCCGCAGGCGCAACGCGCTCGCCGACTTCCAAAAAGCCTTCGACATTGCCGAAGATCTCGCAAGTAAGGATTCGGCCGATTACCTGGGCCGGCATTACATCGCGGGGTCCGGATTGGAAATGGGCAATATTCTCCGGCACAACGATCCGGAAAAAGCTTTGGCAGTTTACGAGCACTCCCTTGTGCGCATACGAGAAGCCAAGCCCAACGCCAGCTCCCAACGGGATGAGGCTGCACTACTGGTGGGTTCGTCTTATGTGCTCCGCTGGCTCGATCGCGAAAACGATGCGAAGCGGAGTCTGACTCGCGCTTTTGAACTGTTGCACGCGGCTGAGCTATACCCCGCGGACAAGGTCGAACCCATGAGCGATATCTACGATGCTCTTCGAGCTCAGGCCGACGACTACGCCGAAAGCGGCGAATCGGCTAAAGCAATCGATGCTTATCACCAACTGTTGGACAAGATGATGGCGTGGCCGTCCGATGTGCAAAATGATCTACGAGATACGACCTGCGTTTCGCGAACCTGGACAGCGCTCGCCAGCCTCCAGCGCCGCGCCGGGCGGTCCGACGAAGCCAACCGCCTCGAGGCCCAGCGAACAGAGCTCTGGAACCACTGGCAGAGCAAGCTCCCAAATGCTCAATTTCTGCTTCGCCAATCGTTGGTCCAAATCGCATCTCGCCCCGTCTTCAACTCAGCAGCTGGGCATTAGAGCAGCCTGCGCTAGGGCCATCGCAGGTCCCGGACCAGCAGTTTGCCGGGGACTTCCCCCGTTTATTTCTTGGCCCTCTTGTCGTCTTTTGCTCGCCGTTTGCGATTTCATAAATAGAAGCCGCGAAATTTGAAGTCGCGCACGGTTCGAAAGGGCAGTTGTTCGGGAGGTGTGTCATGAGATCGAACGCGTTGGCCAAAATTCCGCTCGTTGTGACGACGGCAGTTTCAATGTGTGCTCTGTGCGCCCTCAGTGCTTGTGGAGGCGGCGCGGGTGAGTCAGTCGGCAATCAGCCCCCGCCGGTCACTCCAACGATCACCGCGATTTCGCCAAGCAGCGCTGTGGCTGGTGGTGCGGCGTTCACGCTTACAATCAATGGGACCAATTTCGTCGCAGCTTCGATGGTCAACTTCGGTGGGTCGGCGCCCGCCACCACATTCGTGAACTCGACGCAATTGACTGCGGCCATCCCTGCCGCCAGCGTCGCCTCAAGCGGCGCGTCAGCTGTGACAGTGACCAACCCCGCGCCCGGCGGCGGCACCTCCAATCCGATAAACTTCACCGTCACCAGCGCCGGCTCTAGCTCCGTCCCGACGATCAGTGCCCTCTTTCCAAGCTGCGCTCCCGCAGGAGAACAGTTGGTTGATTCGACAGACAATCTGTTGACGGTAGTTGGGACTAATTTTGATCCCAGTTCAGTAGTGCGCTGGAACGGTAGCGACCGGCCGACGACTAGTAATGGCAGCGTTAACGGACTGGTTGCTCAGATTTCAGCGAGTGACATTGCCGCAGCCGGGACAGCCGCGGTCACGGTCTTCAATCCTGTACCCGGCGGGGGTAGCTCGAACTCGTTGACCTTCACCATAACGACGGGAGCAGTTGATCCGCAATCAATCGCGGTGGACCCTGCCGGAAAGTTCGCCTATGTGGCGAGTCAGGGCTGCAGTGGTGGCATTGGTGGCTACGTGTCCATGTACACGATCAACCCCACCACCGGTGTCCTGGCGTCCATCGGGCCACCGGTGTCCACAAACGACGTAGGAACCGACTCCGTCACCATAGATCCTTTTGGCAAGTTCGCTTACGTAGCCAATGAGGGGCTGTATGACACTGATGGGAGCGTCTCGGCGTACAGCATCGAGCCAACGACCGGAGCCCTAACGTCGACGTCAGGCGGGATAAGCGGAAACAGTCCGGGTTTTTGCTGTTTCACTGCGGTGGCGGTGCATCCATCTGACAAGTTCGCTTATGTGGCGAATGGAGACTCCTTTCCACGCAGCGTCTCGATGTACACCATCAACGGCGCTAACGGGGCCTTAACGTACTTTGGGACCATCGCCGCAGAAGGCTTTCCGACCTCGGTGGTCGTGGATCCGTCTGGACAGTTCGTTTATGTGGCGGCGGAGACAGACTCCGGCACGCCGGGACCGGGCAGCGTGTCCATGTATGCGATCAACCCCACGACCGGGGCCTTAACGTCCATTGGAACGATAGCCACAGGAACAATGATTGCAGAGTCAAGCTCTAACTCCATAGCCGTGGATCCCACCGGTGCGTTCGCCTATGTGACGAATTCCGGCTCGAACAGCGTATCGATGTACAGCATCAATGGCACCACAGGGGTCTTGACGTCAGGCGGGTTGATAGATGCAGGAACAACTCCTATATCCGTGGCCGTGGATCCTACCGGCAAGTTCGCTTATGTAACGAATATCGGCTCGAACGACGTCTCGATGTACACCATCAGCGCGACCACAGGGGCCTTAACGTCCATCGGAACAATAGCCGCAGGATCGAATCCCACCTCGATCACCATCCATCCGGCCGGAAAGTTCGCCTATGTAACGAACTCCGTTTCGAACGATGTCTCGATCTTCAGCATAGATGGTGTCACCGGTGCCTTGACGCTCATAGGGACAATAGGCACATGAAAAGATCCCAGCCTTTACGCCCGCGGAACCCATCACAGTTGCTCACTGCAATTGCTCAGAACGCGGTCCGACGAACAAGGGCGTCAGCGTCACCTTGGGCTCTGGCGACTGCAGAACGAATGACGGGCTTTCCGGAAGTAATTCCACTTGCCTGGTAAGTTCCGTAAAAGGAGTCAAGGAAAAAACACTTCTCCTGTGGCCGGAGTTTTTCTTGCCGTCCAGCCCGTCCCATCGAGCAGGTTTGTTCTGGCCTTCCGTTCCGGGAGCTCGGGACGCTACGACAGATGTGTAGCGCTTTTGGTTTTCTCTACCAGCGGTTTTCATCGCCTCTGCACGACGAAGCCAGTCCGTTCTGAGACCAACAAAGCAGCACGGTTGCCAGGTGCCAACCATGGTTCCATGGGGGACTCGTGGCCCATACCCTGGCGGCACTCTTGAACAGGTTCTTCAGATCGTGATTGTGGTTGCGATTCAGTCCACGAACCGAGGCCGGTTTCTTCGCGCGCTGCAGTTCTCCCTGGACGAAACGTTGTTCGGCACTGCTGTGCGTTTCGATCCCAAATCCGCTGTAGGTCCAGAGCTGTCGCTTGGTACGGAAACGATGCGGTGTTTGAATCAAAGCGATCAGCAGAGCCGCCCGGATCGGGCCGATGAACGGAATCGCGCGTAACAATTTCCAGGCGTCGTGCTTCTGAGCTTCGCCGAGCAACTGGCGCCGCACTTCCTGGCGCAGTGCCCGCAACGCATCGAATTGCTGGTAGTAGAACTCCGCCCGGCGGCGCACGCCGGCTTCTTGGATCTTGCCCAGCCACTCCGCGCGATAGCGTTCTGCGTAAACCTGTTTTCCTCTGCAGGGAATCCCCCAACTGCGGTAGATCGCCTTCACGCGCGTCATCACCCGTATCAGATCCGT
>JGI12635J15846_10005231_pt1 | contig 11217 bp, 11 predicted proteins | sample BlaSpr_A8_OM2_M2_FD_15846 | JGI IMG/M metagenome (IMG submission 15846) | reverse complement strand
GGCAGCAGATGATCGATTTTTTCCACAAGCACACCTCCGACGATGAACCCGACATTCAAGCAGAAACCGACCGTTACATTGCGGTACCGGGACAAGCACTGGCGTACAAGCTGGGGCAACTGGAAATTCTAAAACTACGGGAGACTGCCAAGAACGAACTTGGAACTCGTTACGATATCCGTGCCTTCCACGATGAAATCTTGAACGGCGGAGCGCTGCCGCTCGACGTGCTGGATACGCGCGTGACAGCCTGGATTGCTGAACAAAAATCGGACAAAGAGAATAAAAAGTAAAACGCTCGTCATGATCGAGGTTGCGGGAGAAAGACGATACTTCCAAATCCCACTCCCGACCATTTCGGCGGACTTTATTAGACCTGTTCAGGAATCAAACCACTCTTATCCTGTGAGCAGATCTCATGATTGCCAACGCACTGTTAATCACTATTTATAGCGGGTGCGGGGTGTAAGGAGGCATTGGCGTGTTTTGGCCCGCAACCACATGCCAGCCACGAGGTCCATTAATATAAACATGCATTACGCGCATCTGCGTTTCGATTTGCTGCCCGTTGAAGATTGCTCGCGAGGTCCACAAACAAGTGGCTACCGCGGTTTCCTGAAAGAAACGCACCTGAATATCCGACGCATTGAAAGATTCATATTTTGCTCCGCTATTTTGCACTTCATTGATCAAATGATTCTTATCCACCATTTGTCCGTGCGACAACGTCCCCGCGAAGTCATCGCTGTACACCCGCCTGAAAAACGTTCCGTTATTCAGCATGATAGCCCGCGCCGTCTCGTGCTCCAGATTCACGACTTCCTGGCGTCGCATCTCCGGATTAGGGGGTATGCACTCAGGATCGTTGCGATCGCAGGGATTCTGTGAGTTCACCGCGGGTGTAAAAAACAAAAGCGCCAGTCCAAGAACGGGAATGATTTTAATCATCGCGTTATATCTCCCTCTTTTTTCCAGGTGAACGTAGCGGCGTTAGAACTTCGACAGCTTGTGTAGTAAATTTTACGGGAAAAAGCTTGATCGATTGGGAACCATACCTCCAGGTTCCAGTAAGGCAATCATCATAGGTTAGGCCGGCAGCAAAATCCCGGCCGGTCCGATTCCGCAGACGATTGGAGATAAAGATGGGTGGGTATTCTCAACGTTTCTCGCGTCGCGCCTTTGTGGCCGGCACTTCGTCCTTCGCCGCGCTGCACTCCATGGCCCGTGGGAATCGTTCCAATTTGAAAATGAACTCCTCAAACTTTCCAACAGAACCGTGCTGGCATCAGCCAAGAATCGCGTTCAACGCCTCATCCAGATTTGCATGCAGAAATCGGTAACCGTGCTGCTCCAATACTTGCGGAGCGACGCGCACCCCTCCCAACAATGTGTCGGCCATTTCGCCCATCACTAGCCGTAGCGCGAACGCCGGTGCCGCGAATATCGCTGGGCGATGCATAACCTTCGCTAGCGATTTTGTGAAATCGGAATTACGCATCGCTTGAGGCGCTACCAGATTTACCGGCCCCTTCCAACTATCATTTCGAAGTGCTTCTTGGAAGATCGCCACAACATCTTGCAACGCTATCCATGAGGTCCACTGCCGCCCCGATCCCGCCTTCCCGCCCAATCCATACTTAAAAGGCAGCATCATCTGCGGCAGGGCCCCACCCTGTTTTGCCAGAATAATTCCAAACCGCAACAGCACAACCCGCACTCCCAATTCCTCGGCCTTCACCGCTTCGTTTTCCCATTCCTTCGCGAGTTCCGCCAGAAAATCCGTGCCCGGCGCGCTCTTTTCTGTCACCAGTTCGTCGCCGCGGTCGCCGTAATAACCAATGGCCGAAGCCGAAATCAACACTCGCGGCTTCTTCTCCATTTTTGCGATCGCACTCACTAGTCCACGCGTCGTATCGACGCGACTCGATCGCAGCAGTGCTTTGCGATCTTTCGTCCACCGGCCCCCCACGACTGGCGCGCCAGCCAGGTTAATGACCGCATCCACATTAGCCGGAACTTGAAGCGAACTTGAACCAACGGAACCGCCGATTTCGCCGGTGCTCGGATTCCACGGCAGATCAAAAACCCCAGCCTCCTTGGTGCTGCGCTTATTGGTTTCCGCCCGCGTCAACCGGTAAACCGCGTGTTCTTCGGCCGTAAACGTTTTTACCAGTGCCGTTCCCACCAGCCCGGTCGCCCCAGTCATCAAAATATTCATCATGCCTCAATGAACTTACTTGCGTTGCGTTGTATCTGAGCCCTTACCCGACGAACAAACACAAACAAGGCCCTCCGCCAAACGCCTTGTCCACTAGTCCCATCTCTGCACGCAGGTTACAATGGTCTCGTGCCTCCCGTTTCCCAATCCATTCGCGTCAAGGTGCTGTTTTTCGGCCGTCTGAAAGAGATTGCCGGACGCACCCAGGACTCCCTAGACCTTGCGCCCGACGCCGATATCGAATCGCTTTTTGCCAACTACGCCAGCCGTTACCCCGAACTTCAGCAGTATCGCTCTTTTCTGGTCGCTTCCTGCAATCAGGAGTTCGCGCCGTGGAATACCATTCTTCACGCTGGCGATGAAGTTGCCTTACTACCTCCTGTAAGCGGTGGCTGAAGTATACCCATGGCCGCCCCCTCCACCGATATCACTTCGCTGGTTCACGAACCCATAGACCCGGTTGCGCTGGCGGCCTATGTTCGCGGGAATGAAGACGGCGCCATAGTTATCTTTGACGGATTCGTCCGCGACCATTCCAAAAACCGCCGCACCCTCTACCTCGTGTACGAGGCGTACGAGCCCATGGCCCTGGCCAAAATTCAGGAGATCGCCGCGCACATCCACAACCAGTTTTCCATCCATCGCGTCGCCATGGTCCACCGCGTCGGCCGGCTCGAAATCGGCGAAACCAGTGTGTACATCGCGGTAAGCGCTGCCCACCGCGCCGCCGCCTTCGACGCCTGCCGCTACGCCATCGACACTCTCAAACGCACCGTGCCTATCTGGAAGAAAGAATACTTTGAAGACGGTTCCGTGTGGGCCGATGGAGAATTGCCCCCTGTGCCTTCAGCGCCTTCGGCGACATCCGCGGTGAAACCTGCATCTTAATCACCGGATGCGGACGCGCCGATTCAACGCAAAACAACTCGCTGTCCTGACCGCTGCGGCGTTATTTTTGGCCGCCAGCGCGGCCCCACAGGACAGCTCCGACCGTCCTCCCTGGGCGCGAAAACCAAAATCCAAGCCCGCCACGACTAGTACCACCAGCTCGACGCCAGAAAACACCAGTCCACCTGAGCCCGTTAATAAAGACAATCGTGATAGCAATTCCAATGACGAGCCCGCGCAACAAGGCCGCATTCGCGTCAGCGTCAATCTCGTTAACGTGCTCGTCAGCGTTCTGGATGACAACAACCGCCCCGCTCCAGACCTGCCCGTCGAGGCTTTCCAGATATTTGAAGAAGGCGTGCAACAAAAAATAGAAGTCTTCGAATCAGAAACCAAGCTGCCCCTCGACATCGCCTTGATGATTGACGCCAGCCTTAGCGCTCACAAGGAAATTTCCTTCGAACAACAGGCCGCCGCACACTTCATCGCTCAGGTTTTGCGTCCTGAAGACCACCTCTCCGTCTTTGCCTTTGATGAAAACGTCAGGCAGATCGCAGGCTTTTCCGATAACGTCAAGGTGCTGCAAAGCGCCGTGCAAAAGATCCCCGATGGTTCCGGTACCTCTATCTACGACGCTCTGGTACTGGGCTCTAACGCGCTGGAACACCGCAAGGAAGACCGCCGCCGCGTCATTATTTTGGTCACCGACGGCGGCGAAACTACCAGCCGCTTGGATTTTGAGGCCGCCCGCAAAGCCGCCGTACGCGCCAATACGTTGCTTTATTCCATCATCGTGCGCCCGGTGAAGAACGAAAGCGGCCGTAACACCGCCGGCGAGCATGCCATCGAAACCATCACCGACACCACCGGCGGTGCGATTTTCTTCCCCGACACCGCGCAGGATCTCGACATTATTTTCGATCGCATTGATCGCGAGCTGCGCACTCAATATCGTCTGGGCTACTACCCAAATCCGCGCGGCCCCGTCAACACTTACCGCAGCATCCAGGTCAAAGTGCTGGACAATTACAAGGTGCGCCACCGAAAAACCTATCTTACTGGTCCCCAATAGGGACCGGCAGAGTAACGGCGGGTAAAGTGGCGGCTGGCACAGCAGCCGCCTGATAGACTAGCACTACTGAAATAGACGCTGGATTTATTTCGAATTCTTGATGCCTGAAAATTATCTGCAAGCTGCAATCGAAATCGCCCGCGAAGCCGGTCAAATCCTGCGCGAAGAATTTTCGCGCCCCGCGAAAATTTCCTACAAAGGCGATGAAGTTGACCTGGTCACCCAAGCCGACAAGCGCTCCGAGGCCGCCATCGTCGCGCGCATCACAAAATTATTCCCCGACCATGCCATTGCCGCCGAAGAAGGCGGAGGCCACGAGTCGGCAGCCACCTCCGGCTACCGTTGGCACGTCGATCCGCTCGACGGCACCACAAATTTCGCTCACGGCTATCCCTGCTTTTGCGTTTCTCTGGCCCTCGCGCAGCACGACTCACTTCTGGCCGCCGTGGTTTACAACCCCATCCACGAAGAACTCTTCGCTGCCGCCCGCGGCCAAGGCACAACTCTCAATGGCAATAAAATCCACACCTCGAAAATCGCCTCACTCTCCACCAGCCTGCTTTGTACCGGCTTCCCAACTCACAAGCGCACCGCCAGCCCCAACCTCAGGTACTACGGCGATTTCACCATGCGCTCGCACGGTGTGCGGCGGGACGGTTCCGCGGCGCTTGATTTGGCGATCGTCGCTGCAGGACGCTTCGAAGGGTTTTGGGAATTTGGATTGAAGCCTTGGGATACCGCGGCGGGAGTTTTGCTGGTGCAAGAATCCGGTGGCACAGTCACCGACTTTTCTGGCCAGCCATATCGCCTCGGTGGACCGGTCATCCTGGCAACGAATGGTCTCATCCACGACGAAATGCGTGCGGTGGCCGAAAAACTCGCGGCTCGCCCACCATTAGAACTCCAACGCACCGAATAGCCACTGTCTCGCTGTCGTCGTCCGAAATTCAAAAACGCGAATAGAAATAGTTACTGCGCAAGTTCACCAACTCCGCTTGGCGTCAGCCAACCTCCACCGTACAAAAGTCCCGGGCCAAGTGATGCGAGGAAAATCGGTTTGCGCGCCATAACCGGTAATTTTGCAGCAGCGTCAAGCGCGACATGAAGCGCAACGCCGCAGGTGGACGAACCGAGATTCCCCGACTTGCGCGCTACCTCGGGAAAAACTGCGGCCGGAACATTGCATTGCTTGGCCAGCAGCGTCACCAGCCGTGGATTTGGCTGGTGAGTAGCGAACGCCCCTACCTCTTGGCGAGAAATTCCGCTCATCTTTTCTACCTCAGCCAGCATGCGCTCCATGCGCGTAATCGCCGCGCGCGACAATGCTTCCCCGTCGAATCGCACCGCCAGCCCCCCATTCTCATCGCCCGCCACGCAAATTGCTTCCGCGTATTGATTGGCGCACCCAAAGAAAAATCTTCCCAAAAGGTAGCCAGCGGATTTTTCAGCTTCGCGCTCATTGCGCAAAATAAATGCGCTCGCTCCATCGCCAAACAAACCGCCGAATTCCCCCGCGACCCGGCCGGGTATCAACGTGCGGCTGTGAACATCCGCAGTAACCACTGCAACGTTTCGCGCGCGGCCGCACTCAAGAAACGATTGCGCCACCGCAAGCCCATTCAGCAGGCCCAGGCACGCGCCTCCAGCATCCAATACCCCGCATTTTTCACGAACATTTGCGCGTTTGTGGAGTTGCGCGGCCAGCGACGGATACGCCACGTGCGTCTCACTGCTGGCGATAATCCAGTCAACTTCCTTGGCCTCACATCCAGCAACATCGAGCGCCTGCTGCATTGCTTGCGCGCCCAGAGTTAGCTCCGTCTCGCCCTGAGCGGCATACGACACAGACTCAATTCCTGCGCGGCTTCGCAATTTCCCAATGGGCATTCCAAAAGCGCGGTCCACTTCTTCCGATAGCACGCGCCGCGCCCCTAACGCCCCCGCCCAGCCCGTAATCGCCACACCATCACGCACCTGTTCCGCCGATTTTTTCTCGACCGACGAATTCGAATCAGGACTCATGACCCGATCCCGCGCTGCTACCTTTTCCACGTCGCGTGCTTAAGACCAAATGCCGCACTTCCACATCATCGCTCGCCACCCGCCAGTCCTTCGCCAACACCTCAGCGACCAGCCGGCGATGACATTTCTCTGGCCCCGGTTCAGTACACAGCAATGCCACATTAGCGGGCCAGCCGGACACATCGAGGCTCTCCGGTACACCACGCTCCTTCAATAATCTTAAAAANCCTTCCTCGTAAGCACCCCAGTCTTTATCTTCCTGGTAAGACTTTCGCAGCTCTGGCGTTGGTGCCAGCAACGCTTCGTGCCGGTATCCGATGTTCCCAATCTGCCGCAGGAAAAACTCCAGGTCCGGATGTTTCGCGAACGCGGATAGCTGCCCAGTACGATTCTGCCGTACATCAATCACGCTTTGGACGCCCGCCCCGCGAAGCAAGTCAAAAAACCCCTCCGCAGTCTTCCCAGTAAATCCAATAGTGCATAGCAGACGACGCATAATCCCCAACCCGTCGAGCCGCGAACCTCGAAAGATCAAATGTTACCAAACGGCTACGTACTTTAATTGTTGCCGTTTAGTTGCCGCTTGTCTCCTCACTCCGATAGCCGCCGTGCCCTTCGTGCTAACGTAAAAAAGCCTCTTGAGGTTGACTGCGGAGAAAAATTTCAATCGCGGTCCGGCATCGTGACTCGATGATTCAGTTCTAGAGATATGTTTGGCAACCCGCAGGACTCGAGAAAGCTCGAAACTAATTACCACCAACGATAAAAGATGCGCGCGCCCCTCCACTCTCTGATCTTCGCCGCCCTGGCCGCCCTTTGCCTCGCCGCGACCAGCCTTCACGCGCAGCGCGTCCGCGGAGAACTCCGCATCGAGGTTCACGATTCAGCCGGGGCTACAGTTCCCGCCGACGCCGAATTGCTCAGCGAAGCCAACCAATTACACCGCACTTTCAAGATCGCCCAGGATGGCCGCTACACCGCGCAGGATCTTCCTTTCGGTGTCTATCGTCTCAACATCAACGCTGAAGGCTTCGCCCCCTGGAGCAATCTTGTAGACATACGTTCCGAAGGTCCCGTGCGCATCCCCGTGACCCTCGGCGTCGCCCCGATGGCTACCCAGATTCAAGTGACCGATTCCGCCACGCTCGTCGATCCCAGCCGCACCGGCTCCATCTATTCCGTCGGCCGACAAACCATCGATCAGCAAATGGCCGCGCAGCCCGGCCGCAACCTCAGCGATCTCGTCAATCAACAACCTGGCTGGCTCTATGAGGCCAACGGCGTTCTTCATCCCCGCGGCTCGGAATACGATGTGCAATATGTTTTCGATGGCTTGCCGCTGACCCAGAATCGCTCTCCCGCCTTTGCGCCGGAGTTCGATGCCGACGACGTGGAATCCATGCGCGTGCTGACCGCCACATTCCCCGCGGAATACGGTCGCAAGCTCGGCGGCGTAGTCGAAGTAACCACTGTGAAAGATCTCCCCGACGGCCTTCACGGCCAATTCGACATAAATGGCGGGAGTTTTTCCAGCATTAGCAGCTCCGCAGCTGTTTCCTACGCTTTTGGTGAAAACCGCTTTTCGGTCAGCGGCAACGGTTTTCACACCGATCGCTATCTCGATCCCCCCGTGCTCGAAAATTTCACGAATCGCGGAAACGCAGGTGGCTTCTCAGCTTCCTATGAGCGGGAATTTTCCGGCAGTGATCGCCTACGCCTCACTATCATTCACAACGCCGTGCGCTTCCTGGTGCCCAACGAGTTAGTGCAGCAGCAGGCCGGCCAGCGTCAGGACATCACCAATCAGGAAACCAGCGGCCAGGTTTTCTTCCAGCACACTATTTCTCCCAATCTGTTTCTCAGCTTGTCGGGTAGCGTGCGCGATGCCAGCGCCGATCTCTCTTCGAATCCGTTATCCACCCCGGTCATCATTTCGCAATCGCGAGGCTACCGCGAGGGATACGCGCGAGCCGATTTATCTGGTCATAAGGGCCACCACAACTGGAAAACGGGCGTCGACAGTTTCTTTACTCCCGTGCACGAAGCGCTCGCCTACACCATCACCGATCCCTCACAATTCGACCCCGGTACTCAGCAGCAATTTCAATTCGCGGACCACAAGTGGGATATCGAACCCTCCGCATACGTGCAGGACGAAGTGCACCTACGCAACTGGAACATCTCCGCCGGCTTGCGATTCGATCATTACGCATTCGTCGTGCACGAATCCGCCTGGAGCCCGCGCCTCGGCGTTTCCCGTTACGTACCCTCATTAAATTTGCTGCTGCACGCTTCCTACGATCGCGTTTTTCAAACTCCCGCAATGGAGAATTTGCTCCTCGCCAGTTCTTCTCAGTTGAACTCCATTGATCCCGTGGTTTTACGCCTGCCGGTGCGCCCGGCGCGTGGCCATTACTACGAGGTAGGCGCCACCAAATCTGTCTCCGGTAAACTGCGCGTCGAAGCCAATATTTTTCGGCGCGATTTTCATAACTATCCTGACGACGACACGTTGCTGGACACTGGCGTCAGCTTTCCGATCGCCTTTGCCCACGCCCGCATCTTCGGCGAAGAATTGCGCCTGGAGGTTCCGGAATGGTGGCGTTTCTCCGGTTACCTCAGCTATTCGAATCAGTCTGGCATCGGCAACGGCCCCATCACTGGTGGCCTGTTTTTAGGCAGTGATGCCGCTGGCGTGCTTACCAATACGAGCCCGTTTGCCGTCTCCCAGGACCAGCGCAACACCGCTGGAGCCCGCATCAGGTTTCAAGCCGACAAGCGCGTCTGGCTGGCCACCAGTGCCCAGTACGGCAGCGGGCTTCCTGCCAATCTAAGCTCGACCGAAACCCAGAGTTTTCTGCGTGCCCAATACGGTTCCGCAATCCTTGATCGCGTGAATTTTGACCGCCAGCGCACGCGTCCAAATTTCTCGCTTGACGTTGCCGCCGGCGCGCAGCTTTACCACAAAGAACTACGCAGCCTGGCGTTGCAGATCCAGGTTTCGAACGTCACCGATCGTGTCAATGTCATAAACTTTGCAAGTTTGTTTTCTGGCACCGCCCTCTTCGTCCCAAGAAGCGTTTCTGCCAGTTTGAAACTCAGCTTCTAGCGTTCGAAGCCCCGTGCTCTTTTTCCGGTTTTTCTTTAACGCTAAGTAACTGTAAATATTGGACTTGACACCAAGTCATAAAAATCCGTGATTGACAACCCCACCAAACAGCACTAAACTTCATTTGCGACTGAATTGGTCTGATATGTGGGTTTCAGGGTGCGACCGAATTAGTCTTATATGCTATAGCTTTCAAGTCGCTTTCAACATCACATGTTCAAGTTGTCTAAAAAAGCGGATTACGGATTGATCGCGGTCAAGCATCTGGCCATGCACCGCGACCAGCATGCCTGTAGCGCCACCGAGATCGCCGAAGAATATGGCATCTCGACGATGCTTATGGCTAAGGTGCTTCAGAAGTTGGCCCGCCAGCGTATCGTCGCCGCTAAACATGGCGCCAGCGGTGGCTATCTGCTGGCCAAAGAGCCTTCGCAAATTACCGCGCTGGACGTGATTTCGGCCATTGATGGCCCGGTATTGATTACTTCTTGCGTCACGAACCACGGCAATTGTGGCGCCGCCGATAAGTGTTCCGTCCGCGGACCTTTGCGCCGCGTCAATGAAAGTATTTTGAGCGTACTCAGCACTGTAACGATTTCTCACATGAGCGAAGAGCAGCACGAACCCGTGCTGGTGGAATTGCAAACTTAGGAGAACAGAATTATGGCTGTGAATTTACCAATCTACATGGACAATCACGCGACCACCCCGGTCGACCCTCGCGTGCTCGAGGCGATGCTGCCTTACTTCACGCAGAAATTCGGCAACGCCGCAAGCCGCAACCACGCTTTCGGCTGGGCCGGCGAAGAAGCGGTGGAAAATGCGCGACAACAGATTGCTTCGCTCATCAACGCCACGCCGAAAGAGATCATTTTCACCAGCGGCGCCACCGAATCCGACAACCTGATGATTAAGGGCATCGCGGAAATGTACCGCGAAAAGGGCAACCACATCATCACCCAGGCCATTGAGCACAAGGCCGTGCTGGATACCTGTAAACGCCTCGAGAAATACGGCTACGAAGTCACCTATCTGCCGGTTCATAAAGACGGCCGCGTCGACCCAGAAGACGTCCGCAAAGCCATTACGCCGAAAACGATTCTCATCACCATCATGTACGCCAACAACGAAATTGGCGTAATTAACCCGATCGCCGAAATCGGCAAGATCGCCAAAGAACACGGCATTTTCTTCGCCGTAGACGGCGTGCAAGCTGTCGGCAAAGTCCCCGTGGACGTACAGAAGGACAACATCGATCTTCTGGCCATCACTGGCCACAAAATTTACGGACCCAAGGGTGTAGGCGCGCTGTACGTCCGCCGCCGCAACCCACGTGTTCAGCTCTCCGCTATCGCCGATGGCGGCGGCCACGAACGTGGCATGCGTTCCGGCACACTAAACGTCCCAGGCATCGTCGGCCTCGGCAAAGCTTGCGAAATTTGTCAGCAGGAAATGGCCCAGGAATCTGTACGCATGCGCGGCTTGCGCGACCGCCTCAAAGCTGGCCTGGAAGCCAAGCTCGACGAAGTCTTCGTCAATGGCTCCATGGAGCATCGCCTGCCCAACAATCTCAATATGAGCTTTGCCTATGTAGAAGGCGAATCTTTGCTCATGGGCATCAACGATATAGCCGTTTCNAGCGGTTCTGCCTGCACTTCGGCAACCCTCGAGCCNAGCTATGTACTCAAAGCATTAGGGGTCGGCGAAGACTTGGCACATACGTCGATCCGTTTTGGCCTCGGCCGCTTCAATACCCAGGAGGAAGTCGATTACGTCATCGACAAAATGGTGCAGGTGGTAACCAAGCTGCGCGAACTCTCCCCCTTGTATGAAATGGCCAAGGAAGGTATCGACATCTCTAAAATGAACTGGCAAACAGCCTAAAGCTGAAAGGGTCAACAATGGCGA